>Ga0265297_10002889_pt1 | contig 32983 bp, 35 predicted proteins | sample Munlanlwell13791_FD_192502 | JGI IMG/M metagenome (GOLD analysis project Ga0265297, IMG submission 192502) | Leachate microbial communities from a municipal landfill in Southern Ontario, Canada - Leachate well 137-91 | ecosystem: Engineered > Solid waste > Landfill > Unclassified | place...
GAAGAAAATCAAGAAGCTGATCGCTTGGCGTCACAAGCCATAAAAAAAGAGCAGGCCAGGATGGTTGCCCCTTTGTTTGACATGGGGGAGGAAAGTCCGAGCTCCTAAGGATAATGTATCCTGTTAACGCAGGACACCGCAGAGGTAATAACCCTGCGGTAGGATTAGAGCTACAGTGACGATGCCCCGCTAATAACGGGGAGTGAAACGAGCAATCTCTACATGGAGCAAGGCCGAATAGGAAAAGACCTCAACAAAAATTGTTGAGGGCGAAGTGATCCGCTTCGCCATTATTTTCGGGTAGGCCGCAAGAGTTTAGAGAGCAATCTCTAAAGTGAGTGGAATAACCATCGATCTTGCCTGAAAAAATCAAGATTCACAGAACTCGGCTTATTGGCCTGCTCACCATATCGTTGGTCAAATTGAGAAAATCATGCCAACAGTCATTCTGATGAAACAATTTGGAAATTAATTAAATGAGGAGGAAGTAATGTCAGGTCATTCAAAATGGGCAAGTATTAAACATAAGAAAGCTGCAACGGATGCCAAGAGGGGTGCGGCTTTTACCAAGATTATACGAGAGATTACGGCGGCTGCGCGGGAGCGCGGAAGGAATCTCGACAGCAACCCCCGATTGCGGACGGTTATCGAGCGCGCCAAGCAAATCAATATGCCTTCTACAAATATTGAGAACGCGATTAAGAAGGGAACGGGAGAGCTCCCCGGCGTGAGTTATGAGAATTTCGTGTTTGATGCCTATGCCCCCGGCGGGGTCGCTTTGCTTATTGAGGGATTGACGGATAATAAAAATCGGACCACAGCAGAAATCCGCAACATCTTATCAAAAAAGAACGGAAGCCTTGCGGGGGCGGGGAGCACGGCTTGGATGTTTACGAAAAAGGGTTTCATATCGGTGCCCAAGGATAAAGTCGGCGAGGAAGAGTTAATGGAAATCGCGTTAGAAGCCGGCGCCGATGATATCAAATCCGAAGAGGGTTATTATGAGATTACCTGCGATGTGGCTCTTTTGGAAACAGTCCAAGGTGCCCTGCAAGGGAAAAATATTCCCATCGAGACAGCAGAGATCACCATGATCCCCAATTCAACGGTCAAGGTGGTTGGGTCAGATGCCGCGCATGTTCTGACCTTGTTGGAGGCCCTGGATGATCATGAGGACGTCCAGGCGGTGCACGCCAATTTTGATATTCCCGATGAGGATATGGAGAAGAACGCGAAAGAAGCATAATGAGAATACTGGGCATTGACCCGGGGTTGAAAGCCACTGGGTACGGTTTTATTGACTATCAAGATAACAGGATAAAACTTCTTGAGGCCGGCACGATCGAGCCCAAAGAGAAGGATCTGATACAAAACAGGATTCGGAAGGTTTATGCGAATCTTGACGACCTGGTCGTGAAATATCGCCCGGATGTCATGGTCTTGGAAAAGTTATATTCTCATTATGAACATCCCACGACTGCCTGTAAATTAGGACATGTACGAGGCGTGATTTGTCTGTTATGCGCTAATCGCGAAATAAAACTTGTGGAACATAGTGTTAAGCGGATCCGCAAAACTATCGTCGGGAGCGGTGGCGCATCGAAACTTCAGACGCAAAGTGTGGTGGCGCATATCTTGAATATCGATGAGCAAAAATTAACTTTAGATGCCAGCGATGCCTTAGCGCTGGCCTTAGGGTATATTAATATTGACAATCGGACAATATGATCGTTCATCTAACAGGTTCTGTCGTTAAGAAAACAGAAAATTCTCTGGTCATTGACGTTGGAGGAATTTCTTATGAAGTCCTTGTCTCCGCGCCGGTCCTACAGCGGGTGAGTGAAAATATAGACCAAGAAGGGAAATTGCGCCTGGTCATTTATCATTATTTTCAAATTGGGCCGGGCAGCGGTATTCCTATCCTTGTCGGATTTCTTAATGAATTAGAAAAGGATTTCTTTCTTCAATTTATAAAAGTGTCCGGTATCGGGCCGCGGGCCGCGATCCGGGCATTGAACCGACCAACCTCCGAAATATCCAGCGCAATTGAAGGTGGAGATCAGCAGTATCTAAAAACCTTGCCGGGGATCGGGGTACAGAAGGCGAAAGAAATTATCGCGAAATTACAAGGGAAGATCGGAAGATATGGATTGATTCAGGATAAAGCTATGAGAGCCCGGGAGGTCCAGGGGGCTCCCGATTGGCAACAAGAGGCCTTGGATGTTTTGTTGCAGCTGCAGTATAAAAAAGCGGAAGCCGTGGAGATGATAGAAAAAGCGCTTCAGCGATCGACGGATATCCAGTCCGCCGAAGGGTTATTAAACGAAATTTATAAACAAAGGGCAAAGAAATAATGGACCAATCATCGCTGGAGCACGTTAAAGGGGTTATTGAAGCGTTATTGTTTGTTAATGAGAAACCAGTTATGTTATCGCAGATCAAGGACGTTCTGGAAGGCGTGGATATCCGCGAAATAAAAGAAACCGTGGAGCAGTTAAAGCAGGAGTATAGCGATAGGAAAAGAGGGATGGCCATCGTGGAGATCGCGGATGGATATCAAATGTTGAGCAATTCTATTTATGCCGCGTATCTGAGGAGTTTTTATAAAACGAAGCATAAGGAGAAGTTATCGAAGCCGGCGTTGGAGACAGTGGCGATTGTCGCTTATAAAGAGCCAGTGACCCGCGGTGAGATTGAATTGATCAGAGGCGTTAACTCCGACGGAGTTGTGGCCCACCTTTTAGGGAAAGAACTTATCAAAGTGGTTGGGCGGAAGGATATTCCCGGCCGGCCTTTCCTGTATGGGACAACGAAGCAATTTTTGGAATATTTTGGCTTGAAATCATTATCCGATCTGCCGAGGCTTGAAGATTTCCCGAAGTTGGAGAGGGCCGCGGAGCAGGAGCGTACGGAAGAGGTGACCCCTTCCGGGGAGCCTTCTCCCGAACCCCATGTCCCCGAAGGGGAAAACAGTTTTGATTCGGGGCTGATCGAGAGATTAAATGAACAGCCGCCCACTGAGTCGTCGGAGATCCTCCGCGATGTCGGGGGCGAGGAAAAACTTCCAGAATCAACTGATGCGGAAAAAGAGTTGGCTTTATCGGAAGTTTCTGAGCCGTCCGGTCGATTGGACGCGCGGGATGAAACAAAAAACAATGCTGACGAAGGGGGAATCTCTTCGGACGTAGCCGAAAAGAGGGTTCATGATGAAACTCAAGAGTCTTCGCAAAGAAATTGATAGGATCGACGGAAGGATTATCTCACTTTTGAATGAACGATCGCGGGTCGGTTTGGCGATCGGACAGGAGAAACAAAAACAAAAAAAGGGTGTTTACTCACCTGCTCGGGAGCAGCAAGTTCTCAACCGGGTGAAGGCGTTGAATAAGGGCCCCTTGTCCGAAGAGGCCCTGGAAGCTATTTATCGGGAGATCATGTCGAGTTCATTGTCCTTGGAGAAGATCAAAGATGTAGCTTATTTGGGAACGCAAGGGTCTTTTACGCATTCGGCAGCGCTTAAAAAATTCGGCTCGCAAGTCCATTATCGGCCTTGCAACAGCATATTGGAAATTTTTCAAAGGGTTGAGAAGCAGGATTGCGACCATGGGGTCGTTCCGATCGAGAACACAACGGAAGGGGCCGTAACGCATACTCTGGATTTGCTGGTGGATAGCGAACTGAAAATTTGTTCGCAAATTTTATTCAGAATTTCTCAGAATCTCTTGTCGAAGACGACCATGGGCCGGGTTAAAAAAATTTATTCTAATCCGCACGTTTTTGGTCAGTGCCGTAATTGGTTGTTGGAAAATTTGCCGGCGGCAGGGCAAATCGCGGTTTCTTCGACCACGGAAGCGGCGCGAATGGCTGCCCAGCAGAAAAATTCCGCGGCCATCGCATCCTTGCTGGCGGCGAAAGTCTATCGTTTGCCGGTGCTCAAGATGAACATCCAAGATGTCGCGCATAACACGACGAGATTTTTGGTCATCGGCAGGGAAGATGTCCTCCCGACGGGGAATGACCGGACGTCCATTGTGTTTTCCATCAAAGACAAGGTGGGGGCTCTGCATGCGATGTTGGTCCCTTTTTATCAGAACAAAATCAACCTGACCAAGATAGAATCCCGGCCATCTAAGAAAAAGGCCTGGGATTATTATTTTTTCGTTGATTTCGAAGGGCATCGGCTGGACAAAAATGTCCAGAGGGCCTTGCATAAGCTTGAAGATATGTGTAAATATTTGAAAATATTGGGATCATATCCTGTCTAAGATCATTTTTCGGCCATGAAAAAACTTGCAAGAAAAAATATCCTCAAAATAAAATCGTATGTTCCGGGAAAGCCCATCGATGAAGTTAAGCGGGAGATGGGGTTAAAGCGCGTGATCAAGCTCGCTTCCAACGAAAATCCTTTCGGCCCTTCCCCGAGAGTGCTGCGGGCCATTCAGCAGGAGGCGAAGGAGCTTAACCGTTATCCGGACGGGGAATGTTATAAGTTAAAGAAGCAATTAGCTAAACGTCTCGGTGTCGGGCCTCAACAATTGATATTTGGCAACGGATCCGATGAAATTATCGTTATGGCCATCCGCGCGTTTGTTGATTCAAAGGATGAAGTTATTATCGCAAAACCATCATTCCTGATTTATGAAATTGCCTCAAAGGCCGCGGGGGCCAAGGTCAAAGCCGTTTCGCTAAAAGATTTTCGTTACAATTTGGAGGCAATGAGCAAGGCCGTTAATAAAAGAACGAAGATCATTTTTATCGGGAATCCCGATAACCCGGCCGGAACGTACGTGACGCAAAATGAGCTGGTGAATTTTTTAGGAAGGTTGCGAAGGGATGTTGTTGTTTTTATTGATGAAGCCTATTTTGAATACGTTTCATCCTCTGATTATCCGCGATCCATAGAGTTGCTGAAGAAGTTCAAAAATATCATTATCTCCCGCACCTTTTCCAAGATGTATGGCCTGGCCGGCTTGCGGATCGGTTATGGCATCGCCAATGAAGAGATGGTTGAGATATTGAATCGTGTCCGTGATCCGTTCAATGTTAACTCTTTGGCTCAGGCGGCCGCTTTGGCTTGCTTGAAGGATCGGGCATATTATTGTGAAGTCGCCAGGAGGTTGAATGAGCAGAAGAATTTCTTATATGAAGAACTTTCGGCCATGGGGGTCATCTTTCGAAGAACAGCGACAAATTTTATTTTGATCAATGTCGGTAAGGATAGCCGCCAAGTGAGCCAGGAATTGTTAAGGAAAGGCCTTATTGTCCGTGACATGGGGGCGTGGGGGTTAAAAAATTTCATTCGGCTGACAATCGGCCGAGAAGAAGAAAACAAAACATTTATTCAAGCACTGAGGGAGATATTATGATCGTTATATTAAAACCGGAGGTAACGGAAAGTCAGATTCAACATATCATTGAGCGGGGGGAGAAATTGGGCTTAAAGGCGCATGTCTCCCGGGGAGTTGAAAGGAGCATCATTGGGTTTATCGGGCCGGAAGATGCGTTGCGTATTATTCCTTTGGAAGTTTTTCCGGGAGTTGACCATGTCCTTTCTATCCTGGCTCCGTATAAACTTGTTTCTCGGGAATTTAAGAAAGAAAACTCCGTCATTACTGTGAATGAAAACATTAAGATCGGCGGAAAGAAGATCGTCGTGATCGCCGGTCCGTGTTCGATCGAGGGATTTGATTCGTTGTTGTCGGTTGCCAAGAGGATAAAAAAAGCAGGGGCCACGATTTTGCGAGGGGGGGCTTTTAAACCCAGGACATCTCCTTATGACTTCCAGGGGTTGGGTGAAGAAGGGTTGAAATATATGGCCCAGGTCGGCCAGGAGGTTGGTTTGGCTACGGTAACCGAGGTCATGGATCCGCGGCACGTAGAATTAATTGCCCGCTATGTCGATATTTTACAGATAGGGGCCCGTAATATGCAGAATTTTACTCTGTTAAAAGAGGTGGGCATGACGCAGAAGCCGGTTTTGTTGAAGCGGGGCATGAGCGCGACGATCAAAGATTTATTAATGTCGGCGGAGTATATTTTATCTCAGGGGAATTTTAACGTTATCTTATGCGAGCGCGGCATTCGTACATTCGAGAATGCGACACGCAACACCTTGGATATCAATGCCGTTCCATTGGTGAAACAGTTGTCCCATTTGCCTATTTTTGTCGATCCGAGTCACGCTACCGGCCGTTGGGGGCTTGTCCCGGATGTCTCTAAGGCGGCGATTGCTGCCGGCGCGGATGGCTTGATGATCGAGGTCCATGAGAATCCGGAAGAGGCCTTGTCGGATGGTTCGCAGTCGTTAATACCGGATAAATTTGATTCTCTGTTAAAAGAAATACAAAAGATCGCTGCCGTGGTCTCAAGAGAGGTCTGATGTGGTCGAGGCAATTTATTGTGAGATTAAATCTTATCTACAGAAAAGAGAAAAGAAATGGTATTCAGGACACAATTGTTTAATCGGGTAACGATAGTTGGTGTGGGGTTGATCGGCGGTTCTTTGGGCCTGGCCATCAGAAAGCATAATATCGCCCGGGAGATATTCGGAGTGTCACGCCAGAGTTTCACCTTGGGGCATGCTCTTAAAATGAAGGCCATTGATAAAGGGTTTCATGACATCAAGGAAGGCGTGAAACACGCGGATTTTGTGATATTGGCAACCCCGGTCGGGAGCATCGTGGGCCTGTTACAGCACATCGGGCCGTATCTAAAACGGAATTGTATTGTGACCGACGTCGGGAGCACAAAGGTATCGATTGTTGATGCCGCGAAAAAAAATCTTCCTTCTCCTTCTTTTTTTGTCGGTTCTCATCCCTTGACCGGTTCCGAGAAAAAAGGGGTCATATATGCCCATGACCAACTTTTCGAGAATTCGACTTGTGTGATGACTCCGACGGACATAACGAATCGGCTGGCTCGCGATAAGGTTAAGCATTTTTGGACAAAGATAGGAGCAAAGGTGAGGATGGTCTCTCCGGATGAGCATGACCAAATCCTTGCCTATATTAGTCATCTGCCGCATCTTCTAGCTTTTGGGCTCATGGAGGCTGTCCCGCCTGAATTCCTCGGATACGCCACTCAAAGGTTAAAAGACACGACCCGGATTGCCTCTTCCTCGCCTCAGCTGTGGAACGATATCTGCTTGGCTAACGCTAAGCATATTTTGAAATCTTTGGATGAGGTTGTGAAAAATCTTTCTCTGTATCGCAAGGCGATTGTGACAAAGGACGAGAAGGAGCTCACCGAGCATTTTCAGAAGGCCAAAACCAAAAGAGATGAAGTCGATAAAAATGGGTAATTTGCCGGGCACCGTTGTCATTACTATTGATGGGCCTGCGGGGGCGGGCAAGAGCACCGTTGCCAAGGCCTTAGCGCAAAGGCTCAGCTATTCTTATCTGGATACCGGGGCGATGTACCGGGCCTTAACATTAAAGGCTTTGCAGAAGAAAATTGATCTTGAGAATGAATCAGCGCTTATTCGTTTGGCGCAAGAGACAAAGATCGATTTGGTTGATGATCCGCGGGCGGGGTTGACGGTGATGCTGGATGGAAGGAATGTCTCGGAGCAGATCCGGTCCCAGGAAGTGACCAACAATACTTTTTATATCGCCCGGGTGCCTGGTGTCCGGGAGGTCATGGTCGGCTGGCAACGCGAAATAGGGGCGCGGAGAAATATCGTGGTGGAGGGACGAGATGTGGGGACGGTGGTCTTCCCTCAGGCGACAAAGAAATTTTACCTGGATGCCAATCCGGAAGAGAGGGCGCTTCGCAGAATAAAAGAATTACGCGGTCGGGGGAAAAAGGTTGATGACCAGGAGCTTAAGAGAGACCTGCAGGAGCGCGACCAGAAGGATTTTACCCGCTCCGTCGGAGCCTTGAAGAAAGCCGACGATGCGGTTTTGATTGATTCCACCCGCCTTTCCATTAATCAAGTTGTCGATGAAATGATGAGACACATTCAATCCGATGGATAAATCACGAATCAGAAATTTTTCTATCATCGCCCATATCGATCACGGGAAATCGACTTTGGCTGATCGTTTCCTGCTTTTTACGGGGGCCATTGATGAGCGGAAATTCCAGAATCAATTGTTGGATGATATGGACTTGGAGAGGGAGCGAGGGATCACGATCAAGGCCTCTGCGGTGCGTTTGGATTATCGGGCAGACAACGGACAGGACTATGTTTTCAACCTTATCGATACCCCGGGGCATGTCGATTTTTCTTATGAGGTAGAGAAATCCCTGCGTGCCTGTGAAGGCGCTTTACTGGTCATTGATGCCTCTCAGGGCGTGGAATCCCAGACGGTAGCTAATTTTCACTTAGCGGTTGATAATAATCTGGAGATCCTGCCGGTCATCAATAAGATCGATATAGCCAATATTGATCTCAATCATGCGAAAAAAGAACTAACGGACATCTTTAAATTTAGGGAAGAGGATGTCCAGCTTATTTCAGCCAAAGAAGGAATTGGGATCAAGCAGCTATTTGAAAAGGTCGTTGAGTTTATCCCTCCTCCCGAAGGAGATGGAAACGGGCCCTTGCAAGCCCTGATATTTGACATGAAATATGATATCTATAAAGGCATCATTATCTATGTGCGGGTTGTTAACGGTTGTCTGAGAAATAATATGGCCATCCGGATGATGCACATGGATAAAGATCTTACGGTTGAGGAGATCGGTGTTTTTCGTCCGGGACCTGTCGCGGGCAAGGAACTTTTCGCCGGTGAAGTCGGTTATATTACCTGCAATATCCATGATCCGAAGGAGGCCAGGATCGGAGATACGATCACCGGGGTTGAGAATTCCGCTCCGGCGCCGTTGCCGGGTTATCGGCAATTAAAACCTTTGGTTTTTTGCGGCGTGTATCCCGTCAATACGAAAGATTTCCTCAGCCTTCGGGAGGCTATTGAAAAATTGCGCCTCAATGATCCCAGCTTTGTTTTTGAGCCGGAGAGCTCACAATCTTTCGGATATGGTTTCCGTTGCGGTTTCCTGGGTTTGCTGCATATGGAAATTGTGCAGGAACGGTTGCAGCGAGAGTACAATCTTAATCTGGTCCTGACCACGCCCAATGTGAGTTATCGAGTGACAACGAAGAACGGCAAGGTCATCCAGCTTGAGAATCCCGCCCAATTACCCGATAATTCGGACATCGAGAAGATTGAAGAGCCTTATTTGAAAGTTTCCATCCTCAGCCCTGTTTGGGCCATGGATAAGGTGATTGATTTATCTAAGCGTAAGCGAGGCATTTATCAGAAGAGCGAGTACGTGTCGGACCGGATGAGGATTATCTTTGATATCCCGCTTTCTGAGGTTATCGTGGATTTTAATGATCAAGTTAAATCCGTGACGAGAGGATATGGTTCGATTGATTATGAATTTAAGGGTTTCCTGCCGGAAAAGATCTCGAAACTGGACATCTTGATCAATGATAAGGTCTGCGATGCTTTTTCGTGCCTTGTCCATAAAGAACGGGCGTATGAGAAAGGGCAGTCGCTAGTGACGAAACTGAAGAATTTGATCCCGGAGCAATTGTTTGAGGTGCGGATTCAAGCGACCAGTGATGGGCGGATTATATCAAGCGCAAAAGTCCGCGCGGCCGGGAAGAACGTGACCGCTAAATGTTACGGGGGAGACATCACCAGAAAGAGAAAATTGTGGGAAAAACAAAAAGAGGGAAAGAAACGTTTAAAACAAATCGGGAACGTGGAGGTGCCTCAGGAGGCATTTTTAGCCGCGTTAAAAATTTAATGAAAAAGACAAAAAGTACTAAGAAGTCTGCTTTTCGTGAATGGGTGGAATCGCTAATTATTGCTTTTTTATTAGCGATGTTTATACGGACGTTTTTTATTCAGGCCTTTAAGATCCCGAGCGGTTCGATGCGTATGACTTTGATCGAAGGCGATCGGCTTTTGGTTAACAAATTATCCTACGGGCCGAAGGTCCCAATCGTCGGCAATCGTTTGCCGGGGTATTCTTCGCCGCAGAGAGGGGATATCATTGTTTTTGTCTACCCGGCGGATCCCAAAAAAGATTTTATTAAGCGTATTATCGCTAAAGGCGGGGAGACGGTTGAGATCAAGCAGGGGGATATCTTTATCAACGGCCGGCTGGTAGATGACCCGAAAGTGAAAAACACATATTATTATAACCGAGGGGATTATGGAGAGATTTCGCAGAAGATTGAGGTTCCCGAGGGATATTTCTATGTTTTGGGAGATAACAGCGCTTCGAGCCATGACAGTCGTTTTTGGGGATTTGTCCCTGAGAAAAATGTTATCGGCAAGGCCGAGTTGATCTATTGGCCATTGAATCGAATCAGATTCGTCAAATAAGTTTTTGGGTGACGCTTTATGCCGGTGATAACGGTTTTTATGATTTTAGTTTTTCTGGTTGGTTGCGGCACTGCGCGCGTTAAAAAAGACTCGGGGCAGAGCGTTGCTTCACCGGCCCGGGCGGATTCCATCTCCGCTCTGCAGTCTGTGGCCGAGGCCGTCAGCGGCCAGGAAATTGATGCTAAGGGTATGCGGGACTTGTCCAGGCAGATCCAGCAGGATAAGGATGCCCAGGCGGCAGTTGAGTCGATAACGAGCGTTTTGTCCGGGCAAAAAATCGGCGGGAAGTTTTGTCCGGTTTGCGGGCAACGATACGGTTCCCGGGTGAAGAATTGTCCGGTAGACGGGGCCGTGCTGGAAACACTCCCATAACTATGTCTTTAACTTTTGCAAACAAAATCACTATCGCACGTATTCTCGCGGTGCCTTTTTTTATCGCGACGGTACTTTCTTATTCTCCGGATAGAGATTCATTGCGTTATCTGGCCTTAGGGATATTCCTCTTCGCTGTGATTTCGGATGTGATCGATGGATACATCGCTCGTACGAGAAATCAAAAGACGCATGCCGGAGCCATATTGGATCCTTTGGCGGATAAATTATTGTTGATCAGCGCCTTTGTCTGTTTATATAAGGTAGGCGCGCTTTTCGCGGCCGTCCAATTTCCGATATGGCTGGTGGTGGCGGTGATCAGCCGCGACGTTATTCTTCTCCTGGGGTCAATGATTATTTATTTGGTGCATGGTGATTTATCTATTGATCCGTCGCGTTGGGGCAAGGCGACTACTTTTTTTCAGGTCCTTTGCGTTCTAGGCGTTCTTCTTCAGTGGAAGGAAGTGTATTTTATCTGGTATTTTACTATCATCTTTACTTTTATTTCGGGTGTGGGATATATACGAAACGGAATAAGAATCCTCAATGTCGCTCCTGTTAAAAATATTAATTAGTTGTGTCGTGAGCTATCTCATCGGCTCTATCCCTACAGCTTATTTGTTCGGCCGAATATATAAGGGGATAGACATACGAAAGCATGGCTCCGGGAATGTGGGGGCCACGAATACTTTTCGGGTCCTAGGTAAGGGGCCCGGGATTATTGTCCTTCTGGTCGATGTTTTAAAGGGGGCGATAGCTACGGCCGTTATCGCGGATGCTTTCGGGATCCATCAGGTCTCTGCATATATCGTTTCGGGGCTCTGTGCGGTTGCCGGCCACAATTGGACTATTTTCCTAAACTTTAAAGGGGGAAAAGGCATCGCGACCAGTTTGGGTGTTTTGATTGGTTTAACGATAAAAATTGTATCCATCCGGCCGGTCCTGTTGCTAACGGTCTTATTTTGGCTTATTACATTTTTGTTCTCCGGGTATGTTTCCCTGGCTTCACTTGTTGCGGCAGCGGGACTTCCTCTCCTGATGGTTATAACACATCAAACGATAGAAATTGTTGTCCTGGGAGCCATATTTTGTTTTTTGGTTGTTTTGCGGCACCGTTCCAACATCAAAAGATTATTGGCCGGCCAAGAGGCACGCTTTAATACCCCTTTTAACAAGAGAAAATAACCCCATTCTCTTTGCCTTCCTAATAGCTCCGCTTTTTCCTGTCTAAAATCCTTTTTTTTGTTGTTCTCGTCTAGGAAAACGTTTTCGCCAATTCCGCCGGGACATCTTGTTAGTCTTTGAGGCGATGATATACTACAAGTGCAGGTGCAGGAAGGCATAACAGCAGGAATATGTGTCGGCTACAAAAGGGGAGAATAAAATGCGAGAGATTTTATACAAAAGGCGGGATTCGCTGCAGAGAAAAAGGAAGATCATGTCGATCAGCGATCTTTCGGACAAGAAAGACTATACATCTTCGGTCCGGAAGAAATTCATTTATGTGGTCTCTCCGGCAGAGAAGTCTGAACTTGATTTGAAACAGCCGCAGATCTATATCACCAAACAATATAATTCCGAGACAAAAGAAGAGAAGTTTTCTTTCAGGGTGAAAGGGTCTTTCTATATGAACCAGGATCGGTGTTTATTTAAGGTCAACTTTCGCCATTCTCTTCGTATTGTCATTAAATGGAAGGTCAAAGAATTCTCCCCCAAAAAGTCAGTGACACTGACTTGAGAATCTGTGTATGAGAAAAATCATACACTGAGCCACGAACGGCGGAAAATGAAAATTTTCCGCCGTTTTTTTATGAACTAACCAGAAAACAATAAATAAGAAAGTTTTGATATGGTTTTTTCATGACAATAGAGTATAATGTACAAACAGTGAATAAGAGGAACAAGAATTTTTTCATGAAATAGGAAAGGCTTGCGTTTCAATCGAGGGGAGGGCAATAATGATTGTGAGAATAGGTATGGTTAGTCTGCTGGCTTTTGTCGTGTCCGGATGCACGACGACCAATTATCAATCATCCATAAATTTCTTGCAGATGCGCCTAGGCCAGTTAGAAAGTCAATTGTTGGAGAAGGACCGGGAAATCCAAGAGTTGAAAACGCAAATGGCGCAGGTGGTTCGCTCGACCCAAAAGACAGAGCAGAGAAAAAAGGTCGGGGAAGAACAACAAAAAAGCGGGAGGGCTAAGTCCGGCAAAGACTCCGACGTCCTTCGCGTAGCGGTCTCAGCGGAAAAAGTTCAGGAAGCCCTCAAGAAAGCGGGTTTCTACGATGGGGATATAGATGGGAAAATAGGGGCTAATACCCAAAAGGCTATTGTTGAGCTTCAAAAAAGCAATGGCTTAAAGGCCGATGGAATCATCGGACAAAAGACCTGGGAGATCATGGAACAATATCTCGAGTAAGCTTTTTAAAGGTGTATTTCTTTTAATCCACAGTGATAAGGAACTGCTTATAGTGAATCCGGCCGGCGTCTTATTTCATCAATACCCCGGAGTTCACTGGTCCTCAAATTCCCGCAGCAAAAATGATCGCTTCCGGACATTTATTCTGGATATCTTTGGAATAAGAAAAATAAAATTTGCCGGTGAGGGGATGGGGGTATTTTTTTGAATGGTCCTAAAACAAGAGATGCTTATTGTCCCGGAAAAATTTTCGTTTCGATTCATAGGGATTTTGTGTCATATAACCAGGGTGATGTGTGATCATGGCCAAAGGAAAAATTAAGAAATACATATTGACGGTTACGTTGAATCCCGCCGTAGACAAGATAATAAGAGTGAAGAATTTCCGTGCCGGCAGGACTTCTCTGGACAAAGGAATCGTTTTGAGCGCCGGGGGGAAGGGAATAAATGTTTCCCGAGTCCTAGGGCGATTCGGGCTGTTTTCCATGGCGACGGGCTTTGTGGGAGGCGTTGCCGGTCGTTTCATCAAGGATGGCCTGGAAAGGGAGGGGATAAAATTTGATTTTGTTGAAATCAAAAAAGATTCCAGGACCAATTTAACCATTATTGATCCTGACACGATGAAGGTCACGCGGATCTTAGAGGAGGGGCCGGTTATTCAGCCTCCGGAATGGGCGAGGTTCCGGGAGCGATATGACCTTCTATTAAGAAAATGTTCTTTGGTCGTGTTGTCGGGGCGCAAGGCCGCGGGGCTTTCTGATGGAACATATGCTGAACTTATCAAATTGGCTCATAAGCGAAAAATCAGAACTGTCCTGGATACTCACGGGCAGCCCTTGCGTAATGGCCTGCGGGCAAAACCTTTCTGCATCAAGCCTAACCGGGAAGAAGCTGAGGCTCTCCTCGGCGAAAAGTTGAATACATTGACGAAAGTCAAGAAGGCCATTTCGTTTTTCCATCGGCAAGGCGTGGCCATCGTCATGATTTCTCTGGGCGGTCAGGGAGCGGTTGCTTCGGATGGCGAAGAAATCTGGAAAGCCGTTCCGCCGCGCATAAAATGTCGAAACAGCGTGGGGTGCGGCGATGCTTTCATCGGCGGCTACGTCTATGGAATCCATCGAGGAAAAACTTTGAAAGAGGCGTTGCGTCTTGCTGTGGCCGCCGGGGCAGCGAATTCCGCAAGCCTTCGACCCGGGGCCGTGGAGAAATCCCAGATTGAGAAAATGCTGGCCAGGGTCAAAATGACGAAAGTCTAAGGAGGGGCGTTAAGTGCTCTTTGGGTACAATACGATTAAAACTAGGAGAATATATGCGGACAGCCGGATCGATTGAATATGACAAAAAATACAAAAATGATTCGCACATTATTAACGACAAATTGAGGCAACATGTCTTGGAGTGCGCGAAGAGATTTAAGAGTTCATGGATAGGGTTGGGGCAGACACTCTATCCGATTTGGAAAGATAAACTCTATCATGCCTGGGGGCATGAGAAGTTTGATGACTATGCGGAGAGAGAACTGGGGATCAAGAAAGAGCTCGCCGTAAAACTCTTGAAGCTATATTTTTTTCTTGAGCAGGAGGAGACGACCTATCTTAAGGAAAATTATGACGAATCCCGGCAGATATCTTCTGTCACGCACTATGACGCCGTTGACCTCTTGCGTCTGGCGAAGAACAAGAAGGAATTAGATCGCACGGATTATATGAAATTACGAAAAAATATTTTAGAGGAGGGGAAAGAGGCCAGCTCGCTTAAGAAAGATTTGACGGCCCTTATTCGCGAGAGACGGGTCGTGGACCCGGAAGAAGAGCGGGATAAGAGATATGCTTTGGCGGTCCGAAAATTTCTTTATGCCATCCAGTCATTTACGAAAGATATGGAGACATTGAAATTAATCCCTGATAAAATCATCGAAGAGGCCGCTCAGTTGCAGGCCCAGCTTGAAGGAGAGATCTCCTAGGCAGTCCCGGACGGTTTCTGTAGGATATTTCTGTCTGGGGCATTCTTGCGGGGTCACCGGTATCTTGGCCGAAAGGGATAGAGGTTATTTTTGGAAAAACAGAGAAAAAGCATGAACAGGTCAAAGAAATGCGACAAAAGTTAAAAGTCCTTCTGGTATTTAGCAGCCCTTATGAAAAGCCGCGGGGATATGATTATAGTGAAGAGATGGCTGATCCGGAGAATATGTACACAGAGAAAGACGTTCTGGAAGCTCTGAAGGCCAACGGTCATGAGGTGCGGGTCTTAGGGTTATATCAGGATGTGGCGCCTTTGCTGGAAGAAGTTAAAGAATATCGGCCGGAGGTTATTTTCAACATGGTCGAAGTTTTTCAGGATGAGGCGAGACTAGAGAAGAACATTGCGGGTGTTTTAGAGACTTTGCGCATCCCTTACACAGGGGCTTCTTCCGGATGTTTATTTATCTGCAACAATAAAGCTTTGAGCAAAAAGATTTTTAGTTTTCATCGGATAAAGATTCCGAAATTTTATGCCTTCTATCGAGACCGAAAGATATGGTTACCCAAAAAATTAAAGCTCCCTGTCGTCATTAAACCATTATGCGAGGAAGCCTCCCGGGGCATTTCCCAGGCCTCGGTAGTCGATCATAAAGAAGCATTTATCGAGAGGATAAAATTTATTCACGAGAATATGAATATGGATGCCATTGCTGAAGAATATATTGATGGCCGCGAATTGTATGTCAGTGTCCTGGGCAATAAAAAGCTGACCGTCTTGCCTCCCCGCGAAATGAAGTTCGGCCAATTTCCCGATGACGAGCCGAGGATCGCCACCTATAAAGCCAAATGGGATGATAAGTATCGGGAAAAATGGGGGATCAAGAGCGTCTTCCCGGGAAAACTGGCGGAAGGGGTTGAAGCGACGATCTCGGAAGTATGCAAAAGAGCTTATCGGGCATTGGATATGGATAGCTATGCCCGATTTGATATCCGGGTGACCCCGGAAGGAAAAGTTTATATCATTGAACCGAATGCGAATCCTTGTATCGCAAAAATCGATGAATTGGCCCAATCCGCTGAAAAGTTTGGAATGTCTTACAATGATCTTATAAGGAAAGTCATAAGATTGGCCTTTCAACGGAATAAGTGATGATTATTTCGACGGTTAAAACAAGTGTCGTTCAAAAATACAAACAGAGGAAAGCCATCGCTTGACAACCAGACATATGTGTGGTATTAATAATCCTATGGTAGACTCAAAGGAATTAACTAAAAAGCAAAAAGAAGTTTTCAAGTATATTTATAAGGCGATTCGAACGACGAATCTCCCTCCCACCATCAGAGAAATCGCTGGTCATTTTGGTTTCTCCTCCACCGGAACAGTCCGCGATTATTTAAAGGCCTTGGTAAATAAAGGATATCTGAAGATTTCCAAGAATAAATCTCGGGCCATTGAATTGGTTCGGGACAAACTATTACAAGTGCCGGTGATTGGAAAAGTCAGGGCTGGTTTGCCAAGCCTGGCCTTTGAAGAGATCGACGGGTATCTTGATTTGGACCGGCTGATATTTTCCGATGACGGGACGTTTGCCCTGAGGGTGAAAGGCGACAGCATGATTGAAGCCGGTATCTTGCCGGAGGACTTGGTGCTAGTCAAGAAGCAATCCATAGCCCAAACGGGAGAAACAGTCGTCGCTTTGATAGGGGATGAGGCCACTGTCAAACTTTTGACTCGTGAAGACAAAAACTTTTACCTTAAACCGGCCAACCCTAACTATGATCCGATAGTGGTTGATCATAATGTCTCAATTATTGGCAAGGTCATTAGTGTTATCCGAAAGATGAATTAGCTTTTGGCCTGGCAAACGGATGCTTAAGTTCGACTTCCGTTTTAATTTTTATTATTTTTAGCATATGATAAGAAAACTCCTCGAATTTCTCGGAACTCATTTTGAAATAATTTTTCTGGTCAATCTGCTCGCGCTTGTTATCCTGGCGGTATTCTTCGTTTTTTCCCGGGCAAGAGAGTGGACTGTCTCGGGGATAGTTGTTTTCCTCCGGAGGCTCTTATTTTACACTGTGGTGGCCGGGGAACTCATTGTTGTGATATCGGGCGGGTATGTCTATTGGCTCAATTATCAGCAAAAAAGTGAGTCGTCGTTAACGGATCGGGTTTTGCCGAACACGGGCTGGATAAAAGATCCCTCCACTGTTTATTTTGTTTCCGATAATGAACTTTTATCTGTTCAGACTAACGGGGCGAATCTCAAGAAAATTTTTGTGAGCGAGGATGCTATCCGTCAATATCATTTTTCGCCAAATGGCCGATACATCCTTATTGTTACCGAGAAAAGCCTGGCCTTGGCCGAGGTGGCTGTTTCTAAGACTGAGGTGCTGGAACGCATCGATGTCTCTTCTCAAGGAAATGACCTTAATGCGGTTATCGAGAATGTCGGTTGGTCGCCGGACAGCCAGAGATTTTGTTATGAAATTTCCAAGTGGTCCCGGCATTCTTCTCAAGCGAATTATTATGTGTTTGATTTAGCGACAAGAAAGAGGAGCGTGATCAAGAGTCCGGCGCGCCGTTTTTTCCTTCTTCTCTGGGATGAGGGAGGGGAAAATATCTATGGGATTAATCAAGAAGCCTTAGATACTCAGTTTTACGCTTATCCCTCTCGTTTGAGAATCTTTAGAATCCCGCTCTCAAATTTGACCCCGGAATTGGCTATTGAGATCCCGACTAAGACGACCGCTATCCCCTATGCCCGATTGGAATTGTCAGGAATTAAACTTTTTTCTGATGGGAAGAAAATTTCGTTTGATGTGGCGGATAAAAACAGGCTTATGTGGGTTTCGGATAAAGGCTCAAAAGTCGGAATTGATCAGGCTGACCATTTTTATTATGTTAGAAATCAATGGTGGCGCAAGAGATTGTTTTATGTCCCCCGCGAACCGGTGGAAGGCGATTTGGCTCATTATTGGCCTCAAGGCGGGAAACTGCCTATTCGCGGCCTGAAATGGCTTCCGGGTAGCCGATATGTTATTATCGCCCACAACAGCCTTGGTGTCTTGGTCCTGGAACCCGCAACGGGTAAGATCGGCCAATTAATTAAAAGGCCATGCTCAGCTTTTGGATGGTATGAAGCCAGCAAGTGAAGAAGGGGAATAAAAGAAAGTTCAGCGCCTCACGCGATTCCCCGGAGCGTTCCCCCGATTATGTTTGATGACGATATATTCAGCCAATATTCCCAAATACAGCCTGTTTTGTATTGACAAACTTTGCTATTTTGTCATAATGACATTCATAGATTTTTGTTTATAAAATTTGTTCTCATAAATAATATTTCAGATAAAAAGGGAGGCTATGATGGCTAATGGCAATAAAAATCAATGGATTATTTGGACGATGGTGATTGGCGCGGTTATCGGCACGTTAATTGCCTTTAATTATCAAGGCGGCAGAAATGAGACTGTGCCCCTGAGCGAAATTTTTCCGGATGAGAATGAACGCGCTGGTAATGTTGAGTATGAATTTGTCGAGGATGAACAAGTCGCGCCGGTGGAAGTCACTTCGCAAGCCCCCGCGGTTGCCTTGGCCCAGAAAAAACAGGTAACCCAAACGCAGAATCTGCCTTCCCCTCAGCCAACAAATGTCAATGTGGCCAGGGCAGGGAATTACGCCATACAGGTTTTAGCTTCCAAAAACAAAAGTGCAACGGAGAAAGCCCTGGAGAAAGCAAAGGCCAAGGGATATTCTGCTTATATTAGCACCAAGGATATGGGGGAGAAGGGTGTCTGGTATCGAATCTATATAGGGAATTTTGAGACCAAAAAACAAGCCGAAGAACAGTTAGCGGCAGCCAAGAAAGACTATCCGGATAGTTTTGTTTTGTTGCTAAAAAATAATTAACTGCGCAAACAAGGAAGTTTTGAGCCGCGCTTTTGTTGGGCGTTGTTATCTGCAGAAATATTTCTTCTGGAATGCCTTGCCTTTCCATTTTGATCAGTAATCTCTCATTCCAAATTTTTATCAAATAACTTTAATATCACCTGGACAGCAATTATAATATATCGCTTTGAAGAGATTAGGTGATGTGAAAAGAACATGCCAAGCACCGCCCCCCTATGCGGGTGGGGGACTTAAATCCAAGGAGAGGGAATGATGTTAGAAAGACAAATGAAGAAAGTCGGGATCCAAGAATGGAAGGCCTTGCACCATAATCTTTCTTATGACGAGTTGTTCAAGGAGGAGACCGATCCTTCCCTGGAAGGTTATGAGAGAGGTTTTGTGACGGAATTGGGAGCGGTCGCTGTGGATACGGGCAAATTTACGGGCCGTTCTCCTAAGGATAAATATATCGTTGAAGAAGAAACATCCAAACGCAATATCTGGTGGGGCATTGGGCCGGTTTCTCCCTTGACCAATAATTCCGACAACAAACAAATTTCTCCGGAAACATGGGATTACCTCAAAGAGATAACTTTAAAACAGCTTAATGGAAAAAAACTATATGTCGTTGACGGTTTCTGTGGGACGAATATCGATACACGTTTGTCGGTGAGATTGGTCACCGAAGTCGCCTGGATGGCCCATTTTTTTAAGAACATGTTTATCCGTCCCACTGAAAAGGAACTTAAGAAATTCCAGCCCGATTGGACTTTTTTAAACGGCTGTAAGACAACTTGCCCGGATTATCAACGGCACAATTTACGCACCGAAGTCTATGTTGCTTTTAATATTAAAGAGCGGATGTCCGTCGCCGGCGGGACCTGGTACGGGGGAGAAATAAAAAAAGGCATCTTTTCTATTATGAATTATTTTCTTCCTCTGAAGGGAATCGGTTCTTTTCATTGTTCCGCGAATATGGGCAAGGAGGGGGACACGGCTTTATTTTTTGGCCTTTCGGGAACGGGAAAGACGACGCTTTCCGCCGACCCGAAACGATATTTGATCGGTGATGACGAACATGGATGGGATGACGAAGGCATTTTTAATTTTGAAGGCGGTTGCTACGCGAAATGCATTAATTTGTCCCGGGAAAAAGAGCCGGATATTTACAATGCCATTAAACGCGATGCGTTGCTGGAAAATGTTGATGTGGATGCCTCGGGCAAGATAGACTTTTCTTCGAGCCGAAAGACGGAAAACTCCCGGGTTTCTTATCCTATTTATCATATCCAAAACATCGTTAAGCCGGTTTCCAAAGGGGATCATCCCAAAAAGATCATTTTTTTAACTTGTGATGCCTACGGTGTGCTGCCTCCGGTAGCAAAATTGACCAAAGAACAAGCGATGTATCATTACTTGAGCGGTTATACCGCTAAGGTCGCCGGGACCGAATTGGGGATTGTCGAACCCAAGGCGACTTTTTCGGCTTGTTTCGGCCAGGCGTTTTTGCTTTTGCACCCGACTAAATATGCCGATATCTTAGGGCAGAAAATGGAAAAGCATGATTCTTCGGCTTATCTGGTCAATACCGGTTGGTGCGGAGGAAAGTATGGCGTCGGCAAACGTATGTCCCTGCCCGACACCCGCAAGATCATTGATGCTATTCTAGACGGAAGTATCGAAGGGACTGAATTTGAGACGATGCCGATTTTTAATCTTCAGATGCCCAAATTTCTCAAAGGCGTGGATCCCAAGATCCTTAATCCACGCAATGCCTGGCAAGACAAGGCTGATTATGATGCAACCGCAAGGAAGCTCGCGGAGATGTTTATACGGCATTTCCATAATTTTACCAGTACGGAAAAGGGCCGTGCCCTGATGAGCGCCGGACCGCAACTTGTTATTGAAGATATTTAGAAAATTCCCTTGAAGTCACATAAGACAAATGAGGCCGGCGGACCGCCGGCCTCATTTGTATTTACTTTTTTTACTCATGGGAATTTTGTGCTAGAATACTACCGAATTATACGGGTTTAACCTCATTTCATTTCAAAAACAGCCGGCAGATTTCTCGCGCATGAAGACAAGTTTACTAATTTTATTTCTTTGCCTGAGTATGATCCCTTTTTCCTTTGGAAATGAAAATGTCAAGCGACCAAATGTCAGCGGACAGTTTTATGAGTCCGACCCGCAGAAATTATCCCAGGAAATAGAAACTTTCCTCCAGCGAGCGGAGGTCTCTCCTTACGAAAAGCATATCGAGATCATCATAGCGCCCCATGCCGGGTATATTTATTCGGCCCCGGTAGCTGCGTATGGCTATAAAGCTGCTAGTAAGGGGCGGTATACTACGGTTGTCGTGATGGCTCCGAGCCATTTCTCTGCTTTTGATGGCGCGTCGATCTGGAAAGAAGGGGCTTTTGAAACACCGCTGGGGACGATAGAAGTCGATAAAGATTTCGCGGAAAAGCTCGTTTCCCTCAATGAGAAATTTCGTTTTGACCCGGAAGTATTTCAGCGCGAGCACGCTCTCGAAGTCCAGCTTCCTTTCTTGCAAAAGGTCTTTAGCAATTTTAAGATCGTTCCCGTTATTTTGGGCCAACCCAAATATGAAGTCTGTGAAGTGTTAGCCAATGGATTGAAACAAATCATCGGGGATCGGCAAGATGTCTTGATCGTCGTCAGCACCGATATGTCGCATTATCATAATGATTCCTTCGCCCGGGCCATGGATCAGGAAACTCTCGCGGCGATTAAAGAACTTAATGCCAAGCGTTTGTGGACCCGTTGTCATTTAGGGAAAAGTGAATTGTGCGGTTTTGTCCCGGTGACTGTGGCCTTGCTTTATGCGAAAGAAAAAGGCTTGCTGAACGCGGATATCCTCCGGTATGCGACATCGGGTGATGTCTCCAGAGACAGGAATCGTGTCGTTGGCTATGCATCGGTTATTTTTTATGGAGAAAATTCTCAGGAGGAGATTAAGAGTGACTCCGCGGGGGAAAGCGGCCGGAACACGGTGGCCCCTTTAACCCGGGAAGAGAAAAGACGCCTGTTGGAAATAGCCAGGAAAACCATTGAAGAGTATGTCCGGACGGGAGAGGTCCTTGAATTCTCCGTCGATGACCAAAGATTGTCTGAAGAAGAAGGGGCGTTTGTTACAATTCACAAAGGCGGAGCCCTGCGAGGCTGCATCGGGCATATTATCGGCAAGGGTCCGCTGCATAAGACCGTGAGGGATATGGCGATCGCTTCGGCGACGCAGGATCCTCGTTTTAAACCGTTAGAAGCGGGCGAGTTGGGCGACATTGATGTCGAGATCTCTGTTTTATCCAAGCCGGAACGTGTCACCGATGTCGAAGAAATAAAAATGGGCGTTCATGGTGTTATCGTAAGGCGGGGGCGATTTCATCAGGGTGTTTTCTTGCCGCAGGTTGCCACGGAAACAGGGTGGAGCCGTGAGCAATTTCTCTCGAGTCTCTGTGCTCATAAGGCCGGATTACCGGCGGATGCCTGGAAGGATCCGCAGACTATCCTGGAGATCTTTTCCGCAGAAGTCTTTTCAGAGAAGGACATGGAGTAATATATTCATCAAGGGTCCCGTCTTGAAAACTAACCTGATGATCGGGGGATAATAAATTTTAATGAGTCCTTTTCTATCCAAGAATTCTTTGCTGTCCTGTGGCAGTTTTTTTGTTTTTATCTTTTTGCTTTTCAGCGATTCCGCTGTTTTCTCGGCATCGCCGCCGCAAAATATCCCGGAGAGTGTTCCTGCAGAACAATATTCCGAGCAAGAACTGGAGTCCTTTCGCAAGGATTATAAAAAGGAGAAGATAAAACTGAGCTCCCGGGAGAAGAGGGAAAAGGATTCTTTGAAAAGGAAGCAGGATAAGGAGAATCGCAAACTACAGGCAAGGCGGGAAAGGTTCCTGAAGAAAAGGCAGTTGGTCGAGCAGAGGTTTCGTAGTCGTATGCGGAAATTTCTTGCCCGAAAGGAACAAGCGGCCGAGAGGAAAGTTCAGGAACAGCAGAAAGGGACCCAGGGGCGTCAGCGGGGCATTCAGGAAGACTTTCATTCCAGGTTGAATGATTTTTACAATCGTGCTGTTCAGCTTTATCAGGAGAAAGCGTATCGGCAGGCGAAAGAGCTATTTCTGGAGATTAATAAGTTGTCTCCCGGATTCAAGGCCAGCGCGAAATATCTCAAGCGGATAGATGAGGACATTATCTCCCAGGATAGTCGGATAAAAGAGGATAAGGCTGTCGACAAAAATCATCAGAGGGAAAAATTGATATCAAATACTCTTGATATCATGGGCCGCTAGGACAACCGGAGGAGTGAGTTATGAAGTCTAAATTACCGCTGGTTTCAATGCTGTTGAGCGCATGGATGATGATGTATGTGGTAAAAGCGCAGGCCACCGCGCCCTCCCAAATCTTTCTGGATTATGACCAAGACAATAAGATGCTGCATGTGGAAGTAAAACATGTTTCCCAAAGTCCCCGCACGCATTACATTCGAAAGCTTGTGGTCTACCAAAATGACCAGCAAATACATACTCTTCATTTTTCTTCGCAGACCTCTGCCACTGCGCAGGTAAAAGATGTGCCTCTGGAAGCTGGGCCGGGTGACAATATCCGGGTGTTGGCTGTCTGTAGCGAGGCGGGCAGAGGAGAGGGGACTCTGGTCATTCCGGAAGAGTAAATTGTCCAAAAAATTCTCAGTGGCGTAATTAATAAATATTAATACTATTTTATTACTTTGTCTGTGCTTTAAGGTGTTGTAAGCTAACGGGATATTATGTATTGAATGTATTCATGGAACGGAAGGCGAAATGGCCTTAAGGGTTGAAATTTTCTTGCTGATTCCAAAGGGATTTTTAAAAAATTGACAAATATCCGGTGGTAAATTAGAATAAAAATCATTTAACTCAAGGTTTCAGCTATCCCAATGTTAAAGTACATATTCTATTTTTTGTTTATTTGTGCCTTGGGAGCTTTATTTTTCTTGTCAATGGGTGCTCCTTCGTCTGGGGAACTTTCGCAAAATCTCTATAAAAAACTATTTAATAACCGACATTTGAAAGCGACCAATGTCCTGTCCAGCAAAAAAACAAAGGATTTTAACGATACATTTATAAATGACCGTTTAGATAGGATGAGATCCGAGCGGCAGGACATAGCCGCCCGGACATTAAGCCGGCAATGGGACCTGAAAGACAAGCTGGCGGAAATACGGGCGAGAGATTTTGAGCATAAGAATGTTTACACGTATCAAAGGGATTTGTCGCGAAAGATTCGTGAAGAACAATCAGCTATGGCCAGGGAGTCGCGCTCGCGGTATCAAGATTTAATCGAACAGCGGAAATATCGCTAATGATGCGTCCTTAAAGAATGAATAAATGAACAGAGGCTTCTTCAAATCCTAATTATTCCCGGGCGGCATTTCTTAAGAAAATAGAAAATTTCCCCATGAAAGTTCTTAAAATCATCCTGACAATCTTCTTCGTTCTATTCTTCGTCTTTTCTATTTCCGTTTATATCTTTTTAAAGACATTTGATGTCCAGCGCTATCAGGCACAGATAACCCAGGGATTAAGCGCTTTTTTAGACAGGGATGTGCAATTGGGCGGGATGACTGCCCGGTTTTCTTTGCTGAAAGGGGTAACGCTTTTCATCAAGGATTTCAAAATCGCTGATCGCGCACAATTCTCTGACGGTTATTTTCTGCAGATTGGCGGAGTGAATTTGGATTTCGATGTTTCCGCCCTTATTACGCAGGGGAAAATAATAGCGCGAAGTATACGCCTGGATGCTTTGCAAGTTGTTTTTGTTCGGAACAGTGAAGGCCGGTGGAATATCCCGCTGGTGGAAACGGATTTGACCGGTCCTGCGGCGGGACAACCGACGGATGATCGGGGACAGACAACCGGACCGTTGGGCGAGCAGGAAAGACAATCCCCCGCGAATGCGGCGTTGCCCTTTTTACTCATCAAGTCAATCGATATCCGAAATGGGACACTGACTTATGTCGACCGTCAATTTCCTTCGGAGCTTCAGTTGAAAATATCGCAAGTGGATTTAGAGGTGAGGGATTTTTCGCTGGCGGATCCGTTTAATTTTCTATTGAAGGCTGCTTGGGGAGACGAGAGGCAAAATGTTCAGGCTAAGGGATCCGCTTATCTGGATATCGCGAGTCAGCAGGTTCGTCTGGATGATGTCCAGATCACCGCTGAATTGGCCCCTTCCATCTTGAAGCCATTGCAGGAGACTTTTCCGCAGATGAAGGCTGGAGGGACGGTTGACATATTGAAAGGCGATATCAATGCCAAAATTCATCCGATGGTCGTTGGCGCGAAGGGGATCGTTCTTCTCTTCGCGGAAGGAAAGCTGTCCGGAGGAAAACTTAAATTGTCCCAAGTGGCCTCGCCTTTTGAGGATATTCATGCGGCATTTACTTTGAGCGAAGCCGATTGTGTTATCAATCCTTACGGTTTCGCTTTCGGCGGGGGGCAGGTCAGCGGGGAGGCCAGAGTAGCGGATTATTTAAAGGAGCAGCGGTTCGATTTTAAAATGGTGTCCGATGGAGTTAAGGTGGAGGAATCCGCGGATCAGAAAGATTTCCCGATTAAGGTTCAAGGAAAAATTTCGTCCCGGGTTGACTTAACGGGAAAAGGGCTGAATGAGGAAAATCTTACCCGTTTTCTTCAGGGAAAAGGCAGTCTTGATCTTCAAGGCGGGAAGCTGGTCGATTTCAATCTTCTGAGATTTGTTTTCAGCAAGATATCGTTTATCCCCGGGCTGGTGGAGAGGATTGAGCAAAACCTTTCTGAGAAATTTAAGGAAAAACTCAGGAAAAAGGATACTGATATTAATGAATTCCGGTTGGAGACACAGATCCAGGATCAGCAAGTGATTATTCACCATGCGGTCATGGGCGCGGATATGTTTTCTGTTCAGGCGAAAGGAAAGATGGATCTTGCGAACAATATTTCTTTGCAAGCGGCGCTGGTTATTCCCCAGGATCTATCGGTAAGCATGATCCAATCCGTACCGGAATTAAAAACTTTAGCCGATGAGGCAGGACAGATTTATATTCCGTTTAGCGCCTACGAAGGGAAGGTCAACCAGTTGAGGCTTTTGCCCGATCTGGAATATTTGTCTAAGAAAGTTCTGATGGATCAAGGCCGCCAGCGGTTGCAGGATATTTTAGATAAGGCTTTAGGCACAGAGGAGGGCGAAGCGCAAGGGCTTCCTGCGGGAGGGGAAGAAACCGGGAAGGAAAAATATTCTCCAGGGCAGGTTATTATTGATAGCATATTAGATAATATATTCAAGAAGTAAAGGGTATTCCTCTTTGGAATATTCTCAAGGGTGGATAAGGGAGAGCGTTATGCTAAAGATCGGTGTGATCGGGTATGGCTATTGGGGGCCGAATATCGTCAGGAATTTCAATATGACCCGGGATTCAAAAGTGACCTACATTTGCGATGAGAAACCCCAGGTCTTAAAACGCGCGGAAGATATTTATCCTCACACAAAATTATCCACGCACGCTACGGATATTACCAGGGCCAAGGATATTGACGCGGTGGCCATCATAACGCCGGTTTATACCCATTTTCAATTGGCCAAAGAGGCCTTGGAGAACGGCAAGCATATTTTTATCGAGAAGCCCTTTACCCGGACAGTTGCGGAAGCCGAGGAGTTGATCGCCTTGGCCGGGAAGAACAATTTGATGATCATGGTTGACCACACGTTTCTTTTTACGGGAGCGGTCCGGAAGGTGAAAGAGCTTATCGACAATCAGGTTCTGGGCGATCTATATTATTATGACTCGACCAGGGTCAGCCTGGGCCTTTTTCAGCAGGATGTGAACGTCATCTGGGATTTGGCTCCGCATGACCTGTCGATCATGGATTATTGTTTGAATAAGCGACCGATAGCGATTACCGCCAATGGCGTGGATCATTTTAAGAAGGGCGCGGAGGATATCGCCTACATCACGGTTTATTATGATAATAATCTTATCGCCCATATCAATGTGAATTGGTTGTCGCCCGTTAAGGTCAGGACGACTTTTATCGCCGGGCAGAAAAAAATGCTGGTATGGAACGACCTGGAAGCGGATGAGAAAGTCAAGGTTTACGATAAGGGGGTCAACGTCGAGAATAGAGAGGGGATGTATCGCCTATGGGTCGATTACCGTTCCGGTGATATGTGGGCGCCGAGGCTGGATCACACTGAGGCCTTGAAAATGGAATTAGAATATTTTGTTGATTGTCTGATGAATAACCAGACACCCTTTAATGACGGTCACGCAGGTTTGAGGGTTGTCAAAATGCTTCTGGCCACGGATGAATCTTTGAAAAAAGAAGGGAAGATGATAAAGATATGAATCAATTCTTGTGCATAGCTGACGATGTCAAGATGGGGAAGGATGTCAAGCTGTCAAAATTTATCAATCTTTATGGTTGTCAGATCGGGGATCATACCAAGATCGGCGCTTTTGTTGAGATACAAAAAGGCGCGGTGGTCGGTCGAAACTGCAAGGTTTCTTCGCATACGTTCATATGCGAAGGAGTGAAGATCGGCGACGGATGTTTTATCGGCCATTCCGTGGTTTTTATCAATGACAATCATCCCCGCTCCGTTAATGAACAAGGAGTCATGGAGAACGATAAAGATTGGATGGAAAGATTTGTTCAAACCCAGGTTGGAGATGGGGCGACGATTGGGAGCAATGCGACCATCTTAGGGGATGTCCAGATCGGTGAGGGGGCCTTGATTGGCGCGGGGAGCGTGGTGACGAAAAATGTTCCGCCGGGAGAGGTCTGGGCCGGAAATCCTGCGAGATTCCTACGAAAGGTTAAAAGTTGAGCCATTCTTTGAAAGGCAGCAAAATACTCATTACCGGCGGAGCGGGTTTCGTCGGTTCATTTATTGTTGATCAGCTCTTGGGTGAAGATGTCGGCGAGGTTGTTGTCCTTGATAATTTTGTCAGAGGTTCCCGCGATAATATTAAACAGGCCTTGGCTTCCGGAAGAGTGAAGTTGATTGAAGGAGATATCCGGGATCGTGCGTTATTAAATGACATCTTCCCCGGGACAGATTATTGTTTTCACCTGGCCGCCTTGCGGATTACACATTGCGCCACAGAGCCGCGCCAAGCCCTGGAAGTCATGTATGACGGGACATTCAATGTCCTGGAGGCCTGCGTCCAACATCAGATTAAGAAAATGGTGGCTGCTTCCTCCGCATCCATATACGGGCAGGCGGATTCTTTTCCCACAAAAGAAGAACATCATCCTTATAATAATTGCACTCTGTATGGGGCGGCCAAGACAGCTAATGAATTGATGTTGCGTTCTTTTTATCATATGTATGGTCTGAAATATAACGGCCTGCGGTATTTTAATATTTACGGCCCACGGATGGATACCTACGGCAAATATACCGAAGTTTTGATCCGCTGGTATCGTTTGATCAAAGAGGGCAAACCGCCTTTGATTTTTGGCGACGGAAAACAAACAATGGATTTTATCTATATCGCGGATGTGGCCCGCGCCAGTATCCTGGCGTTAAAGGCGGAAACGCACCAGGAGGTCTTCAATGTGGCCAGCGGGGTTGAAACATCGTTGGAACAATTGTGTTATGCGTTACTGGAAACGATGGGGTCAGGCCTGAAACCAAAATATATGCCGTTACCCGATGACCGAAAAAAGGTCGAGGTGCAAAAAAGATTAGCTGATGTCAGCAAGGCACGGAAGCTTATCGGGTTTGAAGCTCAGATCCATTTGGAAGAAGGTCTAGGAAAATTAATCTCCTGGTTGGACCAAAAAGAACAAGGCGGGGCAAAGTGATCCCGATCTCTAAACCATTTTTAAACGAGAAAGAGGCTGCTGCCGCGGGAGAGGCTGTCCTTTCCGGGTGGGTCAGCCAGGGGCCTAAGGTTAAAGAGTTCGAAGAAGCCTTTGCCGATTATGTGGGGACCAAGTATGCCTGCGCGGTATCTAATTGTACGACGGCGTTGCATGTCGCTCTCTTGGCTGTCGGTGTCCAGCCCGGGGATATTGTTGTTACGGTGAGCCATTCGTTTATTTCTACGGCGAATTGTATACGTTTTTGTGGGGCCGAACCTATTTTTGTGGATATTGACCCCGACACCTTTAACTTGTCGCCGGATTGTCTGGAAGCGATGTTCAGAAAAGATTGCCAGGTGAAAGGTGGGCGGCTGATTTATGGCCGTGACCGCGTTAAGAGGCCGGTGGCGGCGATCGTGGTTGTTCACCAAATGGGGATGCCCTGCGATTTAAAAAAGATTCTGGATCTGGCGAAAAGGTATCGCCTGCCGGTTGTTGAGGATGCCGCCTGCGCTATCGGGAGCGAAATCTCTTTTGATAAAGGAAAGAGGTGGGAGAAGATCGGCAGGCCGCGCGGGGATATTGCCTGCTTTTCTTTTCATCCCCGGAAAGTTATTACGACCGGGGAGGGCGGCATGTTGACGACTCATCGCCGCGATTATGATAAAAAATTCCGCTCATTGCGGCATCAGGGGATGAGCGTTTCGGATTTAGTGCGGCACCAGGCGCGAAAGGTCATTTTTGAGGAATACCCGAAGCTGGGATATAATTATCGAATGACGGATATTCAAGCGGCTATCGGTCTCGAACAATTGAAGAAGTTGCCGGAGATTATTGCCAGGCGACGAGAAATCGCCGCTTTCTATCATCAGGAGCTTTCGTCCCTCGCCTGGCTGAAGATCCCCTTCGAGCCGGGTGATCGCCGGACAAATTGGCAGAGTTATCCGCTGAGGGTTCTGGATCATGCCCCGCTGAGTCGTGACGCCTTGATGCAGTATCTGCTGGATAAGGGGATCGCGACCCGCCGGGGAATTATGAATGCGCATCAGGAAAAGATTTATGCTTCGCGGAAGTGGCATCTCCCGCAAAGCGAACTGGCGAGGGACAGTGTTATCTTGCTCCCGCTTTTCTGTCAAATGAAGGAAGAAGATTGTCATTATTGTGTCGAGCAGATAAAGGCCGTGAAGTGAATAAATTAGAACAGATCAGGACATATTGGGAAGAGAGGGGAGCCGCGAAATCCGATGGGAGTTTGGTGACCCATCGGGATGCCGATCAGGTATCCATGGAAACCGAGCTTATTCTTTCTTTGATCAACGAAAAGGATACCCTGTTGGATATCGGATGCGGAAACGGTTACTCCACGTCTCTTTATTCGGAAAAATGTAAAAAGGTCGTGGGGATAGATTATGCCCGAAGCATGATTGAGGCGGCGACAAAACACCACTGCGCGGAAAATTTGCGATTCGAACGCTTTGATGTCCTGGAGATGGATGAGCGATTCGGTCATTTCTCCGTCATCCTTACTACCCGATGCCTTATTAATTTTGATACGTGGGAGAGGCAGCAAGAGGTTATCGAGCGTATTTATAATTGTTTAAGTGACAAAGGCCGGCTGATACTTGTCGAAGGCAGCCAACAGGGGCGTAAGAATATTAATGATTTAAGGACTCGTTTAGGGCTTCCCGCTATGCAGCCGGTTTGGTACAATTTGGACATCGATGAGGACAAGCTGAAACCTTTCGTCAACAAACTCTTCCAGGTCGAAAAGGATATCCGTTTTGGATTGTATGATATGTTGACCAGGGCTTATTATCCCCACTCGATTAAACCTAAAGAGCCGGAATACGGGACCCCTTTCCATAAGGCGGCCCGGGAGCTCCTTCAATCGTTGCCGAAAGATCCTGTCCCGCAGTATAGCCGGGAATTTGTGTTGGTGTTGAGAAAAAGATAAAACGTTGAAAGTTTTATGACCCGATGATAAAGAAATTAATTATATTCCCTTTTGGTGGAAATGCCCGCGAGGCCTTGGGGGCGATTTTGGATATCAACAAGCAGAAAAAAGAGTGGGATGTTCTGGGTTTTTTGGACGATGATCCTGGCCATTGGGGAAAAGATCTCTGCGGAGTGAAGGTCTTGGGGGGAAGAGAGATCATCCAGAAGTATCCGGATGCAAAAATTTTAGCCGTTCCCGGCAATCCCAACAATTATTTACGGCGAAAAGAAATCATTGATAACTTGGGGATAGAAAAGTCCCGATTCGCCAGTATTGTGCATCCGACGGTTATTGTTTTCCCCGACGCAAAGATAGGGTATAACACGCTTTTAATAACGAATATTTATGTGGGAAGCCGTGCGTCCATCGGGAATAATTGTATCGTCCTGCCGAATACCACGGTCGCTCATGACAGCGTTATTGAAGATTACTGCTGCGTGGGTTCCAACGTGGTGATTTCCGGCTATGTGACCATTCATAAAAATTGTTATATTTCTTCCGGGACAAGTATCCGCAATAATATTACGGTTGGAGAAAAAAGCCTGGTAGGATTAGGTTCCAATGTCGTGGCGGATGTTGAGCCTCAGGTCGTCGTGGCGGGGAACCCCGCGAAAATAATAAAAAAGGTGGGCCCATGAAATTATCTGTTGTCATCCCGGCTTTTAATGAAGGAAGCAATATCGCGGTCATCGTTGGGGAGATCCTCGCTATAACCGAAAAGGTCCCGGAGATTAACAGTGTTCAAGTGGTGGTCGTGGATGACCATTCTACGGATGATACTTATCGGGCGATCGATGCCCTGACGGATAAACGGGTCAATTGTCTTCGCCTGAGTAAGCGGTCGGGCAGCCATATCGCTCTGCGTGCCGGATTGCAATATGTTGACGGGGATGCCGTTTTGTGCCTGTCGGCGGATGGCCAGGATGACCCTGCGGCTTTAAAAGAGATGCTGAACAAATGGCGCGATGGGGCCAAGGTTGTCTGGGCGTTGAGAAAGAGCCGGAGGAATGAACCTTGGTCTGTCCGCATACCGGCTGTTTTATTTTACAAGACTTTGTCGTATTTAGCCGGCCAGCCGGGTGGCCCTATTGACCTGTCGCGGGCCGATTTTTATTTGCTGGATCGCTGTGTCGTATGCGCGGTGAATGCCTGCGCTGAGAGCAGGACATCTTTGTTCGGGCTCATCCAGTGGGTGGGATTTAGCCATGATTTTGTCGAATATGACCGTCGTGAGCGTAAGTCCGGGAAATCAAAATGGAGCTTTGGGCGGCGGTTGGGCTTGGCCAAAGATTGGATTATCGCTTTTTCAAGTACACCGATAAAGGCTATTTCGCTTTTGGGTTTTTTTCTGCTGGCGCTTGGATTTCTGTTTTTGTTTTTTGTCCCTTCCGGTGATCTGGGGTATTCATCGGACGGCTTTTGCGCCTTGCTGATTATTCTGTTATTTGTCGGTGGATTTCAGATGATCATGCTCGGGTTGCTAGGTGAATATTTATGGCAAAGTCTGGAGGAGTCACGCCATCGGCCGTTGTATTTTATCGAGAAAAGAACCCAGGGCGCGGGCCGGTAAGCTCGGGATACGGTTTCCCCGGTAACGACGAACCTCTTTCCTTAAGTATGAGATCAAAAGAAAAAAACAGCCGTCTTCTTTCCATTATCTTTTGCGTTTTTCTTCTCTTTCTTTTTTTGTTGGTTAAATATCAAGGTCCGGTTGTCGTGAATTCTCTCTATCAAAATGGCCGGATCGATCTTTTAAACACCCTCACTTTTGCCCAGGGCAGACAGCCGCTGGAATTTTATTCCGGACAAATGGAAGAATTTTATTTGGGGCCCTTGGGCGTTTTGATCGCCGGCATTTTCCTTCTGTTTTTGTCGGTGAATTATCTTCAAGGGGTCAGCGCCGCGGCATTGGCCGGGATCATTTTTATTTTCTTGGTTCTTACAAAATTCGAGGTGTTATTTTTTCCTCCTTACGGCGAACTTGTCGCCGGCCCTTATGCTGAAGCCTCATGGCTCTTTCGCCATTCCTTTGATTATGCCGGCTTAATTCAGCAAGACAATTTTTCCCAAGGCGGGCCGAAAGTATATCTCTTTTCAGTCTACCCAACGATAGCGGCCCTGATGATGAAATTCAGCCCGTCAGAG
>Ga0265297_10002890_pt1 | contig 32964 bp, 47 predicted proteins | sample Munlanlwell13791_FD_192502 | JGI IMG/M metagenome (GOLD analysis project Ga0265297, IMG submission 192502) | Leachate microbial communities from a municipal landfill in Southern Ontario, Canada - Leachate well 137-91 | ecosystem: Engineered > Solid waste > Landfill > Unclassified | place...
CTTCACTAATTTGATTATTATCTTTTCCTGTTAATAAATGCGTTAATGAATTTTTATTTATGCTTTTATAAACTCCTGCCGAAAAATTTACATTAAGTTCCATATTACCATCACTAATATCAATTGTCTTTAAGGTATATTCTGCTTTAAAGCTGCTATTTAAAATAGAAAAATCTTCTGACATTTGAGAAATTATATAGTCTTTAGTAAATTTTTCTAAATCAGATTTTTTAAACACTAACACACTTATTTTTAATGTAGCCTCATAACTAAACTTTTCAACAATTGTACCGGATTTTGTTTCTGTTCCAGAATCTATAGTTATATAAGAAACAGCATCATCTAACAATATATAATCATTCTCTAGTTGACTTTTTATCTCTTCAATTGCTGATTTTGAAATATTTTTAACTAACGAATCTTTGGCGTTATCAATATCATCTTCTGTCACTTTTTTAACATCACCTGTATATCCTCCTTTCATTGCTTCTGTTGATGTGGCATAAATACTATAATAATAAGGTGTCCCAGATAATTTTGGCACCGAAAAATTTGCAGGTCCAATATTATAACTATCTCCCCCTTCTGCTGCTTCAACTTTTACTTTAATTGATCCTGGTTTTGATTTAGTGCCACCAGGAACGTTTATTTTTGACAATGTCTTAAAATATTTTCCTGAATCAGATAAAAAATGTGTTCCTGTTATTAAGGTTAATGATGTAGAAGTATTATAAACTGTAATTGTTCCTGTGGCTTTGCCTTCATTAGAAGCATTCCCTGTTGCAAAAAATTCTCCGCTATCTGTTTTTTCTATTTCTATATATTTTGCTGGAATTTTATTATTTTCTAAGTTTATTATTTCTATTGATTTGTCTGCTGTAATTTTTTGGTTATAACTTAATGTGTCAACTTTTGGCCAAATTTCAACATTTACTTTTTGCAATTTAAAATATAAAAATCCACATAATAAAACTAAAAAACCTGCGCCAATAATTGAAATAGTTTTCCAAGAAAATTGATTTTCTTTTTTATGACGAGCGGTCGCAATTGATTTTTTCTTTTTATCTCCATTTATAAACTTTTTAACATCATGCTCTGTTTTTTTAGCCACTTTTGGTGGCTTGATATCATAAATTTTTTTGGCCATTTTGAAAATATTTTAAGCGAATAATTATTATTCTAAAATTGCTTTTATTCTTCTAACACCAGAAGAAGAACTTTCTTCTTTTAATATTTTAAATTTACCCAATTTGCCTGTTTTTTCCACATGCGGACCTCCGCAGATTTCACGACTAAAAATTTCATCTCTATCTGAAATTGTATAAACTTTTACTTTTTCACCATATTTTGATTCAAAAACTCCCATTGCATTTAATTCTTTTGCTTTTTCCAAAGTCATTTCTTCACATACAACTGATAAATCTTTTTTTATTATACCATTTACAAAATTTTCTACACTATATATCTCCTGTGGAGAAAGTTTTTCTTTGTGAGAAAAATCAAATCTCAATCTTTCTGCTGTGATATTACTGCCTTTTTGAAAAACATCATTTCCCAAAACTTTTCTAAGCCCTGCCAATAACAAATGTGCTGCGGTATGTAATTTTGTAGTTTGCTCGGAATTGTCAGCCAATCCCCCTTTAAACATTCCAGCCGAAGCCGTCCTAGATAAATCCTGATGTTTTCCCAATTCTTTTTTAAATTCTTCAATATCAACAGTAGTTCCTTTTTCTTTGGCTAATTCTTCGGTTATTTCAATTGGAAATCCGTAAGTTTGATATAAATCAAAAGCGTCTTTTCCAGATACATTTTTTAATTTCTCAAATTCTTTTAATCCTTTTTCAAGTGTTAATTCAAATTTTTCTTCTTCTTTTGTTAATTCATCAATTATAAATTGTTTATTTTTTTCTAATTCTGAGTAAACATCTTTGTACATTTCAATAACAACTTCTGCAATTTCTTTTGTCCAGCCCTTTTTTTCAATTCCTATTTTTCTTCCAAACCTTACAGCTCTTCTAATTAATCTTCTTACAATGTAGCCTTGTCCTAAATTACTTGGAGAAACTCCTTCGGATAATAAAAATACACTTGCTTTTATGTGATCTGCAATAATTCTAAACGATTTTTTATCATCATTATATTTTTTATCACAAATTTCTTCTATTTTTTTTATAATAGAGAAAAATAAATCTGTTTCATAAACATTTTCTTTTACACTCAAAACTGCCAAAGTTCTTTCCAACCCCATTCCTGTATCAATATTTTTTTGTTTTGCTTCTGAATATGTCCCATCTTCATTTTTTATATATTCCATAAAAACATCATTCCAAATTTCCACCCAATTTTTATTTTCTGTTTCAAAAATTTCTGGAACTTTTTCATTATTATCTTTCCAATAAAACATTTCTGTGTCTGGGCCGCATGGCCCTGTTTTCCCAGCAGGTCCCCACCAATTATCTTTTTTACCAAGTTTTGCGATTCTTTTTTCTGCAATTCCCAAATTTTTCCAAATATCAAAAGATTCTTTATCAAATGGCGCATCATCATCGCCCTCAAAAACAGAAACTGCCAATCTTTCTAAAGGAATTTTTAATTCTTTTGTCAAAAACTCAAAACTCATTTTTATAGCTTGTTCTTTTCCATAGTCGCCAAGAGACCAATTTCCCAACATTTCAAAAAAAGTACAATGCGTATCATCTCCCACCTCATCAATATCTCCTGTCCTAATACATTTTTGGCAACTTGTAAGGCGCCTTCCTTCTGGATGTTTCTGTCCCAACAAATATGGCACCAAAGGATGCATCCCTGCTGTTGTAAACAAAACCGTAGGATCATTTTCTGGAATCAAAGAAGCACTGGGAATAATTTTATGCCCTTTTTTTTCAAAAAATTCAAGAAATTTTTGTCTTAATTCTGCAGAAGTGATTTCCATAATATTTTTTTATTTTACAACAAAAATTTAATTTCCGCAATAAATAAAAAACTGCCTTATTTTTGACAGTTTTTTAAAATTATTCTGCTGATTTTACAATTTTTATAAATTCTTCTGCCTTTAATGATGCACCACCCACCAACAATCCATTTGCACCAGCATTTTTGATATAATCTCCAGAATTTTCACTTTTGACACTTCCCCCATACAAAATTCTTGTATTTTCTGACATAAATTTTCTTATAAATTCTATAGATTTTTTTGTTTCCTCTGCTGAACAATTATTTCCCGTACCAATTGCCCAAACAGGCTCATAAGCAATATTTAAATTTTCAAAATTCTCCACACCATTTAATCCAATTTTTATCTGATTTTCCAAAATTTTATTTTTTTCTCCAGCGTCATGTTGCTTCTGTGTTTCTCCAATACAAAAAACAACTTTTAATCCTGTTTCCAATGATTTTTTTATTTTTTTATTTATTATCTCATCTGTTTCTGCAAAATATTTTCTGCGTTCGGAATGACCAATAATTATATATTCTACTCCCAAATCTTTTAACATTTCAACAGAAATTTCTCCGGTAAATGCTCCTTTATCTTCATAAAAAACATTTTGCGCTCCCAAGATCAGTCCTTTTAATTCTGATAAATAAACAAAAGGTGGACAAATAACTACTTCTGAATTCAAACCCTTAACGCCGTCTTTTATTGCGTCGAAAATTTCTTTTGATTCTTTTTGTGAAACTGGATTCATCTTCCAATTTCCTACAATTAAATTTTTCATTTTGTATTATTAAATCTATTATCTGATATTACCATAAAATTTTTACAAAAAAAATCCCTGTATATTATTGCAGGGATTTAAAACGCAAAATTTTTATTTTTGTGATTTAGATTGTTTAGAATTCCAAGGAAATAGAATCTTTTTATAATTAGCTTGACTATTACTATCATCATCAATAAAAGCAACGATTGCGCCTTGATGCTCTATTTGTGTTCCTAATTCGTCATAATCTTGGATAACATAGAAACGCCATGTTCCTTCCGATAATTCTACGGGTAGAATCACCGATATGATTTTTGGATTAAGAAGAGAACTATCCATAACAAATAGAACTTTTTTCTCTAACTGGCCGTTGTTAGCTATGAATTTTCCTCTGCCGTGAATAGTATATAAAACTTTTTTCTTAAGTTGGTGTACGGTAAGAGGTTCGCCTTGTTTTAGTCTTAGATTGTATATTTCTAGCAAAAAAAACCATATACAGCAACAAGACATCGTGATAAGAAACATAGAGTTTCCATAAACACCTATTCCAATGCCCACGGGAATAACTAATGCCAGAATAGTGCTTTTTAGCATCTTACACCTTCAAAGGCAAAAGGGTTAAACGTAAAATTGTCAGAGAACTAAATAAAGATTATGACAGAATTATAATTCCGTCAACACAACTGGCCATTTTTAACTATGAACCAGTTTGGCAATGGTTCGAGGTGAGCTATTATCACTCTTCCACTAGTTTCATGATGCACCATTTCGGTGAATCGGATCCCAGCAACGTCAAACCTTCTATGGTATTCTGTATATTTCGGCGCATTATATGCATCGTGAGTAAAAAGATCGACCGAATAAGTCCCGTCTACCAGTTCTTCGACTTCTACCACAAGCTCTCGCACAATGGCAGCAACATTCTCTTTTATCCTCGAATTAAGCGAATCCATTGGAAAACTCCTTGTTCGTGAAACTGTTAAATCGAAATCTCAATTACAAAAAATAGCTCCCTTGTACTATTTGTATATTAAAATAATTCTACAATTCCGTCAACACAACCGGCCCAGATTTTGTTATTGCAATTGTGTGTTCAAAATGGGCTGAAAGCGAACCATCTTTTGTTGCATATCCATATCCATCTTTTGCTTTTTTCAAGATTGGACTTCCAATTGTTATCATTGGTTCGATACAAATAACCATTCCTTCTTTTAGTGCTGGACCAGTGTCACGTTTTCCAAAATTTAAAATTTGTGGATCTTCGTGTAATTTTTTTCCAATTCCGTGACCACACAGCTCTCTTACAATTCCATAGTTTTGAGTTTCAATATATCTTTGAATTGTATTTCCAATATCTCCAATTGTATTTCCTACTTTTGATTTTTTAATTCCATATCTTAATGCTTTTTTAGTCACCATAATTAGCCTTTTTGCTTCAAAAGAAACTTTTCCAACAGCAACCGTAATTGCTGAATCAGAATAATATCCTTTATAAAGAACTCCTAAATCAAGTCCAATTATATCTCCTTCTCTTAAAATATAGTTTGATGGATATCCGTGTACTACAACTTCATTAATAGACGCACATAAAGAATACGGAAATCCATTATAATTTTTAAAAGCAGGTTTTCCTCCCATAGACAAAATCAGGACCTCTGCAGCCCTGTCTAATTCCAAAGTCGTTACTCCTGGCTTAACCATTTTTTCTAATTCTTTTAAAACAGTTGCCAAGATTTTTCCACTTTCAGCCATTATTTTAACCTCTTCTGCTGTTTTTATGGTTATCATTTAAAACTTATTGAATGGCTTGATATATATCTTTATGAACATCTGCCACAGATTGTTCTCCATTTATTTTATGAACATCTAAACCAGATTTTTCAATAAATTCTGAAACGGGATGAGTTTGTTCTTTATAAATTTCAAGTCTTTTTTTAATTGTTTCAGGATCATCTAATCCTTTTCTTCTTACTAAATTGGATCCATCAAGAGGACATTTTGTTAATTTCTCTGTTTCTGGAGTAAATAAAATTGAATGACGAATAAGTTCACAAATTCTTCTATGAGAATTTCTAAAAATTGTAGTTTCGGCTTTAATTTCAAGCATTACAAATCTTATATTTTCTACTCCATACAATTCTTTAAATAATGGAATTTCTCTTTCTGCCTCATAAAGAGTTCTGGGAGATCCAGAAAAAATAATACTCTTTCCTTCTTCATGCAAATCTTTAATTTTCTCAATAAGTAAATTTACAACAAATGGCGGACTGTTTAATAAACCTTGCTCCCATCTTATCTTTTCATCTGCAACTTTATAATTTTTTCCTTCAATTTCAAAGACTTTTTCTGAATCTTCATTTTTAAAACAAGCTTCTATTATTTTGCTTGACTCAAAGTGATAATAACCGGTCTTATCGGCCAAAATTTCTGCTTGAGTTCCCTTTCCGGCACCAGGGGGTCCGAAAAGCATTATTACTTTATTTGCCATTTATTTTATTTTAAATTTATTTATTTAAAATGTATCGTATTCTCTCATTTGAAGTTGAGAGTTAATTTGTCTTACTGTCTCTAAAACTACGCTTACAACGATTAAAAGAGAAGTTCCACCAACTAAAAATGAAAATCCTGTAATTCCTGTTATTCCGGCAACAATCGAAGGCAGAACAGCAATTAATCCTAAAAACATTGCTCCTGTAAATAAAACTCTATTTAAAATACGATTCATATAATCAGCTGTTGGTTTTCCAGGCCTTACACCAGGAATAAACCCACCCATTCTTTGTAGGTTTTCTGAAATTGCTTTTGGGTCAAAGGTAACCGCTGTGTAAAAATAAGTAAATAAAACTACTAATAGAAAATATAAAATTCCGTGTATCCAAGCATTATTAAAAAATATTCCTATAGTTGTTGCAATAGTTCCAACAATTCCTGCATATGTTCCAAAATAACTGGCTATCATTGTTGGAAATAAAAGCATAGACATTGCAAAAATAATTGGAATTACTCCAGCTGGATTAACGCTTAATGGCAAATAAGTTGAGACTCCGCCATACATTTTCATTCCTCTCATTCTTTTTGCATAAGAAACCGGAATATTTCTACGAGCCTCCGTAATAATAACGACTGATGCTATTATAGTCACTGATAATAACGCAAATAATATATAAGATGGAATTTGAGTTGCGCTCCAAACGGCAAATGTTTGAAAAATATTTAAAGGTAAAGTTGCTACAATACCCGCAAAAATTAAAAGTGAGATTCCATTTCCCATTCCTTGTTCAGAAATAATTTCTCCAATCCACATTAAAAACATTGACCCTGCTGTAATTGTAGCAATGGCACTTATCATTAATGGTAAGGAAAGACCTGTAATCATTCCCTGATTTTTAAACACAGTTAACATTCCATATGCAGAAAAAATTGAAAAGGGAATTGCAGCCAATCTAGAATATTGATTAAATTTTTGTCTACCCGCTTCTCCTTCTTCTTTATACATTCTTTCTAAAGCAGGAAAAATCATCGTAAGCAATTGTAAAATAATTGTTGCTGTAATATATGGACCAGGTCCAAGCATAACAACCGAAAAGTTACTCATTGCTCCTCCTGTAAAAATATTCATTAAACCAAAAGCTTGATTTTGTTCAAACATTTGTTTTAAATTTTCTGTTCCAATTCCAGGAATTGGTATATTTGCTGCAATACGGAAAACAATGAATAAAAAAATCACAAAAAGAAATTTCTTTCTTAATTCTTTATTTTTGAAGAGAAATGTTATTTTTTCGTACCACATGTAATAAATCCTAAATTTAAAATTCTAAATTCCAAAACTTTTTGGCCACTGAAAATTCTTTATTTAGGGTTTTATTTTATATTTCCACCAGCTTTTTCTATAGCTACTTTTGCTGAAGTTGAAAACTTACAATTTTCAACTATAATTTTTTTAGTAATTTTACCCTTACCTAAAATTTTAACTTCTGGCATCTTACCTTTTATCATACGAATAATTCCCTTTTTAATCAAATTATCAGGATTTATGGTTTCTCCGTCTTTAGTATTTTTTTCTAATATACCAAGATTAATAATAACTGAATTATCGGGTAAAGCAAATCTTCTATATCCTTTTAATTTAGGATATTTTTTAATTAATTCTCTAATGATTGGCACCATTTTTCTTCCTGCTCTTGAAGACTGTCCTTTCATTCCCTTTCCAGAAAATGTTCCATGTTTACCACCTCTACCAATTCTTTTTTTATTTCTTTTTTTATGTTTTGGTTGTAATTCGTGTATTTGCATTTTTTTAAGCTTTAATTTTCGTTCTTAAGTTTCTTAATGCTTCCATTGTTGCTCTTGCATTGTTCAATTTATTTTTTGAACCAGAAAGAATTTTTGAAGAAACATTTTTTATTCCAGCTAATTCACAAATAGTTCTAACTGCTCCACCAGCAACCAATCCTCTACCAGCCTTTTGTGGTTTTAACATAATAATAGCAGGACCCATTTTTGCCTTAACTTCATGAGGAATAGTTCCATCTACAATTACAACTTCTATCAAATTTTTCTTAGCTTTTCTTGTTGCTTTTTCAATTGCTTGAGAAACGTCTTTACCTTTATCAACTCCAATTCCAATTTTACCTTTTTTATTTCCAGCAACAACAACGGCTCTAAATTTCATTCTTTTTCCTCCACCTGTAACTCTAGTAACTCTAGCTAAGTCTAAAAGTTTTGATTCAAATTCATCTTTTGGTCTATCTTTTCCAAATCCAGCCCTACCAAATCCTGGTTTTCTTGAACCTGTACTTCTTTGTCCGTGTCCAGCAAAACTACGAGGTGCAACTGTTTGCTCACCTGTGGGTATAGGTTTAAAACCATTGTTTTTCTTTTCTACAACAACAGCTGATTTTTCATTATTTATTTTTTTCTGTTCTTCTGTCATGTTCTATTTAATTTTATTTTTAAAATTTTAATCCGCCTTCTCTGGCTCCATCAGCCACCGCTTTGATTCTACCATGAAAAACAAATCCTGCTCTATCAAACACAATGGTATCAATTTTATCTTTAATTGCTTTTTCAGCTACTGCTTTTCCAACTTCTTTGGCAATTTCTGCTTTTGCTTTCTTTCCAGCCTTTATATCTTTGTCTGAAACCGACAACAATACTTTTGCATTATCATCGTTTATTAATTGAGCATAAATATGATTTATGGATCTAAAAACACAAAGCCTTGGTCTTTCTTGTGTTCCATGAATCCTTGCTCTAATCTTTATATGTCTTCTTTTTTGTTTTATTTTTTTTTCTGACATGATAGTAATTTTATGTGTTTAACTGGCAAATTTATTTGCTTGAAACAACCTTTTTACCTTCTTTTCTTCTAATTTTTTCTCCTTGATATTTAATTCCTTTTCCTTTATAAGGTTCTGCTTTCTTTTGCTTTCTAATAATTGCTGCAGTTTCTCCAACAAGCTGTTTGTCTATTCCAGAGACAGTAATTACGTTTTTTTCTACTAAAAATGTAATGCCTTCTGGTTTTTTAATTTTTACAGGATTTGTAAATCCAAGATTTAAAACAATTCCTTCTGCATCTACAGCTGCTTTAAAACCAACTCCTTCAATTTCTAATTTTTTTTCAAAACCCTTACTTACTCCTTCAACCATATTAGCAATTAGAGCTCTATACAATCCCCACAAACCTCTTCCTTTTTTTGAAAATTCTTTATTTTTAGGCAAAACCAAAATCTTACCATCGTTTTGCTCGATTTTTATTTCTGGATGAATTTCTTGTTTTAATTCTCCCTTAGGACCTGAAATTTTAATTTCTTTTTCAGAAATTTCTATTTTCACTTCTTGTCCTATTTCTATTGGTTTTTTACCTATTCTTGACATGAATTTAATTTACTATTTAAAAATTTTACCATACTTGGCAGATTATTTCTCCGCCGAGTTTTTGTTTTCTTGCTTCTTTATTTGTCATTAATCCTTTTGAAGTTGAGACTACTGATATTCCATATCCCCCATGAACTTTTTTTAATTCTATAACTCTTTCGTAAATTCTTTGACCTGGCTTAGAAACTCTTTTGGATCCTGATATTGCCGGAATTCCATTATCATATTTTAAAATAATCTTTAAAGCTTTATATCCTCCTTTTACTGATTTTTTAACCTCTCCTACAAAACCTTCTTTTGCCAAAATTGTTGCAATTTCATTTTTTAATTTTGAAAAAGGAATCAAAACTTCTGTTTTTTGAACAGCTTGTGCATTCCTTATTTGATTTAACATGTCTGTAATTGGATCTGTCATGATAATTTAAAAATTTATTTTACCAGCTTGATTTTTTAATTCCTGGGATTTCTCCTTTATTTGCTAATTCTCTGAAACAAATTCTGCAAAGACCAAATGCTCTCATAAATCCGTGTCTTCTTCCGCATTTAAAACAGCGGTGTACAACCCTTGATGAAAATTTTGCTTTTTTCTTCGCTGATGCAATTTGTGATGTCTTTGCCATATTATTTTACTTCTTTAATTGGAAATCCTAATAATTTATATAATTCTAAACCTTCTTCTTTATTCTTTGCATTTGTTGTAAATGTAACCTGAAATCCAAAAATTGTTTTTTCTTTTTCTGTAAATATTTCTGGGAAAAAAATATGTTCTCTAAATCCTATGCTTAAGTTTCCTTTTTTATCAATTGATTTTGGATCTAAACCCTTAAAGTCACGTGATCTTGGTAATGATAAATAAACTAATCTTTCTATAAAATCCCACATTTTCTGTTTTCTCAAAGTAACTTTTGCTGCAATTTCTATATTTTCTCTTAGTTTGAATCCGGCGATTGATTTTTTAGATTTCATTAATGTTGGTTTTTGTCCTGCAATTAAAGTTAGATCTTGTATAATAAGATTTTGTATCTTTTCTCTTTCGCCTGAAGTTTTACCAGCAATATTTTTACCAAAACAACTGTTTATAACAACTTTTTTAATAGCAGGAACTGCCATTTTGTTCTTATATCCAAACTTCTTTTGCATTTGCCCTATAACCTCTTTTTGATATTTTAATTTTAAGCTTTGCATATTAGATTTCTTGGTTACACTTTTTACAAATTCTTTTTTTAACGTCTTTTTCTGTTTTATAACCAACTCTGACAGCCTTTCCGCATTTTGAACAAATTATTTTGACATTAGAAACATCTATTGCTGCTGGTATTTGTATAATTTGACCCTTTTCTCCCTGTTTTTTTGGTCTTATATGTTTTTTCTTTAAATTAATTCCTTCAACTAAAATCTTTATCTCTTTTGGAAAAGATTTTAATATTTTTGCCGTTCTGCCTTTATCTTTACCTGATGTTATTAAAACTGTATCGCCTTTTTTAACTTTCATGATAATTTTTTAGATTAAAGAAGTTCTGACGCCATCATGGCAATTTTATCAAAACCCTTTTCTTTTAATTCTTTTGCTGCGGGACCCAAAACTCTACTTCCTTTTGGCATTTTATTATCTCCTAAAATTACCACTGCATTGTCGTCAAAACGAATATAAGACCCATCTGCTCTCTTAAATTCTTTACGTTGCCTTATAATAACTGCCTTTACTTTGTCGTGTTTTTTAACCAATTTTCTTGGATCTGCTTTTTTTACTGCAGCCACAACAATATCTCCTAACTGAGCATACCTTCTGCGAGTTCCTCCCGGCACATTGATAACTTGAATTATCCTTGCTCCGGAATTATCTGCAACTTTTAACATTGAACGTGGCTGAATCATTTTATTTTATTTATTTTTATTATTAAACTTTACTGATTACTTTCCATTTTTTATCTTTTGAAATTGGAGTTGTTTCTTCTATTACAACTTTATCTCCCATTTTATATTCTTTATTTTCGTCATGGGCTTTATATTTTTTGTGAATTTTAAATCTTCTTTTATATTTTGGATGTTCTTTTACTCTTTCAACTTCAACTACAACTGTTTTTTGCATTTTATCTGAGACCACAATTCCTTGTAATTTTCTTTTTGGCATATTAGTTTTTCTCTTTTAATATTGTTAATATTCTTGCGATCTCTTTTTTAAAATTATTTATTTCTTTTGTATTTTTCAATTTATTAGAAGAAAACTTAAATCTAAGCTCGCTCAACTTTTTTCTTAAGTCTTCAACTGTTTTTTCTAATTCTTTTTTGTCTTTTTTTCTTAAATCTAAAGCTTTCATAATTTCTCTAATTAAATATTCTCTTTTTTAACAAATTTTGTCGCAATTGGCAACTTTCTTGATGCTCCTTCAAGTGCTTCTCTGGCTATTTCTTCTTTTAATCCATCAATTTCAAAAATTATTCTTCCTGGTTTTATAGGATAAACATAGTGGTCAACGCCTCCTTTTCCGCATCCCATTCCAACTTCAGACCCCTTGGCTGTGACAGGTTTATCCGGAAAAACTCTTATCCAAAGTTTTCCACCTTTTTTCATATATCTAATAATATAACGTCTTGCTGATTCTAATTGTCTGGCTGTAAGCCATTTTCTTCCCATAGATTTCAATCCAAAACTGCCAAAATTAATTTCTGTTGCTCTTGTTTCGACACCTTTCGAATTTCCTTTGTGCCACTTTCTGTGTTTAACTTTTTTGGGCATTAATATTGACATATACGTGTTTTCTTTTTTTCTATTTTATTATTCAAATTTTTCTCCTTTATAAATCCAAACTTTAATTCCAATTTTTCCATAAGTACAATATGCTTCGTCTTGTGCATAATCGATGTCTGCTCTTAACGTGTTTCTTGGCATTCTTCCTTGAGACAACCATTCTCTTCTTGCAATTTCAATTCCATTTAATCTTCCGGCTACTTCTATTCTTATTCCTTTGGCCTCTCTATTTGTCATTGTTCTCTCAATTGTTCTTTTTAAAACTTGTCTAAATGGCATTCTTTTTTCTATCTGTTGTGCAATCATTTGTGCAACCAATGCTGATGATATCCAAGGATTTTTTACTTCTTTTATTTCTAACTTTATTTCTCTTTTTGCAATAACAATATTTACGTTATTATTCTTTTTTCTTTTAGCAATCTTTTTTTCAATTTCGGTTTTTAAGTCATTAATTCCGTTTCCACCTCTACCAATTATTAAACCCGGTCTTGCTGTTTCAATTATAATATTTAATTTGTTTGCTGAATGTTCAATTTCTATATTAGAAATAGAAGCATCTACTAATTTTTCTCTTAAAAAATCTTTTATTAAAAAGTCTTCCTCTAAATATTGGGGCATTTTTTTACCATAAAAACCGCGGATATTCCAATCTTCTGTTCCTCTTATTCTAAATGATTTTGGGTGAACTTTGTGTGACATGTTTTAATTTGTTTTTTTGGTTTTTGTTGTTTTTATAGTTTTTGACTTTTTTGCTGTTTTAACTTCTTTTTTCTTGTTTTCTTTTTTTTCTATATTTTTATTTATTCGTTTTTCAGTTTTTGTTTCTAATTTTTTTGAATTTGTTGCATTAACTTCTGCTAAAACCAATACTATCTGCGATGTTCTTTTAATAATAGGAAAGGCTCTACCTCTTGACATTGGGTGCCATCTTTTCAATTTTGGCCCCTCGTCAACCATTATTTTTGAAACAAATAAATTTGATTCGTTTAAATGCAAGTCATGAGTAGCTGAAGCAACTGCTGAATTCAAAAGTTTTAAAATATTTTTTGCACTTTTATTAACTGTAAATAAAAGAATATTTTGGGCTTCAACCAATTTTTTTCCCCTAACTAAATCAGCAACTAATCTTACTTTTCTTGGGGCTGTTCTTAAATTGCTTAATTTTACTTTAACTTCCATAGTATTTTATAGGTTTCTACTTCTTTTTATTATCAGTTTGAACTCTTGTTGCTTCCTTTTGCTCTGCACCTGCTTCAATATTTTTTTGCATTTTACCTCCATGTCTTATAAATTTTGTTGTTGCAGAAAATTCTCCTAATTTGTGTCCTACCATATCTTCAGAAACATAAACTGGGACAAATTCTTTTCCATTATGTACTCCAAAGGTATATCCAACCATTTCTGGTGAAACGGACGAATGTCTCGCCCAGGTCTTAATAATCTTTTTTTCGTCTTTTCTAAGACTTAAAACCTTTTTCAATAATTTTTCGTCAATATATGGACCTTTTTTTGAACTTCTTGACATATTGTTTTTCTGTTTAAGTTTCTTGTTTACTTTTTCTTTCTTCTACTAACGATTAATTTATTTGACCATTTTTTTCTATTTCTTGTTTTAACTCCCAATGCTGGTAATCCCCAAGGAGTTTTTGGATGTTTTAATCCAATTGGTTGTCTTCCTTCTCCTCCTCCATGTGGATGGTCGCAAGGATTCATTGCAGTACCTCTAGTGGTTGGTCTAATTCCTTTGTGTCTATTTGTTCCTGCCTTTCCAACCCTATAAAATCTATTTTCTGGATTTGAGACTTCTCCAATAGTGGCAAAACATTCTCCCTTGAATTTTCTTACTTCTGTGGAAGGCATCTTTAAGTTTATGTAGTCTCCATCGTGAGCCAAAATTTGCGCTGAACTTCCTGCAGATCTAACAATTTTTCCACCCTTACCTGGTTCTAATTCAACATTATAAACTGCTGTTCCAACTGGAATATTTTTTAATTTTATTCTATTTCCTATATTTAAAGCAGCTTTTTCAGCAAAAATAACCTCTTCTCCAATTTTTAATCCATGGGGTGCGATAATATATTGCTTTTGTTTATTATCTTTATATTCTATTAAAGCAATAAAAGCTGTTCTATTTGGATCATATTCTAGCGCTGTAACAATTGCTGGAGAATCTATCTTTGTTTGTGAGAATTCAATAATTCTATAAAGTCTTTTTACTCCTCCACCTTTATGTCTTACTGTAATTCTTCCTGTTGAAGCTGATCTACCATTATTTCTTTTTACATACTTCAAAAGACTTTTCTCTGGCCTCTTTTTTGAAAGCTTAGAAAAATCTATCCCTGACATTCCTCTTCTTGCTGGTGTTGTTGGTTTATATAATTTCATACTTATTTTAATTGCTAATATCTATTAGATTTTGAGTGAAACTACAAAATCTCTATTTTTTGTCCGTCTTTTATTTTTACAATTGCTTTTGTCATTTCTTTTCTCCATCCTTGCACTTTACCTAGTCTTCTTTTTTTCGGAGGAATTATAATTATGTTTACTGACAAAACATTAACTCCATAAATTCCTTCGACTGTTTTCTTTATTTCGTTTTTATTATAATTTGGTAAAACTTCAAAAACATACTGATTTTTTTCTGCTAAATAACTTGCTTTTTCTGAAATATGAGGCTTTTTAATAGCTTCATAAGAGAAATTCCCTAATTTTTTTAATTTTGGAACCGATATTTTTGAATTTATTTCGTTCTTTTCTAATTTTTCTTTTTTATCTACTAGTTTTTTTTCAACTGAAGTTTTCGCAGTTTTTTTTGCTGTTTTTTTAGGCGCTTTTACTTCTTCTTTATTTTTTAAAAAATCTAATATGGCCATAATCTATATATTCTTTTATGTAATATGGCATAGTGTTCCCTAGCCATCTCTTTATTATTTCTTGAATGTAGATGGCATAAGTGTCGCTTTCGCTCCCTTAGCCATTTCTATTAATTTTTTATTTCTTTATAAAAGTTTTTTCTATTGTTGTAATACTATCTTTTGGTATTAATAAATATTTGCTATTTAATAAATCTAATACATTCAGATTTCTTGCGTCTTCTATTGATGTTTTTTTAATATTTCTTGTTGCTAAAATTATTTTTTTGTCATAGTTTGGCAAAGCAATCAATGTTCTTTGATTTTTACATGGCAATTTGCTTAATGATATTGCCATTTCTTTTGTTTTTCCTTTGTCTAGTTCAATTTTATCTAAAATAATTAATTGGTTTGATTTTGCTTTTTCAGAAAGAACCATTAATAAAGCTTTTCTTCTCATTTTAACTGGAACTATTTTTTCGTAATTTTTTTCATTTCTTGGGCCAAAAGTAATTCCTCCTCCTCTCCAAATTGGAGATCTTTTAGATCCGTGTCTAGCTCTACCTGTACCTTTTTGCTTCCATGGTTTAATTCCGCTTCCACTTACTTCACCTCTATTTTTAGTGTGAGCACAATTTTGTCTTTGATTTGATGACATAGATACCATAATTTGGTGAACTAAATCAGCATTAAATTCCACTTCAAAAATTTCTTTTGGCAAAGTGATATCTCCAATTTCTTTTCCTTCTTGATTGTAAACTATAGTTTTCATGTTGTAATTAACCTCTAATTTCAAGTAAAGCCCCTGTTCTTCCGGGAACAGCTCCTTTTACAATTAATAAATTATTTTCCAAATCAACTTTCATTATTTTTAAATTTTTAACAGAAACTCTGTCGTATCCCATTCTTCCAGGCATTTTTCTTCCTTTCATAACGTGTTGTGGAAATCTTGTACCAACCGAACCAATTGTTCTCTGTTCGTGTTTAACTCCGTGTGTTGCTTTTCTTCCGTGAAATCCATGTCTTTTTACACCACCTTGAAATCCTTTTCCCTTTGACATTCCAGAAACTTTAACCTCATCACCTTCTTTAAAAACAGAAACTGTAATTTCATCTCCAACTTTTGAAGTATCTCCATCGGTTCTTTCTTCCCTAATAAATTTATACTCCTTACCTTTCATTGATTTTGTAATTTTGTTTTTCTTTTCAATCTTTTCAAATCCAACCTGAACAGATTCATAACTATTTTTTTCTTTAGTTTTGTTTTGTAAAACATAGCAAGGTCCAGCGGACATTAAAGTTACAGGAACTAAATTTCCTTTTGTATCAAACATCTGGGACATTCCAACTTTTTTTCCTAAAATGAATTTCATAGTCTATTTTAAATAATCTCAAATACTAATGAAAAACTGGGCAATTGCCCAGCAGATAGGCCCTTATGGGCCCAATGGCAATGTTGTTATTCCAAGAATATTTTATCTTGGAAAAGTTAACTATCGCGTAATTAACTATTTAATTTATCGTAATTATGTATCTTATTAAATTTTAACTGTAATGTCAACACCTGAAGGTAAATTTAACTCTCTCAATGCTTCTATAATTTCTTGATTTGGGTTTAAAATATCGATAACTCTTTTGTGAACTCTCATTTCAAATTGTTCTCTGGCGTTTTTGTGAACAAAAGAAGATCTATTAACAGTGTATTTCAAAATTTCAGTTGGTAAAGGAACGGGTCCTACAACTTCGGCTCCATATCTGTTTGCAATATCAATAATCTGATGAGCTGAATTATCAATTATCTTATGGTCATAAGCACGCAATTTTATGCGAAGCTTTGCCAACTCTCCCTTTACCTGTTTTTCTTCTTTAACTGTTGAAGATTTTGTGGTTTTTGTCTTACTTGCTGTTATTTTTTTTACCGGCATTTTATGTTTTTATCTGATGACCACAGAGAAAATTCTCTGTAGGGTTATCTTAAATTCTTTTAATTTTAATATCCTTGCGGAAAATGAGCACTTGCCTAGTCTTAAAGACTAAGCAAGTGAAACATTTTCAACAAAGTTTTTTCTACTTGATAATCTTTGTGACAACACCTGCTCCTACTGTTTTTCCACCTTCTCTAATAGCAAATCCTTGCTTTTCTTCTAAGGCCATTGGAGCTATTAATTTAACTGTTAAGTTGGCTGTATCTCCTGGCATAACCATTTCTGTACCTGCAGGTAGTGTTACGTCTCCTGTAATATCAGATGTTCTAATATATAATTGAGGTTTATATCCTGTGAAAAATGGTGTGTGTCTTCCTCCTTCGTCTTTTGACAAGACATATACTTCACATTCAAATTCTGTATGAGGAGTGATTGAACCTGTTTTACACAAAACTTGTCCTCTTTCTACGTCATCCTTTTTCAATCCTCTTAATAAAAGACCTACGTTGTCACCAGCTTGTCCTTGATCTAATGACTTTTGGAACATTTCAACCGATACAACAACTGCCTTTTGTGTTGGTCTTATACCAACTATTTCAATTTCTTCATTTGATTTTATAATACCTCTTTCAATTCTTCCTGTGACAACTGTTCCTCTTCCTTCAATTGAGAAGACGTCTTCAATTGCCATAGCAAAAGGTTTGTCTAATTCTCTTTTTGGTTCTGGAATATAGTTATCGCAAGCGTCTAATAATTCAATAATTGGTTTTGCTGCTGGATCATCAGCTGATGTTGCAGCTAATGCTTTTGTAGCAGATCCTCTTATTATAGGAATTTCATCTCCTGGATATTTGTTTTTCTTTAACATTTCTCTGATTTCGGATTCAACTAAATCTAAAATTTCTGGATCATCAACCATATCACATTTGTTCATAAATACAACTAATGCTGGTAATCCTACTTGGTGAGCCAACAAAATATGTTCTCTTGTTTGAGGCATAGGTCCATCTGGAGCTGATACTAATAAAATTCCTCCATCCATTTGAGCCGCTCCCGTAATCATATTTTTAATATAATCAGCGTGACCTGGGCAGTCAATTAAAGCATAGTGTCTTTTTGGAGTTTCACATTCTAAGTGAGTAATAGAAATTGTCACTCCTCTTGCTTTTTCTTCTGGAGATGAATCAATTTGATTTACATCTCTTTCAGAGTGCTTAAGACCGCGCAATCCTGAAACTTTCATAATTGCAGCTGATAATGTGGTTTTTCCATGATCAACGTGACCAATGGTACCAATGTTTACGTGAGGTTTTGACCTCTCAAATTTTTCTGTTGCCATTTTTTATTTTTTTCGCACCATTCGCCAGGCACGAAAATTAATTACTTTTTAATACTATTTAGTTTATTATATTTTTTATGAATAGTCAATAGTAATTTTAACTATTTTTCAAATATTTGACAATACTTTATTTATTTTCTCTTTCCGTCTATAATTTCTTGCGCAACATTTGCTGGAACTTGTTGATAACTATCAAACTCCATTGTTGAAGAGGCTCTTCCTTGAGTTAATGATCTCAATGCTGTCACATATCCAAATGTTTCTGATAATGGAACTAAAGCATCAATTACTTTCATTCCAACTCTTTCTGAAGTTTCTTTAATTTGACCTCTTCTTGAGCTTACGTCAGAGATAACTTGTCCAAAGAAATCTTCTGGAGTAACTATTTCCATTTTCATAATAGGCTCCAAAATAACTGGTTTTGATGCACGGCAAGCATGTTGAAAAGCCATAGAACCTGCAATTTTAAAGGCAAATTCTGAAGAGTCAACTTCGTGGAAAGATCCATCGTATAATGTGACTTCAATATCAACCATTGGATATCCTGCAACAATTCCTTTATCCATAGCTTCAACAACTCCTTTTTCAACTGGTTTAATAAATTCTTTTGGAATTGCGCCTCCTTTGATTTCATCAACAAATTCAAATCCTGCTCCTCTCTCCTTTGGTGATACTCTTAATAACACGTGTCCGTATTGTCCCTTACCTCCGGATTGTCTTGCATATTTTTCTTCTCCTTGCCCATCCATTGTAATTGTTTCCCTATAAGCTACTTGTGGTTTTCCATAATTAGCGTCAACATTAAATTCTCTTCTTAATCTATCAGCAATAATGTCTAAGTGCAATTCTCCCATTCCAGAAATAATAGTTTCACCCGTTTCAATATCATCTTTAACTCTAAAAGTTGGATCTTCTTCTGTAAGTTTTCTAATAGATGCAATAAGTTTTTCTTGATCAGATTTTGTTTTAGGTTCAACACGAATTCCAATAACTGGTTCTGGAAATACAATTTTTTCAAGCATAATTGGAGCTGTTTTTTCACACAAAGTGTGTCCTGTTGAAGTAGCCTTTAAACCAACTGTTGCTCCAATTTCTCCTGCATATATAACATCCAATTCTTGTCTTTCATCAGCATGCATTCTTAAAATTCTAGCAATTCTTTCTTGTTCTCCTGTGTTTGCATTTAATACATAACTTCCTTTTTCAAGTTTTCCAGAATAAACTCTAAAATAAGTTAATGTACCAACAAAAGGATCAGTTGCAATTTTAAAAACTAATGCTGAAAATGGCTCGTCATCTGATGCTTTTCTTTCAATTACAGCTCCTGTTTTTACGTCTGTACCTTTCTGTGTTGGCAAATCCAATGGAGATGGTAAATAATCTACAACTGCGTCTAAAACTGTCTGAACACCTTTATTTTTTAATGCTGTTCCACATAAAACTGGAACTATTTTGTAAGATAGTACTGCTTTTCTTAAAACGGGTTTAATCTCTTCTAAAGTAATTTCTTTGCCTTCTAAAAATTTTTCTGTTAAACCATCATCTTCTCCAGCAATTTTTTCAATGGCTTTTTTGCGCCATTCTTCGGCTTCTACCTTCCATTCTTCTGGAATATCTTTTTCAACAACTTGAGTTCCTTTATCTCCTTCAAAATATAAAGCTTTCATTTTTAACAAATCAATAACTCCTGCCATATTTTCTTCAACTCCCATAGGAATGGAAATTGCAACTGCATTTGGGGTTAATTTTTGCAAAATTGAGTTAAAGCTTTTTTCAAATGAAGCTCCCATTCTGTCTAATTTGTTGACAAAGCACATTCTTGGAACTAGATATTTGTCAGCTTGTCTCCAAACTGTTTCGCTTTGAGGTTCTACTCCAGCAACTCCATCAAACACAACCACTGCTCCATCCAAAACTCTTAAAGATCTTTGTACTTCGGCTGTAAAATCAATATGGCCAGGAGTGTCAATTAGGTTCATTTGATATCCTTTCCAATACATTGTTGTAGCAGCGGATGTAATTGTAATTCCTCTTTCTCTTTCCTGAACCATCCAATCCATAACTGCTGCTCCTTTGTGAACTTCACCAATTTTATGTGAAACTCCAGTATAAAACAAAAGACGCTCAGAGAAAGTTGTTTTTCCTGCGTCAATGTGTGCGATAATACCAATATTTCTTAATGTATTTAATGGATGTTGTCTATTAGACATATATTTTTAATTTTATAATTTTATCTTGCAAAGTGGGCAAACGCTTTGTTGGCTTCTGCCATTCTATGTGTATCAGTTTTCTTTTTAATTGCGTTTCCTTGGTTATTTGTACAATCAATCAATTCTTGAGCTAATTTTTCGGCCATTGGTTTGCCTTTTTTGGCGCGAGCAGCGTCTATAATCCATTTAAAGGATAATGCAAGCTTTCTTTCTCCTCTTACTTCCATTGGTACTTGATATGTAGCTCCTCCAACTCTTTTTGGCTTCACCTCAACAACTGGTGAGGCATTTTCTATGGCTTGTCTAAAAATTTCAATACCGTCTTTTTTTGTTTTTTCTTTTATAATATCAAAAGCACCATAAACAATTTTTTGTGCAGTTGCTTTTTTGCCACTTTGCATTATTTTATTTATAAATTGTGATAATACCACATCATTATAAACTCTATCTGGTGCTATTATATGTTTTTTATATGCTCTTCTCATGATAGTTATTTATTAAGCTTTAGCTTTTTTAGCTCCGTATTTACTTCTTTCTTGTTTTCTATTTTGAACTCCTTGTGTATCTAATACTCCTCTAACAATGTGATATCTAACACCCGGCAAATCTTTAACCCTTCCACCTCTAATTAAAACGACTGAGTGCTCTTGTAAGTTATGTCCCTCTCCTGGAATATAAGCTGTGACTTCCATTCCGTTTGATAATTTAACCCTAGCAACCTTTCTTAAAGCTGAGTTTGGTTTTTTAGGAGTTTGAGTAAAAACCTTAACACAAACACCTCTTTTAAATGGAGATGGATAACTTGATGGTTTATTTGTTAAAACATTAAAACCATGTTGCAAAGCAACCGTCTTTTTAATCTTTTTCTTATTCTTTCTATTTTTTTTAATTAATTGATGTATTGTAGGCATTTAATTTTAAGCAAAACTAGCTACTTCGTTTCACTTGTTTAAAAAAATTTTAAAATACGAGTGCGCTTGGCACTCTAATAATCATTATGTTAGCAAATATTTTTTATACTGTCAACTCTGTTTTTAATTTATACCGGTTATTAAATAAATAATGTAGTTTATTATACTACCAAGCCCAGATAATCCGCCAAAAAACAATAAAAATATCAAAATCATTAATCCGTATTGCTGAAAAAATATTTTTATTTTTTCTATATTTTTAGTGTTAGGTAAAATTTTAAATAAAATCCACGAACCATCTAATGGAGGAATTGGTAAAAGATTGAATACTGCTAACATTATGTTGATTTGAACTACATAATAAAACATCATAGACATTCCTGGAGCTGCGGCAAAAATATCAGAAGGCATAAATCTTAAAAATAATCCAAAAACTAAAGCTAATGCTATGTTTGAAGCTGGTCCAGAAAAAGCCACCTTAACATCGCCCCATTTTTGATCTTTAAAGTTATAAGGATTTACTGGAACTGGTTTTGCCCAACCAAAAATAGGACCTTGTCCGCCACTTGCTAATAATAGTAATCCGGGCAAAATAATAGATCCAAAAACGTCCAAATGCTTTAATGGATTCAAAGTAAGTCTTCCCGAATATTTTGCTGTTGGATCTCCTAATGAATATGCTACATATCCATGAGATAATTCGTGGATAATTACAGAAAACAACAAAATGATGAAATAAAAAATCGTAACAATACTTATAATGGTCATTTATTTTAAATTTATATTTTTGATTATTATAACATTCTCTTGCAAAAAAGAAAAGTTAGTGATAAGATAAGATTATTAAATTAACTAAATAAAGTGGCTAAGAGCGCGAAAGCGAATACTTACGCCATAAAATAAATATAAAATGGCTGAAAAAATATGTACAATTTGTGGCAAAAAATCAGCAATGGGAGTCACTCTTGTTAAATTAAGAGGAAAATATAATCCAACAGCTAAGGTTAGAAAACACCCTAATTTGCAATGGACAAGATTACCAAATGGTAGAAGGGTTTTGGCTTGTGCTAAATGTATTAAAAGACAATCAAAAATTTAACCAAAAAAACAAAAAACAGGGAGATTCTCCCTGTTTTTTGTTTAAAAAATCCTAAACTTTTTCTAATAAATTATTTTATTAATAAATAAATTTAATAAATTTTTGGTTCTTTCTTGTGCTTCTTCTTCTGTTTTACTATTTAAAAAATAATGCCATTCATTTATTATTTCTTCGTCTTGAGTGTCGTTGGCTGCATTCTCAAGCTTTAATCTATCATCATAAGAAACCTCACCTTCTGCCATTAAAATTTTCCCGACAAAAAGTTTATTAAAAATAACTATTTTTTCATTAATTCTATCTATTTCTAAAAAAACATTATATTTATTTTTAAGATCAGAATATTGAAAATAAAAATATACATATCCTGCCAATAAAAATAAAATAATTGTTATTAAAATAATGGTTATTATTTTTTTCATATAATTAGTTTAATAAATTCCAGTTACCTTGCAAAACATCCGGAGTAGTTTTTGGAATTATAATTAATCTATCCGGAATAATTTTAGAATTTAAATAAAGAGATGCTGTAAAAAAATTAGCGAAATTCTGAAAAAAAGAAATTCTTGTATCTTTGTTTATTATTTTATCGTTAATAACAATTTGGGTTGTTGCAATGCTTTCAACACCAGGAGAATCAGTAGATAATACTTGAAAATTATATTCACCCTCTGGCATTCTTCCTAAATTAATCGCCCATTTTCCTTTTTGATTTGATTCTATAAGTCCCAATTCCCCATTTAAAGATATTATAATTTCTGATTTTGGATTGGCCGTTCCGTTTAAAATAATTTCTTCACTTGAATTATAAATTTTATTTTTAATATTTTCGCTAATTGTTATTTTTGTAGAATTATCATTTTCTAAAATATCTCTTCTTATAATAAAAATACTACCTGCCATAACAATGCCCACCGTTAAAAGACTAATTAATATTTTAGAAACTTTATTCATAATTGTTATTATATTTTATTATATTAATATTCTTTTTAAAAAGCCAGTGCATAAAAAATACTACTGTAAATTATTAGATGTCTGTTGATTATTTTATAAAATAAAAGAATATTGTTTTTTGACAATATTCTTTTATCGCCCTAGAACTATAGATTTTCCAGAAAAAAATCTAGGTGGGGTGTTCTCATATTTTGGCCACGACCAAAATAAATTTGAACTCCCGAGTTAAAAAGTTTGTACTAGAAATCTATACTAGGGCTATTTTAATTTTAACTTTTCAAAAATAATAATCAAGTAATTTCTAAATTTCTAAAACTTTTACTAATTGTTTGATTAAAGAAACAACTACAGGAGGTGGCATTAGACTATTACACATTTCTCCGTTATCATCTTTGACTTCCCAAGGTTTTTCTATCACATCAACCCTTTTTTCATCTTTATTCCATTGATAGGAATATTCTGGAGTAACTTCGTAGTCATCGGTAAACTCTTTTACTCGTCCAACAGGAATAGAATTTCTTAAAAATACTTTTAAAATTCCATGCATTTTATAAATTTGGCCTATCAATATTTCATCTTTTTCTAGTCTTGCTCTAATTGGTTCAATTCCTAATTCATCTCCTTCTTTTGTCACCATTCTGGCTCCCGTGCAGGCTGGATTGTCACAAATTAAATAATATTTTTTATCTGTCTGGTCATATTCAATTTTTTTAGTTGGTAAAAGTTTTAGACTTCTTGAAGTATTACACAAAGGACAAATTACCCTAGTTTTTACTCTTTGATCAATTATATTTGTTGGGACATCGATCATCACAAAAATATCTGGATCTTGTCTGTAATCAATCAAATTTTTAAAAAATAAAGAATAAGAAACTTGATCTAAATCTCTTGGAAATCCATCTAAAAATATTGCTTTTTTGCCTATTTTTGTGATTTCTCTTTCTGTTAAAGCCAAAATTAGCTCTGAGGGCAATAAAACTTTTGTTGATCTTTCCTCCATTGCTTTAATTATATCTTGCAAGGGAGTTGGGCCTCTATATTTTCTCTGTAAAAAATCTATTAATTCTTCTTTTTTTGCGCGATCTTTTAAAACTTCGTCAAAAGATCTTATCATATCTCCAATAGAAAGATGTTCTATTCTGTCTGGAGCTACGATTTCTTTTAACATTTTTGCATAAGTTCCCTTTCCAGAACTTTTTTTCCCAAGTAAATAAACGATAAAAGTATTATCTTTAAGATATTCTTGCAATTTTTTAATCTCATCTCCTGCTTTATATTCAAAATATTCTTTTCTTTGCACAGAATCAGTTAAATCAAATTTTTTATATTTTCCTTCTTCACTTTTTGTATTAAAAACTTCGAATTCTACATCTTTCATTTTTTTAAAATTAACTATTAATTATTGTTTAGTAATTTTATATTATTTCCATCAGATATAAACTCAATGTTATTATTCATATCTGTTCTTAATACATATATACCAAATTTTTCCAATCTTTGCAAAACTTCGGGGGTTGGATGTCCGTAAGAATTTTTTCCAACTGATATAACTGCAAATTTAAAATTTGTATTTGCCAAAAAATACTCTGATGTAGAATATTTTGAACCATGATGAGCTACTTTTAAAACATCTGCATTGACATTTTTTTCTTTTTCAATTATTTCTTTTTCAGCTTTTGCAGAAATATCACTAGTGAATAAAAAAGAATTATTTACAAAAACTAATTTTGAGACAACACAATCTTCATTAGCACTATTTTTTATTATTTTCTCAGTTGAATTTTCTAAGGGAAAAAGAATTTTAATTTCTACATTACCGAGATATATATTATCTCCGGCTTTTACTGCAATAATGTTTGAACCCATTTTCTTTTGATTCTCTAAAATTTTTATCCATTCATTATATTCGTCTGAATTTTTTTCTACTCCTGTCTGTAAAATATAATCTACTTTATATTTTTTCAAAATTTCTGTTAATCCCTGCATATGGTCTCTATCTGGATGAGTTAAGATTACCAAATCAATTGTCTTATCCCAAAATGGAATTAATCTAAAAATATTTTCTAAAACAGAAGAATTTGGACCACCATCAATTATAATTTGATGATTTTCCGGAGTTTTTATAAACGCAGAATCTCCTTGCCCTACATTCAGAAAATAAACCTTTAAATTATCATTACAAGATAGTGCAAAAACCTCTTTCCAACAGAAAATATTAAGCAACAATAAAAAACCAATAACAAATAGCCCAAACTTTTTATTCATATTTTATTTTAACATAATAAAAAAACGTCGACTATTAGCCAACGTTTTTAAATTTAATAAAATTATGCTTTTTTCAAACCCATTATTTTAAACATTTTTGTTCCACAAACTGGACAAGTTCCTGTCATAGCTGCTCTTTTTTTACCACCCTTGCCGTTCATTTCAACTTCTTTTGGATCTTTCATTTCTCTTTTTGCTTTACATTTTACGCAATATGCTTCTGCCATTTTATTTTTATAAAACACAAATTTAAAAAATGATACTAAATTGTTTCAATTTTTAATTTCTAGTTTTAATTGTTAAAATTTTCAAGATTTTTAAAATTCAACTTTACGCACATTAGTTGCATTCCTTGAAATTAATATTATTTTAAATATATTAACCCATTTTATCCTAATAAAAAGGCTTGTCAACTATTTTTATGAGTAAATTATATTAACCAACAACCCAACCACCATCTACAACCATAACAGAACCAGTCATATATGAAGATTCGTCTGATGCTAAAAACAAAACGGCATTAGAAATTTCTTCTGGCTTTCCCCATCTTTTTAAAGGGACGGATGCTACCATTTTTTCATCTCCTGTTTTATCTTTGCCACCAGTTGCTCCTGGAGTTTCAATTGCTCCAGGAGCAACATCATTTATTCTAATTCCCATTGGAGCTAATTCTAAGGCCAATGCTTTCGTCATTGCCATAACTCCTCCTTTTGATGCACAATAATGTGAAAGCCCAGCAAAGCCTTTAATAGAGGCAATAGAAGAGATATTAACAATGCTTCCTCCACTAGTTTTTACCATTTCTTTAGCTACAGCCTGTGAACATAAAAAATATCCTTTTAAGTTTATATTTATAACCTTCATAAAATCTTGTTCTGACATTTCTAAAAATGATTTAAATGGAAAAATTCCAGCATTGTTTACTAAAATATCAATTTTTTTAAAAGCATTTAATGTTTCTTTTATTAAATTATCAACATCTGATTTTTGTGAAATGTCGCATTTTACAGCAATTGCTTCTCCACGCATTTTTTTAATTTCATCTACAACCAGCTGACATTCTTCTTTTGAAATATCAGAAACAACAACTTTTGCTCCGGCACTTGCCAATTTTAAAGCATGAGTTTTTCCCATTCCTTGTCTTGCTCCTGTAATTATTGCAACCTTTCCTCTTAAGTCACAAAATTTTGGTAACGTTTTATTAAATCCAAACATATTTTTAAAAAATAAATTTAATTGTTATAAATTAATTATAATTCAAAGAAGAAAAAAGTAAACAAAAAAAAGTGGAGAGCTACCCTCCACTTCTAAATTTTATTCTTTACAACAATCAATAACTTTTTCTACCATTTCTCCTAACTTTGCCATAATTCCTTTTTTATCTTTATCATTTTTATCTATTTGGTTATCTCCAATTTTTTTAACTTCTCCCAAATCTACCAATTTTAAATTTATTCCCCAAAAAAGAGAATATAATTCATATGCTTTTTTAAATAAATCTTCTGCTTCTTGTTTTTTGCCTTGGCCCAATGCCTTTGTGCCAACTTCCATTAATCTCATTGAAGCCGACAATAAATGTTTTGAAATGCACCAAACTTCTCCTTCTGGATCTTTAATAATTTTTTGAAGCAATTGCTTTCTCATTTCTCTAGCTTGAGCTAACAAATCATAATATCCTGTCTTCCCAGATTTGGCTCCAGTAAAAAAGAAGTGCTCTTCAATAGAAATTAAATTCATTATAGCTACTGATAAATCTTCGTCAGATGACAAATCAAGCTTATTTTGCTTGTTTCCTTTTACTTTTTTTATAAATTCGTCTATTTTTTTGTTATCTATTTCCATTTTTTTTAACAATTAATTAAAAAATAAAATATGAAACTAAAAATTAAAAGCAAAGCAACTGGAATGATTATTTTTTGATAATAAAAATAAACTTTGCCATTATTTTTTCTTCTTAAATATTTGTCTAAAAATACAGAAACAAAAAATAACATTGTTCCTGTCACGAGCCCTAATAAAATTTTATCCATTCCCCACAATTTATTCAATGGATGACCCATTATATTAAAAGATAATAATGGCCAGATAGTAAGAAAATAATACATTAAAAAAATTGCTGGTTGATAAAATTTAAACTTCCAATTCTTTTTTTGAAACCAAAAAATTGTTAATAAAGAAACTGCCACCAACATTCCACCAATCCATAACCCTGAAATTACGTCATCAATTCCTAGCCACCTGCAAAGCCCCACCCCAGCTCCAACTGCAACTACACAAACTGGACAAACTGCTTTTACAGAAAATCCAAAGAAAGAAAAAAATCCCAGAAACAATGTGAATATTTTTTTATTGAACAATTTCATTTGTTGTATTGTTTATATCTAAATTCATTTTTTCCTGCAAAAAATTTTGAATTAAATCGTTTCCTATTAAACATTCTGAACCTGTCCAGAAAAATGGAACTCCAACGCTATTTATTGAAATATCACAAATTTTAACTTTTTCTATTAATATTTTTTGATTATTCTCGTTATTATAAACTTCTAATTTTATAAATTCAACTTTTTCTTCTATATTATTATTTTGTATCCATTCTTCTAAGTCATCACAATGAGGACAAGTGTCTCCATAAAATAAAATCATACCTTCTGTTCCATTGTTTAAAGGTGGATTGTTTATTTCATTTTGATTTTGTAAAATAAAAAAGATGATGGCAATTATAACAATTAAAATAATTATACCTCCAGTAATTATTTTTTTATTTTTAAAATTCATTTTATTAATTTTAGTAATATAAATTATATTAATTAAAACATACTTTTTTTTCAAAAGCAACACACAAAGTTCATTTTATTTTCTAATTTTAATTTTTATTTAAATCTTTTAAAATGTCTTCTAATGGTAGTCCGTACATTTTACAAACTTGTCCTATTTGCAAAGAACCTAACTCAAATTGTGCCATAGGGCAAGACATACAAGGTACGCCAAATTTATGTAAAATTTTCTCTCCATTCTTTAATTCTAAAATTTTTTTTAGTGTTGATTTTGCTGTAATTTTTATCATAAAATTATTCCACCGCCAAGCATCTGTTCTTTTTTATAAAAAACAACTGACTGACCAGCGGTAATCGCTTTTTGTGGCTTTTCAAAAATTATTTTTATTTTATTTTTATTTAATTCTAAAATTTTTGCTTTAGCTAAATTACTTTTATATCTTATTTTTACTTCAGCGACAATAGAAAGTTTGGGTTTATTAATCCAATTTACGTTTTTTGCAACTAATTCTTTTTTGAATAAGTCTTTTTCGTTTTTTGAAACAATCAAAATATTTTTCTTAAAATCTTTGTCAATAACATACCATGGCCCTTGTGAAATTTCTAACCCCCTTCTTTGTCCTATCGTGTAAAACCATAATCCTTGATGTTGTCCTATTAACTTTCCATTTACATCAATTCTTTTTCCAATTTTTATTTTTAAATATTTTTTTAAAAAATTGTTAGTTGTATTTTTTACAAAACAAACTTCTTGAGATTCTTGAGATTCTGCAGTTGGCAAATTAAATTTTTTGGCCAATCTTCTAACCTGTAATTTTGTATAATCCCCAATTGGAAATAAGATTCTATCTAATTGTTTTTGATTAAGTTGCCACAAAAAATATGACTGATCTTTTTTACTATCTTTTCCTTTAAATAATTTTCCTTTATTTATTTTTGCATAATGTCCTGTTGCAATAAAATCTCCTCCCATTTTTAAGGCCTTTTCCATTAATAATCCAAATTTTATTTCTTTGTTGCAGACAACGCATGGATTTGGAGTATTTCCCGCCTTGTATTCTTTCAAAAAATAATCTACAACTTTTTTTTTAAATTCTTTTTCAAGATTTACTACATAAAATGAGATTCCTATTTGTTTTGCCACCAGTCTTGCTAATTTTTCTGATTCTATAGAACAACATCTGTTTTCTTTACTGCTTCCTTCTTTCCAAAATTTTGCCATAACTCCAACAACATCAAAACCGGCCTCTTTCAATAAAGCAGCTGCTACCGAACTATCAACTCCTCCAGACATTCCAACAATCACCTTCTTTCTATTGATTAATAATTTGTTTTTTAATTTCATTATTTTAAATTATCTTTTTTTTGTTCAAAAATCAATGAATTTATAAAAATAAAAGCCCGAGGACGCGACAAAAAATCCTTGGCTATAAGATTCACTAAATAACGAAAACTAATCTTGTATCTTCTCTGTAAATAATTTTGAGATTATTTCCATTCCTGATTGTATCTGATAGCGAACTTGATTAGATCCGATTAGAAAAGTATTTGTCACGGAAGAAGATAAACTGGCAGTTGCTTGTTTAATATCACTTGGAATTATTTTAACCACTCCTTGTAAATAATAATTAAATGACCATTTAGAAAATTTCCACATTTCATCTAAAAAACCTACAACCGAAGATTGAATTAGCTCTCCTATTGTGGGAATACTTTCGGCAACAACAACCTCTTCTATTGTTTCTTCAATTACCTGTTTTGCCACAATAACATTTAACTCTGCTGTTAAATTTTTTGTATTAATAATTAAGGGGGTGGTTATTGGTGTTCCTTTAAAAATATATGTACCTGCTATGTTTGCATTAAACTCAGGAGTTGAATCCCACAAAACCGCTGGATTGGCCATAATTCCATTTGAAAGTGTCACCGATATTGTTGCAGGAAGAGTTGGCGTTACTCCATATTCAATATTAATTTCTGGAATATTTGATATTGATATTATATCTAATTTATTTTCCGAATTTTGAATAGTAGTTGTTGGACCAGAAGTTGCCAAAATGTAGGCTCCAGAATAAAAAATCCCAAACATTATTAATCCTGCTGCCATAGAAACACAAAAACTATATCCAAATTTGTTAGACTTTTTTAATTTATAATTCATAGATTTTTCCGGAATTATAATTTTAACTTTTTTCATTTATCAATATTTTTTTATTTTAACACATTTAAAAAAATTCAACACTGTTTATAAATCATATTAAAAAAGACTAGATTTGACTAGTCTTTTTGTTTTTATTCACCTTTATCTTTTTTTAATTTTTTGTGTCTTTCTAATAATTCATCTGGGAAATCTTTTCCCTGTTTTAAATAATAGTCATATATGGCTTCTGTTAAGGCATCTACAGCCAAAACAGAACAATGATATTTTATAGATGGCAATCCACCAAGTTTTTTTATAATATTATCTTTTTTAACTTTTAAGGCTTGTTTGATTGTTTTTCCTTTTACCAAATCTGTAATCATAGAACTAGTTGAAATTGCAGCAACACATCCAAAAGTTTCAAATTTTATATCTTTAATAATTTCTTTTTTCTTTTTATTTTCTGCAACCTTAATATAAAGCCACATAACATCGCCACAAATAATATTGCCAACTTTTCCAATTCCATCAGCATTTTTAATTTTTCCAAAATTATGGGGGTTTTTAAATATCTCCATAACTTTTGTAGTATATAATGCTGAACAGGTATTAATTTTTTTATTTTTTATTGCCATAATTTATTATTTATATGGGGATATATCTCTAATTTTTTGAACTATTTTAGGTAAAACCTTTAATACTTTTTTTATGTCTTTTTTTGTTGTAAATCTTCCCAAAGAAATTCTTAAAGATCCGTGGGCTTGTTCTGGCTTAATCCCTGTTGCCAATAAAACATGACTTGGTTCTAATTTAAAAGACGAACAGGCAGATCCAGTTGAACAAGCAATTGCTTCCATATCTAACTGCATTAATAACGACTCTCCTTCAATAAAATCAAAAGAAAAGTTTGCATTATTTGCCAATCTTTTTTCCGGATGACCGTTTAAATAAGAATTTTTAATTTTTAAAACTCCTTTTATTAATTCTTTTCTTAGGGCGATTAATCTTTTGTTTTCTTTTTTCATTTCTTTTTTACAAATTCCAGCAGCTTTGGCAAATCCAACAATTCCGGCAATATTAACAGTTGAACCTCTCATTCCATTTTCTTGTCCCCCGCCGTGTAAAAGAGGCTCAATTCTTATTCCATTTTTAATAAATAATAATCCTACCCCCTTTGGCCCATAAATTTTATGCGAACTAGCTGTTAATAAATCTATATTCATTTTTTCAACATCAATCAATTCTTTTCCAAAACTTTGTGAGGCGTCTGTGTGGAATAAAACTCCCTTTTCTTTACAAATTTTACCAATTTCTGCAATTGGTTGAATAGTTCCAATTTCGTTTGATGCGTGAATCACAGAAACTAAAATTGTATTTTCTTTTATTGCATTTTTTACATCTTCAACATTTATCATTCCAAATTTATCAACTGGTAATTCTGTAATTTCAAATCCCTGCTTTTCTAACCAATTTGCAGATTCTATAATGCAGGGATGTTCAATTGAAGAAATAATAATATGTCCGGATTTCTTTGTTAAAGCAATTCCTTTTAAAACCGTATTATTACTTTCAGTTGCTGAAGAAGTAAAAATAATTTCATTTGGCTTTGCGTTTATTAGTTCAGCTAAAACAGCCCTACTGTTTTCAAGAGCTAATTTAGCCGACTGGCCAAAAGAGTGCAAAGACATTGAATTCCCAAATTCTTCTGAAAAATATGGCTCCATTGCCTTTAAAACCCTTTTATCTACGGGCGTTGTTGCTGAATAATCTAAATAAATTCTGTCCATCTTTTATTTAATTAAATTTGACAATTTAATTGATTTTAATGTTTTGCTTAAAACTAAATCTACCTTTACCCAAACATTTTTTGATATACATTTATTTTTTTTGCCACACAAAGAACAATTTACGGGCATTGTATCTTCCAAAACATCAACAATATCTTTTGCAGTAATATTTTTAGGATTTTTAAGTAAAATATATCCACCCCCAATTCCTTTTTTTCCTTTAACTAACTTTGCTTTTTCTAGTTGAGAAACTATTTTTTCTAAAAAATTAAAAGAAATATTTTCTTTTTGCGAAATATCTTTTAAACTCAAAAAACATTTTGACTTGTAATTTTTAGCAAGCAAAACCATTGCTCTCATTCCATATTGTGATTTTTTTGATAT
>Ga0265297_10002891_pt1 | contig 32958 bp, 64 predicted proteins | sample Munlanlwell13791_FD_192502 | JGI IMG/M metagenome (GOLD analysis project Ga0265297, IMG submission 192502) | Leachate microbial communities from a municipal landfill in Southern Ontario, Canada - Leachate well 137-91 | ecosystem: Engineered > Solid waste > Landfill > Unclassified | place...
GAGAACTTGAGACTATTGCCACCAGGGGTCGTTTCGTTTGATCCGTATAGGATACCTATTTTTTGTCTAATTTGATTAATAAATAGCATCTCAGTATTTGTCTTGTGAGCAATGGCAGTTACCTTCCGTAGAGTTTGGCTCATCATCCGTGCCATCACACCCATTGATTGATCTCCAACTTCTCCTTCAATCTCACTGCGTGGAACTAATGCAGCAACAGAATCTATTACAACTAATGAAATTAGACCTGATGAACAAAGATGAACTAGAATATTCATTGCTTGTTCACCATTATCTGGCTGCGAAAGAAGGAGTTTCTCTATATCTACTCCAAGCTGAACTGAATATTTTGGATCGAATGCGTGTTCAATATCTATGTAAGCAGCTGTTCCTCCGATTTTTTGGACAGCAGCAACGATTTGTAAAGCTAGACTCGATTTCCCAACACTCTCGCCTCCGAATAATTCCATTATCCTGCCATACGGACATCTTCCACCTAAGGCTTTATCTAAAGAAATGAGTCCAGTAGAAAACCCTGCAAAAGGTTGATTCAAAGCATCTTTAGATAAAAGATTTATTGAACCAGGTCCATATTCTCTCTGTATAGAATTGATCAGTTCAGATATTTGTTTATTCTTATCTATTTGATCAGTTACAACAATGCCTTCTTTTTCTTTTTTCATCAATGTCTCCAGTCGTAGTTATTGTTTGGAAATATGAATGCCCCGTTTGAGGAGCTCTTTTCTAATTTCTTTTGTAATTTTTTTTCGCTGCCATCCTGCATCAATATCAAGAATGTGTCCTATTAAAATAAGATTTAATTCTAGATCTCCCCACTGAATAAAATATTCATCATCAAAGAGAAATCCTACAGCTGAATCATAATCCTCTTTCTCAACAAAATTTCTTGAAGTACAGTAATTAATAATATCTCTTTTTGCTTGTTCAATTACCTTCAGGAGGTAGTATCTTACATCGGATAGAATTAGAGGCATCTCTCTCAAATCAGCTAAAGAAACATCTAAATCTATCACGAGTACTTCCTATTCTTCTGAACCTCCTAGAGATCCCACTGCACCTTCAATTTTTAGGAGTAAGGCATTATTCATTGTAATTCCTTCAAGGTGTTTTCTTTGAATCGCTAGGTGAGCCAGAACATCTTTCCAGAAAGTCTTTTCTATTTCTGAAAAGGTTTGCATCATTGTTGTTTGATCTATTTGAACTTTAGCCATTGATTCGAGGATGGCCGCAGCAATTTTTTTATCTTCTCTCTTGGCATTCTCAGAAAGTTCGCTCATCTTTTGAAGATAAGCGCTACTAGCAATACCATCAAGAGCAGTCTTCCTCATATTGGCCGCTGTAGCGAAAGACATTGCTGTTTGATTAAGTTTCATTAACTGTCGTCCAAAAACTTTACAATTATTTGGATCAAGATCTTCTGGAATTTTAAAGTTAAAGAAGATAGGATACCATTCTTTGAAAGTATTCCCTCCAACCTTAATTGTGTTTGTCAGAGTATCTCTGACTTCTTGATAAGCGGCAACATTCTCAGATACATTCATTTGAATTCTCCTTTATCTAGAATAGACGAGTTGGCCTCAGAAGGTCAACATCTTTCTGAGAGGACACTCGATAAATTCCCAATCATTTCTAATCAGACTAATTTTTTTGAAGACATGTTGTAGTTTCGCTATCTGTCTTTTCTTGGTAAATCCTTGAAGACAACCACTAACATGTCCGTTGGACCAAACATTGACTAGGGAGATGTTAGAAGGACAGTATTTTTTTTCGCAGGCCAAATAGCAAGGATCCAAAATTATCTTAGATCGAAGATGACTCGGAATAGGAAGATCAAGAAATTGAATAAAAGTCTTTACCGAATTAACATCAAATTTGTTGCCAATAAAAATCCTGGCCTTTTCTACTAGTTCAAGAGTCTCAAGGAATCTAGAAATATCAATCTTGTCTGTGATGACGAGATCCCAAATAACGCCGTCTTTACGATACCAAAGAGAACGACGTTCTCCAATATTACGAATGTCAATTGAACGAAAGGAGGTTGAGAAAGGATAGGCAGAGAAGAAATTTTTTAGAACGCGCCCTTGAGAAAAATCCTCCAATAAAAAAGATATCTTAACATCCCTTTTCCTTGACCTAAACAACGGAATTATACTATTCAGCACTCTCAGGAGATACTCTTCTTTAACCTGATTCAATTCGATTTGAAGCTCATCTGTAATAATAAAGCCTTGCAGAGCTTCTTTAATAACTCCTCGAGCAATTCTCAAGAATGTAGGGTGAAATTCTTTAATTGGAAAAGCGATAGGAAAGGTTGGATGGATTATTAGTTTATCAATATTTAACGATTCTTTTAACATTTTCGATTGCATTGATCAGATCTAGCGTTGATAAAAGTAATTCTCCATTTGAATGTTGATCAAGAGTTTCTCGAAGCTCTTCAGTATCTTCGAAATGGAACCTCTTGATATTCCTGCGATTTACCTCATCGACTATTGAAAGCCATTTAAATCCAGCAGCTTTCAAGACGCAAATTGAATAAAGATCCGTTGTTGAAAAAGTGTTTGAATTTCCGATGTCCATTTCATCTCCTTTGTTTACTACCCAAGAAGATGATAACAGAGTTAAGATGGAAACCAAAATTGTGAATCTTCTTTTTCTTCTAGCTCAGAGATAACCTGAGTTAAAGCTTGAGCGCAGACAAAAGAAAGATTAATCTTTCCTTTGTATTCTTGAAGTTGCGCCTCAAGTTTTTTATTTCTCTTCCATGCCTCTTCTAAATCTTTAGAAGCTTGTAATAGCCTTGCTCTCAGTTCTTTATCATCCATAGCAAAGCCTCGAAAATATTGGGCTGAACCGAGCTTCAATGTCAATTACGGTAGGTCGATGAACTAATTCGTAGTGTTCATTAACAACACTCACATTATGGTATTCAGTTCTACTATCAGTCCAATATCCATGAGCTTCATGAATATGTCCATAAATCTGATGTTTGATATGCCGATCACAAATAGCATCTTTCAAATCTTCGCAGCCCACATTCTCATTTCCAACTTTATCTAAAATTCTAGCAGGAGGACAATGTGTAATTAGAATATCAGTATCCTTTGGAATCTTTTTCCACTTATTTGCAAGAGCTTTTCCTCGAGGAAGATTGAACGCCCAATCTCCAAATTCTGGCTGCCATGGAGACCCGTAGAATTTTATGAAATCAATGGTTATCTCTTTATCTCGAAGGTAGATCCCATTTGGAATTAGATCTTTGATAAATGTATTTGTCATTTTCTCTAGAAGTCTGTCGTGATTGCCCGCAATAAAAAGTTTGTAGGAATGAGGCTGTTCTCCTAAAAATCTATTGAAGGAAACATACTGTTGAACATCCGAAGAAAATTTACAGATGTCTCCAGCAATAACTAGAACGTCACCTTTTGGAATATCGAAATCAAAGTGACCATGTAGATCTGATACTGCAACTATTTTCATTTTATCTCCTCAAAAGTCCATATTCTTCCAAGATGAGTTTTAACTCTTTAGTTATCGAAAAATCCATTTGCCAAGTGGCAGAATCTCCCAACTTCTTGTGTTCTCTAATCCATTCAATCCTTGCTTTAAAATCTTTTTTTCCCTTTTTACTTATATCCATTGGATAGATCCAGCCAGTGTCAAAAAGAATTAGGATCTCTGTGGGAGTGAAACGGCCATAATAGGAGTTGGGACCGTTACGGTGAATCTTTTTAAGAAGTCGTTGATCGAGATGTGCCATTTAATTCTTTCTCCAAGATACTGACACAGAGTTGATTGACTTTCGATTCATCAGGAGAATGTGGAAGAGTTGAAATCTTGTAGAGTTCATCCATCTTTTTGTCCATACCGGTAGCAAATTCCTCTACTTTTTCAAAACTCCAGTTTCCATTTCTAATCTCTAGAAGTTCTTCTGCATCTGGACGTTTAACAATCACTCCCTTGCCAGAAAGGATCTCTTCTCCCATTTTTGCAAGGCGGACTAGCATCATCGCACATTTTGAATCGTAACCACATTTTGCTTCTAACTCTGCTCGTTTAGGATTCCTTGTTTTCTTCCATCCCTGAAATGAATCCCATTCTTGAAGAGCTGCCCGATAAGATCTTTCTTTAGCCAGTGATGAAATAAATTCATCTGTTGCTCCTGTGATGAGTTTCATAGGCTGAAGAAGTTCTTCTGGAATTTTACTCTGAAGAAGTCCATGAACATTTACGTTTTGAAGTTCTTCTCGAGTCTCAGAAGACAACTTAGCTTCTTCAAGAGAATCCTGCATTATTCTGGAGAACATCCAGATAAAAGCTTCTTGATGATCATTCCGAATGAGCTTGAATTCTGGAAGACCGAAATCTACTCGAGTAGGTTTTCTTTCAACAGGATGCAGAAGCCAGTTTCGATGAGTACGAATCCTTTTTAATTGAGCGAATGCATATCCAAGAAAGGTATACCTAGCTTTTTTAGAAAGAAAGAGATCTCGATTCTCTCGAATCTGAAGTCCTGCTGAGTTAATAGAAACAATATTTTCTGGACCAGTCCAAAGAAGCTCAATGATATTTGGATTACAGTTGACGGCCAGACGAAGAAATTTTCTGATATCATAGATAGTTCGATCAGGATTATGCTGAACAAGATTTTCAAAATCTCCAGCCGTACCCAAATAACAATCCAATGGAGCTATTGCAATCCCAGCATAATCAGTGTCACTCTCAGGAGTAGATGTTCCATAAGAATGAGAACCAGTAATGCATTCGTAGATTATCTTTAGGTCTTTAATGTCCATTAGATTTTCCTTTGGCGGGTCCAGCAAGATTCGGACTTGCAGTCACGCTTTTGGAGAGCGTTGGTTTAGCCAATTAACCGATGGACCCGAAAAATGGCGGAAGGGGAGGGACTCGAACCCCCAAGGCTAATGCCCACCAGTTTTCAAGACTGGCTGTTTACCAATTAACATACCCTTCCGATCAATCATAGCTCCAAACATCTTCTATCTCTTGATAAGTCCTTGCATGAAGATCATCCCATCGTTCTTCTCTAATACATCTTTTTTCAAAACGACTCGTGGAGGATTGGGTGAGAATCGAACTCACGAACCCCCTGATTACAAATCAGGAGCTCTAACCTAGCTGAGCTACCAATCCAACAAAATTATATTAACTTCTTTATTAATCTTTTGTCAAGCGAATAAATGTTATACCATTAACCGTGGTTAATTCAATAAGACCAGCTTCTTTTAACAAAAATGCAGCTTGTCCTACATAAACTGAAACTTCTTTCGTTCCAATATCATTTAAACAAAGAAGATACTGAGGAGGCATACGATTAAGAACCTCAATAATAGCTCTTATTTGTTCGTTTAGAATTTCATCGATCATCTTGCACTCCTTGCTCTGTTCTTTGCCCATTCTCTAATTTCTTCAATTTGTTCTTTCATAATCCTAGATATAGGAGTAACTTCTTTTAAAGAATCGACAATATCTTCTTTAGTAATATCTTTCTTTCCAAGATCTGATGCAAACTTTTTAGCTATTGCATCCTTAATTGCTTTTTCTATTTCAGCTCCTGTGTAGTCTTGGGATTGTTGTGCAAGAAAAAGAGAATTATCCGTCAATTCATTCCTATTTCGTTTTTTCAGATGAATCTTGAATATATCTTTGCGCTCATCCTCGTCGGGAAGATCAACGAAGAATATTTCATTAAACCTTCTGATCAGCTCAGGAGGTAGTGCTGAGATGTCATTAGCACTTGCGAGAATTGTTACTCCCTTGAGCCCTTCTTGCATAGCTGTTAGAAGAGTTCCAATTACTCTCGAAGTTGCACCTCCATCAGAACTTCCCGATGATCCAAGACCCGAAAGCATCTTTTCGATTTCGTCTAGGTAGAGCAAACAAGGTGCCATTGCTTCTGCTTGTTGCAACGCCTGCCGGATCCGTTGCTCCGAAAGACCAACTAGTCCACCCATTACTCTGCCTATATCAAGCTTAAGTAGAGGTACTTTCCAAATAGAAGCTGCTGCTTTGCAGATAAGCGATTTTCCTGTACCGCATACCCCAGTGATGAGAACGCCCCTAAGGGGTTCAACTCCAAATTTTTGAGCCTCTTCAGAATGACATTCTGCATAAATCTGAAAATACTTCTTCAGATTTTCAAGGCCACCAACATCATTCATTTTGAGATCTGTTTCAATCAATTCAAGAATATCAGAGCGCTTAATGATTTGCTTTTTACACTCAGAAAGAACTTCAAGACTTCCCTCTTTAAGAAACATCCTTTTGATCGCTACTTCAGCTTCTTGTAGGGTAAGTCCTTGAAGAATAGAAGTTGCAGTATCAAAATCAAGGACATCTTTTTGTCCTTGAGGAAGGGTATTCAAAAACTTTTCTAATTCGTCTTTTTCGGGAAGCCTATAGTCTAGAACAACAATTTCTTTTTCTAAAGTTGGAGGTAGTCCAACTTGATTCAAGTATTGAAGATGTGGACTCGTAATAATAAGATGAATCTTTTTCCGCTTTAGAATTGAAATTGTATCCCGAATACATCTTTCGATTCGTGGCTCGAGTAATGCGCCAAAATCTCTGAGGATAAAAATCCCTTTCTTTACAGAGGTGTATCCCCTCATATAGTTCATAATCTGAACTGCTTCATTACTTCCAGACTCAGAAGATGTTCCTGAAAGATAATTTTCTATTGGCATTACGCCTGAGGTCCCAGACCAAACGAAAATTTCTTGTTGAGATTTATCTTGACTTGCTTTGATTTCGGCAATCAAACGGTCTTCTTCAAATGTAAGAATCCAAATCAAAGTCTGATCGATTTCAAGAAGTTCGTTCAATTCTTTCATGAACTTAGATTGACTAATAACTTTCTTTTTCTCTTTTCGAAAAACAATTATAGGATTCCCTGGATTTCCAGGAGTAACACTATCTAGCCAAACGTTATTGTGAGAAAGGGTACTAACATATTTCTTTAGTTTTTCTGGAATACCGCCGAGAAAATTACCTTCAAAAAATACACTATTGGTATAAACACTCAAAGGACCATCCCCTGGTTTCATTTGCTTCAGAGTTCTTTCACAGTCTTGCATTTCCTGAAGATTGCAATTCTTCAAGGTAATAAATTCATCTCCGTCTTGATCGACTCGGTAATATTGTCGGAGCATTGGATCGTCCAGATTGAACATTTAATTCCCTTTCTATTATTTCTCTTTGATCTTTTAGTTTACTGCTAAATTCCTCCAATACTGTGGGAGCTATCATTCGAACTACTTCCTCGAGAAGTACTAGTAGTATTTTTGAATTCAATTTCAACCTCTTCTTGATTAAGTTTTCCAATTAACTTTAGAAACGATTCGAACTCCCAAGGCAAGATATCTGGAGTTGGACCTTCTGAAACTTCGATTACTCTACCTGACTTTTTCAGAAGAATTCGTTTAACGTAATCCATCGGATTAAGCGTTGCTTTTTGTAGAGTTCCATCTGTAAGTTTTTTCTTTAGATCATCTAAGACTTCAACGGCTTTTTTGTGATCGCTTGGAAAATTTTCTTTATCGATCTTTTCCAGCGGCGGCATCTCAACGATAATCGCTCCAATAGGAGGCTGAATTGTTTTCATTATCTTGGGACCATAAACAAGAATGATATCACCATCTTTCATTCCAGGAGTAGGATCAAAAGACTGTGTATCAATAATTTCAATATTTTGAAGGTCTGAGTATCCAGCCATTGAAAATACTTTTTTACGTTGAGGCTCTGTCGCATTGAAAACTAGAGCTTTATTTGCCATTTCGCAGTTCCTCTGCTAATTCATTTTCTTGTTCTCGATCCGCATGAAGAATTTCTTCTATTTCTTTATCCGATAGAGGTTGGGTACTAAGCTTAGCTTTAATACCATCACTATCTATAAATTTTGCGAAGATAAATCCAGAAAGAAGAAACATCATCATTGTCATCCGAACATCTGTAGAGGCAAGTAGCATCGCCATATCGGCAGGATCTCTAATTCCAGTTTTTGCCATCTCTTCTGCAAAAGAAACTAGAAAAAGAGAAGCACATACCATAACAGAATTTTCATCTATTGTTGGATCTGTACTAGATAAAAAATCTTTAACTACTTTAACTACTTCTTGGGAGATTTCCTCTTTAGAGATGGGGCTTCCATCTGCCCAAGAGAACTCCATGTCAATGAATCTTTTCCCTTGTAGGTCTAAAAATTTTCCTGTTTCACTCATCCATTACTCCTAAACTGAGGGGCTTTAGATTATTCCCAATTATTTCAATCACATTTGAAAATCTTCTGCCTCCTATTGTTTGTTTCATTGAAAGGTAACCAAATTCTATTTCAAATATTCTGCCAGGTTGAAGTCTTTCTTTCCAAGTATCTACTTCTTTGTGTGTTACCCAAAGTTTAATAGGATACAGATGAAAAGAATTGCTATCTCGAGGATCTTTTGTTATCGCCGTGAAGAAAAATAAATGACCACCATTTGTAGGAGAATCTTTAATCTGAAGATCCATGGGAAGGGCTATTAGTCCATTGACGCGCAACATCTTCTAACTCCAAATTTATTCCTTCAAATTCTTTAAGAAAAAGTCCCCCGCAACAAACTACATCCAGGAGTATATCCTGTCCTAATTCATTGTTTATTTGTTCGCAGATAAGATGATGATTGATTGGTTCTAGACATTGCAGAGCGTTATTCTGAACCACGATTGCAATTGATGTAGGATGGCGAAAATTTAGTTCATTGATTAAGCTGAGATAGATAGCTGACAGGGTCCCACAAGTTCTATCTTCAGCATAAAAAGAAGACTGAAAACCAGAAGAACAATTCTTCCAGAAGTAACGTTCATTATTAAAAAGATCACCAATGAAAATGGTTGAATCGTACTTCAGAGCAGGTGAATTTTGAAGAAAATTTTCTTCTGTCAACCTTGTGATTCGATTAAGCATCTCACAGTCAGACTGAGAAAGATTTTCTTGTTCTGTCTTTTTCCTGTATTGAGCATACCAAGCAAGAGAAAGAAGTTCATTACACCTGTACATCTTTTTCCTCTTTGCCTTCTTTTAGAAGTTTGCGATATTCATTGGCCCAGTTAATATTCATATCAAGAGCTTGGGTCATCATAGCATATCCAATACTACCAGTATGTGTTTTGTAGAGATCAATCACTTCATCAATTGTGAGATCTCTATCTATCTTTTCGATAGAGGCTCCTAAAGCATACTGAAGATTAGAAAGTACCGTGAGAATTTCTTCTACTGTAAGTGAATTTTCTCTAAATATTTTAATACATTCTTGCAGAACAAAGTTGGGTCTTTCTTTTCTTTCCATTATTCATCCTCCAATCGTCTTATTATCTCTCGGATCGAAAGACGTTGTCCAGAAAATTCTTCAAGCCGAGCCTGAATAAGTAAAGGATCAACTCCATTGACCTGTTCAAGAAAGAGATCTACGTCAAAATCTTTTATCTCTTCAAAAATCCCGTCATCTTTAAGCTCTTCAGCTTTCTCGAAAGTATCGATGTCACTAATAACCACTCTTTTTCGTGACAAAACCTTTGTAATATCTAAGGCTATATGTGCCATTGTTTGAGTTGAAACGTTCCATCCCTTTTTCAAATATTTCCGAAGACGAAACATTGAAGAAAGAGGATAATCACTGCCAGTATAGATTAATTCTTTTTCGGCGATGAGACGATAAACATCCTTGTCGAGATAAAGTTTCCCGCGATAGAAAAAAGACTTGATATGAGCCCAATCAAACTTTTCAACTACCTCCTCAGGAGATCCATGAAACCTAGTGACCAACTGGATTTTGTCTGAAAGATTGATTGCATTTTTAGTAATGAGAACAACATGAAATGGAACATCATTTGGCTCTTCAGCAAGATAATAACTTTGAACTTTAGCAAGAGTCAATACATCTGCAAAGTAAATATCAAAGTCATTAACAAACTCATCTGCTAGCATTGAAGGAATACATCCACCAGCAATGAATGCATCTTTAGCGACATCTCCTCTAAGAAGCTCATCTTGGATCGAATCAAGAAACTTATTGAAGATTCCATTCAGAAGCTTTTCTACTTGATTAGCTTTCATTTTTGCTCCAAAGCTTTTAGTTGAGAAATAATCATGTCCAGCTCAAGTCGATAAGATTCAAAATCAGTTTGAAGCTTTTTTCTTTCTACTTCAAGTCTTTCAATTTGTCCAGCTTGAGTATCGATAGTGTTCTGCCTATCTTCATTCCAAGCATTCTCGCTTTTTAGTTCTTCTTCTAACTGGATAATGCGTTCATTTTCAGTCTTGACTGGAATACAATGAGGACATCTTTCTCCATTTTGATCGAAACCTGGGATACATCCAGCTTCTAAACAGATGTGAGGTCTACTTGAAGGACAAGCACAGGCTTCAGCTTTTGGACAAATCATCATTATTAAATCTCCCATTTTGCACAATAATAGACATACGGATGGCCACATTCCCCAATGTACGTACAGTTATGGCAATCGCGCATCAGTTCGACCTGTGCTTCAAGCTCTGCAATACGTTTTACTGCACATGCGTGAGAGTGTATACTCAGCTAAAATATCTTTGATTGCAAAACTTCTTTCCATTTTTTTATCACAATCAAATGTATCCAAAAGCCATTGTTCTGAATGCCACTCTGTTTTTCCATACCAAATAGGACAAAAAACAGCAGGCCTTATTCTTCTAATAGCTGTGACGCCTCGATGATTCTTGTAAAGAATAACAACTTCTTTTGGAACATATTTAGAATCAATTAATTCGATAGATGGAAGAGTATTCATTTCTTCTCCAAAGTTTCTTCAATCACTTTTCCTACTGCAAGTATCATTTTGGCCTTAAATTAACGATCTTCCTTGAGTTCGTTATTCACTTTATCAAAAAGACCATCATTATTTGAGATGATACTTTTAGCTACTTTGTGAGAGAACGCTTGGCGAATTGATTCTTTAAAATCCTCTTTCTGGATTACAGAACAGAAGGCATCGTCAATTATTTTTCTCAATTCTACTGTATGGGAATCAATAACAAGAGAAATTAATTTTCCCAAAGGACTTTGAAATGAAGAAAGAACATCATGCATACTCTTATTAATAGCAACTTGAGTTGTTCGAAGAATATCTTGCTCGAGATTAATTGGAAGATTCTTTTGTTCAATCTTTCCTTCTGTTTGTCCTAACCTTTTATCTACTTCCTCAAACTTCTTAGAAAGAGAATCTTGCAAAGAACAGATAGCAGCTTTCATCTCATCTTTTGTCATTTCTCTAATTCCTCTAAAGCTTCAATCATTGGATCTGGATCCTTCTTCCAAAACCAATGTTTCCATTCTTGGTCGCAAGCGACACAATCTTCTGGACTCTCTCCATGGAGTTCCTTCAGACTTTCTTTAGAATGAATCTTAAAGAATGGACATGTACGAGACTTTTCGTACAGATTACACAGAGGACAAGTTGAACTGTTAACTGGAATTGGAGCTTTCTCTAACTCATGCTTTTCTAGATTTTCTTTTCGTAGACCTTTCCATTTATTGAGAGAAAAGGCAATAGCATCTTTTGCTTCTATTTCAGTTGCATCTTTAGGATAGTATTCTGCAAGCCAGGACTCTTTACTCATGCTGAAATCCTTTGAATAGTTTCGAAGGCCTTTTGCTTGATTTGCATCGCGCCACCAAACCAAACACTGTTCAAATGAGATTCAGGATTATCACTTCCACGACAATGATCTGCCCATTCAGTGATGGTATTGAATGCTCCCCAGGAGGTTCCTTGCCAAATCTCATTACCAGTTCCACCACTCTTCCAAAGCTTCAAGATATCATCTCGCTTGGACTCAGCTTGCTTACTAATCTTCCCATCTTCATTTGCGGGAAGAAGTTTTTCAACTAATTCCTTCATCTGATTATCGCCAAAGTACTTCTTGGTCATTTCATTTGCTTGAATCTCGAAATTCGAATAGTAGTCAATAGCAAATCCAAGAGCACGTTGAGCTTCTTCAATCTTCGTTTTAGCATTCTTTGTATGTCGAATCGATATACCGTCAGCTTTTCCAGCACCACGAAGAGCAATGTTAAGCGTATTTTGACATACACAACGTATTGGGGTCCATAACATGCGCAGCGTGCTTGTCCCATTGTGACTATTAGCTAACAAAAGATACTTCTTTACTTCATCTTTGCCACCAATAATCATATCTTCTGGAAGCTTGGCAAGAAGCCAAATTCGTTCACCGCCTGACAATGCTCCAGCTGTATGGTAGATTGCTTTACCTGCGCCAACAACAGAATCAAAGAAATCAAAAGCTTCATGATTCTGGATTGGAGTGTACCGAGGACCAACAATCCCAAGAACCTGATTCTCAGGCCGTACAACTGCAGCAGCATCGACTAAAGTTCCGTTGGCCATTTGAAGTTGTTTCAATTGAACTTCCCAGTCAAGACCTGCTGCTTTGATAGCTTCAGCTGCTGTAAGTTCATTCTCAACCTGAACACCAAGACCATGCCACGGGACCTGCTTAACGTAGAACATTGAATTAACGTCATGAGTCATTTAGAATCTCCTTGTTGATTGTTAACTGTTCTTACAAATAATTTTTCCTGATCGCGTAGATGCCATGCCCACCAAATGTTCCCAATTCTATCTTTCTTGTGTAACATCGTCCGCAACATGGCACGTCTGAATATTGGTTCAAATAAAATAGTTAATTGTTTTTGTAATCCTTCAATCATAACTTTTCGATTTCTTGATTAATCTCATAATCAGTTAGTTTACGATAGGGAATGATACTATTAGGTCGCCACCATATTTCTACTCCAACAGTATAAATATTTTTATCGAATTTTTCTATTGCTTTACAAAAACTTGATGACTCTGCTTCAACAACGGATTCATCACGAATTTGATATTTCATCTATTCTTCTTTTTGCTCCATTTAATCCTGCCATCATTCCAATACATCCTTTACAAAACAATTTCCTCCTGAAGAGCTACTTTGGATGCGATGAAAAATGGAAAATCCTTTGTAGATAATTGGAGGTCTTAAGGTTTCAAGATATTGGCTTGAAGAATCATCTTCTTTAAATTTACCATCATAGAAACTATTCAAGTATCGATATATTTATCTTAATCCTTCGAGTTCTTTCTCTCTTCCAACTTTTTTTAGTGTATCTAAAATTATAGCTTTAGAATATTTGGCTCGAAACAAATCTTTAATATCTTGAGATAAGCTATCAAATTTTATGGCTTTTTCTATCTTTCTCTTAAGTCCTCTAGGTTGTTGAGGTACGAATAACCAGTAGGCCACATCATCTATTACTTCTCCTCCTACCTTACTAACTGATGTTGCTGATTGCCAAAACTCTCCATTCCAAAAAGCATAAGCAGAATAAGCTAAATACTTTTTGACAGCATACATTTTATTCATTATGGGTCGAGGACTTAATACTAAGTAATATCCAGTTAGTCTTGGTTTCTTTTTATTAAAATTTATCCATTCCATAATTTTATACCTCTTGAGCCTCAAAAGAAGCGATGAGCAAACAAAGACGATATTCTATGTCTTTAGAGATTGGTTCTGGGAGGTTATCATTTACTACCATTGTCAAAGCTTCTTCATCTGAAGACGCTTCGAATGGAATTTCTTGATCTGAAGAGATGAGAATGTAAGTATTCATTACTTATCCCAATTTTTTCTATGGTCTTTTTCTTTCATCTTTTCAAACCATCTTTTCATTAGAAATTTTGGCCAAGGAAATAAATAGAATTTCCAAAGAGTATTCACTACTTCATTAATTGTAATTTTTGTAAAACAAAGATCCCAAAGATAAGCTTTTCGTTCAATAAACCAGCGTCCACTAAAAAGAATTGGTAATGGAAAGATGAAATAAATTATGAGTACTCCAAGATAACCATATCTAGAGAATTGAACAAAATGAATGTATTCATGATGACGTACATCATAATACTTTTTGTCCATCGGATCTTCGACTGAAATTGGATAATAGATTCTATTTCCAAGAGTCATCCAGGTATCTTTTGGAAGAAATAGATTCAATATCTTCATCAGGATAGACTTATCCCGTCGAATGAATTTGACTCTAGATGACATCCAAACATCACTATCTAGATCGCACAAAACATCTTTCCCAATAAAGTAAGGTATTACCATTATTTCTCCAGGGGTAAGTCCAACTGTTTATCTCTTTTAAAGATCACAAGACCTACTTTTAAAGCTATAAAGATAAAAGGGATCAGTTGAGCAAGTGAGATAGCGACAAGAAATAGAAAAGAAAAATGAATCATTGAATGAAGAAAGAACACAATGATCATTGAGATGAAGATAGTAATGAGACAATAGACATCATTTTCAGTTGTCCAAATCATTGTAGATCCATCTAAGTTATTGATCTTTTTTGAACTTCCTTTTACAGAAAGGACATTTAATTTCTTCGTCCTCTAGTGGGATATTAACTTTCTTGGCTACCCCATCTTTAAAAACGATCTTCCAGATATCACCAAACTCTTCCCCCTGAGCAAACATCTCGCCCTTTAATCCAAAGTTAGGCATGATAGTTTTCATTCGAGCAATAATGAAATTAATGGCTTCGACCATTCCGTAGGTCTTTTCTGTATCACTGTTCCACTCTAGACCTAAGAAGTCTTTAGTTAATCGTAGATCTATAAAAGTCAAACCCTCAGGACTAGGCCACTCTGGATGTTCTCTACAATCTGCACCAAGGAATTGAGTAAGATAACTTAGCTCTTTTGTAGTAAGATCAGTAGTGAATTCAAGAACTCCTCGAAACTCTGTATTATCTCCCATTAAAAATCCTTTCTGAAAAACATTTTCTACAAGACCCACAAGCATTCTTCGTAGTGAGAACTTTAGTATCAGCTCTACACCAGCGAGAATCTCCGATGGAAAGTGTTTTATCTTGCTTCAGATTAAAAACAATTTTAGCTTTATCTGGAACAATATCGTCTTCTTTAGTTCTCAGAAAAGAATAATAGATTCTCGAATGATCTTCAATCTTTTTCATTCGATCCAAAGAACTACTATCCAAAGAAAACATCAGAAAGATGTTAGGAAGTTCTTCAATTAGAGGAACGATTGCTGGTTTTCTTGTTGTAATCCAGAATTTCATTTTCGGAAACGCTCGAGCCACTTCGTTAATGACTCGAGCTGATTCAGGAAAGACATCACCCTTTCCATTCCAGCGAAGAAAAGCAAATCTCTTCTTCTCTAGCTCGCTACAGAGTCTATCTGTTACTTCTGCGGTCGGATTGTTTTTGAAATACCAATAGTTACGTAGAAATTTTTTGATAGAATTTGTGAAAGTAATTGGTCTTCCAGGAATAGCTCCATAACAACATTGACCGCAGATTCGGGTGGGCTGGCAGGTAATATTGGGAAAATTAATTGACGCGCCAACTTTCCAATTACTGCTAATAATCTTTTCTTTAGGAGCAAGTTCCAAACCAGTATCTATTTCTCTCTCTATTCGTCTAATTGTAGATGCACGACCATCAATCATTATCTAGCTCAAAATCCTCATCATTATCTTCAGAATATTTTGGAAGTAGTGGGCTTTCGATAGTCCCGTCACGATAGACTTTAACTGACATCAAGAAATACTGATCTGTGAATCCCTGCATTTCAAGGCGAGGATCAAGACAAGTATCCAAGTGAAAGAATAGATCAAAAATTTGATTTACTTTTTCTTTGGGAACAATTCCACAAGACCTTTGCTGATAGATCCCCTCGAAGTTTGTTTGAATTAATTCAGAAATAACCTCAGGAGCTCGAAAAGCATTTTCTTTATTAAAGAAAGCTTGAAAATCTTCAAGATTCTTTATTGCTTCAGTACGACCTAGCTTTTTACAAGCCTGATCAGGAGGAACTTCAGGACCTCCTATAATATCAGTACGAGAAATGCCATAAAAGATATGGTCCTTCACGACATTCAGGACTAAAGTGTTTTTAGGAATTAGAGCTGTCCTATTCTTATTTGGACATCGTGCATAAAAATAATAATATTTCCCTTCCTTCATCTGATCTACTCTCATTTAGTCTCCTTTGTGAATCTTTCACAACAATTGTTAAACAGATCTTCATCTCGATCCATTATCCCCACTCCTCCCACATTTCATCCGAGAAAAAATCTTTTGAATTAACAGTAATTTCTTTTACCTTGATACAAGACCAGGGACAGTATTCCGAGATAACAATGTCAAGAAATTGCTTCTCTGCTTCAAGCATTTTTTCTGTGGCAATAGTCACATCATCTCCGTAATCATCATCTAGAATCTGCAAAAGACTTTCAAGAGGATGAAGATACCTTCGATCAACTGTTTCTCTTTTGTAACCGAAAACAGTCACTTCTTCAGGCGGCTCCATTCCATCTTGAAGATAACCCTCAAGATATTCAAGAACAGCTTCATCAACCGATTCGTGACTTAGATTTTCACCGTCTTCGCAAGAATAGAAAACAATATCTTGGTCTTCTCGTTGAGCTCTTGTAGGTTTCCGATCCCAAGAATAGAACCAATCTAGAAGATGTTGAAGATTATCTTGGTAACAAAGTCCTTGAGTATTATTCTTTTCATTTTCAAATAATATTGATCCCCATCTAGAAAACTTTTCAGGAGAAGAATCAGAAGCGGTATCTTCAATTACATCATTAGCTCGAGTAAAAGCAAGACATTCACCAAATTCTTGTCTTCCAGGATCTTTTGGATTTCGTCGCGCAATTCCCCAGAAGAGTAATTTTGGGAAGTTATCAATTCTGATAGTACAGAGAGTATTTTTTTGAAAACGATCTTGCCTAAAAAGAACTTTCATTCCTTCTCTCCAGCTTCATTTTCTAGATCTCTAATCTTTGCTTTGAGATCTTCATTTTCAGCCATCAGATCAGAATTTTCATCAATAAGATCGTTGTTTTCATCTTGTAGTTTAGAATAGCATTCGCGACAGATAGTCTCTGTATCGATATCTCGATTACATTCATCACAAGTTATCATTTTGTCCTCAAGACAACACTTCCCGTTAAACGGCGAAGCTGTCGAGTAAAGGTTTCATTGCCTTCATACTTCAAGGGCTTCATTGTATTCAGATCAATCTGAGGAAGAACGGGAAGTTCAATGTCAACCCATCCTTCTTCTGTATTTAAGGCGACAATATCTGCTGAGATTCTTTTATTGTCTACATACACCTGGAAATTTTCTAGTTCTTGATGGTCAGGAGTTTCGTACCGGAAAAAAACTTTTTGGCCATCAACTACCATTTTACGTTCTAGAAACATTCAACTTCTCCTTTTAGTGTTTTTACGACTTGTCTAAGTATTTTAAGATTTAGAGATCGCCATTTTGTTTGCTCACAAATATTTAAAAGATTTGCTTTTTCTTGTGTATCATCGAGTTCTTGTTTAGAAAGATATCCACGAGAACCTCTAGTTTTATCTTCATAACAATTTTTAATGAAAAATCTTGTTCGATAAGCCACATCAACTTTGAAGTATTTTTTACCAATTTCGGTAATCTTACCTTCTCTAATTGGTTCTCGACCATCTGAAGATGAGAAATATACTGTTTGACCTACTTGCATTTTTCCACCAGACGTTGAAGAGCTTCGATCATTGGTTTAGGATTATTATTCCTCCACCAAGATTCGAAATATTCACGACAAAATTCTTCGTTAAATTCACTTTCATTTTCATTAAATGGACAACCGATACAAGTAAATTTTCCATAATAATAACAAAGAGTACAAGTTTTGCTATCCATACGGATAGGTACATCGTCTTTTTCTAAACCATGTTTTTCTAAATTCTCTGGAAGCATTCCAATCCATTTTTGAAAAGAATGTTTTAAGGCATTTTTTTTAGGAACTTTACTTGGTGGAATTGGATAGAATTCTTTTCTCCAACTAGATTTGCTCATTTTGGCTCCAAAAAATAATTTTCAAATTTGACTTCTTTAGAAATCGCTTCTCAGAAGAAAATTCATTACTTCTTTGATTGCTTCTTCATCATCTCCCACAAAAAGACAATGATCCTTTAATTCTCCATGTTTAGAGAGTCTTTGAAGAAGTTCTTTTTTTTCATTCAAGGAAAGCCCATCGATTGTGAGAGAATATTTAATATCTTGGACTTCTATCTTGAGAGTGAACGTTCTTTTCATTTTTCCTCAAAATTTTCATTCATCACAATGAATATTATCTTCTCCAAACCACTTACAATTATTACAGGGTCCTTTTGAGAGGACTTGGGACTTAAGTTGATTAATAAGAAGATCTTTTTCTGTCAGAAGATCATCCAATTCATCTAACTCTTTGTAGAGACTCTCATTCTCAATCCGCAGAATATCTCCTTGTATAGAAAAATGAGTTGCTCGAAATTGCCAATATTCTACTTGGGAAAGTAGATCAATATCTTCTTTGGCAAGTTTCTCTAGATTAGCGAGATGAATATCTCTTTTTAGCTTTTCTAGTTCATTTTTTTTTAATACACTCCTTCATCCAAGGAGAAAGAAAAGCTTCAGTCCTTGTTAAAAGTTTTTGAGCTAGATAATCTCCTGGGAAGTGAGAATCACAACTTGCTATTCTTTCAAGAGTCTTTTCATACTCTTCGACGATAACAGCAATCTCTTCGAGTTTTTTGTTTTTCTCATCTGCACCACAAGTGCAACCCTCAGCCTGATCATTCTCGCATTTTCCACTTAATGGACATGAATGAAAATCATCTCCACAACGGTAGTGATCTTCTTTCAGCTTTCTAATTAATTCTGCTATCATTTCTTCTCCTTGATAGTTAGTCCATTCTTTTCCAACTCTTCGATAATCGAATACCAATCCAGATTTACTGCAGGACAACAGTCTTCTTCGTTATCTCCAAAAAGAGATTAAACATCTCAAGATGAGGAAAGATTCGATTCAACTAATTTCTTGAGTTCTTGATTCATTTCTAATGACCTGTTCTAAAAAATCAAAGTTAAGTTCCCAATTGACGAGATTGTAATCTCCTGGAGTAAGTCCCCAGCCTTCCCATTTATTTGCTTGATCATATCCATAAGATGTAGTTCCACCACTGCATCCTTCTCCATTAAGTAATCGGAGTACGCCCATTAATTGATTAAATCTTTTACTACGATCTGTACTATCATCGTGGAAAGCTTGTATTTCTTGTCGAATAGGACGATTAATTGTCACTCTGATATATCCAATACATTTACACAGGGAGAGAAAAGTTATTGTTTTTTCATTCATCCTGCGCATCCTTTTGACCAACCACATTTAGAACAAGTACTACAACCTTCTAGCTTTATTTCAGAGCTACAATTTGGACAGAGCTTTGTTTGATATTGACTAGTTAATAGTTTTAATTCTTCTTTTTGATTAACAATCTTGACCTCTATTCCTTCCAATGGTTTGACAGCTGCCGAAATGTCAACAAATTTCACAAAATCTTCATTCCATCTATTAGTCATCCATTTGAAGATATAATCAACAATGGATCTTGCGAATTTAATATCACCCTCCATGAATCCATTTGGAGGAAACTTTGGTTTTGACATTTTGTAGGCAATAGACTCCAATGGAACTCCATACTGAAGAGCAATTGAAGTTAAAACCGCGACGCAATCCAACAATCTTACAATAGCTTCATCCTCTTCATCCATTGTAACGAACAATTCACCAGGAGTACCATCTTCAAATAATCCAACTGAAATATAGCAAGATTTGCCGCCTAATTTGAATTTATGATTAACGGCTGACCTAGTCTCCGGCATTCTCCTTCTACGTTGCATTTGAGTCTCAATTGGAGCCTCTTTTGCTACTTCTTTTTGCTCTTTAGTAAGAGGCTGAATCCCCTTGGACCCATCTCGATAGACAGTCAAGGATTTCAATCCCATTTTCCATGCAGTGAGATAGATCATTTCAATTTCAGCAATAGTAACATCATTTGGAAGATTAACTGTCTTTGAGATGTTCTGACTCAATCCTCCATCAAAAATTGCTTTCAACATTGTCAGATGATCATTCCAGTGTAGAGGATATTGCCCATTAGCTGTCTTGAATTCTTGTTTTCCTTTTTTTTGGCCCTCTTCAACACACTTTAATGTCTGAAGAATCTTTTCACCTGTAGAAAGTTCTTTAACTGTCCGTTCAGAATAGATTGGCTCAATTCCACTACTTTCTGCATCCATTATCAGTCCAGTCGTACCAATCGGAGGACAAGAAGTAACAAAACAGTTACGAGGTATACAATCCATCATAGCGGGATAAAGATCTTTTTCATGTAAAAAGGTATACATTTTTCCAAGTGAATATTTTCCAAGATTAGTTCCCATTTCTATCCCTAGCGCAAAACTTGTTTTCCATGCTGTTTTATTTATTTCATGAAAGATTTCAGTTACAAGTCTGTGAGCTTCAACTGAATCATAATCAATTCCTTGTTGAGCCAGCATTGCTCCTAATCCAGTAACTCCCAGTCCAAGAGGACGATACAAGAGACTGTTTCTTCTGATTTCTTCTGTTGGATAACCTGATATTTCTACAATAATATCAAGACCAAGAGTTAGATTCTGGACAATATCATTAAGGATAGAAGTATTGGGCATTTTTTGAAGATTAACTGAAGCAAGACAACAGGCGTTATTTGGAGGTGTAGTAACTTCACCACAATTTGAGACAAGAAGACCATCGGTCCAGTAGGTATGTTCTAGACAATCTACTGTAATATAAAAAACTTCTTCTTCATTAATGAAATCATCACTGAGAATTGTATAAGACGATAAATTTTCTTCAGAATTCTCTAATCCTGGAAGTTTGGGACTGATATCAATGCAACGAACTTTCCTGACTTCTATTTTATTGCCAAGAGAAACAACTTGATGATCACTTGTTCCATAAAAAGTTCCTTTACATGTTCTATAGGCTCTAACTTCTTTTATTCCACGGCTCTCTTTTCTAATAACATAGGTCCAATTTCTACCAGACCAAATTATTTCGCCAATTCGTATTTGATTAAAGGTTTTAATTCCATCTGGAGTAAAAACAGTTGCCCATCCTGGTTGACATGCGTTAGTTCCAATGATTCTTTCTTTGAATGGATTATTTTTATTTGCGGTATCAACAAAAAAGACTGCGCCTTCACCAACTGTCCAAGCAGCTACTGCTATCTGATGAAAAAGGTCTTTAGCTTTAACCTTTCGATTGACTCGAGAATTAACTCTTCCTTTTAGTTCCCAGGAGCTATCTTCTTCTACTGCTTTCATGAAATCATCGGTTAGATTACATGTAAGATTTGTATTTTGGAAAGAGATTGATTTTGCAGCTTCACCTTCAATACCACCTGAGAATCCTTCTTTTAAAAGAAGACGAAAAATCTGATCTTCTTTAATTTTACAGTTGATAAATTTTTCAATATCAGGATGATCGATATCGAGAGAAGTGAGACGTGCGGCCCTGCGGCTATTAAAAACAACAACACCATTACCAACTTTTGAGTCATTAGGCCAAATTACAAAATTATGTCCTGATTGGATTGATTTATCATCTAAAGTTGGACAAGTTACTTCAACAGAATAAGTTTCTTCTTCACCTAAAGATTGAACTGAAATAACTTTATGATTATTTGAATAAACTTCTGTTATAAAATTTTCATAATTTCCAAATCTACGAGTTATTGCTTCTAATATTTCTCGTTTAGAACCAATTTTACATATCTTTTTTCTAGCTTCTATGTAAAGATCAAATGTATCAATATTATATCCTTGATTAATCAGTGAATAGGCTCGATTCATCATTAATTGCCTACAAGAAGCATCCTGCATTTTAGCAGCATCTCCTCGTTTTTTCAATATAAAGCTCTGTTTTTGTTTATATTTTTCAACTTTTTCTGTATCTGTCCAAAACGCTGACGATGAATGCATTCCATTATTTTCTGCATCATGTGGAAACTGAACAGTTTGAAATACATGAGTTTGATTAGTTACTGACTCATTAGAATGAAGAGCTGAATGCTCAGATCTACTCATAATTTCTAAATTGGACTCTTGATTATTATAAATATTTTTATCTTTATGGTGAATGGTTTTATTCTCTATATTCTGACCCATGATATCTTTTGCAACTAATCTGTGAATATGTTCTTTTCCTTTATTTCCATCATGAAGAGATAAACGAAGATATTGTGAACTAAAATCAATAGAACAGGCAAATAAACTTTGACCCTTTTTTAAGTTTTTAGCTAAAATTGCTTCTCCGTGACTCAGCTTAAATGGGTGATCTTCAGATACAAGAAACTCTCCTTTATCAGTAATAACTTTAAGTATTTGTTTTTTACCACTTGGATAAGCAAAAGCTCTTTTTAACTTAAATCTTTTACTTGGAGGATCATAGGATATACAAATAAATCCATTTGGTTTATTAGTTAAATCTTTTACCTTAATTGGACCACTTTCTGTGTATATATATTGATCTGGATGTAAACATTTGCCTCCAGCTTTGATTACTCCTGACCAAGTATCCATTGCTTTTAAAAAAGATAATGGTCCTGAGGATGTACCACCTCTAGTCAGATACTCTCCTTCGCCTCGAAGTGCTGAGAAATTGACACCAACTCCTGCACCTCCACGAAAGATATTTATTTCATTAATTTGTTCTTGAATAATTGATTCCATATTATCTTGGATATCGAGTAGAAAACAAGCTGAAAGGATTGCATTCTCTTTAACTCCCAAATTAATTAGAACAGGAGAATTGAAGCAACCCATCTGATTCGCAATAATATTTGCAATATTTTCTGTAAAATTCTGTTCACTCTCATCATGAAAATAACGATGTTCTGTTCCAGCTATACCTAAGGTTCTAGCAATACGCCAGATAAAGTTTCTAATGTCTGTTTCTTCTTTTGTAAAATAGAGAGTTCTGGCAATAAAATTTGCTGTATCAGACCAATCTTGGAAAAAGGTAAAAGTTTTTCCATCTATAATTTCGTTTTTGACTGGCAGAGAAGCCATTGAAGGAATGTCGATTAAACTTATATCCATTATTTTTTTCCTTGAAGATAGGTTTGTGCGCGATTTTTTAAATTCAAAGTATCTATAATTGTCTTGCAATTCTCGAGTTCTAAAAGAAGAAAATCAGCTGCTTTCTTTTGTTCAGGTGTAATCTCGATCAAGATTTGATTCATGGCCTTTTCGGATTCACCACGATTTAATTGGGTCTTAAGATTGCAAAAACAACCAATTTCATCACTTATTCTTGCCATATATTTTTCAAGAGATTGATTACGAGGATAGAATTCAGAACTATCCCAAGATAATCCTGTACAGTTTCCAAATTCTTTATCAATCAAGTAGAGAAGTATTACTGTCCAAGAAGTAGATGATGGCCATTTATCGGGCCACTTAATCGCAAGGTAAAGGACAAGAGCTTTGGTCGATTGTTGCATCAGTCTTCACTATCTTCACCAGATTCATCATCGAGAGCAATTACAATGCTATTGATAATGTCATGTTTTTTGGCTAATTGTCGACGTAAATCTTCATTTGTATTCATTAGATTGAAAAAAATATCTATTACTCTTTGGCTAGGGTTTTCTTTAGGAAGTACAACATTAAAAGTATCTTCAAATTCTTTAAGAAAAACTTGGAATTCATTTTGACCTTTACAACGTTCTGCTACTTCTCTAAAATGAATGTTTTCGTTAACCATAATTTCAATAAAGTTCTCAATTTCTTTTTCAGGATTATCTGACGTAAATCCAAATTGTTCTCGAAAATAATCCATAAGAGGTTGAATAGAGCAATTACTTCCCTTGTGAACCATTTCTCTGAGATGTTCCAAGTCAGTTGCAATATTTCGTGCTAAATCTTGTATTTTTGCTACACATTCTAATTCAAACTGATCAATCCGATCCATTATTTTCTCCTAGGTCATTGAAAGTCTAAGATACGCAATATCTTTTTCTGCCCAACGAAGAATGCTTTTTCTCACTTCGCTATTTGATGCTTCTATAGCTGATATGATTTGAGGTCTTACTTGTTCCCAAATTGGAGTAGTGAACATCAAAGATGCCTCAAAAAATGTATTAATAATGTTTGGAATTTTTCCATCACAAAGGAATAATGAAACAAATGTACTCCATTCATAACTAGTTACAGAAATTGATTCATCAAAACCATCAGGTTGAGATTCTTCAAAATTTCGATTGAAAGAATACTGGAGAATATCTGGCTTAGATCGAAATGGCTCAAGAAAAAGATATTCTCTTGTTTCAATTAGATGAGTTCCAACGATGTTGTGATGTAGTGGTTCTTTTGTTTGCGGATCCCAAATGGTATCAATTGAATAGACTATGGGATAAATGTCATGCAGAACAGATTGAAGAACAAAGCCAGTGACGGCGTCGATATTCATTAATTCTTCCTAGAAGGAATATCCTGCTTCAGGTTTTTCGTTCTTGGGCGCTGCAGTCTTCGTTCCATTTTTGAGCTTGGCTTGATAGGCTTCAATAACAGCCTTAGTTGCATCCTTACCAAGTTCTTCATTTAGAATCTTGAACTCAGGCACCCAAATTTCCTCTTTATCGGCAGTTCGTTTATCAATAGTCTTCCGTGAAGGATAGGCAACGAACATACCCTTAGTTCCTTCAATGAGACGAAAATTCACCTTCATTTTTCCAAAGAAGGTGATGTTACCGTAGCCCCGGACTTTGCCGGGCTTTTCTGTCAGAAAGATTTCGACTTCAAAATTTTTCATGTGTCCTCAATTGTTCCCAATAATGGGTTGTTTAAAAGTTAACGGTTTAAAAAAGCAGGCGAATACCGACCTGCCGTCACTGGCAATTTGGAATATTTCTTCACGTTGCATTTTATCAAATGATTTTAATTGAAGTGGCAAAAGAGGATAAGTAAAAAATACCCATTCTCGAAAAGCTTCTTCATCATTCGTAAGAAGAGAAATTGTTTTGATCTCTCCATTTTTTGAATAGGAAAGAATCGGGTCAAAAGCTACAACTGTTTCTTTTGAGCTTTTAACAAGTTCCTTTTTCAGAGCATCTTGTAAACGAGTTGACACTTCCATTAACCTCACTCCTATATTATTTCATCTGTTTCTTTTTATCAACCTATTTCCAATCTTCGAGAGAATAATCAGAGAATCTGTCAGTTGATTCTCCTCGAAGATATTCTTCAACTGAAAATAAAGTTGTTGTATCTTCTTCAGGACAAACACCTTTATTCCATTTGTATTTCATATGTAAATAGGCGTTGCATTCTGGACAATGAAAAATTACATCTACTGGACAATAGTACTTGGTAGTTCCTATTTTCCGTAATTCTTCTCTTCCACAACGAGGACATTTGTACTTAATAAAGTAGAGAGCCATGATTCAATCCTTCCCTGAATTGATGCAAAATCGCCGCCGAATAAGAATCTTGTCCAATGACTCGAGCTATAATTAGTCCAATGAACCACGAAAGATCCATTACGATATCTTTTATTGCTGTAAAAATTCTAATCCAATCTGAAAATAGAAGGCGAATACAAGGATTTTCTGAATCGGCGAGTCTACTTAGAACCCCCTGAAATCTTTCCAGCATTTAACGTCTCCATCTGTTTTTGTATGTCTGCAATTCCTCCCATTTGAGAGGTTAATCCCTTAAAACTATTCATAATTTCTTGAATTCCTTTAACCTGATCATTGATTTTTTTCAAAGCATCTTCAGGAGGATTCAGAAGATTATTGACTAGATCTGGATCTTTTACTTTTTGAATTTGAGGAAGGATCTCTGAATAGTAGCTTTCATATCGTTGACGGACCATTCCAGAGATGAGCATTGAAAGAACTTTTTCTGAATCACCACCGCCAAATTTTCCAATAGTCATTTCTGCAATCTTTATCAACAGATCTGGAACTACTATTTTGACTTGTTTTTCAGAGTATCCCTCAGGAATATTCAGGAGCATATCTTGATGAGCTTTTTCAAAAATATCGTCTTTCACTTTACCTCCACAAACTCAATATCAAATCCAGCCTTTTTCATTAGATCCAAAGTTTCATTGAGTCCTGCTGGATTAATGCTTCGAACGTGATTGTTGATTTGAATCTTTACGTTGATTAATTTCTTTTCAGCCAAAGCCGTAAAATAGATCTGATGAACCCAGCAAATATCTTTTCCATCAATAGTTATTTTTGTTTTAGCTGGATCTAGATCTTCGCTATCGATCACAAGTCTCAACCGCAACCCCCGCCACCACGTTTCTTCTTCTTAGCCATTTTTCTTCCTCATGCCTATAAATAGGCCAATTAGAGTACCAATTGCAGTACCTAAAGCATACATAAATACAAGAATTAGCTGATTAGAAACAATAACCTGACTTATTAGAAGTGTTGCTCCCAGAGTGATCACGAATGTTAGGATAGTGGCCAATACAACCCGCCGCTCGAATACAGCTTGCTGTTGGAGTGTAACTACCACGTCCAATAGCATCCCTAGTCCAAAATAGAGCGCGCATGCAAGCATCGAGAATTCCTATACTTGGAGGTTCATCTTCTATTCTAGTTTCCATCTCGTTCTCCACTATCATTTTAATCCTTATCTGACATTTTCGCAAGAATGTATCCTAATATTCCTGAGATAAGACATGCAATTATGGCAATTTGATTAGAAATCATTTGGTTGCAGGAGACGGATTTGAACCGTCGACTTCCAGTTTATGAGACTGGTGCTGTCCCACTGAGCTATCCTGCAACACGAAAAAAAGCATTAGTCCATTTGGATCTTCAACTAGCTCTGCAGTTTCTTTCTTGTATTCAGCAAGTTTTCGAAGAACTTCTTCTTCCCAAATCTTACCAAACATATCTGGTTTTCCTGCTCGAGCTATAAACATTCGCATTTCAAACTCCTGGAGCTTTAGCCAAACATACCTTGCAGGCATCTCCTTGGTCCAATGTTACCTGACAATTTAAAAGATGGAAGCGCTTTTGGAGGATACCATCGTCATAAGTTGATTCAAGATGAAAGACAACTGGAAGTTTCTCATCAGGCGCCATCTCGATGTTGTACATTGTAACGTTGTAACTCTTGGGATCAGGTTCTCCATTCGCTTTATTCGGCGTAAAAGATACCTTTTCTACTGTCCCAATGTGTTTGTTTCCAAGGTCCACGATAACTACTTCTTTCAGATTACTCATTGTTTCTCCTCTATTTTGGGTAATTTCATTATTTTGAACAATACTTCTAGGATTTTCTTTAGCATTGTTTCCTCAAGTTATTGGCGAACAAATATCGTCATCAACGTCATCAAGTTTTTCTAATGGAACATTTACTCCCATTTTGAAATTTGGGTCTTTGTCCCACTGACGTTCGCAAATAGTCACTGAAAAATCAGGTTCAACTCGATAGGCGTACTCAATATCTCCATGCCATTCACAATCAAGGCCATGACCATAGAAACCATCATCTTCAGCAATAAAAGCTGCAGAGATATGTGCTGTTAAATTTTGTGGATCCCATCCCCTAGCCGTTTTGAATTTAGGTAGCAGTTTTGCTAAAGTGGGACAAACTCCTGATGGATAACCGTCGCAGTGTTTGTAAATTTTGATCTCTTCATTACCAGCTACTATAATCTGGGTTCTAGTACTCATTCTTTCTCCATTAGAGCCATTGCTCTACCCATTGTTTCTATTATTTTCTGATCATCTTCTTTTGAAATCTTTCCATCAACAAGAGTAATGGGGAAAGAATCAAAAATTACTTCGTTGTAAGGTCCTGTTTGAATCCAAATCTCTGCTTTGGAAGTCTTTGTATTGATTAGGCTAGTTACTGCCATAAATCACCGTTTTTACAAGATCAGTCATTTTTTTCTTTAATTCTCGAGCTGCATCATTCAGCTTGTCATCATTATCTTGAATTATTGAAGTCCAGTCAAGAAAAAAACGACGTTTGAGATTATTAATTGCTTCTACTTGATCTCGTCCTGTCTCTGAGATATTCAGAAGACCTGCAATAGCGGTCCAAGTTCCATTAGAAGAAAAAACTTCAACGATTAATGGACGATTCAGACGGAATAAAACATCAAGGAATCTAATACTTGAAAGTTGCATTTTACACCTCCATTAATTAGACTTGGAGATGCAAGATATTGGCAGCATTCTTGTAGAATTCTTCGATAGTTGAGTCATTCATAATTATTCCGTCCCAACCATCCCAATCATCTAGATCGTGTTCTGAAGAATGATTAGAGGTAGCTATTTCTGGGGCATCTGGCCGAATAATTTTAAAAACTCTGCCACCCCAGGATTTAATAGCTTCAGCTTCATTCTTAAAGCGAACGTCAGTAATGACAATATCATCATCAGGAAAGTCTGTCATTAGAGCTCTCAAAGAACGAATCCAAACGTCTTCTCCGAAATTCTTTCGAAAGCATTCAGTTCCTACTTTTTGAAGAATTTCTCGAGGCGTCATTCTCCAGAATTCATCGAAACTATCTTTCTTGTCCCCATGAAGATCATTATAACTCAGGTTAAAAACAGAACGACAAGCTTCTTTTAGATTATTAGCAAATGCCATCTGATTAAAACCTAATCTTACTAAGTAATTTCCAAGAAGATCTTTTCCTGAACGAGCTTTTCCTGCTAGTCCAATAATTCTGTTCTCTCTCATTATTTACTCCAATGAGCGTCGTCATCATGTGGTTGAACGTCATCTTCAGTGTAGTCATAGAAGTCATCGTTGTGTGATCAAATTGTTGAGAGTTTTTGAAATTTAATTTATCGCAAAATTCTTTCCAAGTGTTTCCAAGAACATCTGCTGGAAAGTTTTGATCTTTGTGAAGAATATAGCAAGGATCTCCAATCCAAACAATCCCTGCATCTACATCAATAGTTCCAATCTTTTCTAACATTCACTTTCTCTTGGGAGTTAGATGACCATTAATACGAAGAGTATTTACGCTATTAGTGATAAATTGTTCAACTTCTGGATCTGTAGACAATCGGCCTTTGAAATTTTGGAGATTGGCGCGAATTTTTGTCATTTCATCTTTGAATTCTTCTGAGACAACTATTTCCCAAGGGTCAAGAGCTAGAGCTAGATCTAATTCGAGTCCATTCCATTCAGCTGAGATTTTGATTGTTTTCATTCTTCCTCCTAGAAATTATCATTTCTCTAGTCATTGTCGTCTTCTTCCTCTTCATAATCTATGTATGGTTCAATTTTTATGTCTCGAAACATATCTGGAGCTGTGGCAAAAACAACAGCAGTTTCCTCCGCTAGGGTCCTAGATGTAAGTCCAAAAACAATACGGTCACGATTATTTATTCCATTTCTAGCTATAACCTTAAACTTTTTCATTATTCCTCCTCGTAGTAGACATTTGATCTTGCACTAATAATGTATTTCCATTGTTCATTTAGAACTTCCACAATCTTTCTTACCTGTTCTTCTTCAAATACTCCTGGGAATTCTTCTTGGGTTTTAAAATCGCGGATTCTAAAATGACGATAATAACTATTTCCATACTCTCCAAGATCTTCTAACGCCTCATCTCTATCATACCAAGGAGCTATGAAGTATTCGTATCTCATTTTCTAATCGCCTTATCTTCATTAATTAAAGGAAAAACTGCTTTCTTTAATTGTTCTCCCATCTTACACCAAATCATGTCCCATGTTTGATCTGTTATTTCAAGTTCTTTCCCACTAAAAATGGGACAAATTCTAGTAAGTTTTTCGTCTTTTAGAACTTCTGCTATAAGTTTAATCCTCATTATTCATCACAGTAGTCATAATGTTCTTCTTTGTGTCTTTGATTCCAATCCTTAGGCATTTTATCGTATCGTCGTTCTTTGTGCACTTTCTCTCTACCACATATTGGACATATAATCATTGTAATAAAATACCAATGCTTAGATTTTCGCTGCGTTTTTTTCTTTCCAAGCTGGGACTTTTGCATTTATCTTCTCCATTACTTGATCGAGATGGACTGGTTTGAACTCCCAGGAGTCAACTCCAACATCTAGAGAAAGTTTAGAAGGATCATCGTATCTTCCATGAACATGTCCATAGCAGTGAAATGATCCATGAAAACTTGCATTCCAGGATACCATTGGAAAATGACAAAGAACTATTAGTTGTTCTTTCATTTCAAAAATATCGTGGACACTTTCAACTTTAAAATTAGATGGATTCTTTCGATATTCCTTTTTCCATTTATCATGATTGCCCCAAATCATAGTCCAATGTCCATTTACTGAATCAAGAATTCTCTTGGCAAAATGATGTTCAAAAGTTAGATCTCCTAGAAAATAAACTTGATCTTCTGGTTTGACTAACTTATTAAAATTTTCAATTATTGTAGCGTCCATTTCATTGACAGTCTTAAATGGTCTACTGCAGTATTTGAGAATATTAGAATGACCCAGATGCCAATCTGAAGATAGCCAAATGTTCATTTTAGGTTCCACTCATTTCCACATGCTGGACAATAGAATTCGGGTCGATCTAAATCTCTAGTTTGTGAATCCCAATCTATTTCTGATTCGCCAACGTACTCATAACCTTTATCATTTTCCTTGCCTTTGATGTAGGCCTGAACCCTTATTATTTCATTACGAAGAAGACTGATACTTCCGCATTTAGAACAACAAAGCTTCATTTCAATTTTCCTTCTCCATGAAGATCTCGAAGAAGACTAATCTTTGCCTGAAGAATTGTCCATAAATGTTCATTCAGTTCCAATTCTTTGCAATCTTCTTCATCTATGCATGCTGCATATTTTTCAATCTCAGTAATCTGATTCTTGGTCTCATCGTTACCAATCATATTTGGAAGAAAAGGCAAATATTCTTTTATCCATTCTGGGACCTTATTATCTAACGTATCAAAAAATACTGAGAAACTCATTTTAACTCCTCAATGATGTTCAGAATTTTTATCAATCCATTGTTTATTCGTTATAATATTTTTAATTGAGACACGGCCAATTTTATATTCTGCAGCTAATTGATTTATTGTATAATTGCCTGTTTTAAACTTTTCTCGGATACTATTTACTTGGTCCCAGTTTAATTTCGCGTTTGAATTTTCTTCTTCTATGTATTTTCTTTCTAAAAGATCGAGATTTTCGGTAAAAATATTATCCGCTAGTATCTGCCAAATAAAACTCTCTATACTGTATTTTCTAATAGCATAACTAAATTTTGAATTATATGAATCACTTTTTGGATTAAAAGCAATAGAGTAATGAGCTGATTTTCGTTCTTCTAAGGTTCGAATTGTTTGACCTACATAAACATTTCCAGAAGGAGAAGTTGCTTTATAAATAATCCCCATACTAATGTTTTTCTGTATTCTGTCGATTTAGCAGATATTTTGGGTTTATCTTTTTGAAGATAGTCCGTCCATGATGACCAAATTGTTCTCTGATTGTCTTAATGACGATTCCTTCGCGGACATATTTCTTTCCATTAAATTCATCAACTTCATCGGCAAGATTAAAGTTCAAATCTTTGAAAGGACCTCGGTAGATCTCTTTAACTCGAATAAGATCAAAAGCAGTACAGATCGAAATGAACTCTTCCCAATCCACGTATTTCCCATCAACCATTAAATTAAAGAAAACAAGATTTGTTTCGGTTAGACCATAGTCATATCCCTTTTGGATATTGGGACCAATTAATTCTCCGAAGAGAATAATATTTAGCTTCTTACCAGAGGTATTTCTGTAGATCTCCTGGATAGAATGGAGTATTGGCTCGAGATTTTTCTTTTTGGCTAACTTTACAAAGCGATCATTAATGTCTCTCTTTTCAGAAAGATGAGAACCCACGATAAAGTCATGAGTCGTTCCAGTAATCTTTCTCCAGAAGTTAGTAATAAAATTTCCTTCTGGTTTCGCGCAAACACCAAACCTCGCATTTTGGCCATGCATTTTCATTGTCGCTACTACAGTTTCGTCTGATTGGATAGCTCTTGGATACCTTTCAATTCTTTCAATGTGAGTGTACATCTTGAAGTTTGGATTAGCTGGACGACGCTTCATTTTCTTGGATGGAGTATTCGGCTCATTTTCCTCAGGAGGTTCATACTTCTTAATTCCTAGATACTCAGTAACATCTTGGTCTTCTTTTACCATTTCAATCGGAAGAAGTACCTCTGGTCGAATACAGAGACCTTCGCTAATTTCACCACGAATTTTTACAGCACGAAAACGATTCTCAAGTTTAACCTTCTGATTCATTTTTGAAATAATAGAATCAGGAAGAATAGAATCAGGATAGAAGTAGATAGCAAAATCTCCTTCTCTGAATTCTTCTTTACCGACGACTATGGGAAAACCACCTTCTCCTCCCACTCGGAGAATATCAAGACGATCAGCATTTGGATGTTTCGAGATGTTAGTCACTTTAATTATCTTAGCTTGAATGGTCATTTCTTACTCCTTAATTGAATATAAAATATATGATCTAAATATTCTTCAATTTCTTCTTCTGAATATCCATTTTGTTCCCCAATATTGGTTCCTTCTCGAATCCATTCTTCTATCGAATGACATTGACATCCGATGTGAAGAGTATCGGGTCCACATTGGGAAATGGAATCTCGAGTACCTTGGATGAAAATTGGTGACTTTTCCCAATTACCAGAATGGAGAATACCAAGGACCCGAGCATTTTCGAATACCCAAGCATTTCCGAATACCTGAGCATTTTTGGATACCTGAGCATTTCCGGATACCTGAGCATTTCCGAATACCCGAGCATCTCCGGATACCCAAGCATTTTTGAATACCTGAGCATTTCCGGATACCTGAGCATTTCCGAATACCTGAGCATTTCCGGATACCTGAGCATCTCCGGATACCCGAGCATTTTCGAATACCCAAGCATTTCCGGAT
>Ga0265297_10002892_pt1 | contig 32950 bp, 52 predicted proteins | sample Munlanlwell13791_FD_192502 | JGI IMG/M metagenome (GOLD analysis project Ga0265297, IMG submission 192502) | Leachate microbial communities from a municipal landfill in Southern Ontario, Canada - Leachate well 137-91 | ecosystem: Engineered > Solid waste > Landfill > Unclassified | place...
GTGACTCGTACGGTGACGTACGCCTTGCAGTGACTCGTACGGTGACGTACGCCTTGACGTGACTCGTACGGTGACGTACGCCTTGCAGTGACTCGTACGGTGACGTACGCCTTGACGTGACTCGTACGGTGACGTACGCCTTGCAGTGACTCGTACGGTGACGTATGCCTTGCAGTGAATGTGGATAACTTGTGGATAACTTGTGGATAACTATACATGCAGGAATCTATATGGGTCGGGCTACTTAGCGCTTAGGGATTACCTCTACGCGATATAATAGAACGCTAAGAAACCCCCCTGAATTTTAAAAGTTAGGATAAGGAGAAGATCCTAAATGAAAACAAAAGTAGATGTGAAATCCCTGTTTGGTAAAACCATACCAACGGGTACAGCAAGAATACTGCGGGAGAAAATGGTTAGTGTATCCCGTAGTTACTATAAGCAAGTAAACGGTGTCTCTATGCTCTCGCATGAGAGGGCATATGAGCTGGCGTATAGGGATATAATTTCCCGTAAGCCTGAGCTGAGAGACTCTTTAAGGGCAATTTCTCCCGATTCTCTGAGAGAGATTACCCCTAAAGAGCTGGGTGTCCATATACCCCAGACTCACGTAGTTAGACCAATGAATACTGGCAGCTTGCGACCAGAGCTGACCAGTTACCACAGGAATGTTGCAGAGTATAACAGTGATAACCTGCGACCCATAAAGGCCGACCAGGAAACGTTTTACTGTACGTCTCTAACTTGGGCGGAGTTAGTACAGTTCAAGAAAGAGAAGGCAGGCTATACGGATATGAAAATCGTTCCTAATACCCGTAAGGATATTGAGAGATTCCCTTATGTGGTAATAGGAACAAAACCAGGTGGGACTCGCCATAGGGATACAATCCCTGGATATGGAGAGTTTCGCAGATAGAGAACAAATAGTATCGCATACATTGCCCTTACCTTAACAGGTTAGGGCTTTTTTATGCCCTGTTTTAAATAGAGGGCGATTTAGTCTTTTTAGAAAACGCCTTCTAGTGTTATATAGAACCCAAAGAAAACCCCTACAAATGTTTTTAGACAGGGGTCAATCAAAATCCTAAATAAATCCTATCCTTCTCCTGAGAAAGTTTTGGTAGTAGGGGGGGGGTAGGTAGGAGAAAAAAATGGTAGAAGAAATCAGAACACCGGGTGGTCGTTGCTGTCGGTGCTCGGGGTGTGGTAGTACAATCACAATCTGGGTAAACTATCGTAATGATGGTCGCCCAGGCGAAGATACTGATCTGATCAAAAAATCCCCCTCAGGGCGTCTTATGAGAGATGCTTGGGGGTATTCTCCAGTTAGTGATGAAGAACTTGCTGATTGGGAAGCAACCCACAATAGTGAATTCGGGTGTCAAGACTATGAACCCGAAGACGACGATTAAGCCACGGGAGGGCATGGTAGTGGTAATAAGAGTTGAAGAACGTGGGTGGATGCCCTCAAAAGATATGCGGTGTGATTTCCAAAGAAACACCCATATTGAGGGCATTCCTGGATTTTCTATCGTCGTATTAACCTATGGGAATATTGGAGAGGTTCCCACGATGGAGTTTTTCGTACAGTATTTGTGTGCGACTCACTTACCAGAAACTGAGTCGTATCACCTGAGTCACAATATTACAGAAACTATTGACAGCTTGTTATTGAACTATAACCTGCCCTGGGAAAAACCCCTGGGCAATCGGCTGTATCAGCAAGACATCCTGAACGCACAGCATGATACCGCTGTGCAAAAGATTGTGGAGTACATTAAAAAAGATAGAAATCTGGATGCATTAATCCAACCAGATTTCCCTATCTAAGGAGGATCGGTGGTAGCAGTGCGTGTCGAAGAACGTGGGTGGACAGAGAAGAGTCTGCCCCAGATGGGAGCATGTAATTTTCATCGTAATACTCTCATCTCGAATCCACTACAGAGAATCGTAGTGGTTTCGTGGGGAGATATAGATATCCCCGCAAAGACAGAGGTGTACGAGGCGAGTGGCAATACCCCCTTTCCTATCAGTAAAAAAGACCTCATTGAGAATGTGGCAGAAGAGTTCTCCTGCCATATCCCCGATGAATGGAAGGGAAATGCTCCCGAGTTGTTGAATGAAATCCATGACCACGTAGTTTATCACGTGGTAGATATTCTGGCACAGGGGAAGACGATCTAACAAAGAAAGGAGACAAAATGTCGGTACTTGGTATTGTGGTTGCTGTTGGTATGGCTTTACTAATAGCCATAGTGGCAGTAACAGCAGTAATCGTTATTACCATCGAAAAGGAAAAAGCCAAACCAAAATGGAGGAATCTGGACAAAATCTAGTCCCGCACTAAGTGGGATAAGGCATGAATGTCAAAGTCCCTCATATAAGGGATGTGTGGGATACGTAGGATATCCTACACAAGGGAGGACCATGAAAAAACGAGCCCCTCCGTAGAACGTGTAAAGTTGGGGTAGTGCACCTAATCCTCGATGAAATACATCAAATACAGGTGCACCCCAAGAATAAAATAAAAATAATCCCGGGCGCCAATAAATAAAAGACGTCTGTGGGAATTGATGAAAAACGATGAGACATCCCCCACTGCTTATAGCGCTTATAGTCTTTCGCTATGTTGCAGAAACGGGAATAAGAGCAGAGTATTTGGGTTACTGCCAACTCGGCAGTGTAAAACCACTGTATGGCACGACTTCGGTCCGCCTGTCAGGGTTTCTCCGCATACTCTGTCTCTTTATGGGCCTATAGCTCAGATGGTTAGAGCATCTGACTCATAATCAGGTGGTGGTAGGTTCGAATCCTACTGGGCCCACTAATGGGTAGGAAAATGGCTACCAATGACACGAGGGGTGTTATTTAGTTGGGAATAGTCGTAATAGAATATACCAATTTAAACACACCCCTAATCCTTTTATAAAGGAAATGACAATGGAAATCCCCATTATAGGTACGATTGCGTTAGCGTTTCAACTAACGCTAATTGTAATGGCATTGGTGGTGTGCTCTCAAAAAGAAAAACCACTCGCTATAATTCTTTTAGGTGTAGCTGCTATCATGGGTATAGTGGCTAATAAAACTCTCTATTTTACCCCGACCAATCTTCCAAAGATTCCTACCGCTAAAATCCATGAAGAATACCAAAATAAAATAGCCGTTGTAAACGAGTTTACAACCAATCCCGAAATTACCAGTGCAATTATTAATGCATCTATGATGTATAATGTAGATGTTAAGTTAATTTGCGCTGTTATTTCTGTTGAATCTAACTGGGATTCTCTTGCAACAAGTCCGGTTGGTGCAATTGGACTTATGCAAATAATGCCCCAGACAGTACTTCTATTATCGCAAATAAAATACCTACCCAAAGTAATATCTACTAATGATTTATACAATCCCAGAATAAATATTATGTTAGGAACGGCAATTCTCAGCTATGAACTGGGAAAATTTGACGTTCCCGCTGCTATTGCTGCATACAACGGTGGACACAAATGCGGTAAACTATACGCCAATAACCAAATTCATTTACTGCCAGAAGAAACACGGCAGTATGTCCCCAAAGTAATGTTCTTATTGTAGGGAGATTTATCATGAAGTTTATCGATGTAGAAGAATTTGGTCACGATGTTTTTGAGCAGTGGCTAAATCAGATAGCAAATACAAAAAATACCTTGCCATTATTAAATACCCTTACATCTCAACAATTCCCAGGAAAAAGTATTAGGTATAAGATAGAAAAATACCCACATGCTTTATATATTTATATTAAAGTGAAATCGAAAGAATTTTGTTTTAAACTTTTTACCCGTTCAATTCTTAGAAAACCCTGTTTACAGCTTGGGATAGATTCTCGGGAAGATTACTACTTAGATATAACCGACATGTTCACCAGAAAACAATTGTGTAAATGGCACAGGAAAATTTCTAAACACCCATTCTTATCTAAAAAATATGAGAGACAACCAATACTGGAATCTCTTTATAAATTTCATCTTACAACAGAGGTCTGAAATGGGCTATTTTATTAGCGAAGCTTTTTTTGCTTACGTTGCAAAAGAAATAAGGGATTACATCCCTCTGAATGAACACCTCCAAACATTAATTATTTTTGTAGGAGATGGGGTTAGTTCAAGGGGACAAGAATATTTTAAAGAGTATACCAATTGTACCAATTTTCATTTTGTTTCTATCGATCCCCAATCTTCAGAGAGCCAATTAGGGTTAAGAAATATTTCAGTACCAATTGAAGAAATAAAATGGGATAGTATTTTAAGAGAATTTAGTAATATAGTATTAATATACCATTGTACGTGTGAAACTCCGATAGAAAAAGTTCTTGAAAATATAAGAGATACATACCGTTTCCAGCAAGTAACCCCTATACACTGGGGGATGGGTGGATTTAAAAGAGTGTGGTGGGTTCCTTTTGCTTGTAATAAAGAGTGTGAAATGAGTATTTTAAATATACACAACATAAAAAATATAATGGAATCTAAAGTTACATTAAGAAAGGTGACTCCTCCTAGCCCATCGTCACTTACATTCAAATATTATTTAGAGGAAGAAGACTACCCATATTTTTTAGCCGAAGAACAAATATTTAAATCCTACTATAGGTGGGTTTTTGCTCCCGTATTCTAAAGGAGGATTGCTAAATGGAACGTTCAAAAGGTGAAGAAGGCTTGCGTCTTACTGTAAGCAGCCTTTTACAAAAAGTTACAAACGTCGATTTTAACCGAGCCCGTAGTAGTTCTATTATATTTAACGACAAAGATATCCCGTATTTTATACGGTTTAAACCAAATAAAATATCTATCAGATTTGAGTTTAGACCAGAAGGGTGTCTATATATAATTTTAAAAAATGCCAGTTCACCAGATACAGAAAATCCTTATATAAAGATCTTCGTTGATCAAACAACTGTTGATGATGTACTTATGGATGTTGGTTATCTTTTTTCTTATGCTGAATCAGTATACTGGTTTAAGAAACTGTTTGAAAATCAGTTAAACTATCGACGACTATATAGCCTCAAACATATTGATAGGTTGTATAAAACATATGGGGTTCAAGACGAAGAATAAAGAAATCCTACTTTATTAGAAAAATTGGAGAAACTAATGCAAGTTATCACATCTGAAAAAATCCCTATCAAAATTTGGGCAGACAAAGTGGAAGAAGGTACTGTGGAACAAGCAAAACATTTAGCAAATCTTCCGTTTGCTTATAGACATGTTGCTCTTATGCCCGATACTCACGAAGGATACGGAATGCCTATTGGTGGTGTATTAGCTACTGATGGTGTGGTAATTCCCAATGCTGTGGGAGTAGATATTGGTTGTGGTATGAGAGTAATTAAAACAGACATAAAATATCCTACTCAAGAATTGCTACAAAAAATTGTATCAGATATTAAAGAAGATATTCCAGTAGGATTTAACTGGAACGAAGAACCCCTATCTATCATCGGTCTTTGTCCTTCCTTTAAAGACTCCCCAGACTTACCTGTCATTCACCAAGAGTATAACAAAGCCTGTTATCAAATTGGTACACTTGGTGGAGGAAATCACTTTATCGAAATACAAACAGATGGACAATATATGTGGGTAATGCTGCATTCTGGGAGTCGTAATGTAGGACTTCAAGTAGCAAACCACTATAATAAAATAGCCTCTGCTCTCAACGAAAAGTGGTTTTCTAAAGTTCCTAAAGAGTGGCAGTTGGCATTTCTTCCTCTAGATTCCGAAGAGGGTCAGAGTTATATAAACGAAATGCAATGGTGTGTTGACTTTGCAGAACTTAACCGACAAATGATGCTCTATTTTATAGAGCAAATCATCAAGAAATGGTATCCTGATGTAACTTTCTCTTCGGAAATTGACATTGCCCACAACTATGCAGCAATCGAAAATCATTTTGGGCATAATGTTATTGTGCATCGTAAAGGTGCTACCCGTGCCAGAGTAGATGAGTATGGAATTATCCCAGGTTCAATGGGAACAAAAAGTTACATAGTAAAGGGTCTGGGAAATCCTGAAAGTTTTATGTCCTGTTCTCATGGTGCAGGTAGAGCAATGGGACGTAAAGTTGCACAACGAGAACTTAGTTTGAAGAAAGAAATGGAAATGCTTAATAATCAAGGAATTATACACGATATGAATAGCCAATCCAAGTTAGATGAAGCTCCGAGTGCCTATAAAGACATTTCGGAAGTAATGAAAAACCAAGAAGATTTAGTAGAAATCGTCCACGAATTAAGTCCTTTGGCAGTGATAAAGGGATAAAATTTAAGGAAGAGCATCATGAAAAACTCTATCGTAGAAGTTACATTTTTAGGGATAGATAAAACCCAATATCATGTAGATGTTTGTACAGAAATCAAAGATAAATCCATAAAAGGGTTTTCATCTATTCTTGAAAAGATTATTCTTAAAGCAACAATTGACGGCGAAGAAATGTTAGGGATTAAATTTTCTACAATTCTAAATATTAGAATTATTCAAGTTGGAGTAACAAAACAAACATGGTTTTAAAAACCCCTAAAGGAATTCGTAAAACAAAATAGAAAGGTTTATTATGAAAATACACATCTTTGGAAAATTACCTAATGGACTTAAATACCACAGAGAACCCAGCAGTCTCAATCATGAAAAAATAAGAGAGGTTTTTCCAACTGCAAATGAAATATGGTACTGGTATGCTGGTGATGCTACTGAAGGAATGGGAATACTTTTGGTAAGAGATAGTAGTAAATATGGTATATTGGATTTGACCCATTGTTCTCGCTATGGACCGTTAGATAAAGACGATTCTACTTTTACCCGTCTCCGCTGGTTTTCAAGTCTTGAAGAAATAAAGAATTTCTTTATCGAAGACGGATACCCTCTAATGGAACCACTTGTAGAAGCAGCTATATTACAAAGACTTTGGGACAATACTTAGAGAGGAGTTCTAATGAACAAGAAAAAAGTTCGTATCGTTTGTAAGTATTGCGGGTCAGAACGTATCCGTAAAGATGCGGATGCAGTTTGGGATGTAAATAAGCAAAAATGGGTACTCTGCGCAGTCTATGATAATCAAATATGTGAAGACTGTGGTAGCGAAACCAGTACAGTAGAAGTTGAAATAAAAGGAGAATAACAATGTTTGATCATTTTATGCATGGAGTCCTAATGATTGCCTTTTTGGTAATCTTGGGACTGGTAATTGCTCTTTAGAAAAAAAGCCTATAGCTCAACTGGATAGAGCAATGGATTTCTAATCCGTAGGTTAAGGGTTCGAGTCCCTTTAGGCTTGCTAAGAAAATAAATAAGATAATTGGAGTGAATTTACTAATGCGATATAAACCCGAATATCTTGAAAAAGATTTATGTTTAACTTGTGGAAAAGAAGTTCCTCATGTTTTGTATAGTGACGAGTACCACGATGCCGTTCACCAAATTCCTTGTAGTTATTGTGGGCGTCTCTGTGGTTTATTATTGGATGATGACACCAGTCATCCAGAAAAAATCATTTGTCCTGAGTGTCTGAATGACTCCAGAAGAGTATTACCATAAATGGATTTATTTATTATTCTTCTTAAAAGAACCCTGTGTGAGATTTTTAAAGCACACAAATATACGGACATTTCCATGTCTTATCGTAAACCATTTGGGTTTACGTGTGTAAAACGATGCACAAGATGTGGAAAAATCGTAGGAGAGCCGTAATGATAATCCAAGAACTTCAAGGAAATATCTGGGAAATCCCTGGAAATAACCACATTGTAATTACCACCAATGGTACAGTAAAAACCAATGGTGAGTGTGTAATGGGAAGAGGAATTGCAGCTCAAGCTAAGAATTTCTTTCCTGAAGTTCCTAAAATAGTTGGTTCAACTTTGAAAAAAGCAGGACTTATACCTTTCTATATTGGGAAAGAAACAAACCCCCTCACAAATCAAACCGTGAATCTTTGGTCTTTTCCTGTAAAATATCGGTGGTATGAAGAAGCAGATTTGAACTTAATTGTCAAAGCAATGAAAATATTTGTTGTACTTATGTATAATTCAAAGGGAAAAATTCTAATCCCACGTCCTGGATGTGGGAATGGACGACTAAATTGGGCAGTCGTTAAAAAAGAATTAGAAAAAATTCCCTTGGAATATTGGAAAATTATGAATTAGGATGTATAGAATGGGCTGGAAGTATTACTGCTCCTATTCTTTTTTATCTCGATATTCGCAAATCGCTTTTTATGTTACCTCAATTTCAATTATTAGAGATTGCTAATACTTTTTTTCGACTGGCAAAAGAGGGAGAAATACCTACAGAAAAATATGGACGTGTACCTAACGAAGTTTTTATTCAAAAATTTATACAAAATTCTCAAATATGGTTAGGTTTAAACGGTTTAAACGAAAATACTCGAACTTGATCACCATTGATTAAATCAAATAAATTAAAACAGATTAAAAAAATAAAAACGGTGGTAAGTTTACCACCATTCATGACACATAAACAAGGAGAACACTATGTGTCCCAAATGCCACAAGGGTGTGATGATGGAAACCCGCGATGGAAAACACCTTGTGTGTAATCGGTGTGGGTATAGGATGAAACACAAAGCCTAATCCACAAATAGCGGGGGTCTAATAAACCCCCGCTCTTTACTTTTTATATAAGGAGACATAAAATGGAAATGTTATACTTTCTCATAGCTCTTATTGCTGGAATAATTCTTGAAATTATTTTAATGAAATATGTACTCTTTAAAATGGATTCTGATGAACATGGAACACAAGGTTGTATTTTTGCTACTATATTATTGATTTTAGGAGTATGCCTTCTTTTTACAATTCTTTTTTATTGTAGTTTTGGTTTAAAGTTTATATCTTCCAAAACTGCCGCAGAAATTATAAACCAAGAATATGGAACATCTTATTCAACCATGCAAGTTTTTTGGGCTCCGGTTACAATTCAAATGATTAATGAAACCCGAAGAAATAACTATAATGTAACCCTTGACCATGAGGATCAATAAAATATGAATATCAACTAGACTTACAATAGGTTTACGCCGTTGTGGTGGAATTGGTATACACGCAGGACTTAAAATCCTGTGCCTGTAAAGGCGTGAGGGTTCAACTCCCTCCAACGGCACTCTTTTAACAAATAAGGAGATTCTAATGTATTATAAAAAACTTGTAATACGAACAAAAGACAAAAAACAAGCACCCCTTGGTCTTCTTGGTAGTTTAAGAGGAGACTTTGATTTTTATGATTGTGGAAAATACGAAATAATAATTCAAAAATTAAAAAGTAATAGAGCTCCTATTCCTACTTTTCCTTATGGGATGTTGGGAGTATATTGTTTTCCAGTAACAACTAGTGATGAAGATGCTATTGAACTTCTTAGAAAATATATGATCGAAAGTTTAAAACTTCAAATTGAAGAATTACAATCCCAAACTTGGGAATTACGAAAAAAAATAGAAGCACTACAAAAAATATCAGTTACAAACATTAAACATGAATAGGAATTACCTACCATGTATACTTTACGTAACCCTTATGGAAAACCAATTCGATTTTCAAAACACGAGTTTCTTGAGTTTTGTATAAGAAGACATGGAATAGACGAAAAAGGAATAACCCGTTGGGTATCAGATATGTCTTCCCATAGTTACCCAGTAGTTAAAGTGTCTTTTGAAGCTATTGAACGACGGTTAAAAAGATACCCCCTCTTACAATTTTCAGGTGCAAAACTACGTTCAAAAAATATTGAAGAATTTTTTGCTTGTAATGCTAACCGTATGTCTGTTTATCAAGCACACGAGCATATGGATAAACGTTTGTCGCATTTAGTCGGAAATTATATTACACCCAACTGTCGAAGATCGATAGGAGATATTTATAATACCTATCGATTTTATTTTCCTGAAGTTACTTTAAAAGAAATTGCAACTTTGTTAGTTTTTCGTGTTAATACATTTATTTGTCGTGATATTGGAAAACGAGTATATCACCCATTCCGATGTTTTGATGAATTTGAAAATAAAACCTGTATTGATGAGTATGGGAAAACCCTTATAGATTGGAACACGTGGGTGGAAACGTCAGAATATTTATAAAAATAATTGTGTGTTTTAATTAAATGGAGAAAATAATAGGTAAAAATTGGGTTACCGATTTATTAGATTTTGAAAAAAATGGTACATTTTTAATAAAAAATGAATCTACAATTGTAAAACGAACTGATATTTTACCTACGTATAAGGATATATATGAAGCAATTAAACAACATTGTGGATAAAGTATGTGAAATTTGTTGTGGACCAATTCTTGAAGATGAGCTATATATTAATATTCCAAACAGTAATATGTATGCTCATGTAGAATGTTGTCTAGATGAAATTTCATTTGATGGAGAAATTACCCTTGATAGTCTCAGAAATAGAAATTCAAAATACATTGAAAATGAGTGAAACGTTTAGTTTCATTCACAAGTCAGATTTAATTGTATCTTATTTCTGGCAAAACGAAAAGATTGTAGAGCACGATGCCATATTAGAACTTACAGGATACCCTCCCAATATGACTATAATCCCCGAAGACGGAATTCCCATAAAAGAATTTATAAGAAGAGTAATTAATACTAAACTGGTTGTTAAACATATAGTTACTAAAAAATATGGACTAATAATTCCTCTTTATCAACCAGTTGAATTGCTTACGAAAACTCGGTTTGTGGAAGAGTTTTATAAAAGGTGTCTTATTTCCTTAACACATAAAGATTTAGTAGATGTTCAGGAAATAATAGACACTATTCCTCGTAATGATTTCTTAATAATTATGGGGGATAATCCTCATTTTGATGTGGGACTCAACTTATTTTTTGAAAGACTGTTTCCTACAGAAGCAATAACTATGCAACAAATACTTCCTTCTCTTTTACCTGAAATTAAAGAGAAAAAGTTTCCGTTATTAGTAAGAAAAATTCAAAAAAAATCAGAGCAACTTGAACTACAATGGTAAAGGAATAACCTATGGCAACAAAAATAAAAAGAATTTATACGGACATTCAAAATCACAAAAATGCTCTTTTAATAAATGACACTTTACCCACTAAAGAAGATACCAAATGCGAATTCTGCCATAAAGAAATTAAAGATCGCTATCGGTATACCCAAGTATTCAATCGGGTGGGTGTATCTCAAAAATTTATGTCTTTTGTTTGTCCCGATTGTATTCACAAAGCATCAAATATTGGATCTGTTTATTACTATGATAATAAAAGTCGGCTTTTGTGGCAAATTCCAAGAGCAGATTACGAAGAAATTGTAGAAAAATATGATCGGAAAAACCCACATTCTATCAAATCAAAAATATCCGCAGCCATTGTTCCTATCACTACCTACCTTGTTCCGAAACCAGAACCTAAAATAATAACATTAATAAGAAAGGAAAATATATGGACAACTGTGTCAGAGTAAACGGAAGAGGGTCGTACTTTAGTGGGATTACTCTGGGATTAGATACAGAATTTTTTGTTGAAAAGAACAAGGAAATAGTTAGTGCCAGAGACTTGTTAAAAAACGACAGTGATATCATCATTAATTCCTCTTCAGGAAAAATTGTAAGAGATGGGTTTTCAATTGAAGTTCAACCCGATTCTTCTACTTGTTTACAAACCCTAAAGACTCATATTTATTCTCTTTGGGAAAATTTTTATAGAGCGGTTCCCGATTATTCTGTATCGGTACTCCCTATTACCCCAGTAACTATTGAACAAATACGGGGAGACGAAATTTTAGGGTGTTCTCCCGAATGGTCTGGAGTATCAGGAGAAAGAATTCCAATTGATAACGAATTGGGTCTTCAAATACGCACCAACGGGGGACATATGCATTTTGGGATAAATTCAATAGGTATTTCCCAAGCAGCTGTTCTCCCATCAGGAAAACCTATTTATATTCCTACCACGCAAGGAGACCGAAAGAAGATTATCAATGCCACAAAAGCATTGGATACTTTCGTTGGTCTTTTGGGAGTAATCATAGAAGGATATACAGGAAGAAAACGCTTGTATGGCAAAGCATCTTCAATAAGAATGACTAGGTACGGACTTGAATACCGAACATTGTCCAATGTATGGATGTTACACACCATGATATATTGGTGGATGTTTTCAATTGCTCGAACGGTTTTTTTGGAAGGAATATACAACCCTTCATTTATCAAGTTATTAGAAGATGAGGGGGTTCTTCATGAAAAAGTTACAGAAGCTATTAATTCAGAAGATAGAGAAAAAGCCTTTTCACTTTGGATAAATGCAAATCTTGCTGCTCTGAAACATGTATGGAAATATAATAATACCAATAATAACCCCTATCGTTGTAATAATTTAGCTGGGTTTACGAATAATTTATTATTAGGGTTTATATTTAAAAACAAAGATGCAAAATCAATTTTTACTGGAAATTTTTGTGATAGATTTAGAATTGAACGAACACCAAATGTAAGTTATGAGTATAATTCCGATATATATAAACAGATTTTAGATCCCAATACAATTATAGATTTTACTCGATTTTATGAAACCATTTTTGAAATTGAGTGTCCATATGATTATCAAAGAGTTTTTAGTTTATAATTAAAAACAGGAAAGGATACTAATCTCAATGATTAATCTATTTAGAAACCAATCTCTAGAAGTTTTAGAAGACACCACTTCTTTAACTCCAATAAACAACAGCCAAATCGCCAATGCAGGAATGTATCGAGGTCAGGCAGTGACTTGCCGATATGCTCCGCAATACCATAAAATACTTTTAAAAAAGCTGGATATTTGCTCTATTCTCTATAGTGAACGTACACAGGAAATCTGTTCGAGAGGAATAAAAGTAGGATCTAGAATTAATTCATCAAAGCTCCAAAATATCTTTATTAATTACCCCAATCAAAAACTCATACCCATTATTATGTCTAAAACCAACAGATTTGTAATGCGTTTAAACGAAGGGGAAAAACACTGGAGAATCACATTTGATTTGGAAGATATGGAGGAACAAGTTAGGGAAATAGAACACGTAATTCCACTTAAGAAAAAGGTTTCGATATTGGAAGATATCTGTTTATTGGGATTTGTGGGAGGAAATGGAGTTAGATTTATTTGTGATCTGACTCAAGAACAAAAAGAATTATGTGTTGAACAAATAAAAACACAGTTCCCCAATTTAGTAGAAACTTGGATTCCAAAGTTTACTATTGGGATGGAACTAGAATATTTATTTGTTGATATAGTAAAAAAATTGGTCATACGAACAGACACGCTAATCCAAGAAAGGCTAATGAGACTGTTTCGTATGTCCCCCGAAAATAATCTTATCAAACACTTACAATCTCCTGACTTTTTCCGATCTTGTTTTGGAGAAAAAACAGAATTTGGAAGTGATGGTAGGGTTATTCTAGGGGAATGCAGAACCAATGTTCATACAATTGATATAAGCTCTTTAACCAATATTAGAAATATAACAAAAACTATGTTGGAAGACGTTCGAACAACAATATACAAGATATTGGATTTAGTAGAACATCACCCAGAAATTAAGGTTTATGGTGGTGGTGGACAATTAAACGAAAGTATTGGAACCCATGTCCATTTTGGTCTTCCTTATCTTCCTGCTGTTCTTCCCTATTTAAATATAATTAATACCCTTGTTAATCGTATGACAGGAGCTGATCGCCCCAATTCTTTAAATCCCTCTAATGTTACCAATGCAGGTGGGGGGACATCAAATAAGTATAAATCTTCGGATAATGATATTAGAACAAAGCCATGGGGATTTGAATGGCGACCACTTCCCAGTATTCTATTAAATTTTTCTTTTATGCAAAACTTACTTGTATCTTTGTTTGCAATTTTAAATCGAGATTATATGGGAACAGTAGCAACTTCCGAAATAACTGAAGAAAATTTAAAAGCTATTTTTTCAGAGATTCCTGAATTTTGGTTTTTCTTTGGAATGACCAAAAAATTATCTTTTAAATACTCGTTTATGGACTATTTAAATCCTGATCTTAATACGTTGGATATTCCTGTTTCAGATCATATAAAGTTTGAAATAAAAGATTATATTTTACCAACAGGATACACAAACAAAGATATTAAATTGGTATCCAGCTCACAAAATAAGTTGGTTGTTCCATCTAGTAAAGTTTATACTGAAATGTTGTGTCGGTATTTTGGGTATTCTCTTTCTATGGGAGCACCTGAAATACAATACACAGACGAAGAAACTTTAATTAATATGTTAAAAATTCTGGTTTTAAATTAAGGAGAAAGTATGTGTGGGTTATTAGGATGTATTGGTAATACTGTTTTAAATGAAGAATTTAAGATCAAGTTCACAAAAATCTTTACGGATATAGAATATCGGGGCAAAGACGGAACGGGAATTTATATTCCAAATAAAATTGTAAAAGGGAATACCCCTGTATCTGAATTTGTTAAAGCTAAAGAATACCACGATATCTTTGACGGAACAACAGTTCCGTTTATCCTAGGACACGTAAGAAAAGCGACAACAGGATCAACAGATGTAACAGAAAAAGAAGCACATCCTTTTTATAGCAATCATACGGTACTTATTCACAATGGTACAATTGAAAGCACCGCAGAAACTTTTACAAAAGAAGAAATACAAAAATTTGGTGTTGATCCTGCCGTTAACGTAGATAGCGTATTTATTTCGTTATTATATGAAAAATACGGCGAGCAGTTTTTAGACCACCTAAAAGGAATTGCAACATTCTTTCTTCATGATATAAAGAAAAATAGTATTTATTTGTATGTCGATTCAGAACGTGATTTATATCATGGTGTAGAAAATGGAAATCTGTGGTTCTGCTCTGTCGGTGTTGATTTAGAAAAAGTATTACCTTTAACCAAACTAAGTTTGTTTGGGGAAGCAAAGAAAAGAGCTGAAAAAGTAGAGAGTGGTTACCTGTTTAAGATCCCAGTAATGCGACCACAAACTACAAAAGTAATAATCAAAAAAATACTTCCTAGAATCTATAAACCTGTAAGTCTTCCTAGTTATCAAGGTTATAACGAGAAATACTCAACCTATCCCCAAAGAGCAGTTATTCCGTCAACTGCTGTTATTAATTCTTCCAAACCAAAAGAAAAAACAACTGTAAGAACAAGAACAGTATTTGCTTCTTCTCTTTATGTATGCCAAAAATGTTTACCACTAGTTCCTCAAGCATTAATTGATTCTAACAAAAATGAAAATAGTAAAATAATTTGTAATCTTTGCCAAACCCATGAAGCTACTAATGTACTCAGGCTAATCGATGGAAATCATGAGCCCTATTTAGAAATACAAAAGTATGAAAGTAACTCCGACATAAACGCTTTAGAATCGTTTGCTAAATCTGTAATTCATAATATCAGATTGGATAATATAAAAATATTACAGTTTAATAATTATTACATATTTGTTGCAAAAACATATGTTTATGGAAAATATAATTTATTTATTACATCTACTGATTATACCGCTACAACTTTAAAAGACTTAACCGAAGAAATCCAGTTATTGGAAGATGAATTAATTACTTCCGATAATATTCTAACAAGACATAATCATTTTATTTTTAGAAGTTCTGGTCAAGATTTAAACGATTATACTAAAAAAACCCTAACAGCATATGCAGCATTTGAATTGCATGGTGCACCCATACTGGTGGATATTATCCAAAAATTGGATGAAATAGCTTTAAATTTAATTTGGGATACTAAGAATGAAGACTTGGCGTAAAGGATAAAATGTATAAAAAATTAAACTTTCCTAGAACTCTTCATGAGTTTATAGGGAATCAAAAAATAACTACCGTATTATCCATGTTGCTGGAAAATAAAAAGTCTGGAAGAACTTTTCCAGATTTAATATTTTATGGGCCACCTGGATTAGGTAAAACAACACTCGCACAAATTATTGCAAGTGAACTCCATACTGATTTTACTATGATTTTAGGTGGACAAATAGAAATAGATGCACTGGAACACCTATTATTAGAAGGATCTGGTATTTTATTTATTGATGAAATCCATTCATTATCTAAAAACATCAGTGAGATTTTGTATCATGCTATTGAAAATCGAATTTACAAAGTTTATAATGATATCTTATGTGAAGAAATTGATGTCTCAATAGAAAACAAAATCTTTATAGGGGCAACCACGGATTTGGGGCAGTTGCCTAAACCATTAATTGATCGATTTACTTATCGATTACGACTACAAGAATATACGGATGAAGAACTGACAAAAATTCTCCATCTGTATGAAGATGTAATTCATACTTCGGTTGAAAATTCTGGTATTCCTTTAATTTTAGAGGCATCCCAAAATACACCACGACTACTTAAAGGATTGCTGTACTCTTGTGATGATTTACGAATATCAAAACGAGAAAGTCAAATAACACAAACCACCGTAAAAGAATTACTATCTCTTTTAGATATTCGACGGGGGTTATCTCATGATCAACAACGGTATCTCGAATTACTAATGAAAACTAGAATACCTAAAGGGGTTGATTCACTTTCAGCATCTTTAGGAATTCCTAAAAAAGATATAGAATATTTAATTGAACCATTTCTATTAAAAAGAGGCTTGGTAGAAAGAACACCAAGAGGAAGATTATTTAATCGATGGGAGTTTGGAAATGATTATCTTAGTAACGACTGAAAAGGGGAAATCATATGCACGACGTATCCAACAATCTCTTAGAGTTTTTGATCAGCATTCAGAAATAATTAAATACAACCAACTTAATTCTATCAATGTACAACCACCCGTATCTAATCGAATACTGATTCATTGCCGAACTGCATCTCCGCGGGCTTTGTTTATTAACCAATTAGTTGAATTACAAGAACGGGGATGTAAAGTTGTTAATCCTCCCAATATATTAAAACTTACATCTGATAAGTGGGAATCATGGAAAAAATTTAAAGATTTTTCTGGGATGCCCAATACTATCCTTTTAAAAACCCCTGATGAATTTATATCCAAAAGGTCTTTAATAGAAGCATTGGAAACACCAAACGTTTATGTAAAACCTCGTATTTCTAGAGGAAACGGTACGAATATCTTTAAAGTAAAAAAATCAGAATTATCACAATTTTTCCAAAGAAACCCAATGACTTACCAAGTTTTAATCCAAGAGGAATTAAATATTCAAGCTATTTATAGAGTATTCGTAATAGGTGGAAGAGCACTAGAAGTTGTAACTAGAGATATTCCTTCTGGTGAACGACTTCTTTCCGTATGTTTAAATAAACAACAAATTGCCATACTCGATCCAAACCCCCGTTTATTAGACTTTGCCGAAAGAATACAACAACAAATCGATCCCACCTTACAAAGTATTAATTTTATTGATGTTTTTAAAGTTGATGAAGAATACGTACTTAGTGAAATTAATACTGCTTGTAATTTAACTATCCACGAAACATTAACCAAGTGTTGCATCTCTGGATATATTGCACAACACCTGTCAAACCTTGCAAGGAGAATATAATGATTCATGTAATATTTCCTAATAACGGAAACTATATTTCTGGAATGTTACTTGTAAAAGAATTAAGAGATCGTGGTCTTTCAGTAACATCAGGATACACTTCAAATCCAGAAGCTTTAAATATAAATTTTTCAAGTCGGATTGTTCCATTAGGAGATATTCTAAATGTCCCAGAATCTGTAGAGTTAGCCGCGAATAAAAGACGATGCCGCCAACTAATGAGAGTAAATGGAATTGGTCCAAAAATTTATATTCCTGGAAAAACATTTTGCAAATTTCCGATGGTATTAAGACCCGACCACCACCATCAAGGAAAAAAATTTGCTGTTGTAAAGTCTTATGAAGAAATGTTTCGTCTTGTTCGAAATCATGGGTATACCCATGGAATTGAAATTATTTATCCCAATAGGGAATTCCGTGTTATTGTTGGTAAAAAATTTAATAATGAAATTGTTTCACTTAAAATGGTAGAAAAAATTATTACTTATGAAGAAGACACTGAAAATTGGCTTAATAATATTAAACCCAAGAACCATTCACAAGGGAATTCAATCTTTAATTTTGTTAAAAACTTTAAGTATAAGAACCAAGTAAGAGAAGCTGCCAAAAAAGCTCTCTTCTTATCGGGTCTAGATTTCGGGGCTGTGGATATACTATTTGATCAAACTAGAAATATTCCCTACGTATTAGAAATTAATACTCGATTTGCAATGTCTGCTGATACAACACTAGAAAGATTTACCGATCATATTATTAATTATCATAATGAATGGATAAATTGGAAAACATCCTAAACTTTAATCCAATAAAATCTAATATTTAACTGAAAGGAATAATAATGTTACTGATTGAGAACGAAAACCTTAGTAGTCCTTACTGGTTTAATCTAGAGGGATTCAATAGGGTAACTTCTGCCGAAGAACTATTGGAAAAAATAAGTCATCATGTCCAAAAGTATTCATACTTTTCTGTAGTAGAATTTATTTTAGTTATTTATAAATCTTTATTTCATCCTACCGCGGAAAAGTATCGAATAGAACCAACTAAATTTATGGAAACGTTAAATTTAGCGGACATCGCCATAAAAACAAAAAAGGTGCAGTTTGCTAAAAATAACGAGTATATTATTAAACCAAATATCTCTACCCCCAGTAAAATAACTTCGTTTTTCCGTGGGACATACAAGGGATTACGATGGGATATAATTATAAAAGATGGAATTATTACAAAAATTCCAGAAACTCCAGTTGAAAATATTTTTAAAGCTACTCCGATCGTAACACTTTAAAAAAGGAGACCCTATGTATTATACATTAAATGAAAATCCCCCAATAAAAGACAAAGTAAAAATTGCTGTATATGGAACTTTAAAAACGGGGTTTGGTAATTGGTCTCACATCCTGATGAACAACTCCAGAAGACTTTCTAATATAAAAATTCCCAAATTAAAAATGGTTAGTCTTGGGGGATTTCCTGGAGTGGTTCCTGGAGATAGAGAAATTGAAATGGAAGTATTTGAAATCAGTATCCCTACATTAAATCGAGTTGATCGATTAGAAGGGATTCCTTATCTTTATCGTAGGTATTACTCACCTATTCATGATGTTTATTTTTATATGTTTAACAGAGATACAACGGGAATGGAGGAAATTTCCGAATGGAACTACTAGAAATAGTATCTGTTTTTAAAGAAATTTCACAACTCCCCCCTTTAAAACTTTATACTGTTTCTGAAATTAGGGGAAATACTGGAATAGAAAAAATGTTTGAACTTTGTTTACAAGCAAAACAAACTCAAACACTAACTATGGGAAATGTTATACATACACCAAAAAAGAAAAACAGATCATTTATTAATCTATACCAATTATCAAAATTTTATAATATAACTGTTAATCCAGTATTGGTATGGAAATATTTAGATCACCTATCCAAACAAAACAAAATTACTGTGTTCTATTGTCCTAATATTCGACAAATTATTTACTCGTATTATTTAATAAATCCAAATTCTGCTTGGTATGATCCAGTATGGGAAACATCTTGGGTCTCCCTTGATCCTGAAGAACGGTTTCTTAACCCAGCTAAATCTATTCATTTTAGAAATGTTTCATATGGAGGAATTGAACTAGAAAATTTTCCTTCGATTAAGTATACAGACATCGCAGCAAACATTATTTCAATTGAAAGGCTTTATTATGAAACCGCTGTTCATACTTCTCCTTCTTAGTAATATTGCACTGGGTACAACTTTTGGAATTGAATATTCACGGATACCTTTTCAAAATATAAAAATAACACCCACAGAAGCCTTTATTAATAAAAGTACTGAATATATTATTGCAACTGATTTGGGAATTAAAGAATATCCAGTTATAAAATTTAGTTACATTAACTACAGTAAGGACGATTTTATCACAAAACGATATCTATTTTCTAAGCTATATGAATATTATTCTTTTTCTTTAGGAAAACAAATAAAAATTATCAAAATTAAATTTGAAGATTACTATTATACACTTAAAATAATTCCTTTTATTGGTGGAAGTTTAAAAAAGATTAGTAAGTATGAAATAACAATTTATCGAGATGATTATGAATGTATTTACAGTGGGAAAAAATATAAGCATGAATATTATTTTTCCCCCGTTTATAGCTTAACTGTTCCTTTGGCGGGGTTTCAAATATCTATTACTGCTATACCAAAAGAAAGATTAATTTTTAGTATAGGGCTGGGGTTTTAATAAAGGAGTATTAGATAGATGAATCAAAATTGGGAAATCTTTATTTCATTTTTAAAACAAAAAAATTTATTGGATCAATACTATAGAGCCATAAAAACCCGATATCCTGATTTTACTTCTCAAATTGAATTTGTTCAAGAACAACCTGTTAGAAATTTTATTGACGTTTCTTTTATATGGATGGATACAGATGAAGGTTCATTTTTTTGGGAAGATCTAAATGAAGAATGGAATGATCTTATTGATGATTTAGAAGAACTCTTTGATCTTTCTTGGAAAAAAATAATTAAACGGGAGAAAATATGGTGAATCAAAATTGGAAAATCTTTATTTCATTTTTAAAGCAAAATAATTTACTAGATAAATATAATGAAGCCATAGAAACCCAATATCCAAATTTAAATTCTAGGATAAAACACACCAAAACCCGACCTGTTAGAAACTACGTGCTGGCTTCTTTTCTTTGGGATAACACAAAAGAAGGATTTTTCTTTTGGGAAGATATCAGTGAAAAATGGGCAAATATTGTAAATAGTTTAAAAGAACTTTTTGAAAACCAAGAAGGAATATAAAATGAATCAAAATTGGGAAATTTTTACATCATTTTTAAAACAAAATGGTGTGTTTAATCAGTATAATAAAGCTGTAACTATTCAATATCTGAGTCTAGATAATAGAATTAATTATCTTCAAAATTTACATATAAGTTTATATATACGACATGCTTTTGGCTGGCATGAAACAAAAGAGGGATTTGGATTTTGGCTTAAAGTAGATCGTAAGTGGGCAGAAATTACACAAAACCTAGAAGAACTCTTTGATCATTCTTTTGAAATATATCATTTTTAAAAATTAACTTAATAGGAGAAACTTCGATGAACAAGAACTGGAAAATTTTTGTTTCATTTTTAGAACAAAATGGTGTATTAGCTGAATACCAAACAGCCGTTAAAAGCCTACATGAATATCCAGAAGAAAAACTAGCAATAATAAAAAAGTCAGAAGCTCCAGTAGATTATCTTGATCGTTCTTTTCTCTGGAGAAGTACACACGAAGGTCATTTTTTTTGGGAAAATTTAAATAAAAAATGGGTAGAACTTGTATTAAACGTAAAAGAACTTTTTGACTTTCGTGAAGAAGATGCATTTCAAGTTATTTCAACTGAAACGCTTTCAGTAGAAAGCCTTTCTTCTGATGTTTTTTCATTTGATACGATTAGTAGTAGTGATAATCCAACCGAATAGGAGAAATTTCAATGGATACTAATTGGAAAATATTTGTTTCTTTTTTAAGAAAAGAAGGTGTATTAGAACAATTTAAATATAATGTAAAACAAGATGTAGAGTTACCCGATAAAAGAAACCAAAAAGAAAAAATAATTTTTATAAAAAGTCATCGTTACAAACACTATCTTATTTCATCGTTCACTTGGAGACTTACCCGAGAAGGAGAAGATTTTTGGGTAGCAATTGATAAAAAATGGAGACATTTAATTTCTGAATTAGAAGAATTATTTGAAAAAGAATAAAATAGATAGATTTCATTATTTTTAAATAAGATACAGCTATTACTAAATAGGATATTACAAAATGGCAAAAGCTAAAAAAATAAAAAAACTTCGTAGATTATATAAACCTTATCCTTGTATGGACGAAACTATGAAACGTTTGGAAAGATCTTACCAAAAACATAGAAGTAAATCCACAAAATCCCAACAAACAAACCAATAAAGGAGTATTAAAATGACTGTAATAAAATCATGCGATTGTAAACACGAGTACCAAGATCAAAAGTACGGTAAAAATAATCGTGTACACAACACGACAGAAGATGGTAGAAACGCACGTTGTACTGTATGTGGAAAGGTAAAAGCCTTATGACCTATCTTGTACTTAAAATAAAAAGCAACCTGGTCTTTGTACCCGCATCTTCTTGGACAGCAGAAATGGCAGTACCTGGTGTTACATATGTAAGTTCTGTTGAAGCTGAAAATTTACCGCAAGCCCAATTTCAATTTGTATCTTTGATAGAAAAAGAATTGGCGTATAGAAATATGGAAAACCCCCAAGTTACATTAGACAAAACCCCAACTGTAAAAGAAGAAAAACAACTATTGGAAAAAACAAATCCCAGTATTAGTACGTATGACGATTTAATGCAATTATGGAAATCCCGAGTTATTGAAGCATTGGAAGAATCTGATTACTTTCAAAAAGAAGCTGCATTAAAAGTAGGAATTACCCCTCATAAAATGTACCGATACTGTCTGCAATTTGGAATTACCCACTCCCATTGGAAAAGATTACGACCGAACCCCATTCTTTAATTAATTTAAACAATAAAAGGTAAGTGTACAATACGTGCGACACACTTACCTTTTATTTTTTTTATTACTATTTTTTTATATACGCGTGTGCGTGTAAAACTATAGCGCTAACGCGCGAAGAGAAACCCCTGAGAACTTATTAAAAACATAAAACCGAATAATCCACAGCAAATTTATAATTAAAAGTCTTACAAGATCTAATTTTCATAAATATTTATTTTCTTATAATATGATTATAAAAAATTCTATAGATTACTTCTGCTTCTATTTATTAGGGGTTTTAAGAAACCTTTACATCTGACATTTCCATATTGGACTCAGAACCACGTTTGATTTCTTTTTCCGCATATGCTTTTAATTGGGTAACTGTATCTTTAACTAGCTTTTTAGTTTTAGCATCTATTTTGGTTTCTTCTTTTTGTAAGTATCCTTCTAATAGTTGTGCTAAAAATAAACCCATATTTTGATTTTCCATAATAAACTCCTTATAAGTTTAAATCTAATTTTAATTTTTTTAAAGCTTCGTGAAATGTTAATTTAAAATATTTCTGATAAAAGTCGATAGCGTTTCCTTTTACTCCACATACCCCACTAAAACAAAAAAACATATTAGTATTATTATAAATAATAAATGAACTGTGTGTATCTTGATGAAAGGGACATTTTCCTATAGCTCCAAACGGAGTCTGTTGTAAATTAATATATCTACTAATTATAAAAGATAAAGGAATGTTTCTTATATTACTTAAAGTAAGTCTTACTTCTTCACTCAGTTTTATTTTACTTTCTTTTTTCTCTAAAGATTTCAAATGATTTTTATAGTGATCTGTATCCAAATAAAAAATAGCTTTTTCTATAGTAGAATTAATTATATTTTTAAACTCTCTTCTTTTAAGAAGATACAGGTTATTAATATCTATTGATACTTTTTCTTCATCAGAAGATTTTATCTGTAAAATATATGGGGGGATACCTGTATTCTGATAAATAAATAATGCTGCTCTATGTGCACCAACCAATCCTGCATTATTTAAATCAGTATCAAATAAAATATAAAAAGGTTTAGTAAATCCTTTTAGATCTTCTAAGAATTTATTCCTAACTCCATTCGTTCCAAATGCAGAAATAGTATTAAATCCTTCTTGTTCCATAATAATAGTATCAATAGGAGACTCGACCAGAAATAAAAAATCTTTTGTATTTTCAATAGTATCCACATTATAAAAATGAGAAAATCCCCCATTCAAATGCTTGTGTTTTAAACGTACTTGATCACCACAGGCTCGGGACGTAAAACTTGTGACGTTACCGCTTTTTATTAGAGGGATTGTAATATAGTTAAAAAAAGTATCCACGAGTCCATGATGAAACTTTGAATTAAAATCCTGATAAACCAACTTAGATTTTAACATATCATCAATACTAAAACCTAATTTTGACAAATACTTGGGGAGTATTAAACGATTATAAGAATATCCTAAATGAAATTTTTTAATAGAATCGGAAGAAATTCCCCTACTAAACAAATATTTAGTAGGGGCTTCTTTTTCCATATTTAGTTGATAAAAATTATTTGCTTCTTGCAATAATTCAATCATATTTTATTCAACCTTTAGTTCAAGAAAGACAGCATCCTTAATCTTCTTATATAATTCAGCATCACTTTTTAAGTTTTCAGCAGTTCCCCAAATACCTTGACCAATATTTAAATCCTCAAAACTATACCACGCTCCTTTTTGTTTAATAATATCTAAACTAAGTGCAAGTTCAATTAAATCGTGTTCTTCTACAATACCCTCACCCCATTTAATTGTAAATTCCCATGTTCCATAAGGACGAGCTAGCTTATTTTTAAGTATTTTAGCTCTTATTCTTGAGCCAATTGGTTGCGTTCCTACCTTAACTTCACTAGTAATTTTAGATAATTCAATAATTAAAGCTGCTCTAAAATCCATCGCATGACCACCAGGTGCAATTTTACCGCTGGCATACCCAAAAGAAATATTATCTCGGTATTGATTAATATAAACAATGGCAGCGCTTGTCTTATTAATGTAAGAATTCATTTTTCTTGCATGTTTACTTAAAAGACGAGCTTTATCAGCAGTTTGTAAATCTTTTATTGTACTACTTGCTTCAGCTTCCGTAGGAATGGCTGCAATAGAATCAAAAATAATTAATTTAAATTTATTAAGCTGTGTTAAATGCTCTAAAATTTCAAGTCCTTGTTCCATAGTATCTGGTTGTGAAATTAATAAATTATTAATATCAACACCTAAATTTATAGCATAATTTATATCTAATTCATGTTCTCCATCAATATACGCTACTAATCCACCTTCTTTTTGTGCATTTGCGGTTAAATGTAAACATAATGTACTTTTACCAACCGAAGGTTGCCCTTTAATTACTGTAACCTTTCCAATTGGAATTCCACCAACTCCTGTTTTAAAATCAAGTCCTATACTACCTGTTGGTATTACTGAAATTTTTTCCTTTGGCATAAAAGTAGCAAGCATAATACTATTATTACCAAATCTTTTATTTATTTCAGCAATATCTTTTTCAATATCCTCTATACTCATTTGTATTTCCTTCTACCTCTTGTGGTTGATCATGACTTTTCAATTTATTAAATGAAGAAAATAAAAGTTCTGATGGTTCTTGTACGGGAATTTCTTTCTTTAAATCTTCCCATGTTTTTTGATCAAAAAGATTTAATTGCTCTTTCATTGTAATCCTCCATTTTATTAGTCACATTTACTACCACATGCACATTGCTTACACCCTTCTATATATTTATATGGTTCTCCACATATTGAACAATGTTCTACCTTTTTTGTTCCATCTTCATTATTAAATAGTTCTAATTGTTCTTTTTGATCTGGATCAATTTCTCGTTTAATTGCTTTAGCAACTGCATCTATAGGAGATAGTGTTAGTTGTCCTTTAACCCAAGACGGTTGAAAACTAATTCCTTGTAATTGCTTAATAATAGCATCAATTGGCATCTTGTATTTACGTATAGAAATAGAAATTAATCTAGAAATAGCATCCCAGTATCCTGAAATATCACTACCTGTTTTACCATAATGAATAAAAATTTCTTGTATCTGACCACGATTTTTTAAAATATTTCTAACCGTCCAGTAATCCTTATGATTTAATTTTTTAGTTACATGCATAAACATTGAACCTTCAGCTGTACTTATTTTTTCGGTATACCCATAAAAACGATCTGGACGACGAGATTCTCCGACAACTAAATTTGATTGTTCTTTTATTGCATTTAAAACCTGTATTTGTTTACTACCATCACGATAAATCGTTACACCTTTACATCCCAAACGGTATGCTTCTCGATAAATAAAATCTACATCTTCTTTTGTTGCACTATTAGGTAAAGATACAGTTTTAGAAATTCCACTGTCAATATATTTCTGAAATATAGCTTGGTGTTTGAGATGCCAAATTGGAGCAATTTCTACAGCCTTTCTAAAATAATCTGGCAACTTATCTACATCAGGATTTAAATTATTTTTATCAAAATAGTCTTTTGCTATTTGAGAAAATACAACATGTTCTCCACTTTCGTCTTTACGCAAATACTTAAACTCAAAATTCGGTTCAATTCCAGCTGATACATTCATTATTAATGATATAGAACCAGTAGGAGCTACAGTATTTAGTCCAATATTTCTTCGTTTAATATCTTCGTGTACAAATCCTTTTTCTTCACCAAGCTGTTCTGAATATTTATATGATTGTGTTTTTAAAAACTTGGCTATCTTTTCAGCTAATTTAAGAGCTTCATCTGAATCATACCTAATTTGAAGTTTAATTAATAAATCTGCCCATCCAGCAAACCCTAACCCAACACGACGTTCTCGTTTTACATTTTTATTAATCTCTTCAATCTTAAAATCTGCTAAATCAATAGTATTATCTGCAAATCTAATTGCAGTCATAATAAAATCTTTAAATTTATCCCAGTCAATCTTATCTTTTTTAGTTTCATCATAAATTGATAAAAGATTAACATGTATTAAATTACATCCGGCTCGATTTGGAAGAGGTTGTTCACCACAGTTTGAAACAATTAAATCTTCTACTACACCTAAATGAACTGGACCTTCTAAACTAAAATCATATACTTGTTGTTTTCCACCGTCTTCAATTTTTATAACTTTAGGACAAGAAATGTTTCGTAACCACCCATTCATAAAATAATCTGCTCTATAAGCAGTTTCGGTCATTATTCTTTTGTTCAAGCTATCTTTAGCTTCAATTAAATGTCCTTTTCCTGTTAAAATCTTATGATCTGGTGTACATTCTAATATATTTTTATTATCAAAAATTAACTTAATGGTTTTCTTTTTTCCCGAATTAAAAACTTTACACGAAACCAAATTTCCAATACAATCAAAAGCACGAATATCTTTTTTATTAACTAAACTTTCAAAAGTTTGATACCCATCTATTGTTGATAATCTCATTTTACCTACAAAACAAGGGTTACTACAATTAATCTGTGTTCCTGGATATACAGGTGTATCTCTTCTAACAGTATCAATAAAGAATAAACCAGGATCACCTGTTTTCCAAGCATTATAAACAATTTTATCCCATATAGTTTTTGCTTTCACTTTTCCATATGATTTTCCATCAAATGTAAGATCAACATCTCCATCTGTATAAAGTTGTTGCATAAATTCATCAGTAATTTGTACTGAAATATTAAAATGGGCTAGTTGTTTTTCTAAAATTGAATTATAAATAGAAGATTTTTCTTCTTCTGATAAATTTTGGTTAAATTTAATGATATTATTGTATACTTCAGAATTTCGTTCATTTAATTTTGTTTTACAATCAATAAATTCTAAAATATCTGGGTGTGTAACCAAAAATTGACCCATATTAGCAGATTTTCTTAATCCGCCCTGTGAAATAACTCTACCAATTGCATCATCAAATATTTCCATAAATGAAATCGGACCAGAACTTTTACCCTTAATAGATTTTATTTCTGCATTTTTTGGTCTAAGTACACTAAAACAAAATCCTGTTCCACTTCCTAAAGATTGAGCAATTGCCGCATCTTTTAAAGTATCAAAAATAGAATCTCTACTATCTTCCATGTCCATTACTAAACAAGCCGAATACATCCTATTTCCTGTTCCAGCATTTTTTAATGTTGGTGAATTGGGCAATACGTGTAAACCATACATTGCATTAAATATTTTTTCTTCCCAATATTTTTTTAATTCGTTTGTTTTTTCAGCGGAAGCTATTTCTTTGCTAACGCGTGTACATAAAGATTTCCAATTCTCATTATTATGATAATATCTCATATTTAAAATACGTTCAGCCGTTTCTGTTAATTGCATTAGATTTCCTTATAATTAACGTATGAAAACTCTTTATGATTTATTATTTCTAAAATAGTTGTTAGATTAACGGGTTTATAATCCCAAAATTCTACATTTACATTGATTCTTTTATTTTCTGGATCAATCATCTTCCCATTTTTTTTGTGTACATGACCATGAAGATTCCATCCGTAAAAATCAAAATCAAAAATCTCGGGAGTAAACGGTCTATGAGTAAGAATAATAGCTTCAGTCATTTTACCAAAAGATCGTTCTGGGATAATAAGGTAATCTTTTGATTTACTTGTGTCTTCTCGTACTTGAAATCCTACACTAGCCATTCTTATTTTACTTCCATCATGATTACCAAATATCAAATAAGGCTTAACTTTAAGCTGACTAAGTATATTAAACATTTTTTCTTTGGAAGCCAGTGCAAAATCACCCAATATAAAGAGAAGATCATTCGGTTGAAGAACACGATTACAATTGTCTATAATTGTTTTATTCATTTCCTCAATCGAACTAAACGGTCGATCTTCATACTTTATAATGTTTTTATGATAAAGATGCCAATCTGCGGTAAACCACACATTCATTTTTTTATCCTTATTTATCTCGTTCTACCAAAGTTTTCCAATATGGACAGTTTTCTTTAACACTACAGTACCCAAACTGAGGATTTCCATTTTTAGTACACATCCATTTTTGTGTTTCCTCGTCTGGTGGATCGGGTAATATTCCCGCAATTTTTGCTTTGTATAAAATTGTTGCTTTTTCTTCAATAAAATCTTTAATTTTATCTAAATTACCTAAAGGAATATCTTCTAAAACATATTCTTTTAATACATTTCGATCTTCAATCCAATTCGATTTACCTGTTTCCACAATATTCATTAATGACATATAACTAATAACAATACGTTTTACTGGATAACCTGCTTTTTCTAGTAAAAATCTATACATATTGGTTTGAATAATATGATCTTTTTTAGCACCACCGGTTAAAATAAAATTAATTCCACGGTCTCCTATAGTTTTATAATCAATAAGTGTCTGTGTACTAAGATCATAAAAATCAATTTGTCCAGAAAAAGTAACTGTATGTGTTTTCTCATTAACAATACATGGAAATTTATATGAAAATCTTTCTTCTACTAGGAAACGGTTGGGATCTAAACTAGCAAAAGCTTTATTAGACTTAATTCTTTCTTTAATTGGTTCTAAAATACCATGAATAATCGATCCACGAGATGTATACCACATTTTCTTTGGTTGTGGATAAGAATCAGTAATTCCAACTAGGTATGATTCACGTAAACACCCCAATAAAGATGTTGCGCTAATCATTTCTGAAGTATGTACATCTGTTTGAATCTGATCAATTAATAAAACCAAATATGGAAGCCCTAAACATTTATTTTCACATTTTGTTAAGCAGTATTCAAATTCATGCTTGTCTCCTTCTCCTGTACCAAATCCTTTTGGACAACTAAATCCCTTGATCATTTTTTTCTCCTACAGATTTTTTATAATAATATAAAACAAAAGGTTTCTTTTCTTTAAATAATAAAGAAAGTGTATTTTTCGTGCCACGACTGACTCCGTCCCAAATAATAATTGCACAATCACACAAAGATACTAATACCTTATTTCTAAACATACCAGCTTTTTTTCCATATGCTTCCCATTCTGGTAAAATTACTTCATAATGAGTAGTACTTTTTTTAATAAAATCAATTCCAATAGTATCTACACCAGCAGCACCACCAGAAAGAAAATAAGTACCTTTATCTTTTTGATAATAAGGAAATGAAAGAATAGCTTTTTCAATAAATTCCTTGTCTCGTATAGTACGAGAACCTGCAATTAAAACCTTTAACATTTTTTCCTCTAGTGTAAAGTAAAAAAAGACTGGTTAAACCCAAAAGTACTTAGAAGTTTGTAAACATTCTTACTAGAACAAAATGGACAGGTAACAATACGTTTTTTTTCAAATTCCTGTCTAGTTTTAAAAAAAGAATCAAATTCTTTTCCACAATCTTTACATTTATATGCTTGAATAGGCATTACTCCTCCATCCATTTCCAATTTTCTTTTCTAATTATCCTTGATATTTGTTGTTGTGAAACATTATATAATGTAGCTAATTCATTTTGAGTTAAATGGTTTGGATTAAGTCTAATTTCTTTTATTTGGGTTTCCGTTAATTTATTAGACTTAGTAGCCTCACCCAAATACGCCACACCGTGTTTTACCATATCTTTATAATTATCCGCCTTTGTTCCATATCGTAAATTATCTACATGATTATTTAGTTTATCACCGTCATTATGACATACTAAATATACTCCATCTTTAGGTTTTTCTAAAAACGCTTCGGCTACAAGAACGTGAATATATTTTGTTCTGGTAAAAGATTGACCATAAAGTCTTACCTTATAATAACCAAATCGGTTAATCATGGGTTTTAAAATAGTTTCTGATATGGGTAATCGTTTGCCATCTTTCCTAATAAGAAAACGATCTCTACTTTTTACCCTACCAAAATTACTTATTTGATAATACCCACTAAACCCATCAATATCTTTCCAAATTTCTTCTTCCATCATTTCGCCTTTGGAATAAAGTCTTCTTTACTAAACAATGTATAATTAAATTTGTTCCCGTACAAATCACGATGTTTATAACACAGAGATATAAAAATCTGAAAATCTTCTTTATCATAAAAAATCTGGCATCCTGCTCCAACTCGGTAAAGATCTTGGTTATCTTCAATAGTATCATGAATATTAATTCCAAAATATCCGGTATGAATATGATGTCCAGTATCAATATTGGGGTAAGTTGTAATACCATAACTATAAATAGGATTTTTACTTCTAAAAACACTAACTGGAGCAAGTCTTTGACACAAAGCTACACGACGTCCACTATGTAAATCTATTTTATATGCATTCAAATACTGTCCTGGAACTAAATGAGCTGTTCCATTTATAGACATTGGGTTTTGTATATAATAAGGGTCTGGATCAGTTGTTCCAATAAAAGTAAAGTTATGAATTTCCTCATTTTCATCTATAAAAACAACTCCTAGTGTATCATTCCACTCTCCATATTTATTCTCAACCCATTTTCCTTTACTATATCCACGAATACCATAAATATTTAAATACCACGGAACATCTAAATTTATAAAATATTTTTTTTCATTAAATGTGTTTATTAAATCAGAAACTTTCATTCTTATATCTCCAACATTTATTTAGTCCAACATTTACCCACACTACCTTCAACTTCAGGAACCAAATCAGGTAAAATTTCTTGTTCTGCTTTTAACATCGCTTTCTTAGTAATTTCATGATACTCTTGTACATAATCTTTTGGTACTTCTGAAATAATTTCATCGTGTACCACATGAACATCACAATTTTTATAACCTCTTAATTTAAGCTCTTCTCTATTATAAAATAAAGATAATTTAAGCATCGAAGCACCCGTACTCTGGATAATGTGGTTTGCACCCTCTCTTTGAATCTTATGAAGGATGCTAGATAATTTTTCATCGGCTTTATCAACAGGAATTACTTTTAATTTTCCTTCAAAATTAAGCACTCGATATCCTTTTGGGACATTAAAAAATCTTTTTCGTCCTAATAAACACGATGCATACCCATTAATAACTGTTTGAACACCTTCGTTTCTTGCACCATAAAAAACCTTAGGAGCAATTTTTGCAAATAAATTTACAACTTCTTGGGCTTTAATAAAATCACATTCTAGTCCAGCCTCTTTAAAAAATCCCATTACTTTACTTGGTCCACCTAAATAAGACATACTAAAATCTAAGTTTTTAGTAATTTTATATAAGGCTGGATTGGTTTTTTTATTCACTTCAGTGCCGAAAAGTAAAGTACCCATATATACATGTAAGCTTTCTTGTTTATTAAGAATCTCCATCCACATTGGTTCTTTATATTTTTGAGCACTAATTCTTAATTCTTGTCCACTAAAATCAATTTGAGAAATTAATGTTTCTTCACTCTGGGATGTAAAACAATGCCGATAGTTTGAATCCTGCTTAATATTTTGCATACTTGGATTAGAAGTAGATGACCTACCACTATCAGCGCCAATTTGATGAATTCTAAAATGTAATCTATTCGTTTTAGGATGAATAAATTTTAAATAGTTCTCACCAAAAGAATCCACAGCTTTTTCTAACGTTCTATAATTAATAATTGGTTCATACAAAAATTGTGGTAAACTTTCTAATAAAATAGAGTGTCCTGTACTTCCTAAAGGATGCCCTATTTTTTTTAATGCTTCTTTTAATTGTAAATCCGAACTATAATTAATATTGGGTGTTCCAAATAAAGTAAGTTCGATATCTTTTTTAAAGATATTGTCTAATTTTTTTTCGGCTACATATAATTCTTCTTTTGTTTTTTCTAAAAGAGTTTCCCACAAAGAAGCATTTAAATAAAACCCATTATATTCCATATCACCAAAACAAGGGATTACCTTGTTTTCTAATAAAACAATTTTAGATAATTCATGTTGTGTAATAATAGGCTTTTGCTTTTCTAAAATAAGTAGTGGGTATAAAACATCATTAAAAGCATAGTCTAACTGCTCTTGTGTAAATTCTCCAACATGATTAACAAATGTAGCCCTTTCTTTTTTAGAAATAACTGTATCTAAATATTTTTTTGATAATGCTTCTAAAGAAAAATATCCTTTAGTATTTGGTTTAACTATTCCCGCTAATAAAATTTGTTCTATTAACATTATGTCTACTAAACCTTCTGGTTCAATTCCATAATGTTTTAAAAACTTGTAATCAAATACTAAATTTACACCAACTTTATAAATATTGGGATTTTCTAACCACTTTTTAAGTGGAAGAATATTAACTTTCGTTACA
>Ga0265297_10002893_pt1 | contig 32949 bp, 31 predicted proteins | sample Munlanlwell13791_FD_192502 | JGI IMG/M metagenome (GOLD analysis project Ga0265297, IMG submission 192502) | Leachate microbial communities from a municipal landfill in Southern Ontario, Canada - Leachate well 137-91 | ecosystem: Engineered > Solid waste > Landfill > Unclassified | place...
GAGGATGCTATAAATAAGCAGACCCCTGAAGATTAGCTCTTTTAGAATATCAGAATAATGGTGGCTATAGCTCAATTGGTTAGAGCGCCTGACTGTGGCTCAGGAGGTTTGCGGGTTCGATCCCCGTTAGCCACCCCAGTAATTAAACTCTCTCAATCCAAAGAGAGAGGCGAAATGCCATGATTGGTAAAGCCGATCATGGCATTTTTTATGTGTCGAGGTGTCAAAGAGTTAGGGCGTTAGGTTCCAGCCAGTTATTCAAAATTGCTGCATAATGATTTTCTCGTCGGATAGAGCCTTTCAAACAGCCGATATAATCTCCAAAATAGCCCAAATTATCTCTTAGTTTATGCTCGCTAGTTTATGGCATTTGGCGAATTTGCCGAATATTGAGCGTCGGAAAATGGCCATAAACTAAAGAATTGGCTTAGTATTGGGCGATAAACTAGAGAGGTTTTGCCTATTTGGCGGGATTGCGTAGTTCCTGCCAGAATTTCTGCTGCTCTTGCCAGTCCATGGTATCGATTATTCTGCGCAGTTTGTATTCGGGGATCTCTGAGATGGCTTTATTATCTCCAAGGAATATGTCTTCCTGGATTTTGGGGCAGAGGAGGATGAAATTGCGCAATTGGTTGATCCTTTGTGGAGTGATGTTAAGCCATCCGGCGATTTGCTTTAGATTATCTGACCTGCCTTCAGAAAGAATCTGCTGAATCTGCTGCGCCAGGAGGAGGTTTTGCCTTAGTTGCGGCTCAGTCCTTATCAGCCGATCTTTGGGCAGCACAGGCAGATGTTTTAGCTCTTCTTTTGGCGCTCTAAAGGTATAGACTTTATCATCGTGTAGCTGTATTTCAAGCATTCCTGTGGCCCCGTCGTAGCGTATCTCTTTGATTATTGTTTTCATAATCGTATTTTTCTGCTCGACGGGCGTGATATTCCAATCATTGCTGTTTATTCTGGGATCGCTGACTATTGATTCTAGGCAGGACATGATCTTATTGTCCATAAGATTGGCGTTAAGCAGCTTCGTTGGGCAGGATTTATATCCTCGCTTGCTGGCGCTAACGCATACGTAATGATAGTATCTCATTTTCTTATTTTTGATATTGTAAGTAATGCGCATCGCTGAATCGCACGCCTTGCAGCGCAGAATTTGGCTAAGTAAGCCTATTTTTCTTCCCTGAGGCGTATTATCCGTCACAGGCCTGTTTGTGGACAACAGTTGCTGGGCTTTCGTAAAAATCTCATCGGAGACGATCCGCTCTTGCTCACCATGGTATATGACATCGTGGTACTTTACTTTACCGATGTAGAGTACATTCCTTAATATCTGGTTAATGGTAGTACTTTTAAATTTAACGCCGCCGCGTTTTTTGCCTTTATGGGACACGCGATTTTTAGATACGTAGCCTCTATAATTAATAATCTCCGTAACTGCCAACACCGATTCTTCCTTGAGGTATAAAGTGAATATTTCTCGCACAAGTTTTGCTTCTTCGGTATTCATGACCAGTTTATGGCTTTCTTTATCCAAATCATATCCTAATGGCACGCAACCGCCGATCCATTTGCCTTTCTTTTTGGCTGCGCCCATCTTATCTCGCGTGCGTTCACTGATGATTTCGCGCTCAAACTGCGCAAAGGAGAGGAGGATGTTAAGCGTTAGCCTGCCCATCGAGTTTTGCGTATTAAAATGCTGGGTTATGGAAACAAATGTTACGTTGCTTTGGTCAAAAAACTCCAGCAGCTTGCTGAAATCAAGCAGGGAACGGGACAAGCGGTCAACCTTATAGACTACCACGCAGTCTATTTTCTTTTCTCTTATGTCCGCAATGAGCTTTTGCAGCGCAGGCCGGTCAGTATTGGCTCCTGTAAAGCCAGCATCGTCGTAGCGTTCTGGCAGTATTAGCCAACCTTCATTTTTCTGGCTGGCAATGTAGCTTTCAGCAGATTCGCGTTGAGAATCCAGGGAGGTAAAATCTTGCTCCAAGCCATCAGCGGTTGAGACACGCGTATAAATGGCGCAGTTAAGCTTTTTCTTTTCTTTAGGTGCGTTATTTTCCATGATTACTCCTATAAGCCAAAGAAATCATAGCCATTCCAGTGCGCTCCGGTAATTTCATAGGAGAGCGCCGATAGACTCTTATAAAAGGTATTGTTATACTCAAAGCCTTTTTCCAGCACTTTTACCTGGATAACTTCGCCTTTATATTTCTTGGTAAATACTGTGCCTGGGATTGGTAGGCGCTTATCCCTTATAAAAGGCAGCGATTTTACCTCTTTGCCAGCAGAAGTTACCTGCGGCCTAAGTGCTTTGTTATTTACCGGATCGTATTTGGCCATGAGTTCACTGATCTTGGTCTTGGCTGTATCGGATAATCCGCCATATTTAGCTTCTTGTAGCTTGTAGGCGATCCTTTTCAAGAGGTACAACTTATTATCGCAAGGCGTTTCTTTGGTATCGAATAGCTCCTTATACTTATTTTGCATCTCCAGAAGCGGCGCATTCTTAAGCGTTGCAATCTGAGAGGTAATATTTTCGTCCATAACGAGAGGCTCCTTTTCTCAGGACACATAGGGCCATATGTTTTGCCACAAGTCAAGGGGAATAGAGAGGTATTTTTGGTTGTAAAATAAGGTGGAAGATGTATAATTATAACTAATTGGAGGAGTTTTAATTACGATATAATGCATGATTGATCCCAGTAGCCAAAAATTGCTTAAAGATGAAATAAGGGAACGCATAAAGTCGGACAGAGCAATACTTGATGAGTTAAGAAAAGAAATCCAGCCACTTAAGTCCAATGTTCGTAAAATCCAGCCAAGAAATACCACATCCATTTCCCTGGTAGGTACCGACGGAGGTAACAACCAAGTCCAATTCGATCCTTTTTTGGTTCAAATTATCAGGGTTGTTGACTCCAGCAACAACGAATATTGTCTTGAAGCCGTTACACCTACTACCAAGGTTTCGAAGTTAACTGCACGTCAGTTTAATCCAGACGGGAGTCCGAAAACAGCTCTCGGGGAAATGATGCTTGACTTAGGAGTAAAGCAGTTGACTGAACTTAGCCATATGATTAGAAGTAACGATGATGGCAAGCCAACTAGTCCTAGCTGGGTTCAGGTTTATAGAGAACTTGTAGAATGGGCTATTTTGTATTCGGTCGCGAAGAAAGATTTTGGCACAGACACGCTAATTGTTTTTGATGGATTACTTCGAAGTAAGGTTTTTGCTAAGGAGTTGTTTAAGACATACAGAGAAAATCTTGCCAAAATAATCGAGAAGCAGGATAAAGAAAAACACAGAAAAATATTTTTGGTCGGCCTTGCAAAACATAGTAAAGTATTATCACGTTATCGTTTGGCAATGGTGCTAGAGAACATCCTTAATTGTGATTATGCCGTTTATGTAGAAATACCACAAGAATTAGAAGAGAAAGCCTATGTATGGTCTGAATATGCTCGTGGCCAAGATACCGAAGGAGAAGTAAATAAGTACGTCGCAGGAAAAATGTATTTTGTTAAATTTGGCAATGGTACTCGCGATCCTATTTGGCCTGTGGATATTTTTATGCCGCAGACTTCGCAAGCCCAAACAATACTTGGTTACCTGCTTGCAGACTCTATCAACGGTTTCCCTATACCATTTTATCCTTTGTGCCTACAAAAGGCTCATGAGAATGCTGCTTTGGTAGATTTCGATTTCGATATTCTACAGGATCAAATCTTTGAGGGCATTCGGAATGTCCTAGGTGGTGATTCGCCGAAATTAGATGCGTTTCGTTTACAAGATGTAGATCCGTCGCAGAGACGATATTAGGAGAGACAAATATGCCAAAGATAGAATTATTTCCAACTAATCAGGTCGTAGGAGTTTTTAAAGGGTTTACGCAAGGAGGATTGGAATTTCACGCAGACTTAATTCTTCCCTATAAGAATGAATTCCAAAATTTGCCCATGCATGGGCAATTTCTCTTAGTCCAGCTTGAAACTCCAGAGGAAGCTGTTTTGGGAAGGATAACTTCTTTTTCCGCAGAGGGAAAGCTTTCTTCTGATTCCGGAGAAGAATTTAATATTAGGGCGCTTCGGGATAAGCGCGATGTGCCAGAAGATTTACGCGAGCAATATCTTAAGTATCGAGTTGATATAAGAGTCTTAGGAGTGGTTAGGAATAATTCACATGGTAAACTGACGTTTGTACCATCGCATAGACGGCTTCCACATGTTGGAAGCAAGGTCGCGTTTTTATCTGGAGAGGTTCTAAAGGAAATAGCTAGCCACAGTATTGATGGGGCGAGTATTGGACATTTTGCTCTAGGAGAATATATTTATGCTGAAAATAGCAAATCGCTAAAAGTAGAGGATTGGATGCAGCTTAAGGCACCGGAAATACTAGTGAAATTTCCGATTGATAAATTAGTATCTCGTAGGAGTTTTGTTTTTGCAAGGGCAGGTTTTGGAAAATCAAACCTTAATAAATTACTTTTCAGCAAGCTTTATGAAACAACCCCTACTGTTACCAAAAAAGCTGATAAAAAAGTTCCTGTAGGGACAGTTATTTTTGATCCTGATGGAGAATATTTTTGGCCCGATGATAAAGGTAGACCTGGGTTGTGCGATGTTCCCGCATTGCAAGATAAAGTTGTTGTATTTACTTCGAGGCAAAATAAAAGCAAATTTTATCAATCGTTCGTAGCTGGTGGTATTAAACTAGACATAAGAAGATTAAAGCCAGCAGACGTTATTGCAATCGCATTGAGTCCAGATAAACAGGAACAACAAAATGTAAGAAAACTAAAAGGTTTGCCGTCGACCCGATGGGAAGAGCTAGTTAATTTAATTGACAACAATGGTAATTCTGCATCTTTGGAAGATGTTAGTCGGATTTTAGAGCTTAATGATAGTCAAGAAGCCGAGGCATTAGCCGCTCGCGCCAATATGACAACCATTATTCGGATGATTCACGACAGAACTAGCCAAATGATGGATATGCTGATTCATGCTCTTAGTGAAGGAAAATTATGTATTGTAGACGTTTCTCAGATGCGAGGAGGCCAGGCATTAATCCTGTCTGGTCTAATTTTGAGAAGAATTTTTGATAGAAATCAGCAGGAATTTACCGAAGCAGAGCCTAAGACAATTCCTACTATTGCAGTTGTTGAAGAAGCTCAGTCTGTTTTGAATGAAAATGCCACGTCTGCAGAGCCATATATTACTTGGGTAAAAGAAGGTAGAAAATATGATCTAGGAGCCGTGCTGATTACTCAGCAGCCTGGAAGTATTCCCGTGGAGATTTTAAGCCAGGGTGACAATTGGTTTATCTTCCATTTGTTATCTATGGCAGATCTATCTGCAACAAAAAAAGCCAATGCGCATTTTAGTGAGGATCTTTTAAGCGGACTATTGAATGAGCCGATTAAGGGACAGGGTGTATTTTGGAGTTCGGAGGGTGGTACGCCGTATCCTTTACCGATTAGGGTCCTTTCTTTTGAGCATTTATTTAAGACTCTTGACCCGCAATATAATAAATCAGCGATCGATACCTATGCTAAAAAATTAAAGAATAAATTTGATGAGATGCTTAAGAAGGCGATAAAAGTTGAGCAAAAGTCCTCAACTTCAGAAATTGGCACTGATGCTATTTCTGCTTCTGCCGAAAGTGAACAGGTAACAGATCCAAAAGAAATCTATGAAAATAGCGCTATTGAAGCATTGAAGGGCGATAAGAAACTGATGGATACAATAAAAGGTGATGGCGCAGCATATGGTGCGATCAAGGCGTTTCTGTCATCTAAACTACCAGCAGAACTTGAGAATCGCGATGAAATTGCTTACGCTTTGGTTCCGAAGTCCTTGAATGTGATTTTTGGCGCACAAGACCAAGAATGGTATTCTTTTAGAAATGCCAGTCGTAATAACGCAACCTATGTTAAGACAGGCAAGAAACCAGCTTAAATCAAATGTTTAAACAAAAACAAGAACACACATTAAATGGGATCTGTCCATATTTTACGATGTTCCCCTTAGATTTCCCACTGTCAATTCTAAGGAAATATGCTTCTAAAGGGCAATGGGTAATGGATCCCTTTTGTGGTCGGGGAACGACAAACTATGCCAGTAGGGTATTAGGTATGTCCTCTGTAGGTATAGATGCGAGTCCAGTAGCAACTGCATTAACAGAGGCAAAATTGGCAAATACTACTCCAGGGTTAATTGTTAAGGCTGCCAAAATAATTTTAGATGAGAATGTATCACCGCAAGAAAAACCGACGGGTGAATTTTGGGAGAGACTTTATTCTAAAAATGTATTAAGCAAAATATGTAGATTAAGAGAAGAATTAATAAAGAATTGTGATTCGGATACAAGAAAAGCACTTCGGGCAATAATACTTGGGTCATTACATGGGCCGCTTCATAAGACAATGTTTTCTTATTTTTCTAATCAATCTCCAAGGACATATGCTCCAAAACCAAAATACGCAGTAAAATTTTGGAAGAAACATAAACTAGAGCCGCCCAAAGTTGATGTTCTGGAAATAATTAAAAAACGTGCTACTAGATATTATACGAAAGAGTTGTTGAAGGGAACCGGTAAAATAATCGTAGGTGATAGTAGGGATGACCTTATCTTTTCACAGCTAAAAGGGCATAAAATAGATTGGATCATAACTTCTCCGCCGTATTACGGTATGCAAACTTATATACCTGATCAATGGTTGCGATTATGGTTTTTGGGAGGAGCATCAAATGTAACTTATGCGAGCGAGGGGCAAGTAGAACATTCAAGCCCAGAACATTTTGCTACAGAATTGGGTAAGGTATGGATGAATGCTAAAAAAGTTGCTTCTAAAAAAGCCAATCTTGTTATTAGATTTGGTGCGATTAATAGTAGAAAAAATGATCCTTTAGTTATAATAAAAAAATCATTTGAAGATTCTGGATGGCGGATTAAAACGATAGTTAAGGCCGGATCGGCGGCTTTGGGAAGAAGGCAGGCGTTACATTTTTTTGTCACGCCAGAGGAAGCTTTGACTGAATATGATATCTGGGCGTCTCTAAAAAATAACTAATTGTTGTTCACGGTTACGACGCCATAACTACGGATGCCCTTTAACTAAAAAAATATTTGACTTCTTAAATTTTTGTGATATATTTTAGGTAAGCACAGGTAGTAAGTGCCGAAGAGAATTAGTAGAGCATAGAATTAGACTTAAAGCCAGAGAATTTGTTACACAGAGAATTGTAATTATTGGGCTTTAAGTCTTTTTGTTTTTAGGGGATTTTAGGCCCAGCTTAGAGAATTCTAATTGAGAATTTTTGGAGCTGGGCCTTTTTGTTTCTCCGGCCCGCGGAAAACAGGAGAAACAACCACAAATTCAAGGAGGTTGCTATGAAAAGTATATTTTTGCTGGAAGATTTATTCTACAAAAGGTTAAACAACTTTTGGGACGTAACAATGGTGTCGTCAGGAAGGCAAGAATATTTTGTAACGGTAGTTGGTGACCGCAGGGTACTTGAAGCGGTTGTGAAAATCAGCTACCCGTTTGGCGATACCGCTAACGCTAGGCTCATCTCGGAGAAAGGTATCGATAGATTTACGAATGCGGATATCGATTCCCTTTTTGAAGATATAACGAGGATTGTGCATCATTATGGCGGGCCGCGTTATAAAATTGTTAAATGCCAAGCCATGTTTGGCAACCGGATACTTAATTATGGATGGCATGTTGATGAGGTAGTTAAGGAAGGAGATTTAAGATGAGAATAGAAAAAATCGCGGTAGAGAGAATCCAGATGGCAGTTTACAATCCCCGGGTAGATTTGAAACCCGGGGATCGGGACTACGAAAGCCTGAAGAAAAGTATAAATACCTTTGGGTTAGTCGAGCCCCTGGTGTGGAATAAACGTAACGGCAATCTTGTCGGAGGGCACCAGCGGCTGAAGATACTTATTGCCGCAGGATTCACGGAAGTTGAGGTAAGTGTCGTTGACCTCGATCCCGTGCAGGAAAAGGCCCTTAATCTGGCCTTAAACAAAATCCAGGGCGCATGGGACAACGATAAGCTGGCGGTCTTAGTTGAAGAGTTGACCAAGATCCCGGATTTTGACATGGGCCTTACCGGCTTTGATTTGCCGGAGGTAAGCGAAATCCTGGATCGCGTTGAGGACGCAAAGGAAGATGGTTTTGACCTTGGAAAAGAGCTTGATAGTAATATAGGTAAGGCGGTGACGCAAAGAGGCGATCTGGTTATCCTTGGCCGGCACCGCCTGCTTTGCGGCGATTCTTCTAATCCGGCAGATATCAAGCGGTTAATCGGTGACGCAAAAGTCAATCTTATCTTTAGCGACCCCCCATATAATGTAAATTACTATGGAGGTAACCGTCCTTCTGCCACCAACAGGCCAAAAAAACACCGCGACTGGGAAAGAATCTACAATGACAACCTGAGCCAGGATGAATATGAGGAGTGGCTAAAAGCAATACTTAAAAACGTCACTCCTTATCTTGCGCCGGGCGCGCCAGTTTACCTTTGGAATGGTTCTGCCCAGTTTGGCCCGATGTATCAGATGCTTACTGGGCTAGGATTCCATGTTTCATGCGTGATTACTTGGGCTAAGGAAAGTTTTGCCATCGGCTACGGTGACTATAACCAGCAGACTGAATTTTGTCTCTATGGTTGGAAAGAGGATAACGGCGCGCACCGCTGGTACGGTCCTACCAATGAATCGACCTTGTGGCAGATAAAAAGGGACCATACCGCAAGCTACAATCACCCCACCCAAAAGCCTGTAGCCCTGGCGCACCGGGCAATCAAAAACAGCTCCAAGCGCGGCGATATCGTACTGGATATGTTCCTGGGCTCCGGCACCACCCTGGTTGCCGCGGAAGGCCTAAAAAGGACTTGCTTTGGCCTGGAAATTGATCCCTACTATTGCGATGCCATAGTCAGGCGTTATATTGCCTGCGCAGGCAAGGGAAGCGTTCCGGAGGCCCTGGCCAGGAAATATGAGAAGGAGGAAGTAAATGCAGCCAAATAACGAACCCAAAGAGCAGCCGATATTAAGCCTGATCCAGCAGCTTAAAGATGGCCGGCTTGACCCGGCAACCATCGATAAGGACCTGCGCCAGCAGTGTGTCGAGGTATTTCTGGGTGAAGGCATGACGGTTTCCTCTATCGCGCAGGTCTTTGAGAAATGCGAAAAGACCATCCGGCGCGACATTGAGGATATTCGGGAGCATAATGCCCTTTCGCCGGATATCAACCTGGCCAAGAAGACAATCGGAGAAATGGTCATGTACGCAAGAATGCATCGTGACCATTTGATGCGCCTGGCCAGGAATAAGGATGCCTCTGTTGCCGAAAAATCTCAGGCAGAATACCTGGCTGCGCGTGTTGGCTTGGAGTTAATCGGTAAGATGCAGTCTCTTGGCTACCTGCCGTCAAAACCTACAGCCATTGTAGGTGATGTATTCCATCATTTTAACGGCAATGACATGGCTGGACTGCTTGATGAAATATCCAAGCAGGTAATAGAAGTTGAGAAGATCGCCTCCGAGACAGGGGTAATACCGAAAGAAATAGAAGGCGACTTAATCGAGGTCAAGGGGTTTATCAAAAAGGCAGAAAGCCTGAAAAAAGAAAAGAAGGAGTGAAAAAATGGACGAACAATTTAATTTACCTGAAAAAGAAATAGTCGTAAACCTCTATAAGCTTATCAAAATCAGGAGGATGCTCGGTAAAGATTTCCTGAAGTTCCGGCAGCAGTATTTTCCGCATTACCATAAGGTATTGGACGGGCCATTCCAGGAAGAGCTATCTAGGATGCTTTATGGGCTAATCGCAAAGCGCGGCTCTAAAATCGCCATTGCCGCGCCCCGCGGCTGCGCTAAAAGTACCATCGTGAGTCTTGAGTATGTCATTTACTGCATCTGCTACAAGCTTGAGAATTTCATCGTGATAATTTCAAGCACCGCTGACCAGGCAAGGGGATTCCTGAACGATATCAAACAGGAACTGGAAACTAACGAGCACCTCATTAAGGACTTCCCGGATATCTGCGAAATTGGCGCAAAGCCGGGGCCTCCGCGCTGGACCCAGCATGAAATTGTAACGCGTAATAAGGTCAAAGTGATAGCGCTAGGCGTAGGGCAGCAGATCCGCGGTAGGCGCAACCGGGAATTCAGGCCCTCTTTGGTTATCCTTGATGATATCGAAACCAACGAAGGCCTGCAGAACATGGAAAGCTTCAATAAGCTGGAGGACTGGCTGACCAAGGCAGTGTTAAAGGCGGGTTCTTCAACCAGCAATTTCATCTACGTGGGGACGATACACCATTACGGGTCACTCCTTGCCAAATTCACCGACCCCAGGGAAACCGCAGGCTGGAATAGTAAGATATACAAATCCGTAATTAGCTGGGCCGAGTGCCCTGAATTATGGGAAAGGTGGATTAAGGTATTCCATTCGCAGGATGCCTATAAGGATGGCTTTGGTCCTGAGGCAGCCAGGAAATTCTTTGAAGATAATAAGGCCGAAATGCTCAAAGGAACGCAGGTTATCTGGCCTGCGAGCAAAAGCTATTACGACCTTATGGTTCTTCGGGAACAGGACGGCCAAATCAGCTTTGATTCCGAGATGCAAAATGAGCCCACAAACCCAAGAGACGCGACCTTCAATCTGAACGAGCTTCATTACTGGACTGACAGGTTTGGCTCGGAAGAAGAGCTTCTGGGTAGCATCCGGGAAGGAAATGAGTTGCCTTACGGCGCCTGTGATCCCAGCATGGGCAAAACAAACAAAAACAGCGATTACTCTGCTATCGTAACCGTGGTTAAGGATGCTAAGACCGGGATTATCTATGTAATTGACGCCGATATAGCCAGGAGGCTGCCGGACAGGACTATAGATGACATCCTGGACTACCAAAGGAGGCGCAGGTATAGGAAGTTTGCATTTGAAGCCAATAATTTCCAGGAATTTATGGCTATGGAGTTGGAAAAGCGCTCCGGAGCGTCCGGCACCTACGTGCGCGTAGAGGAAATAAAGCACATTTCCGACAAACTGGCCCGGATTGAATCACTGCAGCCGATGGTCAAGAACGGCACTATTCAATTCTCAAGGAAACACCATACCTTGCTTGAGCAGATGAAGTTCTTCCCGCGGGGAGTCCACGATGACGGCTTGGATGCATTGCAGATGGCCGTAGATCTGGCTATTAAAAGCCGCAAGCGCCTGATGACTATAATATACGATAATGGTCGGGTGAAAACAATCTATAATGAATAATAATTGTCAAGAATTGCCTTGATTATTCTGCTTTCCTATGGCTATATCATACCCTAGAGAGAATTGAGAGGTAGACTTTAAAGTTGAGCTATTTAAAGTCCAGTAGCTTTGAAGGGGTCAAATTTAAGGCCTTTGCTATTCTATCAATAGTGTCTATTTTTACTGCGCCGGGTTTATTAGATTCGAGACGTTGGTAATAGCGGGTATCCATTTCTAAACGTTCAGCCATTTGTTCTTGGGTTAAATGGAGCCGTTTTCTAAGGGTTTTAAGCCGCTGAGCAAAGTGGAGTCTAATTTCAGGTGTCAACATGACTTTATTATAAGCAATACGGCTTAAAGCACCACGGCACTATAATACCGTAAAAGACCTTGCTCTATTGGCTGAATTATTGTAATATAAAGCAAAATGGAAGGAGGAGCATATGGCGCAGGTTATTAATTTTATTCTTTTTCCTTTATTTTCGACATTATGCGTTGGATCGCTAGTAACTGCTATTTATTTTGTGATTTGTAAAATATGGAAACGTGAATTTCAAAAAAAGACAGTTTTAAAAATTTATAAGATTAATCTTATTTCTTGGGCTGTTTTATCTTTTCTAATATTTATTCTTCCAAAGTTACCATTTGAGCGATTCGTGAATTTATTCCCGGCCTTAATCATCCTAGGGATAGTTTTCTTTATTATACAAGCACGTAAGTGCAAGAGGAGATCCGGGGTTTCTGTTAAAAGTATAAAAGAAACAAAATGTACCTGCCAGGTTTGCGGTAATGTCTGGTATTACGATAAGCAGGAGTATCTGGAAAATAAGGGTCAAAGGATGATCAATTCGGCGAACCAAAACAGTAATTGCTCAAGTGATCTATTATGTTGTTCCGGCTGTTGGCCCGCGCTTTTTATCCCTAGGGCACAGCAAGTGCCAGTTAAAAATTTGAATAAGTGCCCGAAGTGTAATTCTTCGGCGATTACGAAAGAAGAAGTAGTACACAACATTTCCTAATGAAATATTTGCTAATAGCCATTATTAGGCTATACCAGTTATTTGTATCGCCTATCCTTTCAAGACGAATACGCTGCAAATTCCATCCTACTTGCTCTGATTATGCAATAGAAGCTCTTGATAAATATGGAGCCGTGGTGGGTTTGAAAAAGATCATTCATAGATTACGCCGTTGTAATCCTTATAATGGTGATAGTTGCATTGATTATCCGTAGCAACCTTAATGATAAACCAAAGTAGGAGGAAGACTAGGGGGAATAATGAAAAAGTTAAGCTACCTATTCGTTATGGCAATATTAATGAGCGGGTGTGCTCCTGCGCAGGTGCATTTGGCAAATTTTAGGGAAGACGTAGAAAGAACGCATAAAGTCGCAGAGAGGGTTTTTGCTTATCGTTATAAAGACGTTTTTTTGGCAATAGTCCAAGTCTTGAATGATACCGTGACAACCATATATACCAAAGATTACAATAATGGGATCATACTCGGCAAAAATGATTTAGGGCAGGCATTGGGAGATTTCCAAAAGCCTTCTCATAATTTTGGATTTTGGTTAAAAGATTTAGGTAATGGAAAGACCGAAGTTACATTAAGAATGGTAGAGCCACAATGGCCAATGGGTGGGACTGCAGAAGAAGAGTTCAATCTGATTAAAAGAGAACTGGAGACGAGAGCCAAGCTGAAAGATACTAAATAATGAATTTATCGCTCGGTGGAGCCATCTTTGGCTTAGTATCAAAATGCATTGACAAAACAAGCGATTGTGATAAATTAACTTCATAAGAAGATTATAATCGTCCCGAGTTGGAAGGGATAAATCCCGGACGTTAAAAAAGAAAAACCTTCGTTGGGCCTAATATGCCTGGCGAAGGTTTTTCTTTTATTGGTATAATAGCATTTTTGGTTCCGTATACCCTTACTAGAGGAGGTGTTATGTATCCATATAATTTCCGGACAAACCAAAAAGGAATAAATTTTAGGGAAGTTTTTGTAGCTATGCCCTTTGCAGATAAATATGAAATAATTTATAGTAGTCTTATAGTCCCCGCAATAGCAAAAGCTAATGAAAAATTGGGCTTTAAAGGAGACCAAAGCTTATTGCCATATCGAGCCAAAGATGATATCCACACACGTTCCGGTTGGATTAACATCTTAGAACATCTACTAACTTCCCAAATAGTTTTTGGCGTGTTAACTGGTAGCAATGCAAATGTATTTTATGAGTTGGGGATAGCTCATGCTACACAGCCGATCACAAGACAGATATTGATTGCAGAATCAGGCTATGAGGCTAAATTTGATTTAAAAGATTTAATCTATTACGAATATCATGAACCGTTGAGCGAATGCATAGATTCTTTGTCGGAAAAGATAAAAGATGCAATAGAGTGGTATAAGTTATCTCAGGAAAAGAAAGTCCATCAAGCAAGAATGCTTATAGGCCCATATGATTTCGAGGTACTTATGCAACATGGAAGAGAACGTTGTTTCGCAATTCATACTACAAAAGGAAAAGAAGAATATGAAAAGAAATACGGTGAAGGGTCTTTTAAAAAGCATATTTCCGCAATAACTAATTTATGCCATCACGGCATTCTTGGACTTGATAGTTCAACTCAAGCGATTGAAAATGGAGTTAATGTTTCTTTTTCTTACCATTGGACGAACTTAGGTAATTGTATCTTGGAAACAATGAAATTAATTGATATGGATGAGGTAAAAAAGCGAAGAGCAGGAATACCTTGGTATTTTGAATAAAAACTACCCGAGGAATAATCGATTGTAACACGAAGGTTTTATAGTATTTGATGCGTATTAAATGAAAAAACTGTTCTTGCTTTAACACAGTTATAAATACTAGAAAATGGAAAGACTAAAATATTTCAATACGCCAGAAGGACAGATTTACTTGCGAAGAGTAAGGTTAAGATCCTGGTTTTGTGTTGAGGTTGATCAGGAGCCCAAAAGTAAGTCAATAAAAAAAGAAGATGCGATATATTTTCAGAATAAAGTTTTAGAAGCCTTAAAAAAGCGTTGTAAAAGAGCATACAACTCACCGATAGTTTTACAAATTGACTTCTACACAAGCCAAAAGACTCCTCCTGGAATACATAGCTTAGCTAAAAATTACCTTGATTTATTGAAAGATCCTGTGCCGGGACTGAAGATTAAATGCAGGAAAGTACTATATAATGATGACCGCCAAGTTAAATTATTAATTGTAAATTATCATTTAGGAGAAGGCCCTGCTATCCATATTCAAGCAGAAACATTAAGAAGCTTTATCTGTGATCTAGATTTAATCAGAAGAATTCAGGCAGATGATTTTGAAGAGGGCAATAAATTTGATGACTATGAATTATCTGATGCTCGCGATGAGTTAGATGATAAATTAACAGGGGATGATTTAGATGACGATGATTTTACTGTACGCGAATTAAGAGAACTTGAATCACAGAAGGATCCTTATATAAAAAAACTTGGTTTGAAATCATACTTAGCTTATAGAAATATGCTTATACGGGGCATCCAGCACAATTATTTGAAATCTAGGCAGTTAGACATAAATTGGCTGTTAAGTATTTTTCCTTCTTTCTATCTCCACGAGAAAAGTAGGGCTACAGGAATAGAACTATATAAAAATATTGCACATATGGGACGTAATTTTGTAAGCACGATAGGAATCCATTTGCCTAGTAAGCCTACAAATAAAGAAAAAACCAAAGAATTCAAAGAAGAAATTAAAAGAACCTTTGAAAATTTTAAGAAAAAATATCCAGTACTATTTCCTTTAACGAGTGTCTTGGGGGTAACGGTTCTTTTCCTTCCACCGAAGGGCGAAATTACTGATTTAGATAATTTAGCAAGAAAATATATCGTTCCATTCATTAATGAAATAGTCCAACCGCCTAGGCATTACGTGGAGACAATTAATATAGATGATATGACCGATGATCCTCTAAAGAAACATTTCTTAGAGGAATTGAGTAGATTGCCAAAAGATCCACGTTATTCTATCGTGCAGTATCAGATAATAGAAGTACCTCGCATCGCAGATGATTCACCTGAAGGGTATATCAGGCTTTTTTTCAACGACGGTAGTTATGAAAGCAATTTGTGGGCTAAGTTAAAACATATTTTAGATGAATGGGAAGATTCTCTTGATTAGATTCGTGGCAGAATAAAGGTCGACTTATTCCCATAAAGTCGCCAATGTCCATCAAACTACGATGGACATAAGATAACGCTTTACCAATCAAAGAGTTACGCAATTTAAAGACAAAAATCAGTGGACATATAAGACAAAATCCGAGCACAAAGCGCATTATTGCGCGGCAGTAATGCCAAAATACAGGCCTCTCAAAAGTGAAAATCCTTGCCAATTTGGGCCATTTAACCTATACTAAATTAGCTAGTAACGAGAGGATTTACCTATGGCAAATTTATAGGGACCCAAAATTTTTGCTTTCAGCAAAAATTTTGGTCCTACGCGAGGCCGGCGTTTTTACTGAATGCCGAGTGTAGGACCTTAAAAATTAACTTCGCCCCATGCCCTGGCACGTCTACATCATCCAATGTAACGACTCCAAGCTCTACACCGGAATCACCAATAACCTTGAGCGCAGGCTCAAGGCCCACAACAGCGGCAATGGCTGTAGATTCACAAAATACAGGACACCCGTAACATTGCTGCATAGCGAGGAATGCCGCACTAAGCCGGCCGCATTAAAGCGGGAAGCCGCGATTAAGCGGATGGAGAGGGTTCAGAAGCTGGCCTTAATTAAAGCCAAATAAGGGCCACTAAGACTATCCCCGCGATAATCATTCCCAAAGCAATTTGCCTTTCGTAGAATCTAAAATATCGGTCCATATCGTTCCTTTCCACCCCCTTCTTTTGCTCCACAGGAGCATACTTTCCTGTACCATCAAAAAACTGCCGCAATTTTTAAGGAGTAAGCCAGTTTAAATTCATTGAGAAACTTTATAGAAAGTGCTAGAATAAACTTGAGGTTGGTGTTTGTAAGGTAGTAATATCATAGTAGCTAAAATGTAGTATAATGTCAATCAAAAATGTTTCGTGAAAGGTTAAAAGAGTTAAGAAATAAAGCCGGTTGGTCTCAGCAGCAATTAGCTGAGAAAGCTGGTTTATCTTATAATGTGATAACAAAAGTTGAGCAGGGTGCGGCTAAAAACCCTAATATTCAGACCATAATCAAATTAGCGGATGCTTTTGGTCTAGGTATAGATGAATTAATCGGGAGAAAATAGCATAAACTATTAATATCCCATATATGAATAATTTTAGAAGAATTTTCATAGTGTTTGCTGGCGGAAATTTGGCTGCAGAAAGGCATTTCCAAGATACTATCCGAAGGAAACGCCATCTATGCGAAATTAGACAATTTCTTCCGTCCACCGAAATAAAAAACCTAGAAAAGATTTATCACAATGCACCTTTTATAGTATGGGGAGCAGTGCCAGGGGGCATGAATGCAACTCGGTGGGAGAAAATGAAACCCGGAGACATCTTGTTAATTTATAACCAAGGTCGTGTTCGTTTTGTGGGTGAAGTTGCAGCCAAGGTAAGAAGTAGAGATTTAGCACGGTATTTCTGGAGAGAAGATTCTTCCGGTGCAACCTGGGAATTAATGTATTTTATAGTTAATGAAGAAAGTGTTAATGTTCCACTGCAGAAAGTTAATCCACTTTTTGGTTACAAAGAAAATTATAATCCACGCGGTTTTAGTATGATTAATGATGAAGCGGTAGAGGATTTCGTTAAGCATTATGGAGATGTTTTAGGTGTATTAAAGACTCTAGAACGGGAAGAAGAAGTGATCGAGATTCCAGAGCAGAAGCAGATTGTGAAAGAAATTACAGAAGAGCAAATTGAAAGTGCTCCATCCGAACATGTTGAAATGCAGTGGAGGCTTATTCGTTTAGGGAAACTCGCCAATCTTGATATCTGGGTTCCTAGGGCAGATCAAAGCAAAGAATATGAAGGGCATAAGTTCAGAGAAATAGTTTTGACTGATTTCCATGAAAGTTTAGATGTGCCACCTACAATAAAGAATATTGACGTTGTTTGGAAGTTTGGGCCATATTCAATAAAATCTGCATTTGAAATTGAGCATTCTACTGCAATTTATTCAGGAATTTTACGTCTTTCAGACTTACGAGCAGAAACTCCCAACTCAACCTATCCTTTATTTATTATTGCTTCGGAAGATAAAAGGAGAAAAGTTTTTAATGAATTGCTCAGGCCAACATTTGCCGGTTCAGCTTTAAGACTTAATGAAGTAATTAGATTTCTAAGTTATGATAGAATTCGGGAGATAGACAATTCATTTAAAAATATAAAAGAATTTGATTCTAACGTATTATTGAATGCCGGAGAAAAGGTAAGCTAATAAAATTAACATAATCTATACATAACAAGATTTGTAAATGCTCTTAAAGTAGTCTAGATGAGTTTCTCGTTAAGAAGTGGTTGACAAAACCGATTTTTTATGGTACAAATAAATGAACAATTAGGTGAAGTGGTATGTTTCGAAGGGGGAACTGCCACGTTAAAATAATAAAAACCTTCGCTCTAAAGGCGGAGGTTTTTTGTTTAAAATATTTATTCTGCCATTTTAGTCAAAAAGGAGGTGCGAGATGCCCAACTTGAGTCACAATGAACTAAAATACATGCTTATCGATAGCCTTCGATTATATACGGAAGATGTTGTTTTTATTGCTGGCAACAATCCGTATCAATTCAGAATAAACCAAAAGATATTTTATATATTTATTCATAATGTACATGACTCGGGGCATGGAAGAGGCAATGTAGATGAAAGCAGAATACAGATTCAACGAACCAAAAATTTTACGGCTGCGCAAAATTCAAGGCTCCCCGTTCTTTTCTTAGGATTTTACGCTGACTCGCACGTTTTTACTGCGTGGGATCCAGACATCCTTACCAGGAGAATTAATAAGCGAGGGGTAGTTTCTGTCTATACTAGATTTTCTGTGCAAACAAGGGCTTTTAATCAAGGAATAGCTGTCTATCGAGATAGCAACGGGCAAGCAATTATTACATTTAAGCCCGAATTTCTAGGGCTTTATCTTGAAAATTTTACAAGTATACATAACGCGAATGAAGAGACATTGCTAAAGTTAGCACAGAAATCTCGTGAATCAATTCAAACTCCAGAAGGTAAAGAAGGGGAAGTAACTATAGGAAGAGACCGGTTTGTCGTAACTCATACTTGCTTTAAAAGAGATCCGCGATTTAAGCAAGTTGTCTATGATGCATATAGCGAACGTTGTGCTTTTTGTGGGATACAACTTGAATTGGTCGCTGCCGCTCACATCGTTCCTCATTCTCATGAAAGAGGTAACGATGACCCTACGAATGGCATTTCTCTTTGTGCTTTGCATCATGCAGCTTTTGATAGTGGTTTAGTTTTTATGGATGAAGATTACAGTATCAAGGTCAATGAAGAAAAGATTAAATATTTAACAAAAATAGGTAAGGATGGCGGTCTTAGGAAGTTCGAAGGTCTTCATTTCGAAAAGATCCAACTTCCAAGGACAAGGACAGTTTATCCCTCTGCAGAATATATAAAGCTAGCTAATAGCATAAGAGGTATAAATTAAAGTGAATAAACTAAAGGCAGTCAGCCTTTTCTCAGGATGCGGTGGTTTAGATATCGGAGCACATTTAGCAGGGATCGAAACTGTGTCGTGCCTAGAAATAGATGGTGATTGCGTTGGTACTCTAAGGACAAATCGTATCTTTAAAAATGCTAGAATTTTCGAAGAAGATATCACCTCTTTTTCTACCTCGAAACTTAAAAAGGTGCTTAAGGAAGAGAAGGCAAAAGATATAATAGTTATTGGAGGGCCACCTTGCCAACCATTTTCAAAAGCAGGGTATTGGATTGGGCATAGCCGGAGGAAGGGAATTAAAGACGAGAGGAATTTAGTAGGTGAGTTTTTGCGTATTGTTAAAAGTTTAAAGCCCGCTGGATTTCTCCTTGAGAATGTTGAAAGCATACTGCATCCAAGGCATAAGGTTGTTGTAGATGATTTAGTTTCTAGGATATCAACGCTAGGCTACGAATATAAATTAATAAAGGCCTCTGCTTTAGATTTCGGTGTCCCTCAGAAGAGAAACAGAGTTTTTATCATAGGATTAAAGGGGCGTTTTAAAATCCATGAACCGAAGAAGACTCATTGTTCTCCAGGCAGAGTACAGGAGACGGGATTGAAGGCTTATGAAGCGGTTGGTAAGTTTATAGAAAAATATAATAGACCGGAGTTTTTTGAGGAGGAGGAAGTTACAGAACATGGAACCTATGGTAAGGAGTTGAGGGAAATTCCTCCGGGAAAGAACTATTTTGCTCTTTCCGAAAGAGACAATCCCGAAAACCCTCGTTTTAGAGCAAATAAGCGTTTCTGGAATTTTCTGCTGAAACTCCATCCTGCTATTCCTTCTTGGACCATAGCGGCTCAACCCGGACCGTGGGTAGGTCCTTTCCATTGGACATCAAGAAGGCTTAGGGTACCAGAGATTGCTGCTATTCAAACCTTCCCAGAAAACTATAAGTTTTCTGGGACAAGGCGATCAATTCAAAGGCAGATAGGCAATGCCGTTCCTCCATTATTAGCAAAGGCTATGGTAAGTTTCTTAAAGGAGAATCTATAGTGAATTTGATACGACCTTCTGCTGTGAGTATCTTTTCTGGAGCAGGAGGACTCGATTTAGGTTTTCATAAAGCAGGTTTTGATATTAAATTTTCAACTGATAGCTGGCAGACGGCATGTGATAGCCTTCGGCAAAATAAATGTCCAGAACATGTGGAATGTCGAGATATCAGAGAGATTAACTTCAAGAAAGCATTAAAAGCGTTGAGGGCTAATGAGATTGATTGTCTTATTGGGGGACCGCCTTGCCCACCTTATTCAAAATCACGTTTTTACTTAAAGCAAAAAAAAAGGGCACTGGCTGACGAAAATTCCTATACATTAGAAGAGTATTTTAGGGCGTTATCAGAGATACAACCCAAGGTTTTTTTATTTGAGAACGTACATGGCTTTATATATCGTCCTCATCTTGAGGCATTCAATTTTCTGAGAGAACAATGTGACGCGCTCGGCTACAATATTACTTCTAAGGTAATTAATGCAGCTGATTTTGGCGTTCCTCAGATTAGGGAAAGGTTTATTTGCGTAGGAGTAAAGAGAGGCTTACCAGAGTTTATCTTTCCAAAATCAACGCATTATAATCCGGAGAAAAAGAGTGCAATGAAAGGACAAAAGCCATGGGTAACCTGTGGGGATGTTTTAAATGACTTGGATTATTCACTTCCTGGCGATAAGAAGATGGAGGCGGGATCGAAGCATAAGGATTTATTGAAACTAGTTCCGCCAGGCCAAAATTATCTTTTTTTTACAAAAGAAAGAGGGTATCCAAATCCTGTTTTTAAGTGGCGTTCAAGATACTGGTCTTTTCTCCTTAAACTATCTCCTAAAAAGCCCTCTTGGACAATTCAAGCTAGTCATTCTAACAATATGGGGCCATTTCATTGGAAGAATAGATTTTTAAGGATATCTGAGATAAAACGAATACAGACTTTCAGTGATGATTATGTTATCCTCGGTGACTTTAAGGAGCAATGGCGACAAATAGGGAATGCAGTGCCTCCTTTTCTTGCGGAGGTTATAGCGGGAGAAATTAAAAAACAAATCTTCGAGGACAAAAGTCTTCTCGAGCAGCAACTATGCCTGGTAATATAGAAATACTAGAGACATATTACCTAATTTATAAATAAATATTTTGTCTCCAGAATTTCATTAATAAATTAGAAAGTTTTGTTAATAGAAACATAAATACCGGGAGTAATTTTAATGGCGGTCAAAGAATGTCTGTAAATTAATTTTTTAAATATGAATTATAAACTATCACCATCAGATTTGACATATCTATTTGAAGGGTGCAAGTATTGTTTTTCTTTAAAGGTTAAACATGGGATAAGCCAGCCTTCAATGCCTATGCCTGGAATTTTTAGCGCGATTGCAGGAAGACAAAAAGAATTTTATGCTGGGAAAAGAACAGAATATTTTTCTCCAGATTTGCCCCCAGGAGTTATTGAATATGGGGAGAAATGGGTAGAGTCTATACCAATAAAGACAGAGGGATCGCTGATCTCTTGTTATATAAAAGGTAGATTTGATATGGTAGTAAAATTTGATGATGGAGGATATGGCATTATTGATTGTAAGACTGCCAGTCCTTCTCAATCAAAAACTCAAATGTATGGTAGACAATTACAGGCTTATACTTATGCGCTTGAAAATCCGGCGCAAAATCAACTTTCACTGTCCCCTATTGTAACACTAGGCATACTTTACTTTGAGCCTTCTTCTTTTGGACAGCTTAATCTTGAGGAACAGTCTTTTCGCGGTAATTTAGTTTGGCATGGGGTTGAAAGAAATGATATAGGCTTTTTCAGTTTTATGAAAACAATAGTGAGAGTTTTAGAATCCGACGAGATTTATCCACATACTTGCGAAAGCTGTACATATTGTAAGCAGGGAAACGCTTGTCTTGTAGGTAAAAGAGAAGCGTTTGAAAAGGGTTGTACTTGTTGTTCTTGGTGTAAATATAGATTTCAAATGAAAGAATTAGATGGTTCAGTGAGTGCAGCTTTAAAGGATTTATCTTTTAAGGATATTCCCGCTTGTCCTCAATGTGGAAGTCAAATGTCAAAGAAAGTAGGGAAATATGGCGAATTCTTATCTTGTAATAGATATCCTGAATGCAAAGGTACTAGAAAAATATGAACCAAAGTAAAAGTTTTATTATACATAGTTCCTGAATTATCATGATTTGGATATAGAGGGATTGCTTATAAAGGAATTCAGAGGATACTTTAGAATTCCGGGGACACTTTACATAATTTGGAATTAAGTATGATGTCCCCAGATTTTTCTTTTAATTAAACGCAAGGAGTGATCATGAAAAAAATACTCATAGTTTTATCAGTATTTTTTATGCTGCGAATCGGAACGGCATTTGCGCAAGGTGAGGCGCTAAGGCCAACAGATGAGCAGCTTAAAACAATCTTAGCTGATTTTGATCAGTATTCAGCTAAGGCAATGATTGATTGGAAGGTCCCCGGCATGGCGATCGGTATTGTCCGGGACGGCAAGCTTATATTCGCCAAAGGTTATGGCGTAAAGACGCTCGGCAGCGATGACCCGGTTTCAGAAAATACCATCTTCCAGATCGGCTCTACCTCCAAGGCCTTTACCGCGACGCTTGCCGCGATGCTCGCCGATGAAGGCAAATTCAAATGGGAGGATAAGGTTCTTGACCATGTCCCGGACTTCGCGATGTATGATCCATGGGTGACCAGGGAGTTCCAAGTCGTGGATCTGATGGCTCAGCATAGCGGTATGCCCGGATATGCGGCGGATTCGCTTTATATTTTTGGTTTTGACCGGCCGTATATAAGGCAGGCGGTTCGTCATATCAAGCCTGTAGCCAGCTTCCGCGCGAAATATGCTTATCAAAACGGGCTGTGGCTTACGGCATCCGCGATCATTGAAAAATATACAGGTAAGACCTGGGAGGAGGCGCTTAAAGAGCGTATTTTTGAGCCATTGGGAATGTCTGATTCCTCAGCGGATATGCAATCTTTCTTGAACGCAAAAGACGTTTCTTCGCTGCATGCGGCTGACGGCGATAAGGTGATCGCATTGCCCAAAAACTGGGAATTCCTCGATTGGAGTTATGTTGCCGGGCCTGCCGGAGCGATCAACTCGAATGTTATGGATATGGCAAAGTGGCTGGCCTTTCAGATGAATGACGGTAAGGCCAATGATAAACAGCTGGTTTCCGAAGAGAATATGCGGGTCATTCATTCGCCGAAGACCATAATCGGCTTAGGCGGTAAAACGCATGAAAATATATTTTACTGTTTAGGATGGTTGTACCAGGAGCATTCGCCTTATCCGATGGTCTGGCATAACGGCGGCACGCTTATGAAAACTATGGTCGCCTATGTCCCTGAACAAAAGATCGGGGTAGTCGTTCTTTCGAATTATGTGACGCAGCTGCCGGAGTTATTAGCCTTCAGATTTTTTGACCTTTATTCCGGCAAGCCTGCCAGGGACCTGAGCGCTGAAGGCCTGGCGGAGTTAGAGAAAACGCAGAAAGAGGAAAAGGAGAAGAAACCTGCCGCGCCAAATGAGCCTGCCGCGCCGTTACCTTTAGAGAAATACGCCGGGAATTACGCGAACGACATATACGGCAAATTAAATGTTTCTGTTGTTGACGGTCAATTGACCATAGTGATAGGGCCCAGAAAAGTAAAAATGATCCTTAAGCACTGGGATAAGGATATTTTCAGCATAAATTACCCGATTTACGGCGTAGACCTGGATGATGGATTCGCGATCTTTCAAATCGATCCGCAGGGAAAGGTTACCGGCGTAAACATTGATCCCCTAGACCAGGATGACGATCTGGGCGTTTTTAAGCGGGTCGAAGAGGATACTGTAAAAAAATAAAAAATGCAAGACGCTTTGTATAACTAACTGTAAAATCAGGAATTACAAAACAAATATCTAACGTCAGAAAGAGGGATTTATTTAGTAACGCATTGATAATCAAAGAGTTACATAAAGCGTCTTATGAAGTTATGAAGTAAATATCAAGGCCATTCGCATTGAGGGCGGATGCTGCCAAATCATTAAAAGGGTCAAGAAATGAAAGATGGGAAGAAATTCCTATATATTGTTGCGGCATTTTTAGCGTGTTTCTACCTGCCGGTTGAGAATCTGCGGTTTACAAACGCAATATTCGAGGCATTAGCGCTTGTTAAGTGGTATGCCCGGGAACACGTATTGCTCTGTCTTGTCCCGGCGTTCTTTATAGCCGGAGCGATATCTGTGTTTGTCAGCCAGGCGTCGGTGATGAAGTATTTCGGCGCCAAGGCGAATAAATTTCTTTCATATAGTGTGGCCTCGGTATCCGGTACTATTCTTGCTGTTTGTTCTTGCACTGTTTTACCTCTTTTTTTAGGTATCTATAAAAGAGGGGCAGGGCTCGGACCGGCGATCGCTTTTCTTTATTCCGGCCCCGCTATTAATGTTTTGGCAATTATTCTAACGGCACGTATCCTTGGTTGGCAGTTGGGTTTGGCAAGAGCAATTGGTGCTGTAATATTTAGCGTAGTTATTGGTTTATTAATGCACCTTATATTTTTAAAGGAAGAACGCGCGCGCCATGCCTCGGGAGATCTTCAGTTCGGCGAAGTTAAGATAACAAGGCCTCTTTGGAAAGACATTATTTATTTCTTCTCTATGGTTGCTGTGCTGGTTTTCGCAAATTGGGGTAAGCCCCTGGAAGGCGACACCGGGATTTGGAGCCTCATTTACACATATAAATGGTGGATTACAGGATTTTTCTTAGCGGTTTTGGCCTACTCCATTTTTAGCTGGTTTAAGAAACACGAGTTAAAAGACTGGACCCAGGCCACCTGGGGATTCGCTTTGCAGATACTTCCGCTTCTTTTAGGTGGGGTGCTTGTTTCGGGTTTCTTATTAGGAAGGGTAGGGCATGAAGGCATTATCCCTTCGCGCTGGATTGAGGCTTTAGTTGGCGGGAATTCTTTAAGAGCGAATTTCTTTTCATCGATTGTGGCGGCATTTATGTATTTTGCCACATTAACGGAAGTGCCTATATTACAAGGCCTCATCGGTTCCGGCATGGGTAAAGGGCCTGCGCTTGCTCTTCTTCTGGCCGGCCCAGCTTTGAGCTTGCCGAGCATGCTGGTTATTCGTGGCGTTATCGGAACCAAAAAGACAGTCGTTTATGTGGCGCTTGTGGTTGTCATGGCTACCATAAGCGGAATGATATTTGGTTTCCTTGTTAAATAAGTGAGGAGATTTATGGAAAAGAAAGAAATTAAAAAGATAGTGAAAGAAGGCTATGCCAAAGCAGCTAAGCAGGGATCGTCTTGTTGTTCTTCCGGCTCATGTTGTTCATCATCAAGCAACGCCTGGAATGTCAGTAAAACTGTTGGCTATACCGATGATGAGCTGAACGCTGTTCCGGAAGGGGCAAATTTAGGGTTTGGATGCGGAAACCCGGTTGCCCTTGCTTCATTAAAAGAAGGTGATGTCGTGCTTGATTTAGGAAGCGGCGCAGGGTTCGATGCATTTTTGTCGGCTCAGCGTGTCGGTAAAGCCGGCAAGGTCATCGGCGTTGACATGACGCCTGAGATGGTTGCTAAAGCGCAAGAAAACGCCAGAAAGGGTCACTATAGCAATGTGGAATTCCGCCTAGGAGAAATTGAAAAACTGCCCGTAGAGGATAATTCAATTGATGCGATCATATCAAACTGCGTTATTAACCTGTCGCCTGATAAGGAAACGGTATTTAAAGAGGCTTATCGGGTCTTGAAGGCAGGAGGCCGGTTGATGGTCTCGGATCTGGTGCTGGCTAAAGATCTGCCTAAACAGATAAAGGAATCAGTTGAGGCTTATGTGGGTTGTCTTGCGGGAGCCATTAAGAAAGATGAGTATTTAAAACTTATAAGAATGGCTGGGTTTGAGGATGTTCTGGTGGTTAGCGAATCGAGTTATCCGGTTGATGCAATGTTTGATAACCTCAAAGGCGCTCAAGATGCGGTAGTCAGTATAAAAGTTTCTGCCGTAAAAATATAATGATGGAGTGAAAATGAAAATCGAAATCTTAGGGGTGGGTTGTCCTAGATGCAAACAGCTTACCGCTAATGCTGAAGCGGCAGTTAAAGAGCTTAACATTCAGGCCGAGATCAGCAAGGTGACGGATATCGGTAAGATCACCGAATACGGCGTGATGATGACCCCGGCGCTTGCCGTGGACGGTAAGATAGTTTCGTCCGGCAAGGTATTAAGCAGAGACGAAATTAAGAAGCTTCTTGCGAAATAACAGGAGAAAAGTTGAAGAAATCTCTTTTAGTGACCCTTGCCTTATTAATGGTTATCGGCGCATGCTCTTTGGCCATGGCTGATGAGAATAAATCGGCAAGCAGGGTCATAGCCTATTACTTTCACGGCACGTTTCGCTGCTATACTTGTACGGATATGGAAAAATACTCAAGAGAGGGGATCGAAACAAATTTCAAAGACGCGCTCGCTTCCGGCAGCTTAGAGTTTAAGGCGGTTAACGTTGAAGACCGGGGCAACGAGCATTTTGTGAATGATTATCAGCTTTATACAAAATCGCTCATCCTGTCCTTGGTTAAAGACGGCAAGGAGATCAAGCATAAGAACCTTGATCAAATTTGGCAGCTTGCCCGTAACAAAGAGAAGTTTATCGCCTATGTCACCGGCGAAGTGACTGAGCTGTTAAAGGATGTGAAATAATGGAGATTCTAATCGCTTTTGGTTCTGCTTTATGGCTGGGGATATTGACTTCGATCAGCCCTTGCCCTTTGGCGACGAATATTGCGGCCGTGTCGTTCCTTGCGAAAAGAATAGCGCATCCGGCATTAGTGTTTCTTTCGGGTCTTGCGTATACGGTCGGGAGGATGCTCTCGTATGCAGCCCTGGGATGGATCATTATTAATTCGCTCTTGAGCGTTCCTCAGGTCGCCCAATTCCTGCAGAAATATACAGGCAAAGCATTAGGGCCTCTTTTGATCATCACGGGGCTCATTTTGTTAGAGGTAATTACTTTGCGCCTACCGGGTTTCGGGTTGTCGCAAAAGCATCATAATAAGCTCGCCGAGGCAGGGGCTCCGGGAGCGTTTCTGCTGGGATTGATCTTTGCTTTGGCATTTTGCCCGGTTTCAGCGGCCTTATTCTTCGGAAGCCTTATTCCTTTAGCGCTTAACAGCAAAGAGGGAGCCTTGTTGCCTTTTGTTTATGGGGTGGGGACAGGCCTGCCCGTATTGTTATTCGCGGTGGCAATTGCGCTGGGAGTCACTTCTATGAGCCGTTGGTTTCATCGGATCACGCGGATCGAATACTATACCCGTAAAATTACCGGAGTCGTATTTATCATCGTTGGCTTATATTATACAGGAATATATATTTTAAGATTATTTTAAGGCGCATTAAAGGAGACGGGTATGAGTGAAGGGATTGTTAAGAAGCTGTCGTTCTTAGACAGATTTCTGACGTTATGGATATTCTTAGCTATGGGGATAGGGGTTTTCTTCGGATATGCCTATCCGCAGATTGTCAATTTCTGGAATAGATTCCAGGTTGGAACAACCAATATCCCGATTGCCATAGGCCTTATCCTGATGATGTATCCTCCTTTGGCGAAGGTAAAATACGAAGAGATGGGGAGCGTTTTCCGTAATACAAGAGTATTGCTGCTTACGCTTATCCAAAACTGGGTAATTGGGCCGGTGCTTATGTTCATTCTCGCAGTCGTATTTTTGCGCGGGTATCCTGAATACATGGCCGGACTTATCATGATCGGGCTTGCCCGCTGTATTGCCATGGTTATCGTTTGGAATGAGTTAGCCAAAGGCGATACTGAATATTGCGCGGGGCTGGTAGCGTTTAATTCCGTTTTTCAGGTGCTTTTTTATTCCGTATACGCCTGGATCTTTATAACAGTGCTGCCGACATGGTTTGGTCTTAAAGGGTCAATAGTGCGCATTTCGATAGGCCAGATCGCCTGGAGTGTGTTTATATATTTGGGCATACCGTTTCTTGCCGGGATTATCAGCCGTTTCAGTTTGATTAAACTTAAAGGTAAAGGGTGGTATGAGAAGACGTTTATTCCGCGCATCAGCCCAATAACCTTGATTGCGCTTCTTTTTACCATTGCGGTTATGTTTTCTCTTAAAGGCGAATATATTGTTAAGATACCGTTAGATGTGGTACGTATAGCCATTCCGCTGGTCATTTATTTCATCGTTATGTTTCTGGTATCTTTTTATATGGGCAGGAAAGCCGGGGCAGATTACTCAAAAACGGCTACGCTTTCGTTTACGGCGGCAAGCAATAATTTTGAGTTGGCAATCGCGGTGGCAGTTGCAGTCTTTGGGATAAATTCAGGCGCTGCGTTTGCGGCTGTCATAGGCCCTTTGGTAGAGGTGCCTGTACTTATAAGCCTGGTGAGTGTTTCGCTGTATTTTAAAAGGAGATATTTTAACGGATAAGCTGAATTCCATCGCATGTCCTGTGTTTCCTGGTAAGGGCGAGCGGCTTCACGGGGATTTTAGGGTTAAGATCTGACCTGGTTTATAAATCAGGCAAAAGGGTAAATGGCAGGACTGGATAAGGAAAAATCTCTCCGGGAAATGATGGCGCGGCTGGGTGTCCGCGAAGATGACCTTGTCGAAAGGTTTATCCGTTCGCAAGGTCCCGGCGGCCAGAATGTAAATAAGGTCTCCACCTGCGTCTATCTGCGGCATCTTCCCACGGGTATAGAAGTCAAATGCCAGGAGGAACGCTCGCAGGCCCAGAACCGGTACCGCGCCAGGCAGATCCTGCTGAAGAAGATCGAGGCCTCTATCCTGGGGAGACTTTCCGCTGAACAGAAACGTATCGAAAAGATCCGCCGGCAAAAACGCAAAAGGTCACGCCGGGCAAAATTGAAGGTCCTGGAAGCAAAGCGGCGGCACGGCGCCAAGAAACTTCTGCGGGCCAGGGTGCGCGAAACCGGCGAAGAATAGATGTATTCCGCTTGACATTCATCCTAATAATAGTAAACTAAGTTTAGATAGCGGGATTTCAGAGTACAAAAAACGGGTTCAGGTAAATTTCCTGAAGGATTAGATGGTCGGGCCGCCATCTGCGTAACTTGCAGCTGGCGGTTTTGTTTTTGCGGTTTCAGCTAAGAGAAAGGAGCTCGTTATGGACTGGCAAAATGTTCCTAGCCCGGATGATATCATTGACGTAGGCAAGAAGAAATTATCCGATTACGGTAAATTTATCCCCTGGGTAATATTCGGCCTGCTTATCGTCATCGGCTTGAGAGGGGTTATCTATTCGATAGGCCCCGACGAAGTAGGGGTAATGCAGAGGTTTGGCAAGTATATAGGGTTGAGTTCGCCGGGATTACACGCCAAGATCCCCTTTGGCATTGACAGGGTAACGCCGATCAAGGTGGAAAAAATATTCAAAGAAGAGTTCGGCGGGATAAGTTCGGGTTCAGGCAGCGCGCGCTCTTACGGCTCGGACCTAGAGCAGTCGTTAATGCTGACCGGAGACCTGAATATACTTGATGTCCGCTGGATCGTACAATTCAAGATAAAAGACCCGATAAAATTATTGTTCGTGGTGCGCAGCCCGCGCAGTGTCATCAGGGATGTTTCTGAAATAGTCATGCGCCGGTTCGTGGGGGATTACACCGTGGATGAGGTATTGACTATTAAACGTGAAGAAATAGATCATTTAGCCCAGGTTGAGATGCAGAGGATATTGGATGACTATCAGACCGGGGTGCAGGTCATTACGGTCAAGCTGCTGGATGTCAATCCGCCGGATAAGGTAAAGCCGGCTTTTAACGAAGTAAACGAAGCCAAGCAGGAAAAAGAGAAGATGATCAATCAGGCCTGGGAGGCATATAATAAGGCCATACCGAAGGCCAAGGGTGAAGCGGAACGGACCATCCGCGAGGCAGAAGGATATTCCCTGGATAAGATCAACAGGGCTAAAGGCGAGTCAGAAAGGTTCCTGGTAACCCTGGAGGAGTATAAGGAAGCGCCGGAGATCACCCGTAAAAGGCTCTATCTTGAAGCCCTTGCCGAGGTATTGCCCAAGGCGAAAGAGAAATATATTATCGATCCAAGGCAATCTTCCATATTGCCGTTATTGGATATAGGCAAGAAAGGAGGGCTGCAGCAATGAAAGAGGGCAGATTAGGGACATTTGTAGGTATAGTGATTTTTCTGGTCGCGATCGTTTTTCTGGCGGTGGCGAGCGGAGCATTATTTATCGTAGATGAGACAAAGCAGGTTGTGATCACCCAGTTTGGTAAACCGGTGGGAGAGGCGATAACATCCGCGGGCCTGCATTTTAAGGCGCCTTTTATTCAACAGGCGCATTTTTTTGAGAAGAGGCTCCTGGAGTGGGACGGCGATCCGAACCAGATCCCCACGAAAGACAAGAAGTATATCTGGGTGGATACCACGGCGCGCTGGAAAATAGTCGATGCCCTGAAATTCCTGCAGTCCGTAGGCAACGAGATAAGCGCAAGCAGCAGGCTGAACGATATTATTAATTCAGCTACCAGGGATGCCGTTACCGGGAATCTTCTGGTTGAGGCGGTAAGGGATTCAAACCGCATACTTGAGAGCAAGGATCTGGGGGAAGACGCCATAGTCAGCGAAGAGGCGCTTGAGCGCATAGAGATCGGGAGGCAACAGTTGACCCGTTCTATACTGGAAAAGGCCAAAGTGCTCGCTCCTCAGTATGGCATTGAGATCCTGGACGTGCGTATAAAACGCATCAATTATGTGGAGGAGGTGCGCAACAAGGTTTACGACCGGATGATCGCCGAAAGAAAGCGCGCTGCCGAGAAATACCGTTCAGAGGGGTTCGGCAAGGCGGCCGAAATAGAAGGCCAGATCGGTAAAGAGCTTAAGTTGATAACCTCGGAGGCCTACAAGCAGGCGCAGTCTATCGTCGGTAAAGCCGACGCCGAAGCGATCAATATCTATGCTACTTCCTATGAGCAGAATCCCGAATTTTATTCTTTCCTGAAGACCCTGGAAACTTACCGGGATACTATCGACGCGAATTCGACGGTGATCCTGACTACTGACAGCGATTACTACAAATATCTTAAGGCCCTGGATAAATAACAATGGGCGGATATTTCGGATAAAGACCCACTGATACAATCCGGCAGCAAATCCCCTTGTTAAAGCCCGGGAATCCCGCTATAATTATCGTATGGCTTGGCGCGCCTAAGTCATCCGCACAGGATAAACCTTTGCCATTGACAGGAGGGAGGCAGAATGCCGTTCATTCAACAGCTGTTGTTAAAGTATCCCTATTATACATTGGGGTTGATCATCGTAGCGGCTTTTGTCTTGTTTGCTATCTTAGGTTTAGTGGTTGTGCGGCATTTTATCCCTCACGGAAAACTGAAGAGCCATCACGACGTGGCTGACCCGATCCTCGGGGCCCTGGGGACCATTTACGCGGTGCTTCTTGCCTTTGTGGTAGTTACTGTTTGGCAGGGGTTTGACAGAACGAACCATAACGTGCTGCGGGAAGTTAATTACCTGGCGGACCTTTATAGGGACGCGGAGGCATTTTCCCCCGAGTTCAAGGATAAGGCGCAGGCAAAATTGCGCGAATACAGGCAGGCGGTAGTTGACGACGAATGGGCGACGATGTCCAGGGGCAAGATGAGCTGGAAGGTTGAGAAACTGGTGAGGGAGATTTGGGCGCTTTACATTGTTTACCTGCCCAAGAATGTTACCGAGCAGTCATTCTTCGATCTCTCGGTGCAAGACCTGCAATCCATGCGGGAGTTGAGAAGAGAGCGGATCATGGATTCGAAAACCGGCATGAATAATCTGTTATGGTTCCTGCTGATCGTGGGCGCGCTCTCCACGCTTTCTTTCACCTTTTTGTTCGGGGCGGAGAACCTGCAGGCCCAGATCGTTATGGTGGGCATACTGTCGGTAACGATATCCCTGATCCTGTTCGCGATCATTGAGATGAATTACCCTTTTACCGGCGGGATCGTGGTTTCTCCCGAGCCCTTCCGGCTGATATTGCTGGATTAAAGTATTGCCGAATTCATTTTTAGCGCGGGACGCCTTAAAGCCGGGATAATCGCATGTTGATCGAAAATATCCTGCTGTTGATCGCGATATTGATGTTCGTGAGCGCTGTCTCAAGCAAGCTTTCGGACAAGTTTGCCATTCCTGTTTTGATACTTTTTTTGACGATCGGGATGCTCACCGGTTCAGAGGGGCTGGGCGGCCTGTATTTCAATAACGCGCAGCTGGCTAAATCCATCGGCATTGTCGCCCTCATTTTTATCATTTTTTCCGGCGGGCTTGATACCAACTGGAAAGATACCAGGCCGGTTGTCTGGCCGGGGGTACTCCTTTCCACCATAGGCGTCCTGGTGACGGCGATCATCACGGGCGCCTTCGCCATCTATATCCTGAAATTTTCTTTCCTGCAGGGAATGCTCCTCGGTTCCATCGTCTCTTCAACCGATGCCGCCGCGGTCTTCAGCATCTTAAGGTCCAAGCGCATCAGCCTGAAACCGCCCCTTAAACCATTACTGGAATTCGAATCCGGCAGCAACGACCCTATGGCGGTCTTTTTGACTGTCGGGTTCATCAGTATCCTGACCGTGAAAGAGATGAGCATCCCCGCCTTGATCCCCAGGTTCTTCCTGGATATGGGCATGGGGGCGGTCATCGGTTATCTCATGGCGAGATTTACCATATTTTTCGTCAACCACCTTAAATTGTTCTACGAAGGGCTGTATCCGGTGGTTATGATCTCGCTGGTCCTTTTTACCTATGTGCTTGCCGTTTTCCTGAAAGGCAACGGCATCCTCGCGGTGTATATCGCCGGCTTGATGGTGGGCCAGGCAGAATTCCCGAATAAAAAAATGATCGTGAGGTTCCACGACGGCGTGGCCTGGCTGATGCAGATCGCCATGTTCGTGACCCTGGGCCTG
>Ga0265297_10002894_pt1 | contig 32934 bp, 33 predicted proteins | sample Munlanlwell13791_FD_192502 | JGI IMG/M metagenome (GOLD analysis project Ga0265297, IMG submission 192502) | Leachate microbial communities from a municipal landfill in Southern Ontario, Canada - Leachate well 137-91 | ecosystem: Engineered > Solid waste > Landfill > Unclassified | place...
TTAGTCAGGTCGCGGTAGAGTATAAGCCTATATTCTCCGCATTTCGTAGGGAGTTTGGTTTCGGCTACCTTTTCAATCAATTTCTCCGAACGCCGGCGGTATGCAATAAGGCCGGCCATAGAACAGATTTTTAATTTATGCTGCCGGGAAAATTCCAATAACTGCGGCAGGCGCGACATACTGCCGTCATCATTCATGATTTCGCAGATTACGCCTGCCGGGTACAATAAACTTAAGCGCATAAGGTCAACCGTTGCCTCGGTATGGCCTGCACGCACCAATACCCCTCCGGCCATAGCCCTTAACGGAAAAACATGCCCTGGCCGGATAAGGTCTTCAGGATGAGACTGCGGATTAATTAAAACTTCTATTGTGCGCGAACGGTCATGCGCGGATATGCCGGTAGTTATACCCTTAGCCGCGTCTACAGAGATCATCCAGGCAGTGGCAAAAGGATCTTCCCGCCCAAAGGCTGCTTTTTCTTTTAACATCGGCCCTAAATTTAAAACTTTAAGCCTTCCTTCTTCCATCGGCACGCAAATAAGCCCGCGGCCGAACTTAGCCATAAAGTTTATATGCTCTGGCCTGGTAAAAGAAGCAGCCATAACCAGATCGCCTTCATTCTCGCGGTCCTCATCATCAACCACGATAACCATCTGGCCGTTTTTTAAATCCTCTAATATTTCCGGAATCGTATTAAACATGGTCTCTTTAAAAAAATTTGCCCGAAGAGAATCTTCGGGCATAAAAATTATTAATCTCCTTCCCTCTAGACTTTACTATCGGCTCTGGAATTCCTGCCTGTCGGCAGGCAGGTTGCCAGATCATGCTTCCCTTCGGAAGCTCGCGGGCTTTGCGCTTCTGCGCTGCACCCAATCCAATCGGATGAATTGGTGAACGCTTTCTGCGCAACCGCCGGTCGGGAATTGCACCCTGCCCTGAAGATTAAGCTAATAAAAGATTATAACATAATTTTCCACCTTGTCAACACCAATAAAAGAGTTATAATATGCTTATAATTATGCAAAACCCTATCAAACAAGCACATCTACGCCTGCTCAAAAGCAGGAAGACCATTGCCACCGCTGAGTCCTGCACGGCCGGCTTGCTTTCTGCACTACTCACGCAGCTTCCGGATAGCGCACAATATTTCATCCTGGGGATAACTACCTATAGTAACAGATCTAAAAAAAATATTTTAAAAATTCCGGCGTCAATTATACGCAAAAAAGGCGCGGTTTCCCAGGAAACCGCGCTCCTCATGGCGCAAAATGTCAGAAAACTCGCCCAGGCTGACTTGGGGATCAGCATAACCGGGATTGCCGGCCCAACCGGCGCAACATCCCGAAAACCCGTCGGCACAGTCTTTATCGCCCTCTCTGCTAAAAATAAAACCATCTGCAAAAAATTCATCTTCAAAGGCAACCGTAGTAGCGTTAGAAAACAAGCGAGCCTAAAAGCTTTACTGTTATTAAAGAATATTCTCTAGACTGCCGCCGGCCTGGTCTCGAATATGCGCACATTTATTGCTATTGATTTATTGCAGGAAACCAAAGATAAACTCTCCCGGCTGCAGGCGCGCCTTGAGAAGTCCGGCGCGGATGTAAAATGGATTGCACCTATGCATATGCATCTGACCCTGAAATTCTTAGGTGAAATTGACGAAGACAAATCCATAAAGATTGCCGGAATCATTGAGGATACAGCCAAAAAATCCCAACAGTTCCGTCTCGGCCTCTCTTCTCTCAGCGCATTCCCTAAAATGGAATCTCCCCGGATAATCTGGGTAGGGGTAGGTAAAGGCAATAAAGAAGCTACGGAACTTGCTCAAGAATTAGAAGCAAGAACCGTAAAACTGGGAATTCCCAAAGAAGAACGGCCCTTTTCCGCGCATATCACTATCGGCAGGGTAAGCAGCCCGTTAAATAAAGAAAAATTAGTAAAGGCGTTAAAAGAAGCGGAAAATTATTTTGGCGGGGAAAGTACTGCCTTCGCCGTAACGCAAATCACGCTTTTTAAAAGCACGCTTGGTTCAGGCGGGCCCATCTACGAACCTCTTCAAGAAGCGAAACTCACTACTACCTGAAGGATAAGATTAGCGTAGAGGCCGGCAATAATATCATCGCTCATTACGCCGAAGCCCCCTTTCAACTTTTCAAACGAGCCTATCGGGTAAGGTTTAAGTGTATCCAGTATACGGAAGATAAGAAAAGCGATGATCACTAATTTTATATCATAGGGGAGGAACAAGAGGCTCAAAAGCATACCGCATACTTCATCGATTACAACGCAAGGCGGGTCTTTCCTGCCAAAGACCTTTTCCGCCTGGCCGCTGACTAAAAAACCTAAAATAAGTAAAACGCTGAGGACAAAGATATAGGCTAAAGGGTCATCTTTCAGTAGAAAATACAAGGCTAACCCTGCGAGGCTTCCGGCAGTCCCCGGGATAAGCGGAAAGTAACCGCTATAAAAAAAAGTACTTATAGTTTTGGTTAAGAATTTAAACACTTAGAGCCTGGTAATGATTTTACGGTTTTCCCAGAGATAAGCTAAGCCGGAGTAGAGGGTAAGCCCGACAGTATGCAGCATCATAATATTTATACTCTTACGGAAAAAATCCTCCCAGACCGGATTCCAGCTGGAAAAGGTCATCACCGATTCCTTGACTACAATAAAACCCAGGATGTAAAATATCACCACCATCTGGGAAACGGTCTTATGCTTGCCTGCCCTGGCCGCCGAAAGCACCTTACCTTTATTTAAGGCAAAGAGGCGTAAAGAGGTAATCAGTATTTCGCGCGAAACGATAATCACGAACATCCAGGCCTCGATCAACTGCAGTTGCAGAAACGCGGCAAACGCCGCCAGGACCAGGATCTTATCGGCAATCGGATCCATCAGCCGGCCGAAATCCGTAACCATATTTCTTTTATGCGCGATCATCCCGTCAAAAAGGTCTGAAAGGGCAGCCAGGCTAAAAATTATTAAAGCCGCGACCTTGGCCCACAAACCCTGCCAGGATAAAACAACCATAAAGATAAAAGTAAGCAGGATCCTAAGCATCGTTAGTCTGTTTGCAAGATTCATTATTCTACCTCCCCGACAAGGTCATATTCTAAGGTATCGCTGATCCTGACCCTTACGAAATCACCCGGATACAGTTTCTTCTTAGACCTGATATAAACTAAACCATCAACTTCCGGAGCGTCATATTGCGTACGGCCCAGGTAAGAACCATCCTCTTCTTCATCCACTAAGACCTTAAGGCTTTGCCCAAAAAATTTACTGTTGACCTGGCGCGCTACCTCCTGCTGGACAGACATAAGCGCAGCTAAACGTTCTGACTTTAATCTTTCCGAGACCTGGCCTTTAAAATGATAGGCCCTTGTCCCTTCTTCACAGGAATAGGAAAACGCCCCTAATCTTTCAAACTTGACATCCTTGATAAAATCCAGCAGCTCCTTAAATTCCTTCCTGGTCTCTCCCGGAAAACCCACGATAACCGAAGTGCGCAGCGCTACCCCGGGGATGGCCTTCCTTATCTTCTCAATGACCCGGATAATGCCCTGGCCGCTTATTCCTCTGTGCATCAACTTTAGGATACGGCTGTTAATATGCTGGATAGGCAGGTCAATATATTTACAGATTTTTGGTTCATCCCGGATCACCGCCAGCAAGTCATCGCTTATTCGCCTGGGATTTAAATAAAGCAGGCGGATCCAATTAATCTCCTTAGCCAGCCTGGCTATCCGCGGAAGTAACCCGGCCAGGCTTTCTTTCCTTTTTAAATCCAGGCCATATCCGGTTATATCCTGGCCGATGATATTGAGCTCGCTAAGCCTCTGGCCATTAAATCTTTTTACTTCTTCCAGAATAGCACCCACCCCCAGGCTGATAAATTTTCCTTTAATCTTGGGGATGATGCAAAAACTGCAATTATTAACACAACCCTCGCATATTTTTAAATAGGCATAGTGCCTGGAGGTTAGGGGAAATCTTTTTGAGTTATGGTTTAAGGAAAGCTTACCGATAAAAGCATCCACCTCGGGCAGCTCTTTCCTTAAAGAATCTTTATAGCGGCCAGGCAGGCAGCCGTAAACGATAATTTTCTTAAGCTTGCCTTCTTTTTTAAGCTCGATTAAATCCAGGATTGCGTCAACGGATTCCTTTTTCGCTTCGTCGATGAAAGCGCAGGTATTGATCAACGCCACATCCGCCCTATTTATATCGACGACAGGATACCCTTTTAAATTAAGCCGGCCTAATAAATTTTCGGAGTCTACCAGGTTCCTCGGACAGCCCAGGCTCAATATCCCGATTTTAGCCTTCACCTGGGGATCCTTAAGCCGTCTTTTTCGGTGATGACTATATTTTTAAGCTGCTGCCCGCGGCGGCCTAACTTAGAGAAACGCTGACCATTCACGATTAATTCTACGGCTGCGGCGTTACTTAAGGAAAGTTCTATTTTTTCTTTGGCCCTCCAGCTATCGGACCTCCCCCTTTCTAGAACCCGGTGCATTACTACCCGTCCGTCAACCTTAACTAAAATCAGGGAATTTTCTTTTGCGCTGATTACCAGGCTCACCCCTTCGCTAAATTTCTTGGGGGCCTTTATTTTTTCGGCAGGCTGAAGGCTGGCCCTCGGCGCCTGGGCCAGAATTTTAGGCTTTGTTTGCGGTTTTGAAAAAATAAATTTCCCTGCATTAAAAAAGACTACGCCTAAAGCGATGATGGCTAACGCCAAAATAATTATATTTTTTATCCTTTTATGCGGCCCTAAAGAATCCCACCTAAGGGTCGCGTTTTCCAGGAACGCGGGAGGCTTTAAAGTTTTTTTCTCTTTTTGCGGAAAAACAATAGTTGAGGATACCGGAGCTGCCTCCTGATAATCAGGGTTACACTCCTTGGGGTCTAAACCTAAGAAATTACAGTAAATCTTCAGGAACCCCTTTAAATATACCGGGCTCAAATTAGTCAGGCTGTCACCCTCTATAGCCTTCAGGATATTCAGGTGGATCTTCGTCTTCTTGCGGACTTCTTCCAGGCTCAGGCCCTTTTCCTGGCGAATCTTCTTTAGCCTTGCGCCTAGCGGCTCTCTATTCATGTTTGCTTATCCTCAAAACCCCCGGCCACGGCATCTTTAAGCCAGGCCTCGCGGTCAATCAGGATCCTGCGTGGCTTACTGCCTTCATACGGGCCAACTAACCCCTCCTGCTCCATCATATCAATAATCCGGGCAGCGCGGGTATAGCCCAGGCGCATTCTTCTTTGTAATATCGAAACCGACGCCTGGTTACTCTCCATAATAATTTTTACTGCTTCATCATAAAGCTCATCCTTTTCGCCGTTGGCCAGGCCAGTCTTTTGCTGCTCCTTGACGATATCTTCATTATAGACCGGCTCGGCCTGACCTTTGATAAAGGTTACCACTTTTTCAATCTCTTTATCGCTGACCAGGGCTCCCTGGATACGCGTAGGTTTCTCATCTCCCGGGTTAAGAAAAAGCATATCGCCCTTACCCAGCAGTTTATCCGCGCCGTTCATATCCAGAACAGTGCGCGAATCTACTTTAGAAGCGACTTTAAACGATAAGCGCGCCGGAAGATTTGCCTTGATAACACCGGTAATCACGTTTACCGAAGGCCGCTGTGTAGCCAAGATCAAATGTATCCCTACAGCCCGGGCTAACTGGGCCAGGCGCTGCACGGCAGTTTCAATCTGATCAGGCATAACCACCATTAAATCCGCAAATTCATCCACCACGACTACGATATAAGGCAGCTTCTTCTCTTTCTCGTTATAGCTTTCAATATTACGATTGCCTGCTTTCGCCAGAAGCCGGTAACGTTCTTCCATTTCATTGACTACCCAATTAAGCGCCGCGGCTGCTTTTTTGGCCTCGGTGACTAACGGGCATAATAGATGCGGCAGGCCGTTAAAGGGCATTAGCTCCACCATTTTCGGGTCAATCATCACAAATTTTAAATCCGCAGGGGAATTCCTGTAAAGGAGCGACAAAATCAGGGCATTAATACAGACTGTTTTACCTGAGCCGGTGGTCCCCGCAATCAACAGATGCGGCATATTTTCTAACCGGGCAACAATAGTTTTACCGGCAATATCCTTGCCTAAAGCCAGGGCTAAGCTGGACTTTGTTTTCTGGAAAGGCTCTGACGCAAGCATTTCCTGCAAGTAAACCAGGCTGCTTTGCGTATTGGGGACTTCGATACCCACCCTGTCTTTACCGGGGATGGGCGCAATGATTCTCACTGACTGCGCTTTCATGCTTAAAGCGATATCATCGCCCAAAGATTCAATCCGGCTTACCTTGACTCCCGGAGCAGGCTCAAGCTCATAGCGCGTAATCACCGGCCCGCGCTCGATATCGGTAACTTTAACCGAAATACCGAAATCTTCCAACGTTTCTTCTAAGATACGGGCGCTGGCTTCCAGGTCTCCCTTAATCTGGCGCGCCTCTAAAGGCGGCGGAGAATCAAGCAGCTCCAATGCCGGTAGATGGTAATCACCGATTTTTAGCTCCTGAGGTTTTATCTTTAATTCCGGGCTAGATGCGGGTTTAGTTTTGATCTGGATCTTGGGCCTGGAAACCAGGGATTCGGCCGCGTCAATTATCCTGGGCCTGGATAAGGCCGGCTTTGGCTCCGGGATTAAACCGGACTTAACCTTGACGAAAGTAGCGGATCTTCCTTTTTTCTCATGCTTAAAAAATCCGGAAAAAAATATTTTCGTCTTATCCAAAAGGTTGGCGAATAAGGAAGCCAGCAAAGTCTCGGTAACCAGAACCAGGGATAATAGAATAAAGGTAATAAAAATGATAAAACCGCCCAAACGGCTAAAATAGGCGGTAATGAATTTAGGGAGTAAGGAACCGAATAAACCGGAATAGTAGAACCTGAACGATTCATTGCCCAGGTTAAACATACCGATCAGAGAACTAACGGAAATCAATAGAACAAGCATACCTAATATTCTGGGCAGGCTTAAGTAAGGTTTCTCCTGCCGGAAAAACTTTACCCCCAATAAAATAATCAATAAAGGAAGGACAAAACTCGTGGGTCTGCCGAATAAAAATATGATTATCTCGCCTAAGTAGGCGCCGAATATACCTAAAAGATTTTTGGGAGGAAAATTTGGGTGCGAGGTGTAAAACGGCAGGTCAAGACGTTCAAATCTTAAGAGGCTGGCTAAAACCATCAACCCCAGCGCAACGAGGATTACGCCTTTTACTTCATTAAGTCTTCTTTCTCTCACTTTTACTTGCTGCTATCCTCAAGCTTCAGCCTGCTTCTTGCTCAGGTTAATCCTGCCTAATTCATCTATGCCGATAACCTTAACTTTGATTTCATCGCCAATCTTAACTACTTCTTCAACATTCTTAACGAATTTATCGGCCAGCTCTGAAACATGGACTAAACCTTCTTTGCGCGGGGCAATTTCGCAGAAAGCGCCAAAAGCCATGATGCGTTTTACTTTACCTATATATATACGGCCGACTTCAACATCATCGGTAATCGCCCTGATCATCTTGATTGCTGCTTCGGATTTGGCGGCATCGGTTGAGCCGACCAAGACAGTCCCATCATCTTCAATATCCACGCTGGCGCCGGTCGAGGCAATAATCGCTTTTATATTTTTGCCGCCCGGGCCGATCAATTCGCCGATCTTTTCAGTACTAATCTTGATCACATCAATACGCGGGGCGTAAATAGACATCTCTTCGCGCGGAGCAGTTAAGGCCGTACTCATCTTATCCAGAATAAATAATCTTCCTTCATTAGCTTGAGTTAGACACTTTTCAAGCAAAGGTAGATCGATCCCGTCAATCTTTAAATCCAGCTGGACCGCGGTAACACCTTTTTTTGTACCGGCTACCTTAAAATCCATATCGCCAAAATGGTCTTCTAAACCTGCGATATCCGTCAAAATCAAAGCCCTATCCCCTTCTTTAATCAAACCCAGGGCAATTCCGGCAACCGTATCCTTGATCGGGACTCCCGCATCCATTAATGATAAGGAAGACGCGCAAACCGTAGCCATGCTGGATGAACCGTTTGATTCCAAAATTTCAGAAACTACCCTTATGGTATAAGGAAATTTTTCTTTGGAAGGCATTACGGCAAGCAGGGATTTTTCGGCTAACGCTCCATGGCCGATCTCGCGCCTGCCTGGCCCGCGCACCGGGCCGGTCTCGCCTACGCTAAAAGGGGGAAAAGTATAATGCAGCATAAAAGATTTGGATTTTTCACCCTCCAAAGCCTCAATCATCTGTTCATCCTCACCTGTACCTAAAGTCGTAACCGCTAAACTCTGGGTTTGACCGCGGGTGAATAAGGCTGAGCCGTGCGTCCTGGGAAGCATGGATACCTCGCAAGTAATCTGCCGGATCTCCTTAAGCGCCCTGCCGTCAACACGGATATTTTCGGTAGCTATTTTGTTTCTTACCTGCTTTTTTTCAACCCCGGTAAGCGCCATCTTGATATCATCGGCAACAAAACCTTCCTGAGTTAATTTTTCTTCCAGTTCCTTAGACAATAAATGCACGGCTTCTTCGCGTTCTTCTTTCTTACCCAGTTTATAGACCTCATTTAATTTAGCGGTGGCTAACTCTTCTACTTTAGCCATTAAATCCGGAGCTATCTTCTTAAATTCTATTTTCGTTTTGGATCTGCCGAATTTGGCGATAAACTCTTCCTGCAGACGGATAAGCTCTTTTAAATGCGTGTGGCCGAATTTAACCGCTTCAAGGTAGTCTGCTTCAGAGACTTCTTTAGCCTTGGATTCCAGCATGACCACGCCCTTGTGATTTGCGGCTATAACTACCTCTAAATCTGCGCTCTCCCATTCAGCATAAGTAGGATTAATTATGAGCTCATTATTTACTCTAGCCACGCGGCAACAGGCCAGCGGACCGTTAAAGGGAATATCGGAAATGCCTAAAGCAATCGATGCACCGTTAACCGCTAAAACATCCGGATCATTTTCGCCGTCGCTAGATAAGACAATCGCCATAACCTGCACATCATTTAAGAAACCCTCCGGGAAAAGAGGCCTGATCGGCCGATCAATAAGGCGGGCAGTGAGGATCTCGCTCTCCGAAGGCCTTCCTTCTCTCTTGAAAAATCCTCCGGGAATGCGTCCGGCGGCGTAAGTCTTTTCCTGGTATTCTACGGTTAATGGAAAAAAGTCCCTTCCTTCTTTGATCTCGCGGGACATACAGGCAGTCACCAACACCACGGTTCCGCCATAACTTAAAGTTACCGAACCATTGGCTTGCTTGGCGATTTTGCCTGTCCCTAGGACTAAATCATTCCTGCCGAATTTTAATTTTAAAGTATTATCTTGCATAGTATTATTTTATGGGATGAAACCTCGAGTTATTTTCTCAAAGAAAGTTTTCCCAAGATCTCTACGTACTTCTTGGAATCTTTTTTCTTGAGATAGTTGAGGAGCCTGCGGCGTGTACCGACAAGCGCAAGTAACCCGCGGCGAGAATGGAAATCTTTTCTATGGAGTTTAAAATGCTCTCCTAATAGATTAATCCTCTCAGTCAAAACCGCAATCTGAACCTCAGCTGAGCCGGTATCTCTGGCATTTACCTTAAATTCATCAATAATCTTTGCCTTCTTTTCTTTAAGCAAAACCAAGCTGAAATCACCTCCCTTAAGTTTAGATATATATTATACGGTATTTTGCCTTTTAAGTCAATGTATTCGCTTCTTTATTTTTACTAAGCGCGTCTTTAATCTTCTCCAGCTTGTTCAATACAAGTACGGTAAAGATCACAAACCAGATAGTCAGGCCCAGCGAAATAAGTGCGCTGATTAAAGTAACTGCGTTTTCCATGCGTCTCCTCCTTATCTTTAGAACTATTTTCTATATTAGCACAATAGCCTAGATCAGACAATAGGTTTATTACTTATCCCCGGCCTCTGCTACAAACTTCTTGATCTCGTCAAAATTCTCCAGGATAAGGCGCGCTTTGCTCAAGCCGAACGAAAAAGGATACTGGTCATTTTCATCCCTTTTTATAATCAAAACAGGTTTACCCTTAAATTCGCCTCTTTCCACCATTTTACTGCTCCTTTCACTTTTGTTTACCTGCTCCTGCCGCGCACCGGTATGCCCTTAGCCCTTAACGCGGCGGTCTTTTCTTTGGAACACTTCATACATAAAAATACCGGGGGATGACCGCTCTTATCGTAATTTACGGTCTTAACCAGGCGCCACAAATGCGAAGTTACTCCGCACTTATCACACTTTCCTTCTTTAATATGCCATACCTCTATGGCCTTAGAGGTAAAAATGAACCTATCCACCCAGAAGAATATCGCTCCGCCAATTAAATTTGCGATTATTGTAGCCTGCAGGCTTGCGCCAAGCTGCTTCACTACAATCCAAAGAATCGGAGTACTTAACTGCCAACGTATAAGATAAAGGGTAAATCTTTTCATAAGGTTTGTTATTGTACTGCTAAAAATGCTTTAACACAATGAGAATTATTGCCTAGCGCACCTGGGCAGACGGACAGATCTGGCTATAAGCGCAATAAGTACAGGCCATATACGCGGGCGTCGCTTCGAAATCCTGCTTGCGGATACCTGCGCTGACTCCTCTTATCTTTTCTTTGATCTTATCCAAATCTTCGTCCTTAATTTTATGGCTTCCGATAAGCCCTGATTCCAGGAAATAAAGCTCTACCTTTGAGGGTAACTTTCCGAAAATATTTTGATAGGCCAAGGCATAGAGGGCAAGCTGGAGGCTCTCGCTGACCTTCTTATCGGCGACCTTTTGCGCCTTGACTTCCGAAGTCTTAAAATCAATGATTACTGTTTCCGCGCCAGTTTCATCTACGCGGTCAAACCTCCCGGTAATTTTATTGCCCTCGAATATGAATGAAAAATCTTTTTCGATGAATTTCGGCTGCCCAGAACACTCTTCTTCCGTATGAAAAAACCGGTTCAATGCCTCCAGGCCAACCTTAAACCGCTCCTCCTGGTGGACCTTATCCAAAAATCCCTGCGGGTCAAAGCTGTTCCTAAAAACATTAAGGAGTTCTCCTAACTCTATTCTCTTACCGGCCAGGCGATACTGATAATACTTGGTTACTGCCTCATGCATTGCCCGTCCATAAATAACCGTGTGATGCTCCATAATCGGAACACGCAGGATATTCACATACTTATACTTAAGGGGGCAGGTCAGATAATCATCGATTTTGTAATAAGTTAAATGTACGGGGGTATCCGGGTTGATTTTCTTAATTACCGGTTTAATGGAATCTTTCTTCGGGGCAAAGCGCTGGATAGCCTCCAGGCTACTGGCCTTTTTCTTGGCTTTTTCCTGGCTTTCTGTCCCCAGGGCCTCAAAAATAAACTGGCTTACCCGGCGCAGGCGCTTGCCACCGTAATCTTCGGCACTAGTCAGGTACAATTCTTCTTTAGCCCGGGTCATCCCGACATAAAATAACCGGCGTTCCTCCTGGATATGAAAATCTCCCGTCGGTAAAACTTCCTTGATCAGGGGATCAGGCAGTTCAATCGCCTGGGAACGGCGCGGCCAGGGAAAACGGCCCTGCACCAGACTGACTAAAAACACCACCCTAAATTCCAAACCCTTGGCTTTGTGGATAGTCAGAATATTCACTGCGTCAGTATCCAGGTCTGCCTCGGCTGTCGGCGGGTCATCCCCGGCTTCAATAAGAAGATTAAGATAGTTTACAAAACTGATTACCCGGTCCTCCTTAGCTACCAGCTCGAAAGCGCGCACATTATTAAAGAATTTGGCGATATTCTGGATCTTAGTTTCATTTTCCAGGTTTTGCGTAGAAGTTAATTTTTTTAAATAACCCGTAGCGGTTAGAAATGCGTAAAGTAACCTGCCGGTTGTCTCCTGGCGGGAAATTATCAGGAATTTTTCCAGGTCCGCTAGAATTTTTTCGATTTTTTTACGGCTAGCTTCTCCCACTGCTTTTAATTCTTCTGCCTGGCCTAATTCCTTAAAAACCGCATAAAGCGGCTTGTTCCTGCGCCGGGCATAATGGCTGCAGGAATTAAGGTCAACCAGATCCAAGCCGTAAATTTCAGAGCTGACCAGATAATATAAGCTCAGGGAATCGGATAAATTCGCTGTAACCCTTAAAAAATTAATGCATAGCTTTACTTCTTCTCTGGAATAAAGCCCCTGGTTTCCGCTGAATTGCCAGGGGATATCCTCTAAATTCAACGCCTGGATAAAAGGCTCGCCGTCGGAATTGGAACGGACCAAAATCGCAAAATCATTATATTTGAAATTACCGGATTTAACTTTATCTTGGATGGTCCTGACTACGTTATCCGCTTCAGTAGAAATTGTATCAAAATGCAGATGTACCGACCCCTGTCCCTCCCTGGAAACCCCGACTAAATGCTTATTTATATTTGCTTTGACCTCGAAACGTTCCGGATTATTCTTCTGGATCAGCCGATAAGCAGAATCCAGAATCGGCTGCCTAGAGCGGTAATTCTGGATCAGGCTGATTTTTTTGGCTTCCGGGAACTCCTTGATAAAATTCAAGACATTACTGTAAGCTGCACCGCGCCAACGGTAGATACACTGGTCATCGTCGGCGACGACATTAATATTCTTAAAGCCAGCGGATAATAAACTGACGATCTGGAACTGGGTAAAGTTAGTATCCTGGAATTCATCCACCAGGATATATTTAAACTGCTGCTGGTATTTTTTTAATACAGCCGGATGCTCGCGTAAAAAATGCAGCGCCAGATAAAACTGGTTACCAAAATCCAGCAGGCCTTCTCTGGCCAATAACTCCTGATATTTAGCGTAGGCATGAGCAACTTCTCCTTGCTGGAGAGCTTCTTCCCGGAGGGCTAAGTCATCGGGGCTTTCCTTAGCTTTTAAACTTAAGCCTTGAGCGAATTTTACATATTCTTCGGGGGAGATGTCTTCATCCTTGGCCCGGCTAAAAAGCTGGATCAGGGCTTCAATAAAACGGGTAGGATCGGCCAAAGGACGGAAATAATCCAGATTAAACTGGAAAATATGCTCGCGGAAAAATACCGCGGCTTCGCTTTGGGTTAAAACCTTAAAATCCGGATTTAAACCGGCAACAAGAGCATTCTCCCGCAAAAGCTTATCGCCAAAAGCGTGAAAGGTAGAAATCCAGATATCTGTATAGCCATAAGGGACTAATTCATCCACCCGCTCCTGCATCTGGCGGCTGGCTTTATCCGTAAAGGTAAGCGCCAGGATCTCATTAGTCTTGCATAAACCTTCGGACAATAGCCAGGCAATCCTGCGCGTAATCACCGTGGTTTTGCCCGTGCCTGCGCCGGCAATAATCAAAAGCGGGCCCTCTTTATGCGTAACCGCCTCTTGCTGTTCCTTATTTAGCCTTTCCAGTATATTATCCATAGCTACACATATTCTATCTTGACAATACTTAAAATTCAAGTATACTTAGTTACCTAAATAAGGAGTAGTAAAAATGCTTAAAAAATGTGCTATCTGCGGTAAAGGCGAACTGAAGGGTAAAATTGTCACGCGTAAAGGCCAATATAAGGCTAAAGGCGGCACAGGCTCTAAGATCAGCCGCTGGACCATGCGTAAATTCCTGCCTAATTTACAAAAGATGCGTATTCTTCTTGACGGGCACCCTAAGCGAGTTTATGTCTGCGCCAAATGTATCAAAAAAGGCAACCTCAAGAAAGCTTAAGCGTTGCTCCCTACCGGAAGAATATATCCCTGGCCTCTAAAATTATTGAGGAATCATCCCGCCAATTATCCATACGCGGCGTATAAACTATATCCAGGGATTTTGCCTCCAATAGGCTAGCTAGCAGACTGGCCATCCCAAAACCAATTACCTGTAAAGTAACCTTTCCATCCGTAACCCAGAATTTTAAAGTCTGGCGGCCCAGGCTTTGCGGCTCTCCTTTTAACTTAAGGCCCCGGGTATAAAAAAGAGGCTCGGGGTTACCGCTGCCAAAAGGCTCTAATTTTTCCAGTTCTTCAACCAGCCTTTCCGTCAAGCTCCCCAAATCCAGTTCAATATCTATATCTAAACTCGGCAGGAGGTCTTCCAGAGACAATTTATCCTGCGCCAGCTGGTTGATGCTTTTTCTAAAATTGTCCACGCTCTCGCGGGTAATCGTAAGCCCGACAGCGTGGGCATGCCCGCCAAAAGTACGCAGGAACTGACGGCATTCCCCGAGCGCGCGGGAAAGGTGAAAGTTTTTTATAGAGCGGCCTGAACCTTTACCCATTTTTTCATTCAGCGAAATTACGATCGCCGGGCGGTAAAATCTGTCCGCCAGCTTACTCGCCACTATCCCCAGGACCCCCTGATGCCAATCGTCTTTAGCTACTACAATAACCTTATGTTCTTTAAAATTGACTTCCCTGTTGATAATGTCTTCGGCCTCCTCCATAATCTTACTTTCTATCTTCTGGCGGGCGCGGTTATGCTGCTCAAGGGCCTTGCTCAGATTTTGAGCTTTTTGCATATCCGGGCTCATCAACAAATTGAAGGAAGTCTCCGCTGAATCCATACGGCCTGAAGCGTTCAGGCGGGGAGCGAGAATAAAACTTATGGAAGTAGTATTAAACTTTTTATTTTTTATCCCGGCTTCTTCAATTAACGCTCTTAACCCCGGTCTTTTGCTTGCCGATAACCTGGATAACCCTTCTTTGACCAGTACACGGTTTTCTCCGGTTAAAGGCACGACATCCGCAACAGTACCCAGGGCGACCAAATCCAGTTCATCCAGTAATTTAGAATTGCTGAGGGCCTGGCAGAGTTTATAGGCTACGCCTACGCCGGCCAGTTCCCGGTATTGATAACCAGACCCTTCTACCTTAGGGTTAATTATACTGAACGCAGAAGGCAAATTACCCGCTTGCGGCTCATGATGATCTGTAATAATGGTATCAATATTATTCTTTCTTAATTCTTCGATCTCCCTCGGGTTCGCTATACCGCAGTCAACGGTAATCAGAAGCCTTACCTTATTTTCCTTGGCGATCTGCAGGATATTCTTGGTTAAACCGTACCCTTCTTTTATCCTGTGCGGCATATAATGCAAGACAGCTAAGCCCATCCTGCGCAGGCTGTCTTTAAGCAGGGCCACGCTGGTTATCCCATCAACATCATAATCGCCGAAGATCAGGGTTTTTTCCTTTTTTGACTTAGCCTCTTTAATGCGCTCTACCGCTTTAGACATCTGCCGGAAAGAAAAAGGGTCAAGCAGATGCTCTAACCTAACATTTAAAAATTCCTCTGCTTGGCCTACGCTGGCGATACCGCGGTTAGCTAAGATTTGGGCGAGAATTTTGGAGATTTTCAATTCTTTGCTTAAGCTCTCTTGGAGACGGGTATGGACGGAAGCAATTCTTAAGATCTTATGGTTATGCATAAATTCACATCTTCTCGGGCCGGGAAACACCTAACAACTCCAGGCCCGTAGCGATAACTACCCTTGCCCCTTCGATAAGACTCAGCCTGGCCTGGGTCATCGCTGGGTCATCGCTTAAAACGCGGTGCAAGTCATAGAATTTATGGAAGGCCTCGGAGAGCTCCTGCAGATAGACGGTAAGCATATAGGGATCCTGGGTTTTAAGGCAGATATTCAGGATATAGGAAAACTGCAATATTTTTTTGACCAGGCCCAGCTCCTCTTTTTCTTTGAGCAGCGCAAGGTCGGCTTCCTTTTTTAATTTAACTTCCGCGTTGCGCAAAATACTGGAAATACGGGCATGGGCGTATTGCACATAATAAACCGGGTTTTCCGCAGTCTGTTTCTTGGCTACTTCCAGATCAAAATCCAGGTGGCTATCGGTGCGGCGCATAAGAAAAAAGAACCGGGCAGCGTCCCGGCCCACTTCACCCAGGACTTCTCTTAAAGTTATATATTCACCCCGGCGGGTAGACATCTGCACAGGCTTACCATTTCTAAATATGGTAGCTAACTGCACAATGACTATGGAAAGCGTCTCCGGGCCCCTGCCGAATGCCGCAACCGAAGCCTTAAGCCTGTTAATATAGCCGTGATGGTCCGGACCCCAGAGATTGATCAACCACTTAAAACCGCGCTTATATTTATCATCGTGATAAGCGATATCCGGGGCTAAATAAGTATAGGAACCATCGCTCTTGATGACTACCCTGTCTTTATCGTCTCCGAAAGAGGTGGATTTAAACCAAAGGGCGCCGTCACTCTCATAAAGGAACTCTTTCTTCTTTAGAAAATTAAAGGCCTTCTGGATCTTAGCGCTCTTCTCCAGCTCCTTCTGCGAATACCAGCAGTCAAACTTCACTCCAAAATCATCCAGTTCTTTTCGGATTATACCCAGGATATAATTTGCCGCAAAATCACCGAGGCCTTGAGGGTTTATTTTTTGCTTAGCGGCCTCTTGGGCTATCTCATAAATATACTCGCCTTGATAGTGATCCTCAGGAAATTCTATCTTCTCTCCGGATAGCTCCTGCATCCTCAAAGCCACGGATTTAGCGAGGATGCTTATCTGATTACCCACATCATTAAGATAATACTCCCTTTTTACTGCAAAGCCCAGAAATTCCAAAATATTAGCCAGGGAATCTCCCACGGCTGCCTGGCGGGCATGGGCAACGGATAGAGAACCGGTAGGGTTAGCGCTGACAAACTCAATCAATACGCGCTTTTTCCTCCCGAGGTCCATCCGTAAGGCTTCCTGCCCCCGGCTTAAAATCTCCCGTAGTCTACCGTAATGGTATTCGGCATTTAGATAAAAATTGATGAAACCCGGCCCTTCGGCCTTAATTTCTGCAATAGATTCTTTTAAGGCGGTTTTTTGCGCTTGTTTATAGAAAGCCTTGATTAAAGTTTCGGCTACTTCACGGGGGGATTTATGCAGCGGCTTACTCAGGCGCAAGGCAATGTTTGTGGAAAAATCGCCAAAACGCGCCTCTGCGGGAATATCCAGGTATAAATCTTCGCTCCGGCCCTGGCCTAAACCCGTATCTTTCAATGCCGCCTTGATTAATTCAACTATCTGCTCGTGGATATTCTCTTTCATGCAAACTTTTAGGATTTACGCGGGAGGGATACCTTCTTCGCATCAGACCAGAGGCGCTCCAAGCCATAGAACTCGCGCATCGGTTTATAAAATACATGCGCTATGACCGATACAAAATCCAAAACTACCCAACCGGATTCGTCAGTAGGGGAAACCTTGGACAGTGATTTTAAATTATCTTTGGCCAGATCCTCGGCTATGCCCTGGGCAATGGCATTGGTGTGACGCAAAGAAGTGCCCTGGCATAAAATAAAATAATCGCAGAAGGAAGCAACCTTACGCATATCCAAGATCACCACCTTCTGCGCTTTTTTTGACTTAGCTGCTACTGCGATACGTTGAGCTAACTTTTTTGTATCTATTGCCTCTAACCTCTTTCTATCCGATAAATTTATTTGCCTAAGATTTTATACATGCCTGTGCCACAAGTTGAACATTTGCCCTTCATTGCCTGGCGGCCGTTCTTCATCGTGACCTTCTCTTCATCTTTCATCTCTTTTTTATCTTTGCACTTTACGCAATAACCTTTTTCAGCCATTTCCTTCCTCCTTGTTTGAGTTAACTCTTATTTCTATTATACTGCCTCGCGACGCAAAGGTCAATTTTTATTTGTGGAAACCTGCGGAGGTATGCTTCTCTTCTATCTCACCGACAATCTCTTCCGTCAGGTCTTCCAGGGTAATCAGCCCAAGTGTCTTCTGATTGCTATCGACGACAATAGCGATCTGTATTTTATCCGTCTGGAACTTTCTCAAAAGTTCATTTACCCGCATATTCTCCAGTACATAATAAGCCTTATGTACCAGGTCTGGCAAAAGAAACAAGCCCTTATCCCTTAATATGTAAAGCAGGTCGCGGGCATAAATAATACCCAGGACATTATCTCTATCCCCGCTATAGACCGGCAAACGCGCATGCCCCTCTTCCACGAATATATTTAACAGCTCCTCGGGAGTAGTGTTGACATTAACGGCTACCATTTTATCCTTAGGCACCATGACATCGCTTACCCTGGTATCCCCAAATTCAAAAATACGGTGGAACATCTGTCTTTCTTCGTCGCTTAAAACCCCTTCGTCCTTACCCACCTCTATCATCAAACGCAGTTCCTCTTCGGTAATAAGCGGGGATCTTTTAGTCGGGCCTATTTTAAAAATCCGGAGGATAAAATTACTTATACTGACAAAGAAAACAATAACGGGATTTAATGCCTTGATAAAGGCCTCCATCAGGGGAGCGGTAATCAGGGCTGACTTTTCCGTATGTTTCGCCGCCAGCATTTTAGGGGTTATATCACAGACAATGAGCACAAAAAGGGTAGTAGTAAAAGTAGCTATGGTGGCGCCCAGTCCGGAGCCGAACAATGGAATGAATAATACAGTCACGATAGCGGACATGGCAATATTTACAAAATCATTACCGACCAGGATTGCGGCGATGAATTTATCCAACTTGGTAACCAGGTTCTGGATACTCTGCGCCCGCTTTATGCCTTTAGAGACCATATGGCGCAACCGGATTTTACTCAGGGCAATCACTGCGGTTTCGGAGACCGCAAAGAAAAAAGACAAAACAGCTAAAATAATAAATAAAGATATTAAAACAAAGGTCGTCATGGTTTATCCTATAGCTAAGCCTTCCCGTACCTTATCTTCCGCTCCTTTTAGCGGGCCGATAAGGCTTAAATTAATATTTGCGTCCCGGAATATTTTACGGGCAACCGCGCGGATAGTGCTCTTATCCACCCGGCTGACCTCAGAGATGATCTTATCCAGAGAAAAAGTCTTATCTGACATAAGGGTAGTTTCGCCGATCCAAAGCATATGGTCTAAAGTATCCTCCAGCGCCAGCTTTAACTGTCCGGTGTAGAATTCTTTCGCCCGCTTGAACTCGCCGTCGCTGATTAATTCTTCGCTGGATTTCCTTAACTCTCCCAAAATCAGCTTAATCGCCTCGGGTACTTTTTTATTATCGATTCCGGCGTGCACAACAAAGGCGCCGGTATCCTGGAAACGTTTTACCACTGTCCCTATCTCATAGGCCAGTCCGCGTTTTTCCCTTAACTCGTTAAAAAGGCGGCTAGACATATTCGCGCCTAATACAACGTGCAGCATACCTAAAGCATGCTTTAAAGAGTGCTCCCGCTTAAAACTCCTGAAGCCTAAAGCCATATGGGTCTGCTCTGTATCTTTGTTCAAAATTGTCCAGGCCGGCGTACCCTGCTTTTCTTTTGCCGCGGGGAATATATTGAGCTTAGCGCGCTTAAATCCGGAAAATGCCCTTTCCACGTCCTGCTCCAGCTTATCCGTATCCAGATTGCCGCAGGCGCTCACTACGATATTAGAGGCAGTATAATATTTACGCTTAAAATCTGAAAGTCTTTCGCGGTTAACGCTCTTTACAGACTCAACAGTGCCGATTATCGGTTCACCCAGGGGCTGCTGGGGCCAAAGTAAATTATCCAGGAGCTCATAGACATAACTTTGCGGAAGATCCCGGTACATCTTCAGCTCCTCTAGGATTACGGTCTTTTCTTTCTCAATCTCCTTAGGCGGCAAGGTCGGGTTAACTACCATATCCGTTAATACCTTTAAACCGGCGTGGCAATGGCTGGCCGGCACTTTCACCAGATAACAAGTGCATTCCTCGGACGTAAAACCGTTGAGCGAACCCCCTATGCCCTCAATAGATTCTTTAAGCCTGCGGCAAGAATATTTCTTAGTGCCCTTAAACAAAAGATGCTCTAAAAAATGCGCCGTCCCCTTATTCCCGGCATTTTCAAATCTGCCGCCAACCCTTATCCATATGCCTAATGCCGCTGACTGGCGTTCCGGCATTTTATAGGTGATGATTTTTAACCCGTTAGCTAATACTTGCTTGCGGTAAATATCTTTCATCGGTTAAGTTTAGCGATAAAATTACTTACTCTCTTTATTAAATCCGGCGAGCCGGAATTTTCTTCGATCTCCTTAATGATCGCACTTCCGATAATTACCCCGTCGGCGATCTTTTTAATCTCCCTGACCTGGGAAGGGGTAGATACGCCAAAACCCACACAGACCGGCTTACGGGTATATCTTTTAATCAATTTTATATTCTTGCGGATATCTTCGGGTAGCTTACTGCGCGTCCCGGTTACGCCGGTCAACGAAACATAGTAAATGAATCCTTGTGAAATCCCGGAGATTAATTTTATCCTTTTTCTACTGCTGGTCGGCGCAAGAAAACAAATCGTATCCAGCCCCCGGCCTTTAGCTGCGGCCATAAAAACCTTACCCTCTTCAGGCGGAAGATCGGGTAGGATCACTCCGTCTACCCCGGATTTCTTCGCCTCCGAGATGAATTTATCCTCCGGAAAACAAAACACGGGATTATAGTAAGTCATCAGACAGATAGGCAACTCTGTCTTTTTACGCGCTTTCTTAACCAGATGCAATATATTAACAAGGTGCGTGTTTTTCTTGAGCGCCTGCTGAGAAGCTGCCTGGATTACCGGGCCGTCAGCCATAGGGTCAGAAAAAGGCACGCCCAACTCTAAAATATCTACGCCTATTTTATCCAAAGCATAGATGAGCTTTTCGGTTACCGACAGGTTAGGAAAACCCGCGGTGATAAAGGCAATAAATGCTTTTTTCCCGGTTTTCTTTAAATCTTTAAATTTTTTATCAATCCGGTTCATATTTTTTAGTTTTGCGTAACGATACCCAAGTCTTTATCTCCCCTGCCGGATAAACAAACCACAACCAGAGACCTCTTATTAATTTTTTTGGCCAGCTTCTCCAAATAAGCAATGGCATGCGCTGACTCCAAAGCCGGGATTATACCTTCTAACCTGGTAAGCAGGTGAAATCCTTCCAGCGCCTCTTTATCGTCAACCGCAACATATTGGCAACGGCCGGTTTTTTTATAATAGGAGTGCTCCGGGCCTACGCCCGGATAATCCAACCCGGCAGAAATAGAATGCGTGAGGTTCACCTGGCCGAACTTATCTTCTAAAAGCCCTGACCTTGAGCCATGCAGGACGCCGATATCTCCCTTAACCAGAGTAGCTGCGTGTTTACCCGTAGCTAAACCCCGACCGCCTGCTTCCACGCCGATAAATTTCACTTTCTTCTCCTGAACAAAAGGATGAAACAATCCCAGGGCATTACTTCCGCCCCCCACACAGGCCAGCAGATAATCCGGCAACCTGTTTTCTTTTTTACGCAGCTGCGCCCGGGCTTCTCTGCCGATTACTGACTGAAAATCCCTGACCAGCATAGGATAAGGATGCGGCCCGGCAACACTACCGATAATATAATGCGTATCGCGCACATGCGTTACCCAATCGCGCAGGGCCTGGGTCATAGCATCCTTCAAAGTTTGAGAGCCGCTCTTAACCGGAATTACTCCGGCTCCTAATAAACGCATGCGTAAGACATTCGGCTTTTGCCGCTCCATATCTTCCTGGCCCATATAGATATCACACTTTAAGCCAAAAAGCGCGGCAACCGTAGCGCAGGCCACCCCGTGCTGGCCGGCTCCTGTCTCGGCAATCACTCGCGGCTTCTTCATCCGCAAACAGAGCAAAGCCTGCCCCAGGGTATTATTGATTTTGTGCGCGCCGGTATGTAAAAGGTCTTCCCGTTTAAGGTATATTTTATCTATGCCAAAAAAACGGCTCAATTTTTCGGCCAGATACAGCGGCGTGGGCCGGCCCGCATACTCCTTTAAATAATAATCCAGTTCAGCCTTAAACTTCCGGTCGCCCCTGGCCTTCTTATACTCTCTAGTTAATTCATCCAAGGCAAAGACGAGCGTCTCCGGCACAAACCTTCCGCCGAATTCCCCGAAATGCCCGAATTTATCCGGTAATGTCTTTTCCATTATAAGTTAATCCTTCTACCTTTTATTTTTTTACTGCTTTGATAAACTGCTGAATTTTCTTATGGTCCTTCTTGCCCGGCTTTGCTTCTAACGAACTGGACGCATCTATCCACTCCGGATGCAGTTTTTTTATTGCGCTTTTTACATTTCGGCTGTTGAGGCCGCCGGATAAAAAAACCCGACCATTTATTTTATCCGTATTCTGCAATAAATTCCAGTTAAACTTTTTTCCCGTCCCCCCGGCTTGGCTTTTAGAAAAAGTGTCAAAGAGATAACCGTAAGTCTTATATTTTTTTATCGCGGCTAAATCCGTTTTTCCGTTGACCTTAAAAGCCTTAATGACCTTATACCTTTTAAATTTATCACAATAGCCGCAAGATTCATTGCCGTGAAATTGCAGGATATCCAGATTGCACAACTTAGCGATCTTCTTGACCTTGTTCTCCGGGGCATTGACAAAAACCCCGGCTCTTAAAATATTTTTGGGAAGTATGCGCGATATCTTCCTGGCTTTAAGCGGCTCTATGCAGCGCGGGCTATTTTTATAAAATACAAAACCGATAGCGTCAGCTCCGTTAAAGAAAGCTGCCAGTGCATCTTCCAGGTTAGTAATCCCGCATATTTTTACCTTTACCATCCCATCAGCTCTTCAACTTTTTGGGTAATATTCTCCGCCCGCATAAAAGCTGTGCCGATTAAAACGGCATTAACCCCCAGGATTTTCAAAAACAAGACATCCTGGTAAGTCTTAATTCCGCTTTCTACCACTACCACTTTATCCTTGGGGATAAGGGTGAATAGCTTCTCGGTAGTCTTAAAGTCAACCTCCAGGGTATGTAAATTACGGTTATTGATGCCGATAAGCGGGATATTTTTTAATTTTAAAACCTTCTTTAATTCTTTCTCATTATGCACCTCAACCAGGCAGTCCATCCCTAAATCCGCGGCGATTGCGGTAAATTGGGCGAGCTCATCCTGGGTAAGTAACTCCGCAATGAGCAGTATAGCGTCGGCGCCGTAAAAACGCGATTCATAGACCTGATACGGCTCAAGGATAAAATCTTTTCTTAATACCGGGGCAGTGATGAGGTTTTTTATCTCATTGATATAAGCAATATTTCCCAGGAAATAATCTTCTTCGGTTAAGACCGACAGCGCCTGCACCCCTACGCCTGCATAAGCCGTAGCGATCTCGGAATGATTAAAATCCTGGCGGATAATTCCTTCGGAAGGCGAGGCCTTCTTTAGCTCTGCGATTAAAGAAATCTGGCGCGACTTATTGATCGCCTCAATGAACGGCCGGACGGGATTAAGAGACTGCACTTTAACCTTTAACTCTTCTTCGGAAAGAGCCTGCTTGGCCAGCGCTATTCTCTCCTTTTTCTTCAAAATGATCTCTTTTAAGATATCGGATTTAGCCATTATTGTGAATACTCCTTCAATAATTCTAACTTTCGCAAAGCCGCTTGGCTGTCTATTGATTGGATTGCTAATGCAATGCCTTCTTGTAGGGAAGCGGCCTTGTCCGCAGCGTAGATGGCGCATCCGGCATTCAACACAACGATATCACGTTTAAAACCAGGCTCGCCCTTTAAAACCTCCCGGGCAATGCGCACATTATCGGACAGGTTTCCTCCGTAAAGGTCCTCTAGGCGGCTGCGCTTAAACCCGAAATCTTCCGGCGCGAGCTGGTAATCGCTGAATTTACCGTGATTAACTTCGGAAACAATCGTCTTATCCGTGGTCGTTACTTCATCTAAACCGTCCTGGCCGTGCACCACCAGGACATGTTTAGTACCTAAATTATGTAAAACCCTGGCTAAAACCGGCGGCCAGTGAGCGCTGTAAACTCCGATGAGCTGGTTGGCCACCCGGGCAGGATTGATCAATGGCCCCAATAAGTTGAACATGGTTTTACGGGCAATCTGTTTACGCGCGGGCATCACCTGTTGCATCGCAGGATGCAAGGCCGGCGCAAACAAAAAAGCAATCCCAATCTCTTCCAGGCATTTCTTGATTCTTACTCTATCCATATCTATATTTACACCCAGGGCCTCTAGAATATCCGCGCTTCCGCAGGAGCTGGAAACAGAGCGATTACCATGCTTGGCCACGACCACGCCCGCTCCGCTGGCGACAAAAGCAGCAAGAGTAGAAATGTTAAAAGTGCCTAATTTATCCCCGCCGGTCCCGCAGGTATCCAGCATATTCGACTTAGCGACAATGATCGGTTCAACATATTTAAGCATTACCTCTACCGCCGCGGTAAGCTCTTCAGCCGTCTCTCCTTTAACATTCAGAAAAGTCAAAAATTCAATTATATCCGCGGTATCGTTAACCCCGCTTAGAATACCCTGCATTACTGCCTGCATCTCGCGGGAACTAAGGTCATTCTTTGCGGCGAGTTTTTTAATCGCTTCTTTGATGGTCATAATTTAATAAAATTCGCTAATAGATCCATCCCGGCTTTGGTCAGGATAGATTCCGGGTGAAATTGCACTCCCCAAACAGGATATTTCTTGTGTCTTAAGCCCATAATTTCTTTTTCTTTGGTCCAGGCGGTTATCTCTAAGGCCTCCGGCAGGCTTTTTCTCTCCACTAATAAAGAATGATAGCGCGTAGCCTGAAAAGGATTCGCCAGGCCCTTAAATATATCCTTTTTATCATGGTAAATCCAGGAGGTCTTACCGTGCATAAGCCTCTTGGCTCCGATGACCCTGCCTCCATATACATAGCCGATGGCCTGATGGCCAAGGCAAACTCCTAAAATAGGGATTTGTCCGCTAAATTCTTTTATTACCGCGCAGGAAATCCCTGCGTCTTCCGGCCGGCCCGGCCCGGGCGAAATAACGATTTTTTCAGGGGCCAAACTCTTTATTCCGCTTAAGGTAATTTTATCATTACGAAAAACTTTTACTTCCTTGCGCAGCGAGCCTAAATATTGCACCAGGTTATAGGTAAACGAATCGTAATTATCAATCATTAAAATCATTCTTTTTCTCTCCGGATCTTTGCGCCTAATTTTTCCAGCTTTTTTTCCAGATCCTGATAGCCGCGCTCAAGATGGTATATCCTGGAAATAGATGTTTTCCCGCGGGCAGATAACCCGGCAAGAACTAAGCAGGCGGAGGCGCGTAAGTCCGACGCCATTACCGGAGCCCCGGAAAGTTCCTTAACCCCTTCTACGATAGCATGCGGGCCTTCCCTTTGGATATGCGCGCCCATCCGGTTAAGCTCGGCAACGTGCATAAACCTGTCCGGATAGATCTTTTCGGTAATCACGCTTATGCCGGGCGTGACGCTCATCAAGGCCATCATCTGCGCCTGCATATCTGTAGGAAACCCCGGATAAGGAAGAGTAGTGATATTCACGGCAGTAAGCGGCTTCTTATAGCGCAAGTGTATGGAATCCTCTGTTTTTACCATAGACGCTCCCGCTTCTTCCAGCTTATCGATAAGCGCGCCCAGGTGCTTATAAAAAATATTTTTAATCAGGATATCGCCGCGGGTAATCAAGGCGGCCAGCATTATTGTCCCGGCTTCAATCCTGTCCGGAATAATCGTATGCGTTGCGCCATGCAGGCACCTGACCCCCTCTATTTCAATGACAGGCGTGCCCTGGCCTTTAATTCTAGCGCCCATTTTAATCAAAAATTCCGCCAGATCCACTACTTCCGGCTCACAGGCAGCGGATTCAATAATAGTTTTACCGCTAGCTAAAACTGCGGCCATCATTACATTATCCGTAGCCAAAACCGAGGAGCCATAGACTCCGCCTAAATATACATGGTTGCCCTTTAACTTTTCGGCTTTGGCGATGACATAACCTGATTCAATAGTGATATCCGTACCCAGCGCCCTTATCCCCTTTAAATGCAGGTCTACCGGCCGCACGCCGATTATGCAACCTCCGGGCAAAGAGACTTTAGCCTTCTTAAGCTTACCTAAAAGAGGCCCCAGAACGCAGAAAGACGCGCGCATGGTCGAAACCAGCTTATAATCCGCAACGTAGCTTATTTTTTTAAGGTTGCTTACCGAAACCGTCCCGTTCTCTAACTCCGCGTCCTTACCTAATGCACGTAATATCTTAATCATCGTACTGGTATCGCGCAGATCCGGCACGCCCTTAATTATACAGGCGTCATCAGTAAGCAGAGTTGCCGCCAGGATGGGTAAAACCGCGTTCTTTGCTCCGGAAACCGTAAGTTCACCTTTTAACTTTACTCCCCCTTCGATAATTAATTTATCCATCTTAATTTACCTTTCTTGCGGCTAATACTCTAGCTATATTATTATAATCTTTAATTATTCCGGCTATTTCAAATCTTCCCGAGCCTAGAAATATTTTTTCTAGGCCGCGCTTTTGCCCAAAACCAATTTCCAGGAGCAGCCAACCGCCTTTTTTTAAATACCCCGGTGCCTCCCGGATAACCCGGCGGTAAAAATCCAGGCCGTCAGCTCCGCCATCTAAGGCTAAAGCAGGCTCATAGTTTAATTCCGGCTGCAATTTGCTGATTTCCGTACTCATTATATAAGGCGGATTGCTGACAATCATAGCGTATTTCTTAGAACCCAAAGCGCTAAATAAATCACTCCGGATAAGATTGATCTTTACGCCGTGGGCCGCGGCGTTTTCTCCGGCTGTTGCCAGAGCCCGGGCCGATATATCGCTGGCATCAATTTCTAAACCTGTTGTATATTTAGCCAAAGCTACAGCGATACACCCCGAGCCTGTGCCCAGATCCAGGACCCTGCCGGATTTCCTTTGCTTAACATATCCCAGGGCAGTGGTCACAAGAATTTCTGTTTCCGGCCGCGGGATAAGCACAGCCGTATTGACCTTGAACTCCAGACCCATAAATTCTGTTTTGCCCAGGATATACTGTAGCGGCTCGGCCTTAAGCCTTCTCTTCAAAGCTGAAGAAATAAAATTAACTTCATCCCGGTTTAAATACCTATCCTTATCCAGGTATAAAGACATCCTATCACAACCTAAAGCCTGAGTAAATAATAGCTCTGCTTCATTCATCGGTTCTTCTGTTTTTGCTCCCGTTCGGCCTTAATCAGGGCATCGGATATCTCGTCAAATTCCCCCTCCAGCACAGATTCCAGCTGGTGTGTGGTAAAATTTATACGATGGTCCGTAACCCGCCTGTCCGGAAAATTATAAGTGCGTATTTTCTCGCTGCGGTCGCCTGAGCCGATCTGGGATTTTCTCTCCTGTGAGATCTTTTTTGACTCAGCTTCCTGTTTGGCATCCAGAAGTTTAGCGCGTAAGACTCTCATAGCTTTATTTTTATTTTTTAGCTGTGAGCGTTCATCCTGGCAAGCAACTACTACTCCGCTAGGAATATGCGTGATACGCACTGCCGAATCTGTTTTCTGCATATGTTGGCCACCGGGGCCGCTTGAGCGATAGGTATCAATCCGCAAAGATCCGGGTTCAACCACAAAATCCACTTCCTCGGGCTCGACTAAAACCGCGACCGTCGCGGTGGAAGTGTGAATCCTGCCCTGGGCCTCAGTCGTAGGCACGCGTTGCACACGATGCACCCCGCTCTCAAACTTCAACCGGCTATAGGCGTCTTTTCCCTTTACACTGAAAGATACTTCCTTTAGGCCTTTGGATTCATTGTTCGTCGCCGACATTAACTCCACTGACCAGCCTTTATTGTCCGCGTATTTTGTGTACATCCGGTAAAGATCCGCGGCAAATAAACCCGCCTCATCTCCGCCGGTGCCCTGGCGGATCTCCACGATTATATCGCTTCCGGCATAAGGATCTTTTTCGGTAAAGGCCACTTTTATTTTTTCTTCTATCTCCCGGAGTTTCGCCTTGAGCTCCTCTAGCTCTTTCTGGACCAGCTCCAAAAATTCTTTATCGTGTTTCTCCCCAAGAACAAGCTCCAGTTCCCGAATCTCTTTGGCCACCAGCTTATATTCGCGAAACAAGGCAACCGGTTCCTTTAAGCCGGAGAACTCCTTAGCCAGCTTATGGGAACCTTGGCGGTCGCTAAGTACCGCCGGAGAAGATAACAATTTCTCCAGTTCTTCATAACGCGATTCTAATTTCTGCAGGCGTTCAAGCATTATTTTTTGCCGTACTTCTTGATAAATTTATCCACGCGCCCGGCCGAATCCACAAACTTCTGTTTTCCGGTGAAAAACGGATGGCATTTTGAGCAAATTTCTACCCTGATGGAAGGCTTGGTTGAACGCGTATGCACAGTCTCCCCGCAGGCGCAGATAATCGTAGCATCTTTGTAGTTTGGATGGATCTTGTCTTTCATTTTCTACTCTCCTTTTTTTTATTTATTGGTTCATACTGTTTAAAAACTCTTCATTATTCTTGGTCTTGCCTAATTTTTCGATTAAAAGCTCCATTGCCTCAACATTATTCAATTCATTAAGCACCTTCCTCAGAATCCAGGTTTTCTGTAAAACGTCGGGCTTAACTAAAAGCTCCTCGTGGCGCGTGTTGGAACGCTTGATATCAATTGCCGGATAAATCCTGCGCTGGAAAAGATTCCGGTCAAGCTGGGTTTCCATATTACCGGTGCCCTTGAACTCTTCAAAGATAACTTCGTCCATCCGGCTTCCCGTATCCACCAGGGCCGTCGCGATAATCGTCAGGCTTCCGCCTTCCTCAACCGCCCGGGCCGCTCCAAAGAACCGCTTGGGCTTCTGCAGGGCATTAGAATCAATACCGCCGGAAAGAACCTTACCGCTATGCGGGACAACCGAGTTATAGGCGCGGGCCAGGCGCGTAATGCTATCCAATAATACCACTACATCGCGCTTATGCTCGACCAATCTCTTGGCTTTTTCCAAAACAATTTCAGCTACCTGGATATGCCTCTCCGGCGGCTCATCAAACGTGGAAGAGATGACCTCTCCCTTGACATGCCGCTGCATATCCGTAACCTCTTCCGGGCGCTCGTCAATCAGGAGGACAATTAAAATAGCATCCGGGTTATTCGTAGTTATGGCATTGCCGAGTTTCTGCAGCAGGACGGTCTTGCCGCTATAGGGCTGGGCAACAATCAAGCCGCGCTGCCCCTTGCCGATAGGAGCAAGCAGGTTCATTATGCGCATGGATATCTCATCAGGCTTGGTTTCCAGGTTAAAGGCCTGCTGCGGATAAACCGGGGTAAGGTTGTCAAAAAGGACTTTTTCCTTTACCTCTTCGGGGTTTTCAAAGTTTACCGCTTCCACTTTAAGCAGGGCAAAATATTTTTCCCCTTCCTTGGGCGGACGGATCTGGCCGGAGACCGTATCTCCCGTCCTTAAGTCAAATTTCCTGATCTGCGACGGAGATATATAGATATCGTCCGGGCAAGGAAGATAATTGTAATTCGGGCTTCTTAAAAACCCGAACCCTTCCGGCAATATCTCCAGCACCCCCTCCCCGAACATCAGACCTTCTTTTTCCGCCTGCGCCTGCAGGATCTTGAAAATCAAATCCTGTTTTCTCAGGCCGCTGGTGCCGTTGGCATTGAGCTCTTTGGCCAGCTTATTGAGCTCGGTGATCTTCATATCTTTTAGATTTTTTATATCTAGTTTTTCCACAACTTCCTCCTTATTTGCGCTACTTGTTTCCGTGTATTCCTTAATGAACCGTTGTTATTTATGATAAAATCCGCCAGGCGCTCCCTGGCGCCTTGCGAAATCTGGAATTTTATTCTTTTCAGGATATCTGCCCGCTTTAAAGATGTTTTCTTAATCAGGCGGCTAAGCTGCTTATCCTTATCGATCTTTACCACGATCAAGCAGTCTAGCGTACTTTTAAGGTTCGCCTCTAACAGTAAAGGCGCATCCAGTACAATCACTCCTTTCTCTAGGCTGTTAATTTTTTCTTTTATAATACGGATTACTGCCGGGTGAATAATAGCGTTTAACCGCTTCAGGTATTTCTTATTATTAAAAACCACCCCGGCAAGCCTGCGGCGGTCGATCTCCTTATTCTTTCCTAATATACCAGTGCCAAAACCGGAAACTATTTTTTTATAAATTTTGCTGCCGCGCCTAAGAGAAGCGTGCGCTATTCTGTCGGCATCAATGACTTTCGCTCCGCAAGAAGCAAAAATACCCGCCACGGTACTTTTACCGCTGCCAAAACTACCGGTAAGCCCGACGATAATCTTCTTATTTTTTCTTAGCCTTGGCATACAACTCCAGGTATTTTGAGGCAGAGACGTCCCAGGAAAAATTGCTCTTCAGGGCATTCTTGACTAACGCAGCCCATTTTGTTTTAGCCTTGAACGCGCAGAGCGCCTTCTTTACCGTCTTAACCAGGTCTCTCGCGGAATAGCGGGCAAAAACAAACCCGTTCTCTGAATTCACCGTATCCGCAAGTCCTCCGGTTTTAAAGACTAACGGGATAGTGCCGTACCTTAAACTGATTAACTGCCCCAGTCCGCAAGGTTCATACCTTGAAGGCATAAGGAATATATCGCTGCCGGCATAGATCTTGTGCGCCAGGGGATCATCAAATTTCAAGTTTAAAGATATGGTTTTAGGGTACTTAGCAGCCGTCTCCTGCAGGATTTGGTGGTATTTTAAATCCCCGGCCCCCAGGATAACCAGCTGGATATCCAACTGGCTAATTTCGTCAATCCCTTCAACGAGTATATCCAAACCTTTTTGCCCGGCTAATCTTGAAACGATTCCGATTAAAGGCACATCTTTCTTTAAGGGCAGCTTACAAAGCGTTTGCAGGTCTTGCTTGTCTTGGGCTTTACCAGCCAGGTCAGTAATGGAAAAATTCCGGGCAAGGAACTTATCGTTTTGAGGATTCCAGATAGCATAATCCAAACCGTTTAATATGCCGAAAAGCGAATCCTTACGCTTCTGCAATACCCCTTCCAGCCCGAAACCGAATTCCTTGGTCTGGATTTCCCTGGCGTAAGTAGGGCTGACCGTATTAAGGATATCCGCAAAAAGCAGGCCCCCTTTAAGGATATTTATTTTACCGTAAAATTCCAGCCCCTCCATATTAAACAAGCTCTCATCAAGGCCAAGCTGGGGGAATTCCTCCCCAGGGAAAAGCCCCTGATAACCGATATTATGGATGGTCAGGACCGTGCGGATATTTTTATAAAAAGGATTCCGGGAGTAAATTGTCTTTAAAAAAACCGGGATCAGGGACGACTGCCAGTCATGGCAGTGGATAATATCCGGCTTAAAATCAATTTCTTGCAATAAATCCAGAGATTTTCTGCAATAAAAAGAAAACCGGTCCAGGTTATCCGGATAATCGCCGTTTTTATCTCCGTACAGGCCATCGCGGTTAAAATATCCTTCGTTTTCAATAAAATAAACCCGGATATTTTTTCCGGCTAGCCCGGCTAAAACACCGCTATTTAATTTTTTAAGCCTGAACCTGGCTGTATCTACCGCCTTATACCTCGGCATGATTATGCTTACTTCCTGGCCTTCTTTTTCTAAGGCCAACGGTAATGCTCCCGCCACATCCGCTAATCCACCGGTCTTAGCGAAAGGGACTACCTCTGATGAGCACACCACTATTTTCATTTTACCTCCCTACCTGCCGTTAGGCAGGCTCCATCTCTAACCAGTTATGCCCTTTTTTGATATCAACTCTGACCGGCACGTTAAGTTTCAAAACATTCTCCATCCTGTCCCGCGCCAGAGCTATCAAATCCTGCAATTCATCCTCAGGCAAATCAAAGAGTAATTCATCGTGGATCTGTAAAACCATCCTGGATTTTAATTCTTTCTTCTTGATCTCTTTATCTATACTGATCATAGCCAGCTTAATCAAATCCGCAGCTGAACCCTGGATCGGAGTATTCACTGCCTGCCTTTCGGCAAATTGCCTTACTCCCTGATTTTTACTGTTAATCTCCGGTAGATATCGCCTCCGGCCTAATATCGTAGTAACAAAACCTTCTTGTTGCGCGAGCTTAATCTGTTTTTCAATATATTCTTTTACCCCCGCATAACGGGCAAAATACGCGTCAATAAAACTTTGCGCTTCATCAAACCCTACGTTTAAATCACGGGCCAGGCCATAAGAGCTTAAGCCGTAAACAATCCCAAAGTTAACTCTTTTGGCCCTGTCGCGCATTTCATCGCTCACTTCTTTTTCCTCTATGCCGTAGATTAAAGCCGCGGTGGCTTTATGTATATCCATCCCCTTCTTAAAGGCGGTGGACAAATGCTCATCCCCGCTTAAATGCGCTAAGATCCTTAAATCTATCTGCGAATAATCCCCGGAAACAAGATAATTGTCTTTGCTTCCGGCAATGATTGCCTTACGGATCTTAGCGCCTATATCCGTCTTGATGGGTATATTCTGCAGGTTAGGGTTACTGGAACTAAGCCGTCCGGTCTCCGTCCCTGTCTGGTTAAAAGAAGTATGCAGCCTGGCATTATCCTCATCCGCCAGTTGGGGCAATACATCGATATAGGTGGTTTTTAACTTAGTCAACTGGCGGTATTCCAGTAAAAACGCCGGGAGCTCATGCTTGTCCGCCAATTTCTTAAGGACTTCTTCGTCTGTTGAGGCGCCGGTCTTGGTCTTCTTGACTACCGGAAGCTTAAGCTGTTCAAATAAGACTACCCGTAATTGTTTGGGCGAATTTATATTAAACTCCGTGCCGCTGAGCTTATAAATATCCTCAACCAGACTGGTCAGCCTTTTGCCTAATTCCTGCGAAAGCGACTTGAGCAATTTTAAATCTATTTTTACCCCGCAAGATTCCATGGCCGAAAGCACATCCACCAGAGGCATCTCCGTATCATAAAAAAGTCCCTCCAGCTTCTTCTTCTTTAACTCTTCGCCGAGTTTAGTTTTCAGGTTCTTGATAATATCCAAAGCCTCCCGGCCGGCCGGTAATTTACCGTAAGGAAACTTATCCAGATAATCCAAAGCCACATTTTCCAAAGCATAGCTGCCCTTAGAAGGGTTTAAAAGATACGCGGCGATCATCGTATCAAAACACAACCCTTCCAGAATAAAATTCTCTT
>Ga0265297_10002895_pt1 | contig 32917 bp, 26 predicted proteins | sample Munlanlwell13791_FD_192502 | JGI IMG/M metagenome (GOLD analysis project Ga0265297, IMG submission 192502) | Leachate microbial communities from a municipal landfill in Southern Ontario, Canada - Leachate well 137-91 | ecosystem: Engineered > Solid waste > Landfill > Unclassified | place...
TCCTGAGAATATTCACAGAGTGCTTGTTTTCACCTATATTTATAATTTACAATACATAAGCAATGAAAAAAATAATGATACTGCTCATAGTCTTTGCTGTGAGTTCATATATAAAAGCCGAAGAAATATCAGTTTCACAAACAGATCTTCAGGGAAAGATAACCGATAAAACCGGAGAACCACTGATTGGTGTAAATCTTTATTTCCCCGATTTAAAAACCGGAGCTGTAACAGATGTGAACGGTTTTTACAAAATGGAAAATCTACCAAAACACACCTTACTGGTTCAGATCAATTCCGTTGGTTACAAAATGATTATTGAAAAAATCAATCTGGCTACAACAACTCATAAAGATTATACAATGGAAGAGTCTGTTACAGAAATAAATGAAGTTGTTGTTACAGGACAGTCACAATCTTCCAAAATAGAAAAAACACCGACTCCCATTAGCGTTGTCAGTGTAAAGGAGCTGCAACAAAGACCTTCCACGAATCTTATCGACGCCTTAAGTTCTCAACCCGGCGTTTCGCAGATAACAACCGGAAGCGGCATCTCAAAACCGGTTATTCGTGGATTGGGGTACAACCGTGTCGTGGTAGTAAACGACGGTGTGCGCCAGGAAGGTCAACAGTGGGGCGATGAACATGGAATTGAAATTGATGAAAACGAAGTAAACAAAGTGGAAATTCTGAAAGGTCCGGCCAGCTTACTTTACGGTTCGGATGCCATGGCAGGAGTTATCAGTTTGTTTTCGGCACCCATACTTCCTCTGGGTAAAATGAAATTAAATGTTATGGCAAATTATCAAACCAACAATGGATTAATGGCTTATTCTCTCGATTATGCCGGTCATAAAAAACAATTTGTCTGGGATTTACGCTACAGCAACAAACAAGCTCACGCATATCAAAACAGCCGTGATGGTTTCGTCTACAATTCCGGATTCAGCGAAAATGCGCTTTCAGCATTATTGGGAATAAGCAACTGGTGGGGATATTCGCATTTGACCCTTAGCACTTATCATCTTACACCCGGAATTGTGGAAGGCGATCGCGATAGTCTGACGGGGCAATTTGTAAAACCTTTTATCTCAGGCGACGGAACCGAAGCTGTAGCAATTGCAAACCGCAATGATTTTATGTCGTACAACCATCAAATGCCTTACCAACAGGTAAATCATTACAAAGCAGTCTGGAATAATAATATTCTGATAGGCGATGGAATTTTGAATGCCACGATTGGATACCAACAGAACCGTCGTCAGGAATTCGCCGATGTTCTGAATCCCAATGCATATGGACTGTATTTTCAGCTTCATACCGTTAACTACGATTTACATTACCAATTACCTGAAATGAAAGGCTATAATATTACATTCGGGCTGAATGGAATGTACCAGAATTCTCTGAATTTAGGCACTGAATTTCTGGTTCCGGAATATCATTTATTTGATGTTGGTGGATTTGTTGTGGCAAAAAAGAATTTCGGGAAACTGGATGTAAGTGGTGGATTAAGGTTTGACAACCGGTCCGAAACAGGCTCTGCGCTTTATCTGAATTCGTCTGAAGAAAAAACCACCGCTTCGGACCCAACTGCCACGGAACGTTTCAAGGCATTTTCGAGCGATTTTAAAGGAGTTAGTGGAAGCCTTGGGGCAACTTATCAGTTAAACGATAATTGGGTCACTAAACTAAATCTCTCCCGTGGGTTTCGGGCTCCGAATATAAGTGAACTGGCATCAAACGGCGTTCACGAAGGAACCATCCGTTATGAAATCGGAAATACGGATTTAAAACCGGAAAATAGCTTTCAATTGGATTATGAAATGGGATTTAATACCAAACATGTTAGTTCAAAGTTGAATTTGTTTGCCAATAACATTCATAATTTTATATTTTCTCATAAAATAAACAGTGTAAATGGAGGAGATTCCATTCAAAGTGATTTGCCTTGTTACAAATTTGATTCCGGCAATGCTCAGCTAATGGGTGGTGAGTTTTATATAGATATTCACCCTCATCCGTTGGACTGGTTACATTTCGAGAACAGCTTATCCTATGTACATTCTCAGCTTTTAAATCAACCCGATTCTACCCGTTATTTGCCCTTTACACCTGCCACCAAATGGATTTCGGACATTCGGATTGACATAAAACATCTGAGTTCAGCATTTAACAACGTTTATTTCTCCTTCGGGATCGAACATGATTTTAAACAAACAAATATCTATTCGGCCTACAATACAGAAACTGTAACCGATGGGTATACGCTTCTTAATGCGGGTTTAGGGACAGATGTGATGTGGAAAAAGCACACGTTGTTTTCACTTTATGTGAGTGGGACAAATCTTGCCGATATTGCTTATCAGAGTCATTTAAGCCGGTTAAAATATGCCCCTGAGAATTATGCAACCGGAAAAACGGGCGTTTATAATATGGGAAGAAATATTAGCTTGAAACTGATTGTTCCTGTAGATTTATAGACTGACTAATCTGAATTTAATATTCAAAGACCTCACTATAAAATTTCATAGTGAGGTCTTTGATTGATTTTGATGAATAGAAATTACTTTTCTCTTGCCCAGGGCCACGCTACAATTCCGCCTTCAAGCACTTTTACATTGGTATATCCGTTTGCCTGAAGAATCAGTGCTGCTTCGTAACCTCTTAATGATATTTTACACCAGGTGATTATTTCCGTATTTTTATCGGCGGGCATTTCATCCAAGCGCTTACGAAGTTGCCCCAGAGGAATCAGTTTTTCACCTAGTCCCATGCGCATTTGTTCGAATTCGTCGGGATTACGGACATCCAATAATAACATGGGATCTTTGTCTTTCAGTTTTTCTTTAAACTCTTCAGCCGAAATTCCCGTAAAGAGTCCTTTCAGTTTGTTTTGCATCACATGAGCCGTGGCAATACTGTGATCAATGGCCAGTGAATAAGGTGGTGCGTAAGGAAGATCGGCAGTTGCCATATCATCCACGGTAAGATTCCCTTTGATAGCCATGGCCCAAATAGCCATCTGCTTACTTACGTCACCCGGTCCCAAAACCTGTGCACCCAAAATTAAGCCCGTCAGTTTATCCACTATTAATTTGGTAATTAATAATTTGCCCTGCATAAATCCGGGTTTATCCAGACTGGCATTCACAACTGTTTCGAGATCGGTATAACCCAACTTTATTGCGTTATGTTCAGACAATCCGGTAGATCCCACACCATAATCGAACACTTTACAGATACCCGTCTGAATGGTTCCGGGGAATTTAGCCACATTACCCGAAATAAGATTTTCACCAACAACGCGCCCCTGCAAATTCGCCAAATCACCATAAGGTGCATGTACCGGCAGATCTGTAATTAGATTCGGAATTTCGACGCAGTCACCTACTGCATAAATATCAGAATCTGAAGTTTGCATAAACTCATCCACTATGATTCCACCCGTATCACCTGTTTTTAGTCCGGCATCTTTTGCTAACCGGTTATTTGGAATTACCCCAATGGCCACCACTGCCAGTTCACAAGGAATTTCAGTACCATCCTGTAATTTTACAGCATTTAATTTACCATTTTCACCTAAAAAGGCAGCTACACCATTTTGTAAAATGACATTGGCTTTCGTCTGAACATATTTTTCAACCAGTCTGGCCATATGTTTGTCGAGAAAGGTAAGCAATTGCGGCAACAATTCGACAAGCGTGATTTCAATTCCAGCCAGATTTAACGCTTCAACGGTTTCAATTCCAATTAAACCTCCACCAATTACGACGGCTTTTTTAATTTTACCTTCATCTCTGATTTTACGCAGGTAATCGGCATCCGATAAAGATTGCAAAGAAGTAATTCCTTCTAAATCGATACCCGGTACCGGTGGTTTACGTGGTGAGGCACCGGTTGCAATAACCAGTTTATCATATTCGGCTGTTCCTCTTTCTCCGGTTTGAAGATCCCTGAATTCTATTTTTTTATTTTTTCTGTCAATAATAGTAACTTCCGTGAGTACTTTGGTCGTAATTTTCTTTGCATTCCAAAAGAATTTAGAGTCACGTACCACACCGGCAGGAGAACATAAAAGTTGACTGCGATCATCAAAAAAACCACCAATATAATAAGGATAACCACACGAAGCCATCGAAAGATCCGAAGCTTTCTGATAAATAGTAATTTCAGCATTTTCGTCCATCCGTCTTGCCTTTGAAGCTGCTTTAGGACCGGCCGCAGAACCACCAATGATAATAATTCTTGTTGGATTCATAATGTATTAGTTTTATAGTTGTTGAGTGATTAATTCTATGAAGAGACTCCTTAGTTCAGCGAATTTCTTTTCCCGTAATTTCCGAAGCAATAGCTACACATCGCAAGCAGGGACGTGATTTATAATACGTTTCATTGCGTTCAGATGATTCAGGATTCTGCGGTTCATGTTTAAGTTTTAATAAATCGGCACAAATGTATGAACCCATTATTGCTTTGAATTCATAAGCGGTACGTTGCACGGCTTTGTAATTTGTATTTTTAGCTGCTTTATCTTTGGTGTTGACAAAAGGATAATGCAATCCTAATACCAAAAACATGCCGCTTACGGCTCCGCACACTTCACGTAACCGTCCCATACCACCGCCAAAAGAAGTTGCCAGTTTGGCAGCGGTTTCTTCTTCAATTCCGTATAAATCAGAATAAGCCATAAGAACCGACTGTGCACAATTATACCCTTGTTCAAAGTAATTTACCGCAAGATCCGTTCTCTTTTCTATCTCTCTTTTTTCCATATTTACAATAAATCCATTCAAAAAAAGAACATGTCCTTTTCCGGCAACAAGAAGCTCACATATCCGGCAAGTAATTAAAAAAAACAGCTTAAATATCTAGAATCTGATCTTTTTAAATTCTTCTTTCATCCGGTTTAAATCTGTCAGCCAATCCTCAATATCATTTTCATGCTCAATTTCTTCGTTTAGAATCGTAACGGCCATTTGATGAGTAGTATGATCTTTTCCATTTGTAAAGTCGGCAATCTCTTTGTAACGTTGAATGGCACATCGTTCACCTTTTAAATTTTGTTGTAAGATTACCTCAATATACGGATCGGAAGGTTCATCGTACGAACAACGGGCCAGTTTTGTCCACTGAACCGGATTCATTACGGGCGTACCACCAAGTTGAATAATCCGGTCTACAACTAAAACGGCATGACCAAGTTCCTGAGTTGCATGCAATATTAATTCCGGTTCTACTTCACTGCGCATTGGACCTTCCATAAGCCGGGCTCCAATCCAATACTGATAATATGCTAACCATTCCTCTGAAAGTGCGGCATTTAACATACCGATTAATTTTTCAACATCCACGGATGCTACATTGATTCCCTGTTGTCCCATAAAAATTAATTTTTAAATGTTAGAATAAAATTTAAGTTGAAGATCTATTTTTTAAACTACAAATTTAATGAAATAAAAGCAAACGATTCAATTATTTGGTATTAATTTTTGATCTTATTTTTATCAATTGCAAGTAATAAAAAATCAGGCGGTGCACATGGTTTCCAGGTCTCCCTTCCCACAAAAGCTATTTCGGTTTCAGCTTCGTTAATCATTTCGTTTTGTTCGTTATAAAGCTGATAGCTAAACCAGGCACGTACACCTTTTAGTGCTGTCAAAGTTGTTTTCACCGTTAAAAGTTCATCGTAACGGGTCGTTTTTATAAATTTGAAATTCATTTTTATAACCGGACACATCACTCCTGCTTCTTCAATTGAATTGTAAGGCACACCAATACTTCGAAACAATTCCCAGCGGGCAGCTTCATAGTATTTTACATAATTGGCATGATGCATCGTTCCCATTTTATCCGTATCCGGATAGCTCACTCTGAATTTATAATCGTATTCAATCATAAGGGTTTTTTAATTGTGACTGCAAACATGTCCTTCTTCGTGTCCGTGTGCATGTGAAGCACAACTTGATCCGCCATCTTTCAAGTTTCCTGCCAGATACTGTCGTACAATTTCAGTTACATTTCCTTTACAATTACGTATTACGCTAACTCCGTGCATACTTAACTTGTTAATGGCACCATCGCCGATTCCACCTGCCAACATAATTTTTACTCCGTCGTTTTCAAACACTTCGGCAATGTTGGACTTACAGCCACAGCCTTGTGGAGATTCCATTTTTTCTTTGGAAATCAATTCGTTTTGATCTGAAACTGTGTAAATTGTATAGAATTCACAATGACCAAAATGGGCATCAATTTCGTTGTTTTCTTTTGTTGGTACTGCAATTTTCATTTTCTACCTGTTTTAAATTATAATAGTCTGATTAGTTGATTTGAAGCAATAATGTAAATCCGGTATAAAACCAGTTCAGCTTTTCCTCCAGTTTCATTTTTAATTGTGAATATACACCTTCGCCGGTACAATGTCCTGTATAAAATGTTGTTTCCGGAAAATCCGATTGCAACCTGTCGACCAATTTGGAAATTTCAGCACCGGTCTCATATTGACCTTCATATCCATCCAGCAAATGAAATCCTCCAATCAGCGTACTGACTGGCTTTCCAAGTGTTTGCTTTACTGAATCCAATATATTCAACACTCCGCAATGAGCACAACCCGAATAAACAATCATTTCGCTCCGACCAAAACAAACAATTAATTCGTGATTAAAATCATCATTCACTAATTCATTTTCGACTTTTTTCATGAGCGTCTTATTGGCTTTCGGCTGCGGAAAACTGCAAGTTTGGCAAGGAAATACATGAATTTCACTTTCAAAGGTCATTTCTGAATCGACAAATACAAACCGCTCTTCAAAATTCGTAATATCTATTTTAGCACTTAGTTCACGCAGTCCGTTTCTGTTTGAAAAGAAACGTTGTGCCAGTGCATTTTTTGACAAAACAATTTTAGCTTTCGAATTTATATTTAAAAAATCCCCTAAGCCACCCATATGATCGGAATGTCCATGCGAAATAAACACATAATCGATATCTGTTATATCAACCTCCATTTTATCCGCATTTTGTAAAAACTGATCAGAAGCACCGGTATCGAGGAGACATTTATAGTTTTCAGTTTCAACATAAATACATAATCCATGTTCTTTCTTAAGGGTACTCTGCAATTTTTTATTATCGGATAATATTTGTACTTTCATATCTTTTCAATATTTATTGGCATCAATTCATCGGTTTGAAAATTTTTACATTCCTTACATCGGGTATGATTTTCCAATCCATCAATTAATTTATAGCATTTTTTGCAACGAAACCAAAATTTGTCGAAATGAACATTTCCACCCTCAATCAAAATCATTTTCCCTTCTATTAAAGCTTTCGCAACAGTTTTACGGGCATTTTCATAAATTCGTGTGAGCGTAGGTCTTGATACATTCATTTTTTCAGCAGCTTGTTCCTGGTTCATCCCTTCATAATCCAGCAGACGAATCGCTTCATATTCGTCATACTGCAACGAAACGGAACTCAGCACACTACGTGGAATTCCAAAAGGTTTAAATCCTTGCATTAAAGGAGGTGAGACTATTTTACGATCTTGCTTTGGACGTGACATTTTTTAATATAATTAAATACGAATGATTTTTTTCAATTGCAAAGGTACAAATAGTTTTGAACTTATGTTCATAATAACACTTGTTTTTATGAAAAATTATCACCCAATAATTATAGCAGGTTCAATTAAAAACGAGAAAACCCTGACTCAAATTTGAATCAGGGTTCTATATGAAATGGTTTTGAATTACGTTATTTCCTGCTTAACAGATGAAAGCATCGGTCAAAAAACAGCATTTGATATTGAATTGAATTAGCCCAATAATCCCAGTCGTGAGTTCCAGGACGTTCAATATAATCATGATCGATATTTAAAGCCAGAAGCCTGCGATGCAAAGCTGCATTAATCTGATAGAAAAAGTCTGAAACTCCACAATCAATGATTAAATTTAGTTCCTTATTTTTCAACGATTGAACCATATTGATAACTGACCGATCATCCCATTCATTTGGATTTGTTTCAATATCGCCAATACGTTTTGCAATATCATATTTTTTGGATGAAGACCGGAGATCCACACCTCCACTCATACTTCCGGCATCCTGGAATAAATCTTTATTCCGAATGGCAAGGTATAAAGCCCCATGACCACCCATGCTTAGTCCTGTAATGGCACGGGCATTTCTATTGGGAATAGTGGAATAATGGGTATCAATATAGGGTAATAATTCCTTCGTAATATAGGTTTCATATTGACAGGTAGAATCAATGGGACTATCCATAAACCAGCTGCTGTATCCACCATCCGGACATACAAGAATCATTTGATACCGGGTTGAAAGGCTTTTTATTGAAGGTACGGTTTTCACCCACTTTGCATAATTATCACTATACCCGTGAAGTAAATAAACAACCGGATAATGCTTTTTCTCTGAGTAATTTTCAGGCTTTATCACCACATTTTTTATTCCCTTTTTCATTCGGACTGAAAATACCGAAACAGTATCAACCTGAATGACGGAGAATGCTTGCTGAAATAAAAAAAGGGAGACAAAGAAAAAAATTAATCGTTTCATAATTAGCAGAAATAAAATATTAGAGAATGATTGAAATATAAAAGTAATTTAAATCATTCAAACAGGACATGAAATAAAGGAATGTTGTGAAAAATAAGAAAAAAATAACCCGTTAAACCGAAGGTTCAACGGGTTATTTGTGTTACTATTTATCTGTTATTTTGCGTTTTGGAACCCTCCCACTCTTTTGTAAAGCCTGATCGAGTAAGTAGAGAATTTGTCCGTTCGTACTGCGAAACTCATCCGCAGCCCACTTTTCAATAGCCTCCATTACTTCAGCATCGATGCGCAACACAAAGTTTTTATTTTTTATTTCTTTTGCCACAATATGAAAAATTCTTTTTCACTAATTCCTTAATGAAAAAATGTAATTGAAAACGGATATTTATTGATGCAAGGTTCCGGCATTTAAAATCGGTTGTGCGGACTCTTCACTACATAAGACAACCAATAAATTACTCACCATGGCGGCTTTCTTATCCTCATCCAAATCAACAATTCCTTCGTCAGAAAGTTTTGTCAATGCCATTTTTACCATACCGACGGCCCCTTCCACGATTTTTTCGCGGGCGGATATAATGGCATCGGCTTGCTGACGTCGTAACATCACAGCGGCAATTTCAGCTGCATACGCCAGGTAATTTATGCGGGCTTCCACTACTTCAATCCCTGCAATCGACAAACGAAGATTCAGTTGAGTTTCTAAAATGTCATTTATTTCCTCTCCCCCCGATCGTAAAGTCATTTCATCTTCTTTACCCGAGCCGGTTTGATCATAATTATACATTCCGGCAACATTTCGTAAAGCAGCATCGCTTTGTACTTTTACAAAATTCTCATACGCCTTCATCTTTTGCCCGACATTATCGATTGCTGTACCGGGCGTTGGAACTGTCATCGATGCATTGTCAATGTCAAACGAAGCTTTGTAGGTATCAGCAACGCGCCAAACCACTACCAGACCAATCATAACCGGATTTCCGGTCTTATCATTCACCTTAATCGGGTCAGCATCTAAATTCCGTGCCCGTAAAGTAAGTTTTTTCTTGGTATAAAATGGATTTACCCAGAAAAAACCATTGTCTTTCACCGTACCTTCGTACTTCCCGAAGAAAATCATGACTCGTGCCTCATTAGGTTCGATTTGCATAAACCCTCCCCAAAAAATACAATTCAGGATAAATAGTAATATATCCGCAACCAGAATAATTACCAATAAAGCTGGTGAAATTTCATTTGAATTTAAACTCCAAACAAAAACAGCAACAACGCCAACCAAAAAGAGTAAATTAAAAAACAACATCGGGATACCCGATAATTTTACTCCACTAAAATTTTCTTCTTTTGTTTTCATAATTTTTAATATTTAATATGATACTATTTTGATATCACAAAGATTCAGAAAATTATTTTGAATTTCAAAATTTTTGAGCAGATATTTTGATGCCATGTAGTAAATATTTTTTCTTGTATTTACAATATGAGATAAAAATTAAAAGATCAGAGTAAATGAGACAAATAATTATTTATTAATCAGAATAGTAATGAGTAAAAAAAATCTATCTTTGCATATAAATTACATATTGGGCAATTAATTGCATATTAATAAATAATAAATACAAATTTCATATGTTCAAAACAAATCAGTATTTCGATGGAAAAGTGGTTTCTATCGGATTGGAATCGGTAGAAGGAAACGCAACAATTGGTGTAATGGAGGCAGGTGAATATGAATTCGGTACCGGCTCTATTGAAGTTATGACTGTTATTTCGGGTCAACTAACCATTCAACAACCCGGTGAAACAGAATGGAAAACCTATAAAAAATTCGAGAGTTTTATAGTAGCCAAAGACGTGAAATTCAAAGTGAAATGCAATGAGGATACACCTTATTTGTGTCTTTATAAATAATTTTTTACGAATAAAATACGCTCATCATGATGTGTGATAAAAAGCTTGTTTCAAATCAGAAACAGGCTTTTTTACGTTCTTATCCTAAATTAGTAAACTTATACGACTTTAAAATGTTATCTGGATAAAACTGTAATCTTTCAAAATTACAATAGAAAATAATGAAGTATCGGATTTACTCCATATCACTTCTTTTGATATTGATATTCAATATATTCAGGTTTGAAATCCCATACATTCAGTATGCGGTTTTCAAGACTTATATTGCAAAAAATCTTTGTGTTAACAGAGATAAACCAAAAAGTTGTTGCGAGGGAAAATGCTTCCGCGAAAAGCAAATTAAAATTGTAGCCGAGACGAACGAATCTCAATCCTCGACAGAAAACAATAAAAATAAGATCCCTCAAAATAAAGAAGTAAAAGAGTTTCTTCCTTCACAAAATAAAATTCCGAAAGTAGAAGAAAAAAAATATTCTAACTTCGTAAGTCAGGTAACAATTATCACAACCCGATACGTTTCTACCGTTTTTGTCCCTCCAAAAGTTTAGTTCAGTTTCAGAATATTATCCTGCAAAAAAATTTGCAGGCTGTATTTGTATGTCCGTTTCCTTGTGTTACGGACAGCAATCACTATTTTATAACTTGAATACAAACAGACCATTAAATAAATGAAAACTAACATATTAAATATTATTATTGCCTTACTGGTTTCTACAATGCTTTTTTCATGCAAAGATGAAGTGGAAACAACAAAAGTGAATCCCCTCGAAGGATTCATTAAATTAGAAGAAGGGTACGCAATAGGTGCAGCAGCCAAAGTGGAAGTGTGGGGAAAGAAGAATTTCTTCATGGGTTACAATAATCTGACCGTTATCCTGCTGGATTCGATAAACCCGACCGACACCTTAAAAGATGCCCATATCTATTTTCAACCCTTAATGACCATGCCTCAAACAACAGGAATGCCAATGAAACATGCCTGTCCTGTGGAGAATCCAGACGAAGCAGCGATAAATGGAGTGTTTCCCGGAGCTGTAGCTTTTGTCATGCCCAGTATGGGTGGGACATGGAACCTGGGCGTTTACGTTCATAATCACAAAAATGATAAAAGTGGTACAGTCAATTTTGATATTACTGTCGATAGTCCGACCACTTCTGTTATGAGTGTATTCACATCACAGAGTCCCGATTCTGCAAAACTGGTTTTGTCATTACTTCAACCTCTGGTTCCACAAGTAGGGATGAATGATATTGAATTTACTCTACACAAAAAAGCAAGTATGATGGAATGGCCTGCCGATTCGACATACACGATTGAAATTGCGCCCGAAATGCCAAGCATGGGTCACGGCTCCCCAAATAATGTAAATCCGGTTCATGTTGGCAACGGTCATTACAAAGGCAAAGTGAATTTTACAATGACCGGTGAATGGAAAATAAATGTCGCTGTAAAAAAAGATGGAACAACCGTTTCAAAGAATGCGTATTTTAACATTACTTTTTAATCTCATCAAAAGGCGGGATTAACATCCCGCCTTCATTTAAAATACGACTATGTACAAAAAACTCTTTTTTTTGTTTTTATTTTTCATGCACTTGCCTGGCAAGGCTGAACCCCGGAAACAGAAATCGGCTATATCGGACACAGTGAAACTCAAAGAAGTGATGGTTATGTCTAATATTCCCCTGGATAATAAAGACATCGTGAATTTTTACCGTACAAACCAATTCTCCACCCTCGATAATATCAATGCACGATTGGGCGGATTGTCACTGATTAAACGTGGTGCTTATGCTTTAGAACCCCAAATGAACGGCTTTTCAGGCGGACAACTGAATGTGACTATCGATGGTATGAAAATGTTTGGTGCCTGTACCGATAAAATGGATCCGGTTACTTCCTATATCGAACCGACAAACCTGAAAATGATCAGGCTAAAATCAGGAACAAACGGTTCGGAAAATGGCTGCAATATTGGTGGATCAATGGATATGACTTTGCAGGAACCTACATTGAATACGAAACAATCTGATTTTTCTTCCATTGCATTTGGATACGAAAGTGTTTCAAAAAGTCGGAATGTGCTGTTTTCTGTTGGGTTAGGAAATAAAAAATGGGCTTGGATGGCCGATGGAGTATATCGTAAAACAGAGAATTACCGGGCAGGTAACGGACAAATTATTCCGTTTACACAATTTGAAAAAACAAATGTTCATTCAGTCCTGAAATTTTCGCCCGACAAAATGAATAGTTTCAAAGCTGATATTTTATTTGATATGGCAAACAACGTGGGTTATCCCGCTTTGCCCATGGATGTCAGTTTGGCGAAAGCAAGTCTGTTTGCTCTGGAATTTCAACGAAAAACCAAACTGAAACTGAAAGCAAAACTTTATTTCAATCAGATTATTCATGTTATGGACGATTCAAAACGGGACAGTCTGTATCTGTTGAAAGTCAAACCGGTCGGTAAGTCCGATTCCGTATATATGCGTATGGATATGCCGGGAAAGAGTTCAACCCTGGGTGCTTATGTTCAACTGATTATACCATGGAATGAGAATAACCGGTTGACACTGAAAGTTGATAATTATAGCAATTATTCGATTGCAGAAATGACTATGCACATGCGATATGCCGGTTTTGCTCCCGAACCACCCATGTACATGCAAACATGGCCGGCCATGCTCCGGAATGTTGCCGGAATTTATGTGGAGAACAGTACCTATTTGACCCAAAAACTTGTATTAACTGCAAATGTCAGAATGGATTATAATATCGACAATCTTCAATCGGAATACGGCCAACAGCAATTCTCAATTTTCAACTATTCGCTGGACAAAGTGCAAAGCAAACTGATCAAAAGTGTCAATTTGTTAGCGCGCTATGATTTTACAAACGATTTTACATTAACATCTACTATAGGTCATTCCGAACGTATGCCAACTATTGGCGAACGACTTGGATTTTATTTGTTTAATGCATATGATGGATACGATTACATAGGAAATCCGGATATGAAAACAGAAAAATCCAATTTTATAAAACTTGATTTCCAACTTACAAAACCGAAAATTAAACTAAATGTAAGTCCTTCAATCAGTTTTTTGAACGATTACATTATGGGAATAACCGATACCAAGATACAAGCAATGAATTTTTATGCCAACGGAATACGGGTTTATACGAACGTTCCTAGTGCGAAATTATTCAGTACCGACCTGCAACTGCTTTATACACCCATTCAAAACTTTTCAGCTTTCTGGTTATCGAAATTTACTTTTGGAGAAATTAATCATACTGAAGCCATGCCATTAATTCCGCCGCTGAAAAACATAATAGCCATTCAATATCAGAAAGATGAATTGCAGGTACAGGCAGAATGTGAAACAGCGTTGGCCCAAAACCGGATTAACATAAACTACGGCGAGTCAAAAACACCGGCCTTTGCCGTATTTAATATAAAAGGTGCTTATGGATTTACACTATCGAAAGTATTATTGAATTTTAGTACCGGAATCACTAATCTTTTCAATAAAGCGTATTATGAGCATTTGGATTGGGGACGTATTTATCGTCCGGGAAGAAGTTTGGAGCTTTATATAAAAATGAGTTACTAAATTCCATTTAAATCAGGATATGAAACTTTAATTTCTTCGTTCCTGAAAATAAACGGACTAACAACTAATTGCATTATTTTCCAAAATGTCAAAAAGTTTGTTTATCTGATAACTCTCAAGTTGAATCACTTCAGTCTTTTTTGCATACTGAAAAGGGACGTATTTAATAACCTGAACATAACCAAGCGATTTGTCCTCGGTATAAGCAATTTTAAGCTTAATGCCATTACCGTTGGTTTTGTGAAGCAGGTTTAAGTTAGCAAAATCCTGATTTTCTATTATTTTAGTCAGTTTATCGAACTCATTTTTCTCGTAATAAAATTCCGTGAAATTTATTTTATTACCTGTTACCATGTATTTATAGTAGGTTTTATCTACGACTCCCGATACAAATCCCCAAAACATGACGATCATGGTTACTATTGCTATAAAAGGTGTAAGATTATGTTTAAGCATTGGTGGAAGGTGAGTGTCTAACTCAATAAAGGCTACGCTCAAAATAATAAGGAACGTGCTTTTCAGCGGAAAAGTAACGTATTTTCGTATGATGGCATGATCCATATCATCAAACATTTGTTCAATTGATGCATTTCGTTTCATAATGAAATAGTATTACATGAATACAAAATGTATTCACAGGGTAATCACTTAAAAAAATTGTGGGTAATTAATTTGAAATTGATATTTGAAACACATGGTGGCGATTCAAATCAGCATTTTGCAAAATGCGAAAAGATAAAAGCCATTGGATTGCATTTGAGCAAGATGCTCCAGATAAAGGTGATGAGAGATTATAATATCTAGTTGGGTAAGTTGTTTAACTCTGTTTATCCCAAAACTGAAAATATCATCAACTTGTCTTGTAATACCAGTTTCAAAATTTTCAAAAATATCAGATTGGTCATTGCATTCCCCTGAAGAAAGCAAGTCGGTCGGGTTAATTAAATTGCTGAAATCAGGACTTAACTGGAAACCGGACGAAACTCTGTATTTCGGTAAAAATGATGGATTGCCGGAATTGTAAAATATTGAAATAACAATAATTACGAAACCAACCCATACGAAACCAAAGTAAGATCTACGATTCACGTTGCAAATATAGAGTATATTTTTTAGAATGAATCTAAATAGACCGATAATATTAGAAAAAATAACATTTCAGCAAGGAATTATAACCATTATGTCACTTTATGTGCATTTATTGTGTCTTTTTACTACTACTTATCCACACACACAATCTTTTTGACAGCCAAACACAGAAATACTATTCACATAATATCTTGAACCGTCTCTTTATCATATTACCCTGTTCGTCTTCAACAACTAAAATGTGACTTCCGACAGAAGGTGAAACTTCAATTTTATGTGTTCCTTTTGTTTCAGCTATATACTCATCATCAATATGCCAGAAAAGAGTGGCATTCGGATTCCGATGAACAGCTTCAAATATTAACATTCCCTTTTCTCCTTCCACTCCCCGTGGAATATAAATTGCAGAGTTATTATCCGGTTCCATAATATCCAGCATGTGTTCTTTAGGAGGTAAACAATCGGATTTATAGGGTGGTAGCAATTTGTATTCCGGATGAAGTTTCCGATAAAAATACTCCTGCGATGGCGTCAAAACGAACCATGGAACAATATGCATCTGACCTACAGGATAACACTCGCTGGTTACACGATAAGTTTCAGTAGAATCAAGAAAAACCGATTGATGGAAAGGACACACTTTCACTCTTACACCTTTTTTGGGAACAAATTCCATTTCTGCATCGCAATTATCTCCGGCGCGAAAACCACTTTGAGTACAAACAGAGATTCTTTCCATATCCGATCGTGGTTCTTCAAACCAGGTTGTTGGATTTAAATACTTGAAAATTTCAAACATAACCGGTGAAGCATGTGTAACACCTGTCAGTCCGGGACGGCCTTCCCCACTTGAATTTCCAACCCACACGCCAACAGTATATTGAGGAGTAACACCCACAGACCACGCATCACGCGAGCCAAAACTGGTGCCTGTTTTCCAGGCAATTTTGTGGGTAGATGCAAAATACTCCCATCCTATTTCAGCCCAGGGACGATTTACTGTTGCCAAAGCGTTCAACGTACACCAAACAGCTCCGGCACTTAATTTTGAGTTAACCGAAAGTTCGTACTTTTCCTTATTCTTTTGGAGTAAATAGCTTGCCAACCGAAAGTCATTATTCTTGTATTTTCCATAATTTTCTTCGTAAGACAATAATGACCGGGCCATACCGGCGTACATAGAAGTGGTTTCAAATAAACTGACTTCGGCTCCACCTAGAATCAACGACAAACCATAATATGCCGGAGGTTGGTTAATACTGGTAAAACCGATGTTTTGTAACATGTCATGAAACCGGGTTACTCCGTATTGCTCAAGTTCCCGTACAGCCGGAATATTAAGGGAATGTGCCAAAGCAAGACTTGCAGGAACCGCCCCGGAATAGTTTTTTTCAAAATTCTCCGGAGCATAACCTCCGATTCGGGTTGGAATGTCCGAAACTAAGGAATTGGGTAAAAGTACACCATCATTCAGCATGGCTGCATACAAAAACGGTTTCAAAATACTTCCGGAACTTCGTATCGAAACAGTATTGTCTACATACTGCGCCGTTTTTCGGTTGGATATTTCCACGTTACCAACATAAGCCAGTACTTCTCCCGTTTTGGTATTGAGTACCAATACAGCCATATTATTTATATAATTCCCGGCATAATAACGTGCAAACTTTGTGGCTACCAATGTTGTAAATTGCTGAACTTTCTTGTCGACAGTTGTAGTTACCCGTTTTCCGGAATAACCATCATTCATAAGCTGAATAAGTAAATGTTGTGCCAATTGGGGTAAGGCCTGAGGTTTTGCAGGCAAAGGCTCCGATTTGGCAAGCTCGCAGGTGGTTTTATCAATAATTTTCAACCGCTGCAATTTATCAAGCAACCGGTTCCGTTTTTTCAAATAAATTTCGTGATTCTTCCCGGGAAATACCAGTGAAGGTGCATTCGGTAAAACTGCCAGTGCTGCCGTTTCGCCCCAGGATAACCGATTGGCCGGGCGGTTGTAAAAACGCCACGATGCAGCCTCCAAACCCACAACGTTCCCGCCAAAAGGTGCATGTGATGCATAAAGGTTCATTATTTCATCTTTACTGTAGCCCATTTCAAGGCGTACGGCCAAAATCATTTCATATAGTTTATTAAAAATGTTACGCTGTTGTGCATTTCGACTTAGGCGGATAACCTGCATGCTGAGCGTACTACCACCACTTACAACTTTTCTGTTTCTGATATTTTGCCAAAAAGCACGACCGATAGAAACAGGATTTACGCCTAAATGGTATCGAAAATACTCATCTTCGAAACAGCGGATACATTCACTGAATTTTTGCGGAACCGAATCGGACATTGGGAAACGCCACTGATAATCGGGAGCTATACGCGCCGAAAGAAAATTTCCTTTCCTGTCTTCAATAATGGTGGAATAAGAAGATTTGAATAAGGGTTTGGGGATTGAAAAATAAAACCATATACCGAAAAAGAGTCCAACAGACAGTATCCAAAACCGTGGTTTTGGATACTGTAAACTGTATTTAATAGTCCATATTTTAAACTTCCGATAAAAATCCAACATCTGAGAGTAAAATATATTTTTAAAAAGATTCATTCTTTCTTTTTTATTTCTCCACCTTAACCCATCGCCCTGAAGTACGAGCCTGAATGGTATTATCATACATGGCATCGCACTGAACTGAAGGCATATAAAACGTACCCAAATAGGCAGCATGCAACAATACCCTGAATACTTTTTTCTTTCCCTTTTCCAAATCGAAATACATAAACACCCGATCGTCCCTGATATCCTGATAGCGAGGTTCATCAGTTGACAATTTTGCACTTTTCACTTCATCCATCCGGCTGTTTATAATTTCCCAACCCGAGGGGAAAATTTGCTGAATGGCCAAATCATTATAGTTCATTCTTACATCAGGATGAGTTACCGTAATTTCAGTATAAAAGTCAGTCCCCTGTTTTATCGATTCCGGATGGATTGGTTTGTCTTTTGTATCATAAAAGCGAACCGTCATTAGGATATTTTCAGCGAATGCTTCCTCTTGTGTCATAAGCGGAATTCCCAATTGTTGAACACGGACGTAAAGATTCTGATTCGTTCGGTTTGTAACCGTCAACTGCTTTTTGAATCCTCCGGTAGAGTAGTTAAGCCTTGTTTGTACCAACGACTTTTCGGTATTTATTTTGGTTTTGTCTCCATCAATTGTAAGGTCACAAATCAGATTCTCATTCGAGACATCATTTCCGGAATATTTTGAAACAGCCAGCAGCATAAAAGCGGTGGATTGCGTACTCAACCATTGATTGGACGAAAGTAAATTGGCAATATCTTCTACCAAAGGTTTTGCTTTTGACAGTTGCTTCAGCAAAACAAGTGTTTCCAGTATCATCGCTTCATCACGTTCCGCACTTCCGTAAGTATCGTAATAATTTACACTCTTTGTCGGTTTCAGATTCAATTCATTTATAATTTGAGTAGCAATATCCGGCTTTCCTGCTACTGCATATGCAGCAGCCAATCGCCACAAAGCAGCTTCGGTAATTCCGGCTGTTTCGCGCATTCTGTTCATGGAACTCAAAGCGGCTTTACGGGCTAGTGCCAAGGTATAAAGCCGGTAGGCCTGAATTAAATCGGAACCATAATTATTCATTTTGGGTTGCCAGTTATTCGCTTGTGTGGTTTGATAAATCAGCCACGGATCGAGCAAACCAACCGGCAATTCATATCCGCGCGCCTGTGCCTCGAGCATAAAATGCCCGGCATAATTAGTTCCCCACTCACTTGCTCCGTAAGTTGTTTCCGGCCAATAAGCAAAACCGCCGTTTGAAAGTTGATACGATTTTATCTTTTTGAGACAGGCATTGATATTGGTTTCAATTTCAGCCTTACGGATATCGCTCAAATCCATTATGTTTTGTAAAAAAAGCTGAGGAAATGCTGCAGAAGTAACCTGTTCAATGCAACCATGCGGATATTGAATCAGGTAACTCAAACGTTTTTCCAGATTAATCGGATACATGCGCGAAATTTCCACCGCGCCCGAATTGGTTCCTTCAATCCCAAAAGCTGTGATAGCCTGCGACCAGGTTTCGCCCGGTTTTAGGGAAGCCATAATTACTTTGGTAACCGGTGGATTTGGCATTCTTATTTTCAAATTTGTTTCCGACGAGGCTTTTATTGCACCCGAAGTCGCCGTAATCACAATTTTTCCTTCGGCTATCCGGTCTTTTACTTTTACCGTAAATTCAACCAGCTTTTCTCCGGGTTTACTGAAGACGAGTTGACGCGTTGCTCCATCGAGTACTTGAAAATTCTTGTCGGTAGCAAAGCAAACTTTTACGTTCCGGGCCGATTTATCCATGGCAAAAACAGTAACCGGCACTTTTATAATCTCAGTCGGACTGACTACCCGCGGAAGAGTTGGAAGAACCATAAGCGATTGCCTTACAGGAACTGTTTTCTCTGCCGAACCGTATGCACCTTTATTGCCCGCAACCACCATAACCCGAACTGAACCTACATAATTCGGCATAGTAAACGTGAGTGTTTTCGATTCACCCGATTTCAACGATAGCGGTTCATGGAAAAGAACTACAGGTTTAAAGCGATTGTTGTTTTCTTTTCCTTTATTGTTCAAATATTCGTCACCGCCAATAGCAAATAAACCGGTAAGTTTTCCTGTAAATGCACCTGCCACATATTTATATAAATCCCAGGTACGCACTCCCAATGCTTCATGTTTGTAAAATGCATCCCACGGATCAGGAGTTTTGAAACGGGTCAGATCAAGCAGACCTTCATCTACAATCGCAACAGTACAGGTCATTGGTTTTCCATCCGATTCTTTAATTGTTAGCGAAAATTTTTCTTCGGGTTTTAATTCACTTTTCATCTTAATAACAGGATTAAGATGCGTGGATGGATCTTCAACAGCTACCGCCTGAACGCCATACATTCGAATAGGAAAATCGTTCTTATTATGATTATGTGGCTGAATATAGGAAATATGTATATAGATATTCGGAGCCATTTCGGGTGTTGCTTCAAAATGGAATTTTGATTTTCCGTCTTCGGGTGTAAACCAAAAATTTTTTATCACTTTACTCCCGGTTTCGATGCTTATCAAAGCACGGCCTTTGTGTGTAACAGGCAATTCAACGGAAACATCATCCCCCACTTTGTATTTCTTTTTGTCTGTCTGGAACATCAACATTTCAGCTCCTCCGGGATTCTCACTTCCGGCATTGCTCCACCAGCCTTTATAAGTAGTATAAAAAACGGCTCCTGAACTATGTCCTCCATTGGTATCGGTTACCCGAATTAATTTCCGGCCCCAATATTCTCCTCCCAGATTCATTTCGTACATAGCTCTTCCATTCCGGGTCGTGATATAATCGGTTTTCAACAAATTGGCATGTTGACTGGAAATATAATCAGCCATGTTTTCTTCGGCTGACTGATCCCACCACCAGCGCCAGTACACATTATAAATTTCGATCTTCAACCTGCCATCAATTGGGTTCCCATCTTCATTCACCAAAGCAAGTGGAATCAGGTTTTTCTCGTTTGAATAAAGTGCATTGTTCCATCCTTTCCCTTCGGGTATTTTCAAACCAACATAAGCTTTAAACGGAGAATATTTAAAAACTTCCCTGTCCACACTAAAATCGCCACCGGCATCAAAAGCCCGTGTTTTCATCTGTACGGCAACCATGCCGGGTGCATCGGCAGCGAGGTCCAGTTTAAACCTCACATCTGTCGCTCCTTCTGTATTCAAATTACCCTTGAATATCTCAAAATCCTGTGAAGCAAATGACTTGGTTGGATCGTCAAATACAAATCCTTTATATGCATCAAAAGTTGTTTTAGCAGAAGCCACGGTAGCATCTATCAACACTTTGGAATTAGAAGCCGGAGCACCATGCAACCAGTTCACCTGCAATTTTCCGGTTTCTGTAGTTCCTTTATGTAAGATCGTCGATGGAAAGTTCAGATTGATCTTCATCCGGTTTGGTTTTACCATTTCAATACGCAATGTACGGGCAAAGGTTGAACCTCCTACCAACATTTTTACTGTCCAGTTTCCGGTTGGTGCATCCCCTGCCGTTCGTATATTAAAGCTGTAAAAACCGTTTTCATTGTTCGACCGGACTACCCGTTGTGATAATTGCCCCAGCGGATTATACAACTGCAAAACTACCGGATGATTCACCGGCAAAGCATTGTTTTTATCTTCGAGAACAAAAGTCAGATGAATCAAATCGCCGGGACGCCAAACACCCCGCTCGCCGTAAATATATCCTTTTACTCCTTTTTTGAGTTCCTCGCCTTTCACATCAAACATACTGACTGAAAGTGATGACGCATCATCCAACCTGAGATAACCCCGTTGTTTGTCCTTTTTAGCAATAAGCACAAAGGGTTTATCGCTCAGTTTTACACTGCACAAACCATCTGAATTTGTTGAAGCAGTGGTCATCGGTTGATTTTGAAGATTCCTGAACTCCAAATCCACTCCACTTATCGGTTCGGTTGTTCTTAAATCGGTGACCGCCACAAAAAACTCATTATTACTTCCGGCTTTTACAATAATTCCAAAATCGGAAGCAAGGACATTGCGAGCCACTTTGTTTCTTCCATACATGTAGTACGAAGGTTTGCACGGATCCTCATTTTCATTCCAGTTATAATCATCACTTTCATAATCAGAGTCATCTTCGTAATAACCCCAGAAAGATTTAGGATCATTATAACTTTCATTCGGATCGCTTTCCTCTACATAGGACTCCATTTTATTGGCATCGTCACCTGTACAGGGATACAACGAATGTTTTTTGCGGAATGAAATTTCCACCCGGTAAATGGCTCCCGGATCAGGTTCAATGAGTTTGGATAAATCGAGTGAAAAGTTATTCCATACATTATAATCAATCGGATTATCGGATATCAACGGTACTTCCTGACTGAAAATTACCCGTCCTACCCGTTTAATTTCTTCATTGCCGTTCAACTGATTGGTTTGTAAAAACTGAACAATATTGTTCTCGAAAATCTGTATTATTTTCACATCAACAGCCGATAGACTAACTGCTTTGAACGGGAACAGAATTCCATCAGTATTAGGAACAATTACGCCTTCACCTATCAATTCAACCTGGGGTTTTAAGCTGACGAATTGAATCACCGTTATAAAATCTTTTCCCAGTGTTTTTTCAAATACATTTTTAACTCCTGCAAAAACGGTTAAACTCACATTGCCTACAATTGATTTCTGAGGAATAATTTTGGCAACATTTCCGTCAATTAACACACTTTCATCTGCAGTGGGATTCAATTTAAACAGCCCGTTCATGTCTTGTATTTTACTCAACGGATCGGAAAAAAACACTTCAATTACGGTTTTCGGAATAGCGGTTGATTTTACATGTATCACTTTGAAATCATCCAAGCCCGGCATGACAAAAATGATCGAACCGTTTTCTTTTGCTCCGATATCCTCCCCATTCCATTCAATTTTAATATTCGATGGTTCAACTTTACGTTGTACACTGTCAATAGAGAATTCATGTGTCTTACCTTCATTGTTGTGTTTCCAGGTAAATTTATAATCGGTTCCGTTTCCGGATGCTTTCACTGCTTTCTCCAGAGTTGTTGCATCGGCAAAGTCAGCTGTGTAGAAAATTCCATGTATTTTTTGCCATTTCTTTTCAGTTATATTGTAAGGCGAAATTCCATTAAACTCATATTTTATTGCCTGATGAATCACCTGAAAACGAAAAGTCAGGGTTTTCAGATTGTCAGGAACTTTCACAAACTTCTCAACGGCAAAATCAACCGTATATATTTCACCCGAAGGCAACAATTTTTCGGGCGTAAACTCTATTGTTTGTTTGTCGAGCCACTTAGCCTGTCCCTTTAACCCTGGACTAAACGAAAAAGGATTGAAGGGTAATTCTTTCCCGGGAACAGCATCTGCCACTTCCTGCACCAAACGCACCTGTACTTTGGCAGTACTTGAAACTATACCCGATGTAAATGAAATTACATAAGCTGAAAATGCCGGATCAATTTTGATGGGTTTCAGCTTTTTATCACACGCTGGCATAAAGCCCAGAAAAAACACAATCAGAAGGAAAGAAATCATACGATTTCCGGTTAACAGGTTTGATTTCATAATAAACGTGGAAAAGAGTGGATAACTAGTAAATTATATTAATTTGCAAATATATATAGTTTTTTATATTTGCGCTTAATATTCCCTCTTTTTTTTTAAAATAAAAAAACTTGTCCCCAAAAAGGAACAAGTTTTTCTTATACTATAAAATATTTACTACAAACTACCTGCAATTCAAAACCGTTTAAATCCCACGATCTCTCTTACTTCACGTATGGTTTTAACTGCGTTTTCCTGTGCTTTTTCTTTTCCCATGCGGGCAACCTTCGAAACATAAGCTTCGTCGGCTGAAATGGCTTTAATCTTCTCACGGAAAGGTTCTGTAAAGGCAATCATATCCTGTGCCAATTGCTTTTTCATATCGCCGTAACGAATGCTGCAGTTATTGTACATCTCGTCGAAATAAGCAAGTGTTTCGGGAGCGGAAACAACTTTCATCAACTGGAAAATATTCTGTATAGCATCCGGTTTTTCCTGGTTCGGTTCGGTTGGTCCCGAATCGGTAACTGCTTTCATAACTTTTTTCCGGATAGCTTCAGGCTCATCGGCAAGAAAAATGGCATTGCCTTCTCCTTCCGATTTTCCCATTTTCCCGCTTCCGTTCAATCCGGGGATTTTCACCAACTCGTTACCGAAATTGAACGCCTGTGGTTCCGGGAAATATTCAACATTGTATAACCGGTTGAACCGGTTTCCAAATGTACGCGTCATTTCCAAATGCTGTTCCTGATCTTTCCCAACCGGAACTTTGGTAGCCCGATGGATCAGAATATCCGCAGCCATTAAAGTCGGGTAAGTCAACAAACCTGCATTTACATTTTCGGGCTGTTGGCGGATTTTATCTTTAAAGGATGTACAACGTTCGAGTTCTCCGATGTAGGCATTCATATTCAGAAACAAATACAATTCGGCCACTTCGGGCACATCACTCTGAATGTACAGGGTTGCCTTTTCGGGATCAAGTCCTGCAGCCAGGTATTCCACCAGAATCTGACGCACATTTCCATATAAATCAGCCGGAGTAGGGTGAGTGGTTAATGAGTGATAATCGGCGATGAAAAAGTAGCAGTTATGCTCGTTCTGCATGCTTATAAAATTGCGCAAGGCACCAAAATAATTTCCAAGGTGAAGGTTTCCTGTCGGCCGTATGCCGCTTACTACTGTTTCCATAATGATCCCTAGCCCCTAAAGGGGGACTATAATAATTTGATTGTCTTTAATATTTTATTTCCTCCTAACTGAAGTGTATTATTCATTTTCCCCTTTAGGGGTCAGGGGTTATTTTTACTCAATCGGTATTGATCTGCGAATGCGTTGATCGAGCGAAGTAAGTGTTTCTGTAGTTGCCACACCCGGAATTTCCTGAATACGGGTATTCAACAATTCCATCAGATGTTCATCATTCTTGGCATATAATTTTATTAAAATCGTGTAATTTCCCAAGGTATACTGTGATTCCACAATTTCAGGGATTTTTTCAAGTTCCTGCACAACTTCCTTATACATGGATCCACGTTCGAGGGTGATGCCAATATATACGCACATCTGGAATCCCAGCATTTTAGGATTTACAGTGTATCCTGAACCTGTAATAACGTCAATGTCAATCAATCGTTGAACCCGTTGATGAATGGCTGCACGTGAAACTCCACATTCTTCGGCAACATCTTTAAAAGGCATACGGGCATTTTGAGTTATGATTCGTAAAATTTTACGATCCAGTTGATCTATTTTTTCCATAGTCACGTAATATTGAATTGTTTTATAAAACTTTCAGATAGCAAATAATATCTTTGCTTCATTTTATCATTTAGGCAGCAAAATTATACAAAATAAATGATATTGTAAAGATTGTACCTATAAATAATAGAAAACAATGGACATTTGATCCGTTTTTTTAATTAGGGTCTTTCATTATGATAATATAAACAGCCGAAGTGAATCCACTTCGGCTGTTTGTTTATACAACCTCACTTTACAGTTGAAGGAGGTCTATTTTTCGATTGAGATTAACTCAACTTCGAACACAAGGGTCGAGAATGGTTTAATCTTACCCTGAGCAGCAGGACCATAAGCCAATTGTTGAGGAATATACAATTTGTATTTTGAACCGACAGGCATTAATTTCAATGCTTCTGTCCAGCCTTTTATAACCTGATTTACACCAAATACAACAGGTTCCTTGCGATCTACAGAACTATCAAAAACGGTTCCATCAAGAAGTGTTCCATGATAATTTACTTTCACTTTGCTGGTATCTGTAGGAATTTTTCCAGTTCCTTTTTTGATAATTTCATATTGTAAACCGCTGGCAGTTGTGATTACACCCGGTTTTTTTGCATTTTCTTCAAGGAATTTTTCGCCTTCAATTTTATTTGCTCCGAATTGTGCTTCGATCTTCTTAGCCTGAAGTCCTTGCATGGTGCGTTGTAAATAGGATTGAGCTTCTTCTGCTGTCATTTGTACTTTTGACTTTCTCAAACCGTTTACCAATCCTTGTTTAATCAGGCTCATATCTACTTTTAAAGCAGAGTCACCCATTAAACCTGATTTTTCCTGACCCTTTAAAGAAGATCCAATTTTTGTTCCCAATTCTATCAAATCAGCATTCTTTTCATCAACTTCGCCTTTCATGCCTTCTTTCATGCCGGCAAGTAAGGATTTAATTTGTTTTTGTGCAGAATCACCTTTGATATAATATTGTTTAATCCCGGCCCCATTTGCTACTCCAAAAGCGTAATTTAAACTGTCCAGTTGAGTTTTCAGGGTTGGCATTTTAGCTTTATTGCTATTACACGAAGAAAAGGTAAATGCAGCTACCAGAGCCACTGCGAAGAATATATTCAGTTTTTTCATTTTTCTGTATATTTAAAAATTTTTTCTATTATTTTTTTACTGGTTGTGGTGCTGATTCAGGAGCTGACTGTTGTGGTGCCGGCATCTGAGAAGGCATTTGAGGTTGTTGACCCATTTTCTTTGCCTGAATTTCCTGCATGGTTTTTTGAATATAAGCTTCAGCTTCTTTCGAAGTCATGCCTTCTTTAAAATCATTCAAACCGTTTACCAATCCTTGTCTTACTAAATCACTGTTGAAAGCAAGTGTAGAGTCACCCATTAAACCTTTAGCCTTTTGTTGTTTAAATGAATTTCCAACCTGCATACCCAATTTATACAGTTCGTCTTTGTTGTCGCCTTCTTCTTTGTAAGCTTTATCAACTGCTTTCATTAAAGCAACTATAGCTTTTTCGGAAGTGTCTTTTTGCATCATATTGGTTCTGATGCCTTCACCATTCGCTAATCCAAGCGTGTAATTTAAACTGTCGTTTTGCGTTTTCAAAGTCACAGTTTTTGCTTCGTATTTATTGCACGAAGCAAGCAGAAAAATGGCAACCAAAGTCACCAACGATAAAATACTTTGTTTTTTCATTTTGATTTGTTATTTTGAATTTTATTACTATTTTTTTTCAGGTACCGGAAATCAGCACCTTGATAAATGAAATTTTACTTTGTTTTTTTTGTTCCTTTAGCGGAAGGGGCTTTTTTATCAAACATCGTAGGTTTTGCTTCCAGCGACGGAGCTGCTACCTGTGAGGGTTTTGCTTCTACAGCAGGCATTATGCCCAGTAAGTTCACTTCGAATATTAAAGTGGCAAAACCCGGAATTGCTCCGTTTCCGGCACCTTTTTCACCATAACCCAAGGTATAGGGAACAAAAAATTTGTATTTAGAACCAACCGACATAAGTTGCACGCCTTCCGTCCAACCGGGAATAACCTGATTCAACGGGAATACGATGGGTTTTCCACGATCCACTGAACTGTCAAATTTAGTTCCATCAATTAAAAAGCCCTCATAATCTACTTTTACCGAATCGGTTGCTTTTGGTTTAGGGCCTTCGGCTGCAACCAGTACCTGATATTGTAATCCGCTTGGAGTAGTAATCACGCCTTCTTTTGTTTTATTCTCAGCCAAAAATTTTTCCCCTTCCACTTTTTTTGCAGCAGTTTCTGTTTTTTGAGCTTCTGCAATGTAATTACGGAAGTATTCATTGGCAAATTCAGAAGTCATCTGGGCAGAATCACCTTTCATGGCTGTTGTAAAACCTTTGATGACTAAATCAATAGTATATTTACCTCCCGGAATACCTTTGATATTTTTAGCAAAATCCGATCCGACGTTTAATCCCAAAGCATAACTCATTGAGTCAACATTGTTTGTTAGTACGTTAACAGGTACGGTCTCAACCCCTTTTTTTGGTTTTTTTGTTTTGGCATCAGCCGAACTGAAAATAAGGCTTATGGCCGCGATAAATAAAAATGTCTTTTTCATTTTAAAATCAATAAATTATGATGATTAAACAATAGCTAATAACTCAACTTCAAATATAAGAGCTGTGTGGGGAGGGATCGCCTGCCCTGCACCCTGAGCACCATAAGCCAGATCGGAAGGAATAAAAAGTTTCCATTTAGAACCTACAGGCATCAATTGTAACGCTTCAACCCAACCGCTGATAACCTGGGTTACCCCAAAAGTAGCCGGTTCGCCGCGTTGCACCGAACTATCAAAGACTTTTCCGTCGATGGTTGTTCCGTGATAATGTACTTTTACCGAATCGGAGGCTGTAGGTGTTGACCCGTTTCCTTCGGTGATAACTTCATATTGTAATCCGCTGGACAACGTAACGACTTCGCTACGTGCTGCATTTGCTTCCAGAAATGCTTTTCCTGCGCTTTGACCTTGTTCACTCATTTTATTTTGCAACTCCTCAAAAAAACCGTTGATAACAGCCTGAGCTTCTTCAGCACTTATTTCCGGTTCGTTTTGTTCAAAAACATCCTGAATCCCTTTGGCTAATTTTGCATAATTGATAGTTGTAATTCCACTACTCAATAAATTACTACCTAAACTTAAGCCCAATGCATAACTTACTTTTTCCATAAATAAATAAACCCCTAACCCCTAAAGGGTACCTTTTTAGTTCGTTTTTCGTTTTTATATCCCTTAGGGGTTAGGGTCATAAAAAACGTTGCAAAGATAGCTGATTTCTTGAATAATAACACGTTAATATTTCAAAATTATCGAGATGAAACAACAATAGGTAATTTTTGCTGCTTTCGTCCTCCTGTTTCCGGATTAAACATTTCGAAATAAAGCACATAAATACCCACATTGCAATTTTTTCCACGGTCAGTCCGACCGTCCCAAAGAAAGAATCCTTCGGAAGAAAGTAAAATATTGGCTGCCAATTGAAAAACTTTTACCCCGACCGCATTCAAAATATACGCATTTGCCACATAACCGTTTGACTCCGTTTTGTAACGAATAAAACAAACATCGTCAATACCATCGTTGTCGGGCGAAAAAGCTTCGGGGTCAACCCAAACGGTTTTTTCTGCCTCTGCTGTGTTATTTATCTCCCGATACTGGGAGTTTTGATAACCCGGTGTTCCGTAATTCGATTCCGAACCAGCCGAATGCCACGATGCCGGATCCTGTGTGGGTAGATCGGGATTAATACGCTCCAATGCCACTCCCTTTGGATTTTTGACGAGGATATGATGCCATTTTACATGGTAGGTCAGTTCATCATAAATTGTATCTTTATCCGTATTGGTCAGTACCAGCGTGGTACCTTCGTTATTCAGAGCCGACCAACCCGTGCTGATTATATTGCTCCCGGCCGGACAGTTGTGGTAATTACGAACCGAATCGGCATCGGAACAAAAAGCCAGGCAAGCGTGAGGCAACAGGATGGTACCGGAAGGTATTTTATTTCCTGTATTCAATGTTCCATCCGTTTTCCGTGTAGTAAAGACCAGACCCGAAACATCCAGCAGCTTTTCGGAATGATTGTATATTTCAAGGTATTCGAGCGAATTCAGCGGATTTTCGAACATTACTTCATTCAGTACCAAATCGCCCGGTGCTTTCTGTTCAATAATTCCGGTGCTTTTAGCAGTTTCCAAAAGAGGATTTCCGGCCAGATCGGTCAGACCATCAATTTGTAAAGTATATATTTTCCCGCGTTCGAAGTCAGTGGAAAAACTCAGATCAATAGCCGTTTTATCCGCTGAAACGACTTGCGATACAGGATTTCCCATATTATTATCAAGAAGAAAACCTGCCCGGTTGAAATCCATTGCTTCCGAAAATTCGAGATGGATCTTATCGGGTTGAATCAGTTGAATTACATTCCAGCCGGGAGCTTCCTTGTCGGGAGCCTTATTGCCGGTTACAAGGATATCATCAAAATAATAAGCTGAACCGGTGGTACCGGTATTGGAATACAAGAGTCCGAAATAGCTGCTTTGTTTGATAATATTATTTTGTGTACTTCCTTCCGGCACAAAATCCGTTTCTGCAGGTAATTTGCTGTATAATGTAAAATTCCCTTCGGTATCGCGGGTTACTTTTATTTTGATCTCCACCGGATTTCCATCCGTCCGCTTATCCGTTCCATCAATAATTTTTGTTTTCGTTGTTCCTTCCTGCACAAACAACGAAACTTCATCGTTCGTACCTCCAATCTGCACATAATATCCGTTGCATCCAGCCGACAAGTCGTTTTTATCGGAAGCTATATAAACGGAAGCATAATTGGAAGAGGAAGTGGTATAATTTATTTTTACCCAGCATTCCCAAACGGCATCGTCGAAAGCTTCGGAAGCTGTAAACAGATAAGACGTGGAAGTAACGGCCGCATGCGATTGAAGTTGAAAGGAAGGATTGACAATAAAACTGGAATTCATTCCCGTCCAAAAAGGGTTATTTATAAAGTTTCCATCCGAAAAACTTTCATTCACCTGCCCGTAACAAAAAAATGGCAGCAAAAACATTAAAAACAGACCTAATTTCTTCATAGTGTGCAATAATTCTACTGAAATGAATTACTTTTGCAGTGAAATTCAGAAACCCCTACCCCCTAAAGGGGAACTGATAATCAGAACCGGTGACTTTAAGGAATTTAAAGTACAAATATATTGATTATTTTTTTCTTGTATATTAATTTTGCAACTATTTATTTGCAATAGAGTGACAAACGAACAAAATATTCAATTTTATTCACGAAACCCCCCTTTAGGGGTTGGGGGTTTTTTAATTTTTATCCAATGAGAGTAGCAATTGTAGGTGCCAGTGGTGCCGTGGGCCAGGAATTTTTGCGTGTGTTGGCCGAGCGCAATTTCCCATTGACTGATTTGAGCCTTTTCGGTTCGTCGCGCAGTGCGGGTAGTGTTTATGAGTTTAAAGGTGAAAAGATCACCGTGAAAGAGCTTAAGCACGGCGACGATTTTAAACCTTTCGATTTAGTATTTACTTCTGCAGGAGCCGGCATATCCAAAGAATTTGCCGCTGATATAACTAAATTTGGTGCTGTAATGATTGATAATTCTTCGGCTTTCCGAATGGATAGCGATATTCCTTTGGTTGTACCCGAAGTGAACGCCGCCGATGCCAAAGCCCGTCCCCGGGGAATTATTGCCAATCCGAATTGTACCACCATTCAAATGGTTGTGGCATTAAAGGCGCTGGAAAATATTTCGCATATCAAACGGGTTCATGTAGCCACTTACCAGGCAGCTTCGGGTGCCGGTGCAGCAGCTATGGATGAACTGGAACTACAATACAAACAGGTGTTGGCCGGCGAACCGGTTACGGTTAACAAGTTTGCCTATCAGTTGGCTTATAACCTGATTCCTCAGGTGGATGTGTTTACCGAGAACGGTTATACCAAAGAAGAAATGAAAATGTATCACGAAACCCGTAAGATCATGCATTCCGATGTTGAAGTCAGTGCCATGTGTGTTCGTGTTCCTGCCTTGCGTGCCCACTCCGAAAGTGTGTGGTTGGAAACCGAACGTCCCATCAGTATTGAAGAGGCTCGTGCAGCTTTTGCCATTGCTCCGGGTGTGGAAATGATTGACAATCCTGCAGAAAAGAAATATCCAATGCCCTTGTTCCTGTCGGGAAAAGATCCCGTTCATGTCGGACGTCTGCGTAAAGATCTTTCCAATCCGAACGGACTTACATTCTGGTGTGTCAGCGATCAGATCAAAAAAGGAGCGGCTTTGAATGCGGTTCAGATTGCCGAATACCTTATTGCCGAAGGAGACATTAAGTAATTTACTATTTTATCATTTACCAATTACCATTTAAAAGCCCCGTTTCGTATTGAAACAGGGCTTTTTACTTTAAGCATTCCTTACACAATGGTAAATTGTAAATGGATTAATGGTAACTGATTAATCCCGATAGCTATCGGGAGCAACTATGAAAATTATACTACATTATTTAGTTCACTCACTTAAATAGTAAATGGTAAATGAATAAATAGTAAATGATTAAATGGTAAATGATTAAATGGTAAATGGTACTACTCTTTACTCACTCCTACTCCATTAATCAATACATTTGTCAAAGTAACCTTCCCGATATTTTTAAAATAGTTTTTCCCTTTCACCCCACTGAATACGCAATTCGTCAGGTTGATATTATTCACGCAGTTTATTCCGTTTATTCCATCGAGCCACATGGCAAACGATGATTTTTGAGAAGTTACATTCGTCATATAGACATTTTTGATTGAAGGTGGAAATTTTCCCTCGCCTTCGGTATTGATATGATAGCTGCAGTTTATTGACAGAATCGCATCGCTCACTTCGCCCACCGTTACGTTTCGTACAAACACGCCATCGGTTGTTCCGCCACGGCTGTTATTCGTTTTTATCAGGATGGCCCGGTCCAGTTCAGGACTGCTCATTTGGCAATTCTCAACAAATATATTTTTGCAACCGCCCGATATTTCACTTCCCATCGAAACACCGCCATGTCCTTTTTGCATCCGGCAATTCCGTACCAATACGTTTTCAATCGGCGTATTGATCCGACGACCATCAAAGTCGCGCCCCGATTTCAACGCGATACAATCATCACCGGTGTTGAACGTACAGTTCTCAATCAACACGTTTTTACAGGATTCGGGATCACAACCATCGTTGTTCGGACCTTCGCTGTTTACCGTCACATTGCGGATAATGATATTTTCGGATAATACCGGATGAATGACCCAGAAAGGCGAATTGATAATCGTCAGGTCTTCCAGTTTAAAGTCCCGGCAATTGATAAAACTGATAAATTGCGGCCGGAGGTAAAAACCTTCACCCATTTGACGTTTTTCCACCGGTACCTGCGTATCGTTGTATTTTTTCAACAGCGGACGGCAATTGGGATCCAGCTGGCTCGGTGTTCCTTTTACATAGCCCATATTGGTATTTCCTTTCCAGGGCCACCAGTTTGTATTACTTCCCTGTCCGTCCAGCGTTCCTTTGCCGCTAACGGCAAAATTCGACTGACCATCCGCATAAATCAACGGAGAATAATTATAACAATCGTCTCCTTCCCAGTGGGTATGAACCAGGGGCAAATAATCTTTCGGATCGGTACTGAATTTCAAAACCGTATTCGCATCAATATGTAAATCCACGTTACTCTTTATATGCAGGGCTCCCGTAAGGTAACTTCCGCCACTCATC
>Ga0265297_10002896_pt1 | contig 32913 bp, 34 predicted proteins | sample Munlanlwell13791_FD_192502 | JGI IMG/M metagenome (GOLD analysis project Ga0265297, IMG submission 192502) | Leachate microbial communities from a municipal landfill in Southern Ontario, Canada - Leachate well 137-91 | ecosystem: Engineered > Solid waste > Landfill > Unclassified | place...
AGCGACGATTTTGCTTATGGCAATGCTCCTGTCAGGATGCACCATCAATCCGCAGGATTCCATCCCTGCCCCGGGTTCCTCCCAGATAAACTATCCGGGTGGAACGGGCAACCAGAGCGCAGGCGCCCCCCAGACGCTCCTCACAATCGAAGAGGTGGCCAGGCACGGCGCCGCAGATGACTGCTGGATGGTCATTTACGGCAAGGTCCTAAACCTCACCGCGTTCTCATCGCATCCCGGGGGAAGCGCATACGTCCCGTTCTGCGGAACGGATGCTACGGCGGCTTTCGACACAAAAGGAGGGCGCGGGAACGCGCATTCCGGCACAGCCGTCGCGGACCTTGCGGCTTTCACCATCGGCGAGCTTGGGCAGCCTCAGAACCGCACCATCGATGCGGCGAATGTGACAATCCCGCGAGGCGGCGATGACGATTGGGACGATGACGAAGAAGACGACTGAGGTGGAAACATGCAGAAACCGAGCTTCCTTTTCCTGCTGATTTTGGGCGCCGTGGCCCTTCTTGGGGCTTACCAGGCGCTATTCCCGATACCGGCTATGATTTCGTTCGTCAGGTTCTTCGCATTGACGGCTTATCTCCTGCTCTGCGTTTCCCTGCTCATAGGGCCCCTCACGGTCTTCCGGCCCCAGACGTTCGGCCAGATAATAGAGCCGAGGCGGGCGGTAGGGATAGCGTGCTTCGTCTTCGTGCTGGCGCACGGCGCCCTGGTCATCGGGCCCAGGTATGGCTGGGACCTGTCGCCGCTGGTATCTGGCCTGGGGCTCGCCGCCACGATACCGGCCATTCTGGTGCTCCTTGCGCTCACGCTCACCTCAAGCGACTACGCGGTGAAGACGCTCGGGCCGGGATTGTGGAAGAACATCCAGAGATTCAACTACCTCGCCTTCGCCCTTGCGAGCATGCACTTCATCCTCCAGTCGAACGGGCTTTTTTTGGATGTGAACGGCAAGACGTTCGTCAACATCGCCGAAATCGCGCTCCTCCTGCTCGGCGCGGCCACTGTGCTGCTCCAAGTCGCGGGATTTATCGAAAGAAGGCGGAAGCTCGCGTCGTCGAAGCAGGCGCAGGCCGCGGATATGGCCGGCCCGGGCGCAGGTCAGTAGATTTCTTCGGCGCACTCGAGGCAGCCTGAAAGCGCGTCGGCGAATTCCTCGGCGTCCTGGTAGCGCTTGCGTGGCTCCTTTTCAAGCGCACGCGCAACGGCGTATGACAGGCGCTTCGGAATCCTGTCGTTGCGCAAGTGAAGGGGGGTCGCCCCGGCAGAACGGTGCACGCGGAAGTATTCCTCCTTCTCGTCCTTGTCCGGGAAGATGGTGTAAGGATACCAGCCCGAAAGGAACTGGTAGACTATCATCCCAAGCGAATAGATGTCGGCCCGGCGGTCGATGACGGCCTTGGGATATGTCTGCTCCGGGGCCATGAACATGGGCGTTCCGACCGCGATGTCGACGCGCATCACGAGATCCTCCAGCCCGGGCACTATGGAGAACCCGTAATCGATCAGGCTGACCGTGCTTTTGTCGGAGCTGAGCACCAGGTTCGACGGCTTGACGTCCCGGTGCACTATGCCCGCGCCGTGCAGGGCGGAGAGCATGTCGCAGATGCTGATGGACAGCTCCAGTACCCTCCTGGCGTCTTTCAGGTTGTTTAGCGAGAACGAGAGCCCGTCCTTGAACTCTTCGATGATGAACGGGTCGGGGAGGCCGAGCCTGGAGGCATAGATGGCCGGAATCCCGGGGTGCCGGACCAGCGAGAGCGCGCGGGCCTCTGTCAATAGAGTGAAGCGGGCATTGTCGTTGCCGAGCTTGTCCCCGCGGAGGCGCTTCACCGCGACATCATAGCCGCTGCGCACGTCCTTCGCAAGATGCACGAGCGCCACCGCCCCGCATCCGGCTTCCTGCAGGGGCTGGTACCTTTCGCCGACTAGGGCGAAGAGGTTTCGCTCGGGGGGCTCGGCGTGCTTATGGCGGAGCCTGCGGGGTGTCCTATGCATACATGATATATATTGCCGGTAAAGGTTTATAAAACATACAATTACATCTATGGCAACACAAAAGCGCGGATAGCGCGCCTGAAAGAGGGGATAAAGGGGGAAATAGGCCCGTTGGGAACCCGCCTGGCCCGTTCACTTCGTGCCCAAAAACCTCGAGACAGGACCCGGAACACGGAACGATTGATAAAAAAAAGGAATTTGGGCCTGTTGCGGCTGGGGCTGGGGGCAAAATGGGCCCGCCCAGGATCGAACTGGGTATCTTTCGCGCTCTCCGGCCCATTTCTCCTTTCGGGAAAGAAAAGGGGCCTTGTAAGGCGAACGTCTTACCGGTCGACTACGAGCCCGCCGCAATGTGTTAATGGATTAGTCCCTGAACGGTTTTTTAATCATTCGAGGTGGAGCATCGTGCGGCACCTTGCGCAGAAATCCCGCCCCTTGGCATCGACGCCATCCACGGACTCCGAGAAAGCCATCACGCAGGAGCGGTCATCGCAGTGCGGAATGCCGTGCAGGTGGCCGAGCTCGTGCACCGCCTCCTTGAGAATGCGCTCCCGGAATAATAGGCCCGCCGTCCGCATCTCCGCGGCCGCGATTTTGCCATAGAAGCGCGGGTCGAGCCTCGCCGTTGACACGAGGGCGGCATTCCCCTTGGCCAGGCCGAAGACGAAATCCTGCGGCTTCGAGAAGATGTCTTCGTGGATTATGAATACGGTCTTCCGCCCTGGGTCCAGGCCGAACGACAGCTCCGCGAGGAGGGCGTCCGCGTCATGCTGCTTCCTCGAATTCCGGAACGAGCGGGTGAAGGGGAGGTCGGCAAAGCGCGCGGATATCCGGCTATGGAACGCCCTGGAGAGCGAATCCACGAGGCTGTTGAAGCCGGGGACCGTGCGGTCGGTGAGTATCAAAATGATGGGCATTGAGATGGATTGATGGGGGTTTTCTTATAAAACCGGCGCCCCCGGGCAGCCTGATAGGGCATCCCGGAACTCCAGGGCGGACTGGAACCGCTCTTCCGGCTTCTTCGCCAGTGCTTTGGCCAGTATTCCGTACAATGCCACCGGAACGCCGGCCAAGCCGCCGATGGGAGGGGCTGGCTCGTTCCTGTGCATCAGGAGCAGCGATGACCGGTCGCCTCCTTCGGGCACCGGGAAGGGAAGATTGCCGGATACCAGCTCGTAAAGGATTACTCCGAGCGAATACAAATCCGTCCGTGAATCCGTCGGGCTTCCAGGGAAGTATGACTGCTCGGGAGCGCCGTATTCGGGCGTGCCTGCGAAATGCTTTGCGGACAGGCAGTAATCCGGCAGGAGGGCGACCTTCGCGTATCCGAAATCGATGATGGACACCCTTCCCGCCCCGGGGCCGAATACCAGGATGTTGTCGGGCTTTAGGTCGCGGTGGATGACGCCGGCATGATGGATGTACGAGAGCACGTCGCAGACGCCGATTCCGAGGCCGAGGATTTTTCGGATGTCGCCATGAAAATGCATCCGCAAGGATTTCAATGATACGCCCGGAAGCAGCTCCATGACGAAATAATTTATCCGGTCCCCGCCGGGACGGAAAATGAGCCTCGGGACGCACTCGTGGTCCAGGCGCGCAAGCGCGCTGGATTCGGTCCTCATGAGGCGCTCGACAGCCGGGTTGCCCCAGTGCATGGGCTTGGCCACCTTTATGGCGACATTCTCGCCGGTCTGTCGGTCAATTGCATCAAAGACTTCGGCAAACCCCCCTCCACCCAGCGTGCCGAGCACCGCGAACCTGCTGCTGATTTCCGGGGTGTAGGGCCTGCAGCCGACCGGCGTGCGCATGACCGGGTTTGGGCTGGTGGGGCGTGAATGTGTCGATTGCATTATTCTGGATGTTGGGCGAAAAGGAATATAAAATAGTGTATAATGATGTTCAAGAATGAGATTCAATAACATAGGAAATAAAATTGATAAAGAGAAAAAAGAAGGCGGCAAACCGGGTTTCAGACGTTGAAGTATTTCAGGAGCTCGTGCCCGCTGACGCCCCTCATCGCTTCCTTGTGCTGCTTCAGCTTGAGGTCGAGGTAGTCTGCGAGGAGCTCTGTCGGCACGACGCCCTTGAGGAACGCAGTGTCGCTCTGGAGCGCCGCCGCAGCGTCGAAAAGGCTTCCCGGAAGCTCCTTCACGGTCCTCTTCTTGCTGTTCCCCTCCTCGGTCGGGTCCCCGGGCTCGGTCTTCTTCTTGACGCCGTCAAGCCCCGCCGCGGCCATGAGGGCCTGCGCAAGGTACGGGTTGGCCGCAGGGTCCGCCCCGCGGTAGACGATTCTCTTCGTCTCCTTGATGTTCTTCTTGTAGCTCGGGACGCGGACGAGGGCGTCCTTGTCCGAGGCGCTCCATCCGACCTTGAATCCTTCATTCGTGAGCCTCCGGTACGAGTTCGGTGTCGGCGCTGTGAAAAGCGAAAGCGCTGAGGAATGCTCGAGAAGCCCGCCGATGAAGTACCTTCCGGTCTGGCTGAGCTGGCCGTAGGCCTCCTTGCCTTCGTAGAACAGGTTCTGCTCGCTCGTCTTCCAGAGGGATATCGCGATGTTGAACGAGTTGCCCCGCTCGCCCTCGATTGGGTATGGCATGAACGTCGCCGCCGCGTTGACGGCCGTCGCGAGGTTCTTGGTGATGAACTTCAGCGTGTTGACCGCATCCCCAGCCGCTTTCAGGCCCCTCGGCGACAGCTCGAAAGTCTGCTGGCCCGTCGGCGCCCGGCCGTGGCGGTGCGAATCCACGAGCACGCCGAAGCTGTCCTCGAGCGTCTCGGAAATCTGCGTCCTGGCCGAATACATCGAATCGTAAGGCGTCGCCGCGTAGGCGCCCGTCTTCTCGTTCGACAGCGGGGACGGCCCCCACCTCGCCTCGCGCGAGTCCATGAGCAGCCCGGTTCCCCGGCCCTTGGTCGTCTTGTCGGCCGTCGCCGTGTCGAGGAGGTAGCACTCTACTTCGCTTCCGACGAGCGAGCTCTTTATGCCGGCTGCGCCGAGGTTCGTTTCCATCCTTTCGGCGACGTAGCGCGGGTCTTTCAGGAACCTCTCCTTCTTCACCGCGACGACCACGTCGCAGATGAGCCTGACCGTCGCCGGCTCCCACGGGAGCCTTGCAAGCGTGTCCGGGTCCGGCAGCAGGACCAAATCGCCCTGGTCGGAGTTGCCGTAGACCTCTGAGAGGTCCGCGGCGTGGATTCCGTTGCCGAAAGTCGCTTCCTCGAGCTTCCGGTTAGAAACGCTGATTCGATGCATCTGGCCTTTGATGTCGAAGAACTGTAAGTCGACCCACCTGATCTCATTTGTAGCGATATATTTCATCACATCGTCTATAGCAGACAAAAGACCACCTGGCTAGGATAAGCGTTATATAGGAATAAATAGGTTTCGAAATGCCACCTCGAAGAGCGAAAAACGCCCCTCCCCGCCCGGTTTATCCGCAGTGGAGGTCCTCGTCCTTGCGCGCCTTGGCCATCGCCCTGGCCACCGGGGTGATGTAATCCTCGTTGAGGCAACCGGTGCATATGGGCAGGCCGATTGCGCGCCGAAGGCCTTCCAGGGACAGGTAGCCGAGGCTGTCCACCCCGAGGAACTTCGCGACTTCGGCCTCGCTTTTCCTGTTCGCGATGAGCTCCCGGTATGTCTTCATGTCCACGCCGTAGAAGCAGGGCGCCTTGAGCGGGGGGCATGTAATCCTCGCATGGACCTCCTTTGCGCCCGCGCTCCGCACAAGCGCCACGATTTCCTTTAGCGTGGTGCCCCGGACGATGCTGTCGTCTATGAGCGCGACCGACTTCCCCCTGACCAGGCCTGAGACGGGGTTCATCTTGAGCCGGACATTGTCGCTCCGCTTGTCCTGGGATGCCATGATGAACGTGCGGCCGATGTAGCGGTTCTTTATCAGGGCCTCCTCGACGGGAAGGCGAAGGGCCTTGGCGTATGCTTCGGCCGCAGTGCGGGAAGTGTCCGGGACCGCCACGACGATATCGGCCTTGGCGGGATGCTCCTTGGCAAGTTCCTCGCCGAGGGATTTGCGGACCTCGTAGACCGCCTTTCCGTTGATGATTGAGTCGGGCCTCGAGAAATAGACGTATTCGAACATGCAGTGCCTCGGCTCCTTTTTGAGGAGGCTTTTGCGCTCCATCTTCGGGCCGAGCGTCACGAGCTCGCCCCCTTCGACGACGCCCTTGCACGGGATGCCGTTCACATCCAGCGCGCAGCTTTCGCTCGCAAACGAGATGAAGCGCTCGTTCTCGCCCCAGACCAGGGGCCTTATCGCATGCGGGTCCCGGAAGACCGCGAGCGTCTTGCCGATAATGGCGGCATCCGAATAGGCGCCATCCAGCGTCGCGATGACATGGCTAACGGCGTCCTCGATTGTTGCGCCGGTCTTGAGTTTCGAGTCGAGCAGGAACGCGATGGGTTCCGAATCCACGGTTCCCGTGAATGAGTATCCGGCCTTTTCGAGCGCGGCGCGGACCGCGTCATAGTTGGCAAGATGGCCGTTATGCGTCACGGATATGTTCCCGATGACGGAGGGCTGGACGTCCTGTATGAGGCAGCGCCCGGTCGTGGGATACCTCGTGTGCCCGATGCCCATATGCCCGCCCAGCTTCAGGTCCTCCGGGGTGAATATGTCCGTCACGAGGCCGAGGCCCCTTCGTGCGGTGAGGCCTTCCTTTCCCAGGACGACGAACCCCGCCGCATCCTGCCCGCGATGCTGGAGGGCCACAAGCGCGCGATAAAGAAATGGCGCGACGTCCTCGCCCTTTTTCGAGACGATGGCGATGATGCCGCACTCCTCGCGCATCTGGGAAACTGGGGAAAATGAGACCATATATCCAAGTGGCAGCGCAAATTTAAATCAGTTATGGGCAAAGTGGGATTGATGTTCGGCACATCAGGCATCAGGGGCGTTTACGGGAAGGACATAACGCCCTTGCTCGCGCAAAGGGTAGCCGCCATATTCTCCGGCAGGCAGCTTGCGGTCGGGCGCGACATCCGGGAAAGCGGCCCGGCCCTGCTGGATGCCGTGTGCCGCGGCGCTTTTTCTGCCGGAGCGGATGTGCTGGACCTGGGGGTCGTGCCCACGCCCACCGTCGCTTTCGCGACGAAAAAGCTGAGGATTCGGGGCATCATGCTGACCGCCTCGCACAACCCGCCCGAATACAACGGCCTGAAGCTGATTGAGGGCGGGAAAGAGATAGGCAAGGAGCTGGAGAGGGAGATAACACGGAGATACAAGGCGGGCGAAGGAGCGAAAGCCCCAGCCAGAGATGGCAAGACGTCCTTAGCCCATGATTCGTCCATTATAGAAGACCACAAACATGCGATAACCGCGATGGTCGACGGCAAGGCCATAGCAAAGAGGAAGCCGAAAATCATCGTCGACTGCAACGGCGCGGCGGCCACGATAACGCCGTATCTCCTTAGCGACCTCGGGGCGAAAGTCGTCAGCGTGAACGCATCATTGGACTGCTTCAACCGGGCGTCCGAGCCGAGCGCGGCGAACCTCTCCTACCTCCCGGCGCTCATCCGCGAATCCGGGGCGGATTTCGCGATTGCGCATGACGGGGACGGGGACCGGTGCATGGTCCTTGACGAGCGCGGGGAGGCTCTGCCGCTGGATGCGCAGCTCGCCATCATGATTGAGCATGAGCTCGAAAACTCGAAAAATAAAAAAATCATCTCGACCGTCGAATCGTCGCTCGCCATCCGGGATGTCGTGGAAAGGGCGGGCGGGAAAATCACGGTCACGCCGGTCGGGAGCACGTTCGTGGGCGACGCGCTTGAGGAAAGCGATGCGCTGTTCGGGGGAGAGCCGTGCGGGGAGTACATATTCAGCAGCGGCGTGCATGTCCCGGATGCGGTGCTCGCCGCGGCGAAATTCGCGGAGATTTTCTGCAAGAAGGGCGCGTTCTCGAAGCTCAAAACAAGATACCCGCAGAATCCGATGGCGCGGGAGAAGTTCCAGGCGAAGGATAAGCGCAAGGCCATGGACGGGATTATCGCGCAGGTGCGCAGCTTGGGCATAGATGGGACCGTTAGGGCCGACGATGGAATCCGAATTGACGAGCCGGATGGCTGGTTCCTTGTACGGGCATCAGGCACGGAGCCGATTGTGCGCCTGACGATGGAATACAAGACGGAAGCAAGGCTTCTGGAAAGGAAGAAAGAGCTTGCTGCCATCATCTCGAAGAATTGCGTTTAAATGCCTGATTCCGACAATTTCCCCAGCGCCTGCATCGCCAAATCCTTTTTTTCGGACGGGACCAGGATGTGGTCGTGGTGGTATGCCGAGTAGGCGTTGACGCTGATGCCCTGCGCCGCAAGCGCGGCGGCGATTCTCGCCAGGAAGCCCACGGCCATCAGGTCCGAGTTCACGCCTAGGGTGATGAGGGCGAAGGGCCCGGCCAGCTTGTATTCCGTAAGCTCGGAAATCTCGGCCCGGATATCCTCCGACACGACGACAGACAGGCCTTCGGCCTCCCTGAATATGGCGACGACGTAATCAAGATAATTGGCGAGAATCATCAGCTGGGATTCGTCCACCGACGCCATGTAGTATTTTCCGGAATCGAGCTTGGGGGACATGCCCGCGAGGAGCCTTCCCAGGTCGGATACCGTTTCCTTGTTTGTTGCCATGGATTGGTGCTGAGAAACCAATGCTTAAAATCCCAGCATGGAAAGCACATCAGTTCATGCGGTGCGTCAATGAAACCCGAGGCATACCAAAGGCAGCTTATCCTTTACCTGAACAACCAGGCGTACGGCCAGGCCTATGATTTCGCCAGGCAGTATGTCGGGGAGCACCCGGAGGACATGGTCGCGCATTTCCTGCTCGCCAAGGCCGCGCTCTGGCAGGGGAAGTACGAGGAGACCGTGCTCGAGGCGCGAAAAGCTTACAACCTGGCGCGGAACGAGGCGGACATGGTGATGTGCGCCATACATGCGTGCATAGCCTACTACCGCCTCCAGCAGTATGACAAGGGCTTCGAGCTCCTGCAGGCGCTCGACCGGATAAGGACGTGCGAGGAGACGGAGCAGCTCGCGTTCCTGTTCAGCCTGGCAATCGGCAACGATGTCGAGGCCAGGAAGCATTTCAACGCCATGATGACGATTGACAGCGATGCGGCCATGGAATTCCTGAAAGATGTCGCAGAGGGCGCGAATATCGATTATTCCAAACTGTTCAGGAAGACGGACCGGTTCGCCTGATTGTGCCGGCCCATCCCACGCCCCTAAGGGCCTATTTCTTCCCCATCATGCGCCCGAAGAAGCCTTTCACCGCGCCGCCGATGCTCCCCTTCATGTCGCGCAGCATACCCTTGATTTCAGGCTTTCCGAGCATGGACCCCCTGTCCATCCCGCGCGGGGCGAGCGAGGACTCCAGCTTGGATTCCTGCTTCTGAACCTGCTCTGCGGTCAGCTCTTCCTTCGGGCCTCCGCCTTTCAGTGCCGGCTGTCCCATGGCAATCACCTAAAGAAGCTCTCCCCGCGCCTGCTCTATCTGGTGGCGCGCCGAATCCTGCTTTTTCCGGAATTCCGGCAGGATGGAGTTCGAGAAGCGGAGCGGGAGGAGCTCGTCGTAGACTTCCTCCATCATCTTGAAGTAGAACTCGGCCTCGTGCTTGTTGCCGCGCCGCAGGGACTCGTACATCTCGCGCTTGAATTCCCCGATGGCGTCGAGAAGGCCGAGGAGGTAGGGGATTTCCGGGACCTTGAGTTTCGCATAGCTCGGGATTTTCTTGGATTCGATTGCCGAAAGCACGATTTGCGCCTCGGCGTATTCCTGGTATATGTGGGCGAGCTGTCCGGGGAAGTCGCCGGCATACGGCGCGAGGGCTTTCAACGCCAATTCGGCGTCCTTGAGGTGGGCCTTGGCCGTCTTCATGTCATAGGCGTGCATGGCCTTGATTGCGTTCGAGCACGAGCGCACGACCTTCCGGTTCTCGGCGAGGACGATATCGAGCTTCTTTTCCTTCTCTGAAAGCATCTTCGTTATGCGGTTGATGCCCAAATCGAGTGCCATGGATTGGCTTTGCGCACGGGAGGATTAAAAACCTCCTGATGGGTTGGGTATGCGGGATGCATCCATGGACGGAATGGTTTTCAACCTGGGCCTGCTCGGCGCGGGCCTGGGGTTTCTGGGCGTCATCGCGCTGTCGGTGATAGGCGGTCTCCTCGAGAAGTCGGTTAAAAGCGAGGAGGAGAAGAAGCGGTTCGGCAAAACCTCGATGATTATCGCGTTCACGCTGTTCATCGTCATCTGCTTCTCGGTCGTCCCGGTCTTCGTCGGGCTGTTCGTCTCCATGCTCCCGAAGGCGGTCGCGGCGGACACCAGCATCATCGCTGAGAACGAGATGCTCATCGTCTTCGCCTTCTGGGCGGTCATCGTCATCGGCTTCGCTATAGCCCTGCCGCAGATGCGTAAGGGCGATTTTTTCGGCGGTGGCTGAGGCCCCAGTTGCGCAGATGGCGCAGCGCCCAGCGTCACGATTATATAGTTTGCCCGATAATGCGGGTGCATGGCAATTGAGGATATAATCGGCGTCTGCCTGATTCCGCTCGTTTTGATTATCGGCTTCGTGGTTCTTGGTTCCATCCGGGTGCTTTACCAGTACCAGAAGGGAATCCTTTTCCAGCTCGGGAAGTATGTGCGGACCGTGGAACCCGGCGTGACATTCGTCGTTCCCATGATTCAGGAACTGCGCGTGGTGGACATGAGAATCACCACCGCGGACATACCCAAGCAGGAAGTTATTACCAAGGACAACATCCCGGTGCTCGTCAACACGGTCGTGTATTACAAGGTCGAGAGGCCGGATGCCGCGGTCCTCAAGATACAGAACTTCGACTTCGCGGTCAGGCAGTACACGCAGGCCGCGCTCCGCGACGTTGTCGGCAACAGCGAGCTTGATTCCGTGCTTACAGAAAGGGAGAAGATTGCCCAGGGGATAAAGAAGATAGTCGACACCGAGACCTCTGAGTGGGGTGTGGACATTTCCGCGATAAAAATCCAGGAAATCGAGCTTCCGGCCGAGATGAAGAGGGCGATGGCCAAGCAGGCCGAGGCAGAACGTGAGCGCAGGGCGGTCGTGATATCGTCCGAAGGCGAGCTCCAGGCGTCGCTGAACCTCATGAAGGCGGCCGAGAACCTGGCCAAGTCCGACGGCGCGCTGCACCTGCGGACGCTCCAGACCATCCGGGACATAGCCGCGGACCCGTCCGAGAAAATCGTGCTGTTCCTGCCGAGCGACTTCGGCCGGATTGCGCAGAGCCTGATATCGAAAAAGAAGGAGAGCTGATGGAACTCCTCCGCAAATCCAGGTATCTCCAGCTCGCTTTCAACGGCGACTCCTCGGAAGTGGCGAGGCTGCTTCCGCGCATCCCGCGCGACCCGCGGATAATCATCGAGGCCGGCACCCCCTACATCAAGCGCGAGGGGGAGCGGGCGATTCAGACAGTCCGGAGCCTCTGGGCCGGTTATGTCGTGGCTGACATCAAGACGATGGACGGGGCGGCCGAGGAGGTCGCTGAGGCCGCGGAAGCCGGGGCCAACGGGGCGACGGTCCTCGGGGCCGCGCCCAAGGAAACGCTCGACCTTTTCATCAGCGCCTGCAATGAGGCCGGCATGGACGCGTTCATAGACATGATTGGCGTCGAGGACCCCCTCCGCGTGCTCATGAGGCTGAAAACGCCTCCGCGCGTAATCGTGCTCCACCGCGGGAGGGACGAGGAGAACACGCGCGACAAGGTCATCAAGTACGCCCACATCAAGCGCGTCCGGAGCAAGTTCGACGTCCTGGTATCCGCCGCGGGCGGAATCGACCTCCGCCAGGCGCAGAGCGCGTCCTTCAACGGCGCGAACATCGTGACGGTGAACATCGTGAAGCCCGACGACCCGTTCGAGGGCATATCGAGCGACGACCGCATCGAGAAGCTGGCCGTGGATTTCCTGAACGGCATCGACTGACCGCAGCGCTTCGCTGATTTTTTAATACTAGCCTGACATTGCCATGCATGCACGTCGTTCTCTCTATTGGCGGAAGCTCGATAATCCCTGATGGCAAGCCGGACCTCGCGTTCCTGCGGGCGCTTTCGGCGCTTATCAAGAAAAGCAGGAACAGCTTCGGCATCCTCTGCGGCGGCGGGACGCTCGCCAGGGTATATGCGAATGCCGCGCGCGAGCTCGGCGCGAGCGAATACGAGGCGGATTCCATAGCCATCCGCTCTACCAGGCAGAACGCGGCCCTCGTGCTTGCCGCGCTCAAATCCGCGGGGGTGGACGCCCACGGCCGGGTGATAGACGATTTCGAACTCGCAAAGGAGCCCGCAAGGGTGAACAAGGCCGTCGTGATGGGCGGGACCATTCCGGGAATAACGACCGACACCGATTCGGTGCTCCTTGCAGAGGCCGTCGGGGCGGGCAGGCTGGTGAATGTCAGCAACGTCGATGCCATCTACGACTCCGACCCCAGGAAGAATCCGAACGCGAAAAGGTACGTTAAGATGGGCTACGAGGAGCTGATTGCGCTCGCAAGCCATAGCGACAAGAGGATGGCCGGGACCAATTTCGTGTTCGACCTGCTCGCATGCAAGCTGATTGCCCGCTCGAAAATCGAGACGCATTTCGTATCCTACAAGAAGATGGGCGACCTGGAGGCCGCGATAGAGGGGAAGAAGCACGGCGGCACGGTAGTCTATTGAATTTCAGCCGCCAGGCTTTGGGCTAAGCTGGGGGAGAGGGAAAAAACAGGATAAAAGGGCTGAAAGGATTAAGACGAGGATTTCAGGTACTTCCCGACTTCCTTGTCAGGCAGGCTGACGACCTTCTTTGCCTTGAGCGTGGCATAGGATATCTCCACGTTCTCCTGCATGAGCTTCTGCTCCTGCGTCTTGCGGAGCGACTCCACGCAAAGGCGGATGGCGTCGTCGAGCGGCATCTTCTCGTCGTACTTGGATTCGAGGTACTCGTCGACCTCCTTCTTGTTCGCGCCGATGGCATCGGCCTTGTACGCGGTCATGGCGCCGGACGGCTCGGCCTCGAAGAGCTTCGGCCCCTGCGCATCCACGCCCGCAATCAGGAGCGAGACGCCGAACGGGCGGATTCCGCCGTACTGAGTGTAGACCTGCATCAGGTCGCAGACGCTCCTCGAGATGGAGTCCACGCTCGGGGGCTCGTTGTAGGTTATCCTGTGCCTCTGGGAGTCCACCCTCGCGATGTCGACAAGCCTCCTCGCGTCGGCAATCAGGCCGCTCGCGGTGACGCAGATGTGCGAATCGACCTCGAATATCTTCTTGAGGGATTCGGGGACGACGAGCTTCGAGTGGATGGACTTGAACGCGACGAGGGCGACGCCTTCCTTGCATGTTATGCCGATGGCGGTCGCGCCCCTCTTGACTGCCTCCTTGGCGTATTCCACCTGGAACAGCCTGCCGTCGGGGCTGAAAACGGTAATAGCTCTGTCATAAGCCTGCGGGGAAACTCCGTACATAAAATTCACCTCTAAACTGGTAGGGTGTATTCGACTTTGCTATTTAAATGCGTTACCCTAATCAACTCCGTGGTGAAGAGGAATGCAGGTCGATGAGGCAATCCTGAAGCTGAAAAGCGCGGATGCTTTGGCGAAGTTCCTTGCCGCGGGCGCGCTGCGGGATGCGATGGAGGCTGGGGCCGACATCAGCCCGGCCGAAAGCGCGCTGAAAGAGGCCCTCCAGGACAAGGACGGGGATGTCCGCGCAAGCGCCGCCAGGGTTCTTACGGATTTCTATGGGCGCGCAAAAAGATGGAAGGATATCGGTGCCCTCCTCGCGGACAAAAGGGGCGATGTCCGCTCATCGGTGTTTTACAAGCTGGCGGGCTTCGCCGGGAGCTTCGACCTCCAATCCGACATCCCGAACCTGGTTCCCGCGCTCGACGACCAGGATTTCGAGGTGAGGAAGGAGGCCGCCCTGTTCTTCGAGAAGGCGGCGGCGAAGGGCCTCGACATCTCACCCGCCATCGCAGGCCTGAAAAGGGCGGCGGCTTACGGAGATGACCGCGTGAAGGAGGCGGTATCGAATGCGATGAAGGCTTTCGAAGCCGGAAGGGGGAAAGGGACGCAGTGCAGGGACTGCCTGGATTGCGAGGCCGGGCTCGGCCCCGGCGATGCGAAAAAAAGCCTGGAGTATTTTGCGCTCATCATCAAGTCCATCTCCTGCTGCGGCGGGGACGTCACGCACAGGGTGTTCAGGTGCAAAACATGCGGCCAGCACTATGTTTCGACGTATTTCGACCATTCCGACTTTGACCACGGCCAGTTCTCCATCTTGGCCATCAGCGCGGAGGATGCCGAAAAAATCGCGGCAGAGCTGAAGAAATGCCCGAACCCGGAGTTCCGCATGTGCAAGTGCGACGTGCATATGGGATACCTCAAGGACGAGAAGGTGCCGGTTCAGGGTAAGCTCAGGTATTCCGCCGGTGACTGAAAGCCGGGCTATCCAAGGTATTTCTGATATCTCATTTCTGAGTATTGGCGAACGCCCTCGGCCAAGCTTCGTATCTCGCTCGGAAGCGTATCCTCCTCGCACAGGGATTTGAGCGAGCTGAAAAGGTTTGTCAGTTGATACGTCACGAAATAGAGTGAGCCGTATTCGGCGTTTCGGCCTTCTTTGACGCATCGGCCCATTTCTTTCTCCAGATAATTGACATACGCCTTTCCAGCAGCCACCCTCACATTGTATGAGACATTTGGATTCCTCGCGACGCTCTGCGCCTCCCAGGAGGAACCCCAGAACCGGATATCATCGAGCGGATACCTTGCTTTGTTGTCGTTGGCGGCCATCACGACTGTTTGTATGGCGCTTGACGCTTCGTTCCGGACATGCCTTGGATATTTGGAATTGCGCGATACTTCATCGAGTTGCAGGCAGTTCCCTTTGCTGGCTTTCGCAAGTTCCTTCAGTTCATGCACGAGCATCACACCGAAGAACATGCGGCTGGACAGGCGAAAAGGGCCATTGAGCACTTTAGTGTAGAAGGTTGTACGGTCTGAAGGATGGATGAAGTACAGGGCCTGCAGCATCGTGTCCCGGTACCGGAGGGGGATGCGCTTATCGAAAACAACCGAAGCGAGCTTGTCCGGATTTGCCGGTTCCTCTGCGTCTGTGAACCCCCGGATTTTTTTCCAGAATTCAATCTGGGAAAGGGAATCGAGGGCTCGGCCATGAAGAATAGGTATCCGGTGATGCGGGATGCCAAGGATTGCCGCGATTTCCTTGTAGGTATAGTCGCGGTCTTCGTTCGCATCCATGCCATACCCATTCACGAGAGCAAGCGAAACTGCCTGTTCTTTGGGCAGTGTTCCAAGGATTTCCGCAAGGACGGCCTTTTTCCTAAGCGCGTCGCATATCACGTCCGGCGGCTGGGATATCCATATCGAGCCGTTCGATATCGGCGCGGCGGTTTTGTCGTGCGCTTTCCGGGGCTGGTCATCGTAGGCGTAGTCGATGAGATGCAGGTAATCCTCGCGGCTTGGAAAATCCGGGGAAGTGCCGCGCCGAATGCCGAACACGTGGAATGCGAGCTTCTGGAGGCTCCCATGGTATTCCGGATGGTCAAGGTGCACCTGGCGGAGCGTGGTTTCCGAAAGGCCTGCAAGATTGGGCTTGCGCCGCTCTGCGCCCGCCCGCTTCTGCAGATATTCGGGAATGCTTGCAGTGGACAGGATTTCACGGAGAAGCCTTGGGTTGCGCAGGTTCCTTTCCGATAAATCAAGGCTGAACACCTCCCGGGCCGTGAAAGAGACCTTCAGGTCCCCTCTCACCGTGACATCCATGTTGCGCTTCAGCGCCCTTTCCTCCGCTTCGAGCTTCTTCTTTGGCGCGGCTATCAGCCCGCCCTGCCGATAAGTCGGGAGGTCGAGCACATGGTGCGCAAGGACAGGCTGCTCGCCGGAGCGGTATGCGTCTTCGAATTCGACGACGATGCCTGACTCCTTCCCATCCCTCACCCTCGCGACGCGCCCGACCATGTGCGTCTTGACCGCCAGCGAGTAGGTCGGCCTCAGGCACAGCTCGATTAGGACGCGCTTCGAGTCCCATCCTTCGATGAGGACGTCGCGGGTGGTAAGGACATCGATGGAGCCGTCTTCAAAGGCCCCCAGCCTGCGCTCGCGCTCCGGCCCGGAAATCCTGCCATGAATGGAAGAGGCGCGCACTCCCGAGTCCCTGAGGAAACCTGCGAATTCTTCGGCGTGTTGCTGCGTGATGCAGAAGACGACCGCCGGGTCATTCTTGAAATGCTCGAGGTAGAAATCCTTCGCAGCCCGGTTCCGCGAAAGGACGTTGAGGACTCGCTCGGCCTGCGCCTCGTCAAGGAGGTTGCCCTGGCGCCTGAGCTTGGCCCCTGAAGCGTCCACGGACGTCTCCAATATGAAGCCGCGTATGGGCGACATCGCGCCCATCTCGACGGCCTCGCGGATGCTGAGGTCGTATATGACGTCATCGAAAGCGGACCATATCTGGCGCGTGGGACTGAATGCCGGGGTCGCTGTAAGGCCTATCCCGATTGGCGCGATATTCCCGTGCAGCTGCATCCTCTTCTCGGATAGCGAGCGGTGCGCCTCGTCATAGAATGCGACATCGGTTTCAGGAAACTTTCCCGCCTCCAATAGGGCAAGCGCCGAGTGGTATGTCGTTACGATAATGCCCCCGCCAAGGTCCTTGCTCCCGCCATAGTATAGCGAGGCGCGAAGGTCTGGGGCGCGCTCATTGAGCTCCTCGAAGTGCTGGAGGGCGATTTGCACCGTGGGAGCGAGCACGGCGGCCCGAAGGCCGAGCGTTTTTGCTGTTTCGGCCGCGACAACGGTCTTCCCGCAGCCTGTGGGCATAACTATCGCCCCGGATGAGGGCGAGCCTTCCCTAAGCCTGCGGACGGATTCGTCGAAAAAGCCTGACAGCGCGTCCATGGCGCTGGCCTGGTGTCCCCAAAGCCCCTCGCACGCGGCGTTCTTCCTGAATCCGGATGCCGCGCTTTCGATGCACGACATGCGCTCATGCGTGAGTGCAAGTTTTCGAACTTCTGACGACTGCATGAGCAATAATGATACACAGATATCCTTTAATAGGCACAATAACAAGATTTAAATAGGGCTTCACGTGCCCGAGGGTCGCCCGCCAGCCCTTCTATCGGGGGTGCGCCGGGCCCAGGAACTTGCCGCGCTTCTTGCCCGCTTCGTACTCCTCGCAGTTCACGCATGAGTCGTCCGGCATGCGGCCTTCCTTCATGGCCTTGGCCCCGGAAAACGGGTCCGGAGGCAGGTTCTCCGGGTCGAGGCCTATTGAATGGAACAGCTTCCTTTCGGCCCTATCGGCGCGTTTTCCTGTTTCAGCCGCCTCGCCGGGCATTTTAGGTTTCTCGAAGACGACGCGGATGCGGCTTCCGCCTTTGCCGGGCTTGGCCGAAACGATTTCCCACCGGTCCTGCTCATATATCAGGCAGTCCCTGCAGAGCGCCTTGCCGTGAAGTATGAAAGCGCGGCCTGGAAGCGTGCCTCCGCACCGCTCGCACCTCTCGTCCATGCGCAGGGGTTCGAGGCGCGCCTTTACCTTCGCTTCGAAATGCCCGGCATCGGCCGCAGTCCCCAAGTGGCAGAACGTGCATGCGTAGATGGCGTCGCCGCATTTCCTCTGGTGGCATTTGATGCAGTCCACGCAGCGGGGCTTGGTGAGGGTGATGCAGCTCTCGCAGAGCATGGAGCCGTCCGTGCTGGCGAGAAGCTCGGCCTCGCGGCCGCATCTAGTGCAGTACATGCTGTATCTATCTCCTGAATTTTTCAATAACGGCGAGGCCCCTTCGCTTCCCCCAGCCCTGCCGCGCGGGATTGATGCATTCGTTTTCAGCCAGTTCTAGCATTTTGTCGCGCTCTTCGCCGATGCCCAGCAGTTCCTCCAGAATCCTGGCCGCTTTCTCTTCCTCTTCTTTGAAAGCCTTGGCATGGTAGCAGTATCCTTCTTCCCCCTGGTGGCCTCCGCAGTCGAAAGAGCAATCGTATTCGGTGCCTGCCATCTCGTCAAGGGCATCCTTCCATCGCTTGAGTAGCTCTTCGGCGTTTTTCGCTTCTTTTTCGCCGGCCATGGTCACATCGACCTGAGCCTTTTCACCCTGTCTTCGATGGACGGGTGGGTGGAGCCCATGAACCCCATTTTCTGCGGGAACGGGTTCGAGAAGTAGAGCGACGCGGTCGTGTCGTTCGCCGCCTTCGTCGTAAGGCCGGCCTTGCCGATTTTCTCCAGGGCTCTCGCCAGCCCTTCGGGGTATCTTGTTATGCGCGCGCCGTTCGCATCCGCGAGGTATTCGCGCTCTCGCGAGAGGGCGAACCTGACCATCTGGGCGAATATCGGCGCGAGAATCACGAAGAAAAGCGCGATGAGTATCAGCGGCCCGCCGCTCCCGCGGTCCCTCCGGTTTCCCCCGCCGAAGAAGAGCATCCTCCACGTGAAATCGCCCATGAGCGCTATCGCCCCGACGAACACGATGGCAATCATCGAGAAGCGGATGTCGAAGTTCGCTATGTGCGATATCTCGTGCGCGACCACGCCCTCAAGCTCCTCGCGCTTCATCGTCTGGAGCAGGCCGGTGGTGACCGCGACGGACGCGTGCTTCGGGTCGCGGCCGGTCGCAAAGGCGTTCGGGGACGGGTCCTCTATCACATAGAGTTTCGGCATCGGAATCTGCGATGCGAGCGCGAGCCCCTCGACCACGTTGTAGAGGAACGGGAATTCCTCGCGCTTCGCTTCCCTCGCCCCGCTGATTGCGAGGATGATGGAGTCGCCCTGGAAATAGACGATTAAAGTGTAGAAAACCAGGCCAAAGAACCCGAGCACCGGGCCGCAGATGCCCAGGTCGAATATGTAGGATATGGCCCAGGCTGCTGCCAGGAAGATAAAGAACATCGCGGCGACGAGAATGAGCGAATTCCGCTTGTTCGCATCGGCCGCGTCAAAGAAGCTGATTCGTCCTGCCATTTTGATGTCAGCGTCCGTTTTCCGAAGCCAGCCTCAATCGAACTTGACCTTCGGCGCCTGCTTCTCGGCTTCCGGGACTTCGAAATACGGCTTGCCCTTGAATCCGGTGATGCCGGCGATAATCGAGCTCGGGAACATCTCGATTGCGTTGTCGTATTCCAGCACGGAATCGTTGTACGCAGTCCGGATGTAGGCTATCTTGTTCTCGGTCCCCGCAAGCTCTTCCTGGAGGAGCTTGAAGTTCTGGCTCGCCTCCAGCTTCGGGTAGTTCTCGGCTACCGCGAAAAGGGATTTCAGCGTCTGGCTCAGCATGTTGTTGGCCTTCGCGCGCTCTTCCACCGACCCGGTCATTATCTGGGCGCGGTATTTCGTCACGTTCTCGAGCGTGGTCTTTTCGTGCTTCATGTAGCCCTTGACCGTCTCGAGCAGGTTCGGTATGAGGTCATACCTCCTTTTCAGCTGCACGTCTATCTGCGCCCATGCGTTGTCCACGCGGTTCCTGAGCGTGACAAGCCGGTTGTATGTCATGACGACATAGACCAGGAGCAGGAAGCCTAAGCCAGCGACGCAGAGCAGGACAGGCAATAACCCGATACCAAGCAGTAATTCTTCTCCAGCCATATAGTATATCCACCTGGGGGGATTACGCAGGGGGAATATTTAATGGTATTTGGAATTCAGGCGGCGTCCGGGCCGCCGTCTCCGGAATCAAGGGGCTCGTAATCGTTCTGCTGGCGGATGGTGATTTCGGTATCGGCCGGTTTGCCGCCGGGCGAGCCGCTTATCAGGGCTGAAAGCGCGCCGGAAATCGCGCTGCGGAAGTCGTCGCATGCCTCAGGGTACGACGGGTTCATCTTGATAACGGATTTGCCCCGCGCATCCGTAAAGAGCGTCACGATGCCCACGTGCTCAGGCTGCCGCTTCTCCCCGTCCTTGAGGAACACCTCGAATGCGCCTTCTATCTTGAGCCCTTCGTGCGGGTCCGTCTGCACGTCTCCGTCGCACATGAATCCCGCCTTGCCCAGCTCGCGATGGATGGACCGGGCGAGCGTCTTGGCCTGCCCCGCATCGCCCACGTGCACCCAGATGGGAAAGCGGTCGAGGCCCATGCGGCGCTCGCCGAGCGGCTCGTGTTTCGGCCTGCGCCTCGCATCAAACGCCGCTTCCGCCAGCTGGACTACCTTTCCGCCTGCCATAATAGTATTTCAAACCACACTGTTTTTAAAAGCGATAAACAGGGGCGGGAACGCGCCGGCATCAGCCTTAGGGGCCCAGGGTGGAGAGGAAGGCGTTCCATTCCTCTTCGCTCAAGTCGACGGAGAGCTTCTTCCTCTTGGATGTCAGGCCAGTGACTATCCTCACCTGCTTCCCGAGCAGTTTCGAGAGGTTCTGTATGAGCTCGATATTCGCGCGGTTCCTCTCGGGCTCGCTTGTCAGCATGACTTTCAGCCGCCCGTTCTTGTAGCTGACCGAGAATTTCGGGGAATTCGGGACCACGCTGATTTCGAGTATCATCTGTTCGCCTTTATGTACGCCTGCAGGTCGTCCGAGCCCCGGAAGCCGGCATACGTCCTGCCGTTGACCACTACGGATGGGTAGGCCGTCACGTTGTACTGCGCCGCGAACGCCTCAGCGACGGGGCTGCCGAGCTCGCCGTCGAACGAGAACAGCTTGACGTCGATGCCCTCGGGGGCGAGGGTGTCGCGCGCCTTCAATATCTCCACGCCCTGTTCCCTGCAGCGCGGGCACCCGGTGTTCGAGTAGAAATTAATCAGGAGGACCGAATCGTCCCCGCATAGCGCCTTCACCTTCCGGGAGAGGAGGTAGGATTCCGCCTCGACTATGAAGTATTTCTTCTTCAGCTCGGTGTCGTATATGCCCTTCTCGTCCTCCAGGTAGGTGAGCTTGTAGCCGATGCGCTCGACGTCCTGGTCTATGGAGTCGAGCGATGACGAGTAGACCGGGCAGAACGAGGAGGAGTTGCCCTCCGCCAGGAGTAGGAGCTGTATGGATGCGACCTTTTCCGAGATGTTGGACACGTCGTCGGAAATCGAGCGGATGTTCGCCTGGTCGATGAGCGTGCCTATGTATATGCCTAATAGGAATATGGCGAGGGAAATGGCGAACGCGGCCGCGTAAATCGGGTAGCTGACTGTCCTCTTCATAGCCTCACCATGAATACCGCTCCCGTTTTAGCTCCTTGAACAGGAAAAGGACGTTGTAGCCCACCATGATGTACCAGTAGAACACCAGGAAGGAGGCGATGTAACGGAGCTTGACCTTCTCGTTGCCGTAGCTTCGGATTGCCAGCCACAGGAAGAACGTCGAGGTTAAGACCACGAACGAGCCGACGAACGTGACGAACGTGACGTCCATCCCCATCGCATCGAACCAGATGTACTGGACGTAGTAGGGCGTCGTGAATATGGAGTAGGCGAGCAGGCCCAGCAGGAGGAAGAACGCGGTGAGCGCGGCGAAGTTCAGCGGCACGAAGTACATGCCGAAGTCCCCGTATTCCGGCTTCATCATGTGGCGGTATTTCCAATAATTCCGTATGCCGCCCCTCTGCCAGCGGACGCGCTGGGTTATCAAATCCGACATGTTGTCCGGGGGCTCGGTGTAGACGTCGGCGCTCATCGAGCTCCTTATCTTGAAGTTCGCGGCCTGGATGCGGAGCGCGATTTCCTGGTCCTCGACAAGGTTGTGCTCGTCGAAATAGCCGATTTTTTCGAACACCTCGCGCCTGAACATCGAGAACGGGCCGGGCGTCACGGGAACCGAGTCTATGAAGCTGAGGAGCTTCCTGGAAAACAGGATCATGAGGTATTCGACGCGCTGGAATTCTTTCAGCCAGGACGAGCTTTCGCGGATTTTCACCGCCGGGGTGACGGCCATGACGTCCTTTTCCGAGAAATACGGGATGAGCCCGAGTACCGTGCCCCGCGTCACGTAGGAGTCCGCGTCCATCGTGGCGACGAGCTCGCCCTTCGCCTTCTTGATGCCGAAATTCAGCGCTGCGCCCTTCCCGCCGTTCTGCTTGGTGAGGACGCGGATGTTCGCGGCTTCGAACGCCTTGGCCACCTTGTAGGTGTTGTCGGTCGAGCCGTCGTCGACGATGATGAGCTCCAGCCTGTCTTTCGGGTAATCCAGGTCGAGGATTGTGCGGATTGACGGGACTATGAACTTCTCCTCGTTGTAGGCCGGCATCACGATGGAGACCAGCGGCGTCCAGCCGGTTTTCTTGAGCGGCTTGTGGTAGTCGTTCCTGTGCTTGAGGTAGAGGAGTATGAAGACGTTGAGCGAGAAGAGCGAGAAGAACGCGATGAGATAGTTCAGGATTGTCGGTATGTCCATATGAATGCACTTTGGCGTTCTTGCCTTTTATAAGGTTTTCCCGCAGCTGCTGCGCCGCGGCCTTCCGAGCCCGTTTCCTTGCGCCCTCCGCCCCGCGTCCCGGCCTTGCCCTGCCGCCACCCGTTTCCGCCCGCGTTATCGGGTCAGAGAAGCAGGAGGCTTTTCGCGAAGAGCATCGCGAGCACCATGCCGAGCAGGATGAACGGGATGAAAGGCGGGAGCTTGGTGTATACCCAGACCTCGCCCACCTTCGTCTTCTTGAGCCGGGCTATCTCGTCCTTGCTCATGAGGCGCGGTATCTTGTAGCGCTCGATCATGTCCTTGTTCATTATCTCGAGGGCGAGGACGTCCTCGGGCTCGAGCTGGGATATCGGGAGCTCCTCGGCGAGCAGCTGGTTCAGCGAGTCCCGGAACATCATGAAGAAGACCGTCGCGAAAATCGAAATCGTGACGAACGCGAAGAAGACCGGGGAGAAAAGGAACGAGTTGATGAAGAACCATGCGAACAGCGCGTACGGGATGAGGACGAGCGCGTAAAGCAGCTTGGGCTTCGCCTCGACCTGCGTCAGCTTGAACCCGAAATAGAACAGGACGTACAGCGCGAAGAGTATGCCTGAGAATATGAACACCGAGAAGATGAACGGCAGGTTGAACGGAAGGCCGGCGTAGCTGGGGTGTATCGGGAGCAGGAGCATTATGGCCGCGAGCACGAACAGGTCGGCGCCGCCGAGCTGGCCCACGCGGTAGAAGAGGTATCCGATAGCGGAGAGGAACACCGTGACGCCGAGCGAGAACGCGAACAGCGCCGCGTCGTAGAACACGAGGTTCACGATGAATGCGAGGGCCAGGAACGCGTAGAGCATCTGGTCCGGTATGTTCTTCTTGTTGAAAACATCGTAATAGGCGGCTACGCCGGTGCCGAGGAATGCGAGGACTATCCTGATTGCCTCTCCGGGCATCGTTATCTGGCCGAAAATGACATCTTCTAACATATCAATACCTCAAATGAAACAACAATATCTGGAAGCCTTTAAAAGAATGCTATTTTTTCCCATGCACCCCATACGAGGCCACTTTCTCCGCCACGACGGCCAGGGGCACAGGGAGGCCCGCGCGGTCGAGCACTTTCCGCATCAGGCCGATGTCCTCCTCCCTGAAGCACTTTAGCGCGAGCGATATGGCCACGAAAAGCGCGCCGGAAAGCCCGATGAGGATGGCGAGGTACGCAAGATAGATGGCCTTGGGGACGTATTCGCCCGCGCCCGCCTGGGCGATTATCGCGGATGCCGCGTCCGAAACCAGGGGCCTGATGAGGAACACCGCGAGGAGGACCAGAACCATCGAGAAAAGCAGCTTGTACGCCTCGGGCGGGTTGGTGAACCCGATCAGCTTTTTCGCGTAGTAGGTGAGCAGGAGCGTGCTTATTACGAAGCTCACTAGCGAGGCCGCGGCCGCGCCTTCCATGCCGTATTGCGGGATGAGGAGGATGTTGAGCGCGACGTTCACGATGCCGCTCGCCGCGGCCACCATGAGCTCTATTTTCACAAGCCGCATGGCGGTCAGCGTGAGCGAGACCATGAACGAGAACGACGCGATTACGAGGCCGAGGGTGAAGAGCGACATCGACGCCGCGCCTGAGGAGTAATTTGAGCCGTAGAAGACGGTGAGCATGTCCGAGGAGAACGCAATCATCACGGCCGCAATCGGGAGCGTGATGAAAAGCGCCCAGCGCTGGGCCGTCGCCATCACCTCCCGCATGCCTTCGAGGTCGTTTTTCCCGGAAAGGCGGGACACGAGCGGGAGGAATATGCTCCCGACCGAGCCTGGAAAGACCATCAGGACGGACGCGAGCGTGGTCGCCATGGAATACACGGCCACGAGGGCCGACGAGGACGCGGGCTCCGCGACATAGCCGAGTATGAGCCTGTCCGATGACGCGATTATCGTGGTGAAGTAGGATACGACCGCGACTGTCAGGCCGAGGGGGATTATTTCGCCGAAGAGTTCCTGCCTCCCGAGCCCCTGCCCGCCGTGCATCGATGCCGCGGAGCGGAAAACCGGGATGCACGAGGCGGCGAATGCGAGCAGGAACGAGAGGACGAAGCCCGCGCTGACCGTCATGACCGAGGCCCCGAAGGCGAAGATGAGCAGCGCGGTGACGGCGAGCTTGAGGAGGTTCTGCAGGTTCTGGTACAGCTGGGAGCCCCGGATGTCGGCGATGCCCTGCAGGTAGAGGTAGTTGAGCCTGAAGAGGTTCCCCAGCAGGACGTACGCGGAAAGGATGCGTATGGCCTCGGGCAGGGCCGCGTTGCCGTACAGTGCCCCGATGTTGTCGGCCTGAGCGAAGAGTACGGCCATGATTGCCAATGAGAGCAGGGCGAGGTATTTGTAGCTCAGGGCGAGCAGGTCGCGGATTTTGCCGCGCTCCCCCTTTCCCTCGAAATACGGGACATAGCGCGTGAACGCGCCGGAAATCCCGATGTCGCTGAAAATCCAGACCAGGGACATCGCGCTGAGCGCGAGGTAGAACGTGCCCAGGTCATCCTGGGACGCCGCGCGCGCAATGAGGATTACATAGGCGAACGAGACGAGCTTGAAGAACGCGCTCCCGATAAGGCTCCAGAAGCTGCCCCTTGCGACCTCCTTGGAATGCTGCGAGATTTCTGCCATCAGCGTGACCTGCGGTGCCGTTTCCCCCTGCCAGCTAGGGATAATGCAGGATGAGCTTGTCGATGCCCTGCTCGAGGGCGGTCTTGGCCCGGAACCCGAGCCCCTTTTCCGCCTTTTTGGTGTCGGCCTTGGTGTGGGCGACATAATTCTTTATCGTGTTTTCCCGGTATTCGGGCTTGATGCCGGTCCTGAGCTTCGAGTCCAGCATCGCGACGACATCGTTCAGGGAGACATTCCTGCCCGTGCCCACGTTGAAGACGTCCGTGCCGTCGAACTTGAGCGCGAGCGCGTTCGCCTCCACGACATCGTCCACATACACGAAATCGCGCGTCTGCGAGCCGTCGCCGAGGATTACCGGCGCCCTTCCCGCCTTCATCTCCCAGAGGAACTGCGTGACGAGGTTCGCATACTTCCCTTTCGCCCGCTCGTTCTTGCCATAGACGCTGAAATAGCGCAGGCCGACGCTCTTCACGCCGTAGAAATCGCTGTAGAGCTTCGCGACGCGCTCCATGGAGTATCTCCCTTCGGTGTAGAAGTCCGTCGTCTTGATTTCCATCATTTCATGGTGCGGCGGCGCGTTGCCGTTGTAGAGCGAGCTGGACGACGCGTACACGAGCCTGCACGGGTTCCTCCGCACGAATTCCAGCACGGAAATCCATTCGTCCAGCACCTTCGCGGTGAGGTGCGGGTTCTCCTTGTACATCGGGGACGAGGAATAGACGCCCTCGTGTATTATTGCGTCGAATTTCCCGCCCAAAGACGCGATATCGCCCGCGCTTTTCTTCACGACCTTGACCTTCGCCATAATTCCCGCGATGTTGCTTTCCGCCCCGGTGTGCATGTTGTCGAGGCACGTGATTTCGTGCCCCTCATTCACCAGGCGCTCGGTTATATTAGAGCCTATAAAGCCCATCGCCCCCGTAACGAGTATCTTCATTGTCATCAACCCTGAAATAGGATGTGACTTCTCAGTTTCAGTTTAAAACCCTAGTCAATAAGGAGGGAGCGCGGAGAGCGGGCTATCCGGCGGCCCGCTCGTATGCGCGCACATAGGAGCCGACCATCCTGTCCAGGCCGAACATTTCCCCGCGTTCATGCGCCGAGGACTTCAGCCTGCGCAGGTCGGCGCCCCGTGCGAGCGCCCCGGCCATCAAATTCGCCAGCCCGGCATCGTCACCCGGTTTGAAGTAGATTGCGGCATCCCCAAGCACCTCCCGCAAGGACGGGATGTCGGATGCGATTATTGCCGATGACGTGGCGAGCGCCTCAATCGCCACGATTGACATGCCTTCGAACAGCGACGGGATGATTACCAGGTCGGCATGGTGCATGAGCGAGTATTTCTGCGCCTCGTTGACAGGCCCCAGGAGGTGGAAGCGCCCCAGGAGGCCGGATTTGGAGGCGAACGAGCGCATCTCGTCTGCATACGGCCGGTCTTCCAGCGGGCCTGCGACATGCAGGTGGGCGTCGCGGAGGGATTTTGAAGAAAGCGCGCGGAGGACCATGTCGAACCCCTTCGGCTCCCATACCCTCCCGACGCAGAGGATGTTCGGGCCTTCCGCCTTGTAGGGGCTTCCGCCCGCGGCTGCAATGGACTCGCTTACCTTGTCCAGGTCCACGCCGTTGTATATGACAGTGATTTTCTTCTCGGGAAGATGGACGTCATGGACCAGGCTGGACTTGATGTGCGCGGAGACCGAGGTTATCTCCCTTGCCGCAGTTCCGGCGGCGTATTCGGCAAGGTGCATACCGTTGCGTTTTGCCCACCTCACGGGGTGGATGCCCCCTTTCGCCGCGTACAAATCGCCGGAATAGACATGGACGCTCATCACGGTTTTTTTCCGAAGAGCGAATGGGAGCGTGACGAAGGGGTTGTGGGAATGTATTATGTCGAATCTGGACGTATCGCGGGACAGCGCCGCCGATGCCGCCTTCAATTGGAGGTATGGGGAGAAGAGGGGGTTGTTGAAATCCATGCTGGCTGGGAGGGGGAATGGAACCATTGACGGCGAGAACCCGTGCTCCGGAAGCCGGTCGAGGAGATGGCGGATTACCGTCTCGACACCACCGATTGCGCCATGCCTGTAGAACGGGCAGAGAATCCCGACTTTCATCTCCCACTACCCTTTTTCGCCAGCTCTTCGGCCTTATCGCCGAAGCGCTTCAGGAAAACGCCCCATGTGAAGTCGCGCTCGACCTTCGCGCGGCCTTCTTTCCCCATCTGCGCGCAGCGCTCAGGGTCCTTGGCGAGGAGCTCCATTTTCCCGGCCATGTCCCACATGCTGTCCACGAGGAATCCGTCCCGGCCGTTCACGACCGTCTCCTTCGGGCCGCCTTCGTTCCTCGCTATGCAGGGCTTGCCTGAAGCCATGGCTTCGAGCGGGACCAGGCCGTAATCCTCGTTCACCGGAGTGTAGAGAACCGCGCTGCACCGGGCGTACAAATCGCGCAGTTCCCAGTCGCCCACGTTCGTCTTGATTTCTATGTCCGGCCCAATCATCGACCGGATTTTCTTCATGTATGCGATGTGCTCCGGGCGCTTGGACAGCGCGCCGGTTATTATGAGCTTCCAGTTCTGGCTTTTCGGCGCTCCGGCTCCGGCCTTGGGATTCTGCCTGTTTGAGAATAGCTTGAACGCCTCGATGGCGTATTCGAGCTCCTTCTCCGGGGCGATTCTCGACGGGTAGAGGAAATACCGGTCGAACGACTTGCTCGCGAACTTCTCCGCCTCCACGCCCGGATGCAGGACCTCGGAGCTCCTCCTTAGGTATCTGGTGATTCTTTCCTGGCTGTTCCTGGAGTTCGTGAATATATGCTCGATTTTCGGGACGGTCCGGCTCTCGAGGAACTTGAACGGCTGTATTGACGACCAGAACACGAGGCGCGATAAAGGATTCCGCCTCTTCTGGCGCCATTCGTAGAGGTCGAACGCCTCGCGGTTCGGCGTGTGGCAGTACCAGATGACCGGGGCGTTCTTGTTCCTTATCCATTCGGAAGGAGTCTGGTGCGCGTTTATGACGTCGTAATCCGCGAGCTTCGCATTGTAGAAATGATAGCCCGCGTCCATCGCGCCCGACACGCGCCTTCCGAGCGGGAGGGAACGGAACGGAGTCGGCTTTGCCGCCTCGATTTCCAAGTCCGCGAACTCCTGGAACGTGTTCTCCTTGTCGTAGCTGATGCAGTGGATTTTCGCCTTGAAATGCTGGGCGATTTTGAGGACGACGCGCTCCATGCCGCCGCGCGTCTCGAGAAAAGGCGTTGTTACGACAAGGCGCATGTGTTGCATCCTCTCCAAAACTATTTAACTGCTTATATGAGGTAGATTGTCGTGATAGCGGTCGTCATCGTCGCATTCGGCATGCATGAGCGCCTCCACAGGCACCTGGAGCTGCTTTCGGGGCAAAGCGAGAGGCCGGACTGCGTGATACTCGCCAACAACGGGAAGGAGAGCGTGGAATGGGCGCGCAAGGAGTTCGACCGCTTTTTCAGAATCGAGCTGCTTTCGTTCGACAATATCGGGCCGGCTGGCGGATTCCGGGAAGGGGCGAAGAGGGCGTATGCGCTCGGCTATGATTATGTCATATTCGCCGATGACGACGCGCACCCGGGCCCGGGCGCGCTCGCGCGGTTCCATGCGCTCGCCAAGGCGGGCATCCCGGCCGTCGCCGGATATTATGCGATGGGCGACGCGGTCACGACATCGAACCATTACCTGATGGCAAGCAGGAAGGCGCTTTCGCGCGCCGGCTTCTATTTCGCGCCGCTCTTCATCATGATGGAGGATATCGAGTTCTTCGAGAGAATCAAGCTCTCCGCCGGAATCGTTCATGATGAAAAAATCGTGATTTCGCACCCGTTCCGCCCCGTGCAGTCCTTCGACCGCTGGCGCCTGACCACGCGCAACATTATGATTTGCGGCTCTGTCTGGGGCTTTGCGCCGTTCCTCCGATATTCCATCACGATGCCGCTCCGCATCGCCTTCCTCTCCGCGTTCACCGGGAACGCCGGATTCCTGCGCGCATACCTTTCGGGGGTGGCGGATTTCGCATTCGGGAGGCACGGACGCCCGGATAATCCGGTGCGGGGGATTTTCGAGCCGAGGGTTGCCGCCGGGCTGCGGGCCGATTCTGTCGATTTGGCGGTTGTCCGGACCGAGGGCGAGCGGAAGCTCTTCGGGGCCAAAGGAATCGACGAGGGGACGCTCCGGAAAAACCTGGGCCCGGTCGGCATGCTGCGCTGCTCCGCTTCCTGGGCCGGAAAAAGGCTCTACCTGAGCAGCACGTTCTTCTCCGCCAACACGAGCGCCCACCTGCCCTGCGCCATGCTCGCACGCGAGGTATATACGGACGATTTGGGGAGGCCCGCTTTCGCCTTCAAAGGCGGCATCCTCAAAGCAGCCGCATTCTTGCTGATGTTCATTCCGCTTGCGGGGCTTGGGGCCGTCCTTTCCGCGCCGTTTTATTTCCTCCAGGGGGCGGCCTACCGCGGCATGTTCAGGAGGCAGGTGCGCGAGGATTCGGAATTCTGCAAGAATACGGATTCGGCTTCCAGAAGGATTTAACTGCATGATGTCGATTCCCCCATATGAAAATCGCGGTCATAGGGGCGGGATATGCCGGGCTGATATCCGCAGTAGGATGGGCAGGGCGCGGGCATGATGTCGCCTGCATAGATGCGGATGCGGGAAAGGTTTCGAAAATCGCGAAGGGCGTGCCCCCGTTTTTCGAGAAGGACCTGGGCGAGAGGCTCCGCGGCGTAATCAACGCGGGGCGGCTCAAGGCGGGCACGGATTTCTCTGCGGTTCCGGGTTCTGATGTCGTGGTGATTGCGGTGGGGACGCCCTCGCTTCCTGACGGTTCGGTGGATTTGGCGCACGTGCGCTCGGCATGCTCGGCCGTCGCAGAGGAACTGAAAAAGAACGGCGCGTTTTCAGTCGTTGCCGTGCGCTCGACCGTCCTTCCGGGGACCACGGAGAAAATCGCCGGGCCCATCATTGAAAAATCAGGCATGCGCTTCGGCCTCGCGATGGTGCCGGAGTTCCTGCGCGAGGGGAGCGCGCTCGCGGACTTCGACAAGCCGGACAGGATAGTCGTCGGATGTTCGGATGAGAAGACGAAGGCGGTCATGGAGGAGCTCTACAAATCGTTCGACTGCCAAAAGCTCTTTACCGACATAAAAACCGCGGAGATGATAAAATACGCGTCGAACGCGTTCCTCGCCTCGCGCGTCGCGCTCGCCAACGAGACCGCCAACATCTGCCAGAGGGTTGGCATTGATTCCGAGGAGGTGCTGAGGGGCGTCGGCCTCGATTCGCGCATCGGACCGCATTTCCTGAATCCCGGCCCGGGGTTCGGGGGGAGCTGCCTGCCGAAGGACGTGAAGGCGCTCGCGAACCACGCGAAGGAGAGCGGCGAGAGCGTGCCAATCCTGCACGCGATAACGGATTCCAATTCGAAGCAGAAGCTCAGGCTTTACGAGATGCTCAGCAGGATTATGCCGGTTTCCAGGAAGAGGATTGCCGTGCTCGGATTGGCGTTCAAGCCGGATACGGACGATGTTCGGGAAAGCCCGGCGCTCGCCCTGATACAGAAGCTCCTTGAGGCAGGCGCGACTGTTTGCGCATATGACCCGGAGGCGATGGGGAGCATGCGGGACGCCTTCCCCTCTGTCGAATATGCCGGCGACTGGGAGGAATGCCTATCCGGCTGCGACGCGGCGCTGATTGTGACTGCATGGCCGGAGTTCGTGAAAAGCGCCGAGGAATACAAGAAGGCGCTCGGGAATGCGCCGCTGCTTGACGCGAGGCGCATCATCAAGGATGCGGCGGATGCCGGGCTCAATTACCACCCGATTGGGAAAAGCGGCTGGCCGTAGTTCCCCTTTTTTTAAAAAAAAGCGTCAGCCTTTCAGGACGTCCTTATACGCCGCGATTGTTTTGTCTATGCAATCGTCCCAGGTGAACCGCTTCAGGTAATCCAGGTGCTCTTTGGAGAAGACGAATCCATCGGAGCGGACTTTCTCTAATAATGAGGCGAGGTGTTCCTCATCTGCGGCCTTGAGGCACATCTCTGTGACCTCTTCGGGAACGTGTGCGCCCTCCTTTACGATGACCGGGACGCCGCACATCTGCGCCTCGATTATCGGGAGCCCGAACCCCTCTGCATTGGATGGGAATACGAAGACGTCGAAGCTGTTGTAGATTCCCACGATGTCCTTTTCATCGGCGAAGCCGCGGAACTCCACGCCCTTCGCCCCGAGCTCCTTTGCGAGCCTAATGCAGTTTTGGTATTCCGGGCCTTTCCCGTAAAGCAGGAGGCGGCAGGGGGATTTGCATTTCTTTTCGAAAATGGAATATGCGCGGATTAGGAACGGGACGTTCTTGTACGGCGCGAAGCCTCCGATATAACCGACAGTGAAAACATGGGCGCCGCCTTGCGGTGTGATTCCTTGCGGCTTCCCGCCCGCCATTTTCTTGTCGGCAGACGCCTGGAACTTTCCGTCGGCAGCAAGCAAGGTCACCCGGATTTTCTTCTCATCCACCTTGAAGAGCCTGAGGATGTCCCTTTTGGTCTGCGAGGAAATCACAAGGAGCGTGTCCGAGCACATGACTGCGGTTTCCAGCGCCTTGCGCACCGGGAACGAGGATTTCATCCCGGTGTCGATGAAGGGGTGGAGGTCGTATATCGTCGTCACGACCTTTTTGCGGAATATCCTTTTCAAAAATGGAATCGCAAGCCCTGCCTGCGGGGCGGTGAAATGGAACAGGTCCCCGGGGCCAAGGCGCAGGATGGAGCGCAGAGGCAGGTAGAAGAAGAAGTCAAGGAACGATTTCGGCGGCCCGAGAAGGAATGCGGGCGAGCTTACGGGATTGACTTTGACGCCCTTTTCACGCAGTCCTTGCATCAGCTTGAGCGAATAGCGGTCCATACCATGGCCGACGGATTCGTCGAGATAATGCGCGACCAGGGTGACCTTCATCCAATCACCAAATCATCGCACGCCCTTGTAGTACACGACGCCGTCCCTGATGATGTCCACGACCGATTTTGTCGGTCTCCATCCGGTTTTCTCGACGAACTTGGAATTGTCGCCGATGAACCCGTCGATGAGCGATTCGCCCCGCTCGTACGTGCGGAGGAGCGTCTTGTCGATGAGCACCGGGACCTTCCCGGAAAGCCCGGTCGTCTCCAGCGCAAGCGTCGCATAATCGCCGGTCGAGATGCCTTTTCCAGAGCAGATGTTGTAGACCTCGCCGCGGTTGCACTTCTCGACCGCGATTATCTGGGCGTTCACCGAGTCGTGGACGTGCGTGAAATCGCGCACCGAGTTGGGGTTCCCCATGACGATGCGGCTGGTTTTTCCCGCGAGGCATGACGCGACCTGCATGCCGATTCTCGCCGTGAAGAACTGGGGGCCGCGCCGGGGCCCTTCCTGGTTGAACGTCCTCGTTATCACGGTCGGCGTCTTGTACATGTAGTAGTATGCGCGCGCGATATAGTCGGTGAATACTTTCGTCACCGCGTAGGTAGATGTCGGCCGGAGCTCGCTTTCCTCCTTGATTGGAATCTCCGCCGCGCTCTTCACGAAGCCGTACTGCTCGGACGAGCAGGCGAGCTGTATGCCCTCAAGGCTCTTGTCCTCTTTTGTGGCGGCCTCAAGCACGTTCACCGTGCTCACGCAGTTGTTCTCGACGACATGGCTCGGCTGCTGGATGCTTGTAGGCACGAATGATTCCGCCGCCTGGTGGAATATCGCGTGCGGCTCGATTTCCTTCATGATGCTTACGACGCGGCCATAATCGCGCAAATCGGCTTCGACGGCCTTCAGCTTCCCGCTCTCCAGGTTGTGCTGCAGGTTCGGATGGT
>Ga0265297_10002897_pt1 | contig 32897 bp, 36 predicted proteins | sample Munlanlwell13791_FD_192502 | JGI IMG/M metagenome (GOLD analysis project Ga0265297, IMG submission 192502) | Leachate microbial communities from a municipal landfill in Southern Ontario, Canada - Leachate well 137-91 | ecosystem: Engineered > Solid waste > Landfill > Unclassified | place...
ACTCATAAGCTTTTTGTCTTTGACTGCTCAAACTCACCAACACCACTGCTGCCAGGATTCCGATGATGGCGATCACGACGAGAAGTTCGACGAGAGTGAAACCTTTGGAATATTTTTTGTTTTTCATTTTATACCTGCTTTCTAGATTATTTTATTAATTTTTAATTTCCTATCTTATTCCTTGCGCAATGTTGTATATCGGAACGATGATCGAGAAAACCAATATTCCAACACCAACTCCCAAAATAACGATCAGCACGGGCTCGATGATCGAGGAAAGGTTCGAGACGATTTGATCAGCCTCGCGGGAAAAAAATTTCGCCATTGTGTCGAGAGTCGTGTCGAGCTTTCCCGTATCCTCTCCTACTTTGATCATTTGCGTCATAATCGCCGGAAAATCCTTCTTTTCTGAAAAAACTTCGCTCATCGAACCACCCGTTTTCACTTTGTTGGCAGCCTCTTTGATGTGATTTTCAAAAACTTCGTTTCCAACCACCCGGCTGGTGATCTGAAGCGCACTCACAATCGGAATGCCACTTTTCACAAGCGTGCTCAAATTCTCAGCGAAACGAGCCAAATATACAAATCTCAAAACTTTTCCGACAAGTGGAATTTTGAGCTTGATCACATCAAATTCTTTTTTTCCTTCATCAGTGCTGATATAGTAGAAAAGACCCGCGACCGCCGCAATGGCGGCGATCAGCACTGCCCACCAATAGTGCTGCATGAAATCCCCCGTCCAAATCAGCGCTTTGGTGGTGACCGGGAGCTGGGCGTGCGTATCCTTTAGCATTTCCGTGAGTTTTGGAATAACAAAGGTTATCATCAAAAAACCGACCGCGAAAAAAGCGGTGAGGATAAACGCGGGATAATAGATAACGCCCTTTATTTTTTGAGTAAGCACATAATTTTTTTCTATATTGTCAGCAAGGCTTTCCAGGGATTGCTGAAGATTTCCGGAAACTTCCCCCGCCTGTATCATGTTAACATATATATCAGAAAAAACCTCCGGATGTCTGCCGAGGCTGTCTGAGAGAGATTTCCCCTCATCAACATCGGCAAGAACCGTCGAAATAATTCCAGAAAAATACGGATTTTCGGTTTGGTCTATTATCCCCTTGAGGGCCGACAAAATCGGGACCTTGGCTTCAACCATCACCGCCAACTGACGCGAAAAAATGACAAATTCTTTTCCGCTCACGCCCTCCCATATGCGGGAAAAACCAAGAAAAACATCTGAATCTTTTATCGGTTCAAGGACCACGACAATCAAGTTGTGCCTCTGGAGAAGAGACGATGCATTGGAAATGGATGAAGCTTCCACTGTACCTTCCTGAATCGCCCCAGCCTGATTTCGAGCTTTGTATTTGTATTTCATAGGCTATCTAAGCAGTATCTTGAGTTCCTCCTTGTCAGGAGAATACGATTCTGCTTCTTCTATGGATATTATGCCTCCTTTCACCAGATCCGTCAAAGAATGATTGAGGGATATCATCCCCTGATCCCTTGATGTTTCAATGACCAAATTGATCTGATGCGATTTTCCTTCCCGGATCAAATTCGAAACGGCATTGTTGTTGATGAGAATCTCCACCGCCGGAATCCGTCCACCATTGATCCGATTGACCAGTCTTTGAGAAACAATTCCCAAAAGCGACTGAGCCAACTGCATTCGGATTTGATTTTGCTGATGCGCCGGAAAAACATCCACAATACGATCCACTGTTTGAGCCGCATCATTTGTGTGAAGAGTGGCAAAAATGAGATGGCCTGTTTCCGCCGCCGTGATAGCCGTGCTGATCGTTTCAACATCGCGCATCTCGCCCACCATCACCACATCGGCATCTTCGCGAAAAATCGCCCGAAGGGCCGATGGAAAATTGAGAGCGTCTTGCAAAATTTCACGCTGGTCGATGATGCACATATCGGGATCAAAAAGATACTCGATTGGATCTTCAATCGTGATGATGTGATCTTGGCGGCTACGATTGACATAGTCAATGAGCGCTGCGAGTGTTGTTGATTTTCCATGTCCACAAGGTCCCGTTATCAGCACAAATCCCTGGGATGGCTTTGTGAATTCATACAGAATATTGGGCAAGTTCAACTCTTCAAGCGTCTTTATTTTTGAAGGAATCATCCGGAAAGCAGCGCTGAGGCTCCCTTTCTGAAAATATATATTGCATCGAAAACGCGCTTTGCCTTCGAGATCCAGTGAAAAATCAATCTGCATGTCCTTTTTGAGACGTGTCCTTTGCTCTTCATTCAATATCGCATCTGCGGCATCTTTGATTTCTTGATCCGCAAGTTTTTTCTCTCCACTTATCGGATACAATTTCCCATCAATACGAATGATCGGAGGCCGTCCCACGCTGAGATGCAAATCCGATCCGCCTTGTTGAGCGACCATCTGGAGGTATTCTTTGATTTTGACCTCAATTTGCGTTTTGTTCATCCCGTTAGAAGTTTATACAATTACCCAATTTATTTTTTTGTCCCGTTATTTTTCATTGCTAGACGAAACTTCCAATGGCATTTTTTCCTCCTTGGCCTTATTGTTTTCCAAAAAAACCGACTCTACTTTTTCGATCACTTCGGCCGGCGTAAAGTGAGATTTGATGAGATAATCATTCACTCCCATTTCTCTCACTTTTTGGATGCTTTCTTTTTCTCCAATATTTGTGAGAAGTATCACTGGAATATTTTTCCATTCTTCATTTTTTTTCACTTGCTCAAGCATTTCGATCCCGTTCATGATCGGCATCAGAATATCCAGCAAAATGAGATCCATTTTCCCTTTTTTGAGCTCAGTCAATCCTTCCTCCCCATTCTGGGCCAAAACAGTTTCGTATCCCATTTCAGAAAGTTTGGCAAGATACACTTCGGCAACGAAATTGTCATCTTCAACAATCAAAATTTTTTTCTTTTCCATATTATTCAATTACTTTTTATCAACCTTGCCTAATCCATTTCCAAGGATCCTTCCTCTGTGACCCTTTCCACCTCTTCCAAGGTAGTATCTCCTTTGAGCACCTTGAGTATTCCATCCTGCTTCATTGTGATCATCCCCTGTTTCAAGGCAATTTGACGCAATCTTTCCTCATCAAATTTGCCCCCCAAGAGATCAGTTACTTCCTCATCCACATAAAAAACCTCGAAAATACCAAACCGCCCTTTCATCCCAGATCCTCCACATTTTGTGCATCCCTTTCCTTTCCAAATTTTTATCTCACCAGTGAAGCCGTGCGCCTTTTTTTCTGATTCTGAAACCTGACTCAAAGCATTTTCGATCTCCTTCTTTGCCAATTCACCTATTTTCACTTCTTCACGGCAGTTCAAGCAAATTTTTCTAACCAGTCTTTGCGCCACCACTGCCCGAAGCGACGAAGCAACCAAAAATGGCTCCACTTTCATGTCGATGAGGCGCGGAATAGCCCCGAGAGAATCATTCGTGTGAAGTGTGGAAAGAACGACATGTCCTGTGAGCGCCGCATGAACCGCCAACTCTCCAGTTTCCGTATCTCGAATTTCTCCAACCATGATGATATCCGGATCTTGACGCAAAATGGATCGCAGCCCTGAAGCAAACGTATATCCGATCTCCGGTTTGACCTGGCTCTGATTGATGCCTTCAATGGCATATTCGACTGGATCTTCAAGCGTGATTATATTCACTCCTTCCTTGTTGAGAATACCGAGAACCGAATAAAGTGTTGTGGATTTTCCAGATCCGGTCGGACCGGTGATCAGAATCATTCCATAAGGCTCAAAGATGCTTTTCTTTATTATCTCATAGTTTTTTCCCACGATGCCAAGTTGCTCAAGATCCAAAAGACCCTTTTCTTTGTCAAGAACTCGCATCACCACTTTTTCCCCCATTGATACCGGCAAAGTGGACACCCGAAGATCGATCTGTTTTTTGCTTTCAGTAATCCTGAAACGGCCATCCTGCGGCTTCCTTTTTTCGTCTATTTTCAAATTGGAAAGAATTTTTATTCGCGATACAACCGCCGGTCCTATTTTTTTTGGAAGCATGAGGGAGTTGTGGAGAATTCCATCCAGTCGGTAACGAACCCTCACACTGTCCTCAAGCGGTTCGATATGAATGTCGCTGGCTGACCCCTCAATCGCGTTTCGGAGAATCACTTCCACTATTTTGGCAACCGGCGCCTCTTCGATCGTGATATCATCATCAGTCTCTTTCTTTTTTTCGATGGGCTTTTCCTCTTCTCCTATGGTTTCCAACGCCTGCTGGATAGTGAAAGCCGGACTGGTATATCCCACCAAGGCCATTTCGAAATCTTCTTCCGAAATAGGAATCATCTCTATGCTCAACCGGTTTTTCTCCGCCAAAAACTGGAGAGCATTTTGGACTTCCATGTTGTCCATATCCATCACTGCCACTCTCAAAACCGTGCCTTCTTTTTCGAAAGGGATGAGACGATACTTTTTCGCAGCTTCATAAGGAACTATCTTTATGACATCGGCAGGTATTTTGAGATGTTCCCAATCTATCTTTTTCTCTTCTTCTTTTTTCTCATTTTCCATTTTATCATTTTTAGCAAAGGCCAGTGTCCTATTTAAAAATATTTCTTTCACCGCTTGGGGAAACCGAGGGAGCAGAGTAAGGGGAATATATAACTTTTTGCAATTTTTCAATTGCTTTTTGATTGAGTTGTATTTGACCAAGTTGCTCAGAAGCAAGCGAAAAACTGCCGGACTGCTTCTTTTCTTTGAAAAATGAGCTGACTGACACGACAATGTACAGAAGGTCGGAAGCTGCCTGTTCTTGCCCTTGACTGTCGACGGATATGTCAACATTTTCGATATTAGAAATACGATTCATTTCTTGGAGATATTTGAAGAAATCCAAAAGCTGTTCCCACGTTCCTTTGGCTGTTATCGAAACTTTGATCATATTCAGGCAACCACGAGATGGAGAAGTCGAGGAACTAACCGGAGTGCCTGCCAAGTCCCCCTCTGCCATCATGGTAGTTTCGGCGGTTGAAACTGGAGCCAAGTCCCCCTCCGTATTTTCACCGCAAACATACGATACTCCTCCCGCACTTTCCATCCCTGATGACTTTTCTTCAGTCCGCACATTCAAGAGCAATATTCCGCTGCGGCTTGCCTTGCTTGTGAGCTCTGAAACATAGGTATCTACATTTTCCGTTTCCGGAAGCGCAGTCTCAACAAGTGTTTTTTCTTCGCCCAGCACGCTCCAATCTGATGCCAATTTTTTGAGATTTTGGCTTTGACTGTTCAGGCCGTCGAGTTGCAATTGTTTTTGGGAAAGGGATTCTTTCACTACATTCATATCAGAAAAAGTTGGTTTTATGAAGAAGATTAGGACGACAACCACCAGCGCAAGGGAGATTGGCAAAATAAGGATTTTTAGTCTTATTAGCTGATTGATCATTTTTTTTATTCCCAAATAAAATTTCAAAAAAATTCTATATTTGAAATTATCGCGGGATTTTATATATAAAATTATTAATTATTTTCAAAAGAAGACTTATTCATTTTCAAACTTGCGTCAAATGATATTCCGCTCTGTTGATCCGTTTCCTGGCTTGTTTTTTCCACAGCCTGCTTGAATTCAAGCGAATCAACTCCCGAAAAACTTTTCAAAAGAATGAGCTCACGCGACAGGGCATCCATACTTGCCGCGTTGCCGCTTATCTCCACAAGACCGCCTCCCATTCCATCCTTTTTTCCGGAAAATTTGTCGAGACGAACTTCAGGAATTATATAGCTGCTTATTTTCATGAACAATCCGTCCCAATATGCATGATCATCAACAACCTTGTCCAAAAGATTGAGTCTTTCCTGGAAATCAAGCGCGCCGGTAAAGTCAGGCCCTTGTATTTCTTTCTGTTTTTCTTCTATGGCCATGTCAATTTCTTTTTCTTGTTTCTCATATTTTCCTTTCAAGAAAAAGATTGTCACATACACCGCCACAACAATCACAATCAAGACGACTGAAGAAATCAGTGTCGATTTCCCTGTTAAAGATCTTTTATTAGCAACTTCCGGAGAGGACAAATTTATGTTGGTTACCATTTTTTTGTTTTTCTCCGCCCCAATTTTCAAAAAATACCAACTTTGAAATTATTGCGGAAATTTATATGGAAATTATTTAAAAAACTTTTTTGAAAAAACCCATTCAAAAAGAAATGCCTAGCTGCTTTCGAGACCACGTATGGCAAGCCCCAACGCAACTGTCAGCTCTGGCGCAACTTCCTCCAGAATTGGCAAATGTTTTTTGGATACGCCTATTCGCGCCAAAGAATTTCCTCTCTGGCATTCCATTGCCATTTCATGAGAAAAAAATTCAACCAATGTGTTCATCTTTGAAGCCCCGCCCGTAAAAATAATTTTTTCTATCTTCTTGAGGGGACTTTTTTTGTGATATATTTCCCGAAGTCGTTTCATCTCATCAGTGATCATGCCAATTGCAGGCGCGACAAGACGACTCATTTCTCCCCGCGGATCAAGAAGATTGACACGATCTGACTTTTTCAGTTTATCTGCTCGATCGAGGTCTATTCCAAGACCGCTGGCAAGAGATCTTGATATTTCCACTCCGCCGATGTCAATATTCCTGGTGATTCTGACAACCCCGTCACTGACTATCGTAAAATCAGTTGCTTTTGCCCCCAAGTTCACTATCATGAAAGTTCCTTTGTCATTTCCAATAAGCGTTCTGACAGCCGCAAAGTTTTCCACCTCCATCGCTTTCATTTTTAATCTAACGGATTTTACAATCGCTCCATATTTGTCCGTAGCGCTTTTGGGAACCGATACGATCATAATTTGATTTTTTCGGCTTTGGCTGGAAATTTTCCCTCCTTCAAAAGATTTTTCCTGAAAACTTCCGACAATCTCCCACCCGAGGCTCACTTCATCAAGACGCGTAGGAATGAATTTTGCCGCCTCGAATCTTATTGCCTGCTCAATCTCCGCTTCAGGCATTTCCGGAAGTTCAACAAAAAATATAAGAGAGAGAAATCCGGGAATGCCAACAACAGAACATTTTGTGCCAAAATCTCCCTGCTTCAGAACAGCTTCCAGGACACTTTTTGCTTGAACATCCAAAAGTTCCAATCCGCTGGATTGAAGGAGTGATCCAGAATCATAGGAGATGGCGTAGTTCACAAAAACAGGTAGATTGTTCTCCTTTTTGAGTTCTACTATTTTTATTCCTGTTGTTCCAAAGTCCACCCCAAGACATCTATTCTTTTTTTTTGTAAAAATACCAAACATTTAAATCGACATTAAAAAAATCCGACCAAAAAAGATTGTCCGCCGGACTTATTTTCTCTCACAGTTATCATTTTTCTTTTCCCGTATTCCTGCCACATAGAATTGTTTTTGTTTTTGCACTGAAAAGCTTCTTGCTTTCTGCTATGATTCTAACACATTTTTTGTCCAAAAGCAAACTGCCGCTCTTTGCAATTTGCCGAAAAACGCTTTCTCGAGATACAATAATCGTACCACAAAATGATACTTTTTGAAACATCTTATCCACAACCAGCCACTTTTTCCTATCGCAAAGTGAAAAACACCTTTCTTGACGCACTATTCCCCATTTTTTGTCTGTCTTGCAAAAAAGAAAGTTTTTGGCTCTGCGAAGAGTGTTTGAATCAAACAAAGTTGTTGGATTTTCAAATTTGTCCGGCCTGTGAAGATATTTTGACCGAAAAAGGCAGCTTGTGTCGCGCCTGCTCCACCTGCCGAAAATCAAACATTGCTTCACTTGTTGCCGCGGTTTCCTATGAAGATCCAAACATCAAAAAGCTCGTGCACAATTTCAAATATCGCTTCGTGAGTGATATTTCAAAACCCCTGGCCAAACTGATCTCGAAAGCCCTCGTTCAAAATGACATCGCCCTCCCTGATCTTCTTGTTCCCGTGCCGCTTCATCCAAAAAGACTGCGCTGGAGGGGATTCAATCAAAGTTTCTTGCTTGCTTCGTGCATTTCAGAAGAAATCGCGCCGCTGACAGGAATCAAAATTTTGGATATTTTGGAGCGAAAACGATTCAACCGCCCGCAAATGCAAATCAAAGATTACCAAGAGCGATTGCAAAATATGCAAAATATTTTCGCCTTGAATAAAAATATTGATAAGAATATCATCAAGGACAAACGCCTGATGCTAATCGACGACATTGCAACAACCGGAGCGACATTGGAAGAATGCGCCAAAGTTTTGAAGCAATTCGGCGCAAAAAAGGTTTTTGCAGCGGTCGTGGCCAGGCAAAGCTTCAGAATATAGCATATTTGCAAACAAGCCTTGAGTATTGCTAAAATCCCTTTTTTGTGCTAATTTTTATGTGTTATGGAGAGGTGCCAGAGCGGCTGAATGGACCGGTCTTGAAAACCGGAGTACCAGCAATGGTACCGGGGGTTCAAATCCCTCCCTCTCCGCCTTCGGTATAATAATATTTTGGAAGGGTGGCTGAGTGGCCGAAAGCAGCACACTGCTAATGTGCTGACTCCGCAAGGGGTCCCAGGGTTCGAATCCCTGCCCTTCCGCCAAAGCTTAAATTTACAAGATTATGGATCGCATGAAACCAAAACACGAAATAGCAAAAAGAGTCCAGTCAAATGCGACGACAAATTTTTCTGAAATCGACGAGCCCGTTTTCGCTTGGGAAACTCATGAGTATGAATATATCGAAAAGCACCCGAAATGGTATTGGATAATGGGAATCGCCTTGCTTGCCATCATTGTCTATGCCATCGTTACCAATTCAATTTTGATGGCCATCACTTTCATCATGATCGGAATGCTCGGGTATGTTTATGCTGAGCGCGAACCACGCCTCATCCACATAGAAATCAATCCCGAGGGAGTGGTCGTTGACAAGATCATGTATGAATATGATGATCTCAAGGCTTTTTGGATATTCTATGAAGTAGAAGCCGGATTCAAAGTCTTGAGCTTGCACAGCAAAAAAACTTTCCTTCCGCATATTCATATACCAGTCGGCGACACAAACCCGATTCTCATTCGAGAAACGATTCTCAATTATCTTCCTGAAATCCGACAGGAGATGACCATCATTGACCGTTTTTCCCTGATGATTGGTTTATAGTTTTATTTTTATATCTGTCTCCGTAGTTCAACGGATAGAATGTGGGCTTGCGGAGCCCAAGATCCAAGTTCGATTCTTGGCGGGGACACATAATAAAACATCTTATTTTTCACAATTCGTCTCCATAGCTCAATGGATAGAGCGCAGGCCTCCGAAGCCTGAAATAAAGGTTCGACTCCTTTTGGGGACACTATGGAACATCTTCAAACCCCTCTCTCTCAAGTCTCTTTCATCGAAAAAACCTATTTGAAAAAGATGGAAAAACTTGGACTCGAGACTGTCCGTGATTTTTTGTATTTCTTCCCTGTTCGATACGACGATTTTTCGCTCGCCAAAAAGATCAGCGATCTCAAAGTGAATGAGACTGCGACAATTGAAGGAAGAATCATATCGATCAAAAATATCCGCACCTGGAAAAGAAGAATGACCATCACAGAAGCTTCCGTGGAGGATTCTAGCGGATCGATGCGCATCATCTGGTTCAATCAATCTTTCATTTTGAGCAATTTGAAAGAAGGCGGGATATATCGGTTCAGCGGGAAACTTGTTTCGGATGCAAAAGGACTGCATATTTCCAATCCCGCCTATGAAGGTGCCGCTCGCACCCCAACCAACACCGGCCGACTTGTTCCCGTCTACGCGGAAACACGCGGAATCACCTCAAAATGGCTGAGATGGAAAATGAGCCAACTGCTCAAAAATTATTTGAAAAATATTCCTGAAACCATTCCCAACGCAATCCTCAAAAGGCAAAAATTGATTGGAATTCAAGATGCTATAAAAACCTTGCATTTTCCGGAAAAACTTGGAAGTGTAAAGTTGGCACAAAAAAGAATCGCCTTTGAAGAGATGTTTCTCATTCAGCTCGCCGCTGTTCGCGCCCGAAAGGACTGGGAAGAATCGACGTCGACCCAAGTGAAATTTGATGAAAAACTTGTCAAACGATTTGTATCTTCTCTGCCATTCAAATTAACCAACGCCCAGCGCAAATCTTCTTTTCAAATTATCCAAGACCTTGAAAAAAAATACCCGATGAACCGTCTTCTTGAAGGAGACGTCGGATCAGGAAAAACAGTGGTCGCCGCTGTTGCCGCACTTGAAACAATGATGGCCGGATACCAGACTGTCATTCTTGCCCCAACGGAAGTGCTTGCCCGCCAGCATTTCGAAACTTTCGGAAAAGTTCTGAAAGATTTTTCGCAAAAGATCGGCCTCCTGACCAACAGCGAATCGCGGACTTTTTGGAAAAAAAATACCAAGAAAAATTTCCTCGGCAAGATCAAGCGCGGAGAAATCAAAATTTTGATCGGCACGCACGCCTTGATCCAAAAAAGTGTTGAATTTGATAAATTAGCTCTTGTCATCATCGACGAACAGCACCGTTTTGGCGTGAATCAACGGGCATATTTGCAAAAACAAACCGCCAGCCTGAAAGATGGTCTCAAAAAATCCGTCCCTCATCTTCTTTCGATGACCGCAACTCCTATTCCCCGGACGCTCGCCCTCGCTTTCTTTGGAAATTTGGACATATCACTGCTTGACGAAATGCCCAAGGGACGTAAAAAAATCGTCACGAAAATCATCACCCCGTCCAAAAGACAAGAAATATATAGTTTTATCCGCAAGGAGATTGAATCCGGCCGACAGGCTTTTTTCATTTTTCCTCTCATTGAAGAATCGGAAAAAATTTCCGGAAAAGCGGCCACGGAAGAACACCAGAGATTGTCCAGTGAAATTTTCCCCGATCTCAAAATTGGACTTCTGCATGGTCGAATGAAACCAAAAGAAAAAGAAGATGTAATGAACGAGTTTAAAAATAAAAAGCTGGATATTCTTGTTTCGACTTCTGTCATCGAAGTCGGAGTCGATGTCCCAAACGCGACGATTATGGTCATCGAAGGCTCGGAGCGTTTCGGCCTTGCTCAGCTCCACCAATTTCGCGGCCGCGTCGGACGCTCAGATCATCAGTCCTTTTGTTTTTTGTTCACTGATTCAAACTCGGAAAATACTTCCCAGAGGCTGAAAGCTCTGATCGAATCGGAAGACGGTTTCAAACTTGCCGAAAAGGATCTTGAGATCCGCGGCCCCGGCCAATTTCTGGGAACGCGCCAATCGGGAATCGCCGATGGAGCCATGAAATATTTGAGCGATGTAAAATTGATCCAACAAGCCCGCCTCGAAGCCCAATCCGTCTTTGCGCTTGACCCAAAACTTGAAAAATTCCCGGTCCTTCGGGAAACTTTGGAAAAAATGGATCAAGAAGTCCATCTGGAATAAAAAAAATTCTTGTTCCTCCTCCCCTGCCAAGGGGAGGTGTCCGAAGGGCGGAGGGGTTTTAAATTCCACAGAGAAAACCACCCCTCTTATCCCCTCCTTAGCAGGAGGGGAGGATTTTTTGGAAATAAAAAGACGGGATCCAGACATTGCCTGAACCCCGTTCCCCCCTTTTTTTTCTCCTTCCGTAATTAATCCAAGATATTTCCCAACGCTACCTGGGGTTTTTCATTGAGGATTTTTTCAATCATCTCGATGACCTTGACCCCGACTCGTTCGCCAATCTCCACGCTTTCCGGCTCGCTCATTTTCGCCCTGTGAGCGTATACCTCAACTTGAAAAGATAGCGTATGATCTTCTTTGATAAAGCTTATGACCGTGAATTTTTCGAAAAACTCCTGATCCACGACCATAAAAATTCTGGTGCCTCTCGGATAGGCCTTCTCGGCGACAGATTGAATCACTGAAAGCTCTTCCTCGGAGAGCAAATTGGAGCGTTCCGCCCACGCCGCAGCCGCAAACGAAACCGCGAGAACCATTGTTGCTACAACCACCGCAATCTTTTTCATCGCCCCCCTCCCGTTACCAAGTAATTAAATGCATAAACCAGTCAATCCTGGCTTTCCAAATGACCCAATCAACCGATTTTACAACCTGTACTGCATAATCAATCCTGGCGTTATCCACCCTGATCTTGGCAACAAAATAACCATTATTGTTCGCAATAGCTATCAGGGTGTCACCGCTCGTAATGCCATTATTGGTCAACCCTGAAACGTAGACTACGATATCAATCTTTTTAGGCGCACAAGGCGTCCATCCAGCCCCTTCTAATTGTTGTTCGATAGTCGTTGCCCACTTAAAGGTTTTATCTCCTGGCTGCCGGATATCCATCTGGTGCGCCGTAATACGAAGCACCTTGCCCCCGCGAGTCAGAAATGAACCATCAACCAAAGCCTCACGGTCATTCACGCTTATCGGCGAAGCCAATTTTCAAACGCTCTTTGCAGAAAAAATTGCACCCGCAGTATCGGCTTTTCGGGTCCCCAGTCCGCCATTGGCAATATCATGCCGATACGAGCGAGATCACGTACATGGAATTTCGCCGCTTGGCTTCTCACGTCTCCACTGAGGACAGACAGAGCACGTAGTCCATCGCTGTTTTTGCTGAACTGGACGGACAAAAATGGCCGCGGTTCCGGGAGAGTGAAGTACATCTCTGCTATAAAGGATATAATTTCTAGTTTCACCGTTCCCTCCGTTTTCGATTTTCAATTTTTGACCCCTCATCTGAATTCGCCAGACAGCGACGTGCGCGCTGGCGAACTCGGATGAGGAGGGATCGCAATTTTGTTGACCTGCGATCCCGGTATTTCTTTTTGCCCATACTTTTACGCGGATGGCATATCCGTTTCGCTGTTGCCCAGACAGCTATTCGGACTTTACCGCAACCCTTGCGGGATACGCGTTAACGCATTCATTCATAAGGTCGTATCATGTCTTTCCCTCCTTTCCGCCCCGACCGGTTTTGGTGGTTCGGCATTTCTGGAAAGCTAGTATCTGGAAAGGTTTTCCAATTTATGCCTCCGCACGTCCGGCGCCGGATGAATCAGGAAGCTGTATGGCGCAAGCCGTTTGTCAGGCATCAGGGCATATGCCTCCTTGCCCATTGACCGATCTCCGATAATCATCTGATAGCCATTCGGATACAAAATAACCAAGTGGCTACCCTCCCAGGCCATACCTTTCGGAAATCCAAAGTCCGGGTTCTGATTGTTGTGGTTTATCCAAAACCCTGCTTGGCGATATGCATTCAGCTCCGTGCCGAGGACTTCGTATTCGATCCATAATCCTACTCCGAAAGCCAACAAACACCACACCAGCGTTTTCCATACAGGAATCTTCTTCTTCAATGGAAATCTCCTCTTTCTTTATTGATATACTTTTCTCCACCCCAAATCAATTCCGGCAATTTTTCTGCAATTATGAATTACTTTATCAGATCTGATTACTGGAATTGGCGCGGGGTCGAGAAATGGGCTGTTTCAAAGAGCAATATGATATATTAGCACACAAAAACGGATCTGTCAATCCCTGGGTTGTTTCATGAAACAACCATCCTATTTTGCTTTATATAAGGGCTAAAAATCCCCCTAAAAAGGGGGATTTTTTTGCAGATTTTATAAGATTTTTTTAGTCTATTCCGTCGTTTTTCCCTCAAATTCATCCGCTGTGTCGGCCATCGCGTCCTCTTTTGTCGCGTGAATCGTGCCGTCGCGATGCTCAGGAGGAGAATAGATAGTATAGAGTTTCATCGGCTCCGAATTCGAAGTATTCACAAAATTGTGCTTTGTTCCGGCCGGAACGACGATCGCGAAATCATCCGCAATGTCGTGCTCCACGTCATCAAGAATGGCTTTCCCTGTCCCCTTCTCAATTCGAATGAACTGGTCAAGCGTGTGTACTTCTTCACCAATATCTTCGCCAGGTTTAATCGCCATCACAACCAACTGGCTGTTTTTGGCCGTATAGAGAACTTTTCGGAAGCTCTCATTCTCCAATGTCTCTTTTTCGATGTTTCCCACGTAGCCTTGCATAGGTTTTTACTTTACAAAATTATGATTGAATTATAGCACATCGCAGAGAAAAAATTATTTTCTATGCAACGGAAAATATGATTCACTCGCACGACTACGGACTTTTTTGGGCAGCTTGGTCGGCTTTTCCGCCTCCTCGTGAGCCGATCCACTCATCTCAAAACCCTCCTCTTTTTCAATATCTTCAAGGGGATCATAGGAATGCGATATCTCGCCATGGCTCATTGGTTGAATTTTTTTCTTGGATTTCATATTTTTTATTACGAGCGAAAACCGAAATAATTTCAATATGATATCCTATTGGTCAGGTCTGATCTGGATATTGTCAGCCAAGAACGACCCATCGGAATTTGTCTTCCCGCTGGCCATCACCTGCTGATCGTTTGAAAGATCGGCTGCTGATCCGGAAACTGATTTTCCAATCGCCGTCGAATCCGAGAAAAATATGATTTTCGATCCGCCGTCTCTTGTTTTCACGATGATGCTCTTGTCGTCTTTTGAGATCACTTCGCCCGAGATAAAACCCCCATTTGCGCCGTTCGGTCCGCCATTGATACCGCCTTGTGCGCCGCCAAAAGGTCTCCCCCCTTGCTTTCCCTGCTGATTGACCGCACCCGGACCGCCGTTGCCGCTACGCAAAAGACCTTGTTTGGAAAGGCTGCTTTTTTCATAAGCTTTCCCACCGAAGAAAGCGGCCGCACCGACGACGAATACAATGATTACTACAATCGTCGTACACTTTTTGTCGCTCATTTTTTTAAATTTAATTATAATCTTATGCTATTCATAACGCAATGCTTCGATAGGATTGAGATTGGCAGCCCGTCGCGCCGGATAGAACCCAAACACAATTCCCACAACCGCGGAGACTCCGAAAGCGAGAAAAATCGACGACAGCGAAATTTGCGTTGCGAGACTGGGAACAAATTTGGTCACAGCAAGCGATGCCACCCACCCAAGAATAATCCCAAGCAGGCCTCCCAAAAAAGTGAGGGCAACCGCTTCGGCCAGAAATTGGAGATTGATATATATTTTTTTTGTTCCCACAGCCTTGCGCAGTCCGATTTCTCGTGTTCTTTCCGTCACATTCGTGAGCATCATGTTCATGATCCCGATTCCACCGACAAGCAAAGAAATTCCCGCGATCGATGAGAGAAGGATGGTAAACGTGCCCGTGACGCTCGTTGCGGTCGCGATGATGTCATTTTGGTTCAAAATGTTGAAATCCGCTTGCGTAGGGTCGGATATCTTGTGGCGCATGAGAAGGAGGTCTGTGATTTGCTGCTGTACTGAGGCCATCACTGTCTGGCTTTCGGCGGCGACGCTGATATCAGAAATATAATTGTTCCCAGCCAGATAGTGCTGGGCCGCCGTAATCGGCACGTATATATAATTATCCGGATTATTGAAGCCCGCTCCTCCCTTGAGCTGGGTCACCCCGATAACTTGGAATACGACTCCATTGACTTTGATTGATTGACCCACCGAATTGGCATTCTCGCCAAAAAGATCATCTCTAGCGGTCGGGCCGAGAATCGCCACTTTGGCGGAACTCGCGATCTGCTGGTCAGTGAAAAAAGAACCGATGTCCATTGCCATGTTTCTTGCTATGAGATAGTCACTGATGGTTCCAACAACTTCTGTGTTCGTGTTGGTTCCCTTGGCCGTCACTTGATAGCGCCGAGAAACTTCCGGGGCCACCGCCTTGATGCTTTGAATCTGATCTTTGATCGCTTGGGCGTCTTCCATTGTGAGTGTCTGAGAGCTGCCCGCGCCCTGACTAATCCCGCCCACCCTTTGAGCTCCCGGCATGACCATGATCAGATTTGAACCGATGGACTCAATATTGCTTTCAATCGATTTCTGGGCGCCTTGTCCGATTGCCACCATTGTGATGACGGAAGCGATACCGATAACAATACCCAAAATTGTGAGTCCCGAACGGGCCTTGTTTTGCGTGAGAGACCAGATTGTTTCCCTGAATAGGTCTGATATCATACTGATTTTTTCGAAATATCACTTTCAATCACTCCATCGCGAATGGAAATGATTCGATCAGCGAAATTGGCCACTTCCATTTCATGAGTGATGAGAACAATGGTCCGACCGGCTTTATTGAGGATTTTGAAAGTATCCATAACCTTGTGGCTCGTTTTGGTGTCGAGATTCCCCGTTGGCTCGTCCGCCAAAATGATCGCAGGATCGTTCATGAGGGAACGCGCAATCGCCACTCGTTGCATCTGCCCTCCTGAGAGCTGATTGGAAAGATTTTGATATTTGTTTTCTTCAAGGCCGGTTTGCAAAAGAGCGTTTCTCGCCATCTTCTCCCGCTCTTTGTATGAACTGTCAGTAAAGAGAAGCGGAAGCATCACATTGCGAAGCACGGTCGTTCTTGGAAGAAGGTTGAAGGCCTGAAAAACAAATCCGATTTTGTTGCGCCGAAGATCGGAAAGCTCGTCGTCTGAAAGTTTGGAAACCTCTTTTCCGTCTAAGATATATTGCCCACTTGTCGGAGTATCCAGCGCTCCAAGAATATGCATCAGAGTCGATTTTCCGCTCCCGGACGGCCCGATTATCGAAATAAATTCGCCTTCACTAATATGGAAAGAAACGCCTTTGAGAGCGACTGTTTCCACATCGCCGTTGATATACACTTTTTTGATATTCTTGCATTCAATCATGGTCTGTTGTACGACTTACTGAAAAATATTTCTAGCGTCCACCGCCTCCGAGACCCGGAACCCTGATTGCTGAAGAACCGGTTCGACTCGACGAACTTGAAGTTGTCGTCGCACTTGGACTTATAGTTTGAGTGACAACTTTGTCTCCTTCGTTGATTCCGCTCGCAATTTGCGTGTCAGTTCCGTTTGAAATGCCGACTATCACTGTTTTTTCGACCGGCGTTTGACCATTGTTCAAAACTTCCACATATGTCGACCCACTTTGGGTTTTCACGGCGCTGGCCGGAACGATCAGCGCATCTTGGATCACGTCCGTGATGATCGAAGCCGAAACGCTCATATCCGACTTGATCCTCGAATCAAGCGAATCAAAATTAATCGTCACATTGTAAGTCACGACTCCCGAACTGATTGTGCCCAAGGAATCCATTTTCTCCACTTTTCCCGAAGTTTCCAGTTCGTCGATCGCATCGAATTTCATCATCACCTTTTGTCCGATCGAAACATTGGCGATGTCCACCTCGTTCACCTGAACTTGAGCTTTCATTGTCCCAAGATCGCCGATGATAATCGGAACTTGCCTCGTGGTTCCTGAAGAAAGCTTGCTCAAATCATCTCCGTTTTTGATGTTCACCTCGTTCACTGTTCCGTCGATCGGAGAGACAACTCTTCTCTCCCCCGCTTCTTCCCTTTGATTGGCCAGATCCGCTTGCGCCGACACAAGAGACTGCTCGGCCGCGGCAACTCCCGCAACGGCCGCTTCGTATTTTTGTTCCAGCGCCGATCTGTTCTTTGAGTTGGCGGCTTCATAGTCGACTTTGGCCGATTTTTTCGTGGCTTTCGCCGATTCCAAAGAACTCAAAGCTTGTTGATATGAAGTTTGCGCTTTGATCACACTCACTGAAAGGTCATCGTTTTCAATATTGAAAAGAAACTGCCCCTTTGTCACTTTGTCGCCCACATTCACCGCCAATCCGGCAACCGTACCCGTGATCGTCGGATCGATATTCGAACTTTGGTCAACGATGATGTTTCCGGTTGCGTCTATGGACGAAGTGAGCGTCCCTTTTTCGGCCGCTGCACTGACATATTTGACCTGATCGGTTGTTGATTTCGATTTGCTATACCACCAATAGCTTCCCCCGGCTATTGCTAAAGCAATCACAGTAATCAGAACCTTATTTTTCTTAAGAAAATTCATAATCGTTCGTTCTATTCGTGAAGTTATTCGTTGAATTCGTGTTTACTTTTCGAAGACCCGAATCAAATCCGCGTTCACTGTTCCATTGTCACCCGGACGCCCCATAACGACAATTTGCTCATCATTTTTGAGATCATTGATGTTGATCGTATCCTGGCCTCTTTTGATGAGAGTCTTGTCGCTAACTGAAATCGTATTTTCTTGGCCATCCCGGTCTTTCAAGACAATTCTGTTATCCGCAACGGATATGATTGTCCCCGCAATCCCATGCGCGTTGCGAAATCCTCTTCCTCCAAAGTCGTCCATCATGCCTCTTGGCCCTCTTTCCATCATTCCTGGTCCTTGAAATGGACCACCGACAAAATTGCGTTCATAGTTTTTCCCGAATTCATAGGAAAATCTGGCTTTGTGAAAACCGACTGCCACACCGCTGGCGAAGCTGACAAGCGCGATGATGACCACACCAACAGCCAGCGCCGCGATTTTGAAATTTCTTGTTTTGATTGTTTCTTGGATGTTCATCTATTTATTATGTTATATGATTATGGTTAAATTTATTATTACTAAATTTGAAGTACCAACTCAACATCATCATCACTGCGAAAACCGGCACAAGCACGGCGAAAATTTCAACTATCGGAAGAGTTTCGAGAAGCGAAACAGAAAAATTGCTGAAATTCCTCGCGATTATACCCGTGTCAGAAAAAGCCAGCTTCGCCAGATTCCAAAAATCGGACGCGAGAAATGCTTTTCCGAAAACCAACAGCGCATAAACCAGCGCACCAAAAGAAACCGCGAGTCCCCCCCGGGCAAACATCAATTTTCTCGCCACTTTCCGGCTGTTTTCGAGCGATATTGCTTTCGATATCTTGCCTTCGAGCCCCCGCGAAGGTTCGACATTTTCGAGATTTTTGAATATTTTTTGAAGATTTTGGATCATATTATTACTACGAGTTAAAAAGTTATATGGACGCATTTGACAGCTTAGCAAAGATATCATACGATATCTTGAAGTTCTTTAAAGCGAAAAAGCCTAGAGAGGTTTTATATAAAGTAAAATAAACTTGAGAGGTGGATTATGCGAAGGGCAAGGAATTGGATGGTGATTATGGCTGCCGCTGTTTTTTGTCTTCACTTAAACGCGGCTCCGGCTCGTTCCCAGGTGGGTTTCATCTTAGGAGTAACAACTGGTATCCTATTTTCTGGGGATGGAAACCACGAATCATCGGCAATCGTTCTTTATACCCTTGCCGACGTCTCTCGGCGAGTAAAAGATCCATTGGGCATCCGACTGTCCAGCATCTCGATTGATTATTCAAGGGGAGGCATGGAAGACATTAATTGCAAGAAAACTTTTCGAGAGCTCTTTTCACAACAGATAGAGGAATCGGAAAAATACGAGATACTCCAAATCGTAAGAGTATTCTTGGGAACCAGGGCGTGCATCTGGTTCGCTTATATTGAGAAGGAGAGCGTTCTCCCACCCATTGCTCAAAAGTAATCACCTTCGCCGGTGATAACTGCTGACATCATCACCCTGGCATTCAATGTTGGGGTGAATTTTTTGCGCTAATTCTTTTTTTAATCTCCCTAAACCTCTCTGATGCCGGCTTTTGATGGTATTGTAGGGCTCGCCCAAAATTTCGGCGATTTCGTGGAGGGAAAAGTCTTCTTTGTAGTGCAAAAGCAATATGGCGCGATAGTGAGGCGGAATTTTTTGAAGAATCGCATCAAATTCTTCGGCAATATCTTTTCGCGCCAGAATTTCATCGGACAGAATATTTTCATCCGCCACGTTTTCGAGCCAACTCTCTCCTTCGTCGTCTGTGAAACTCGAAAATGGAATTTCTTTTTTCTTTTTCAGCCAGTCATACGTCGTGTTTTTGGCAATTGTGAAGATCCAAGTTTTGAAATTTCTTGATTGATCAAAGCGCTTCAGATTTTTCCAGGCTTTCACGAAAGTTTCCTGAGTGATATCCTCCGCCGCGTCGCGATCGCCCGCCAAGCGAAAGACAAAATTGTATATCTGATCAAGATATATCTTCACAATTTCCGCGAACGCTTCTTCATCGCCGGAGAGAATTTTTTCGATAAGATTATTTTCTTGTTCAGACATACTTATAATACTTGTCATCCTGAGCATCCGTCGGTTGAGGCGGGGCGAAGGATCTCGTGGGTCACAGAAATTAGCGACGGGATCCTTCGCATCATCCTATTGGACTCTGCTCAGGATGACACAAAGAAAACCTCCACAGGTATTCTTTGCAATGTTTTGCATAGTCGACGCCGATTCTTTTGGATTTTTTTATTTTAGGCAACTCTATTTTTGAATCGCGGCTTTCTATCCACAACTTCTCACCTTTTGTGATATCCCAGCCATTCAATTTTTTGTCTATTTTAAAAAACCTGCACAACTTTCCCGGACCGTTTGTTTTTTTGTGATCAATGCCCTCAATTTTCACTCCCCGAATCAAAACCGCCGCCGGAAAATCTTTTTTTTCAGTCACGATATTCAAACAATAGTACATTCCATAGATCATGTATATGTAAGCATGTCCCGGATCGCCGTACATGATTTCCGTTCGCGGCGTTCGTCCCCGCGAAGCATGAGACGCCAGATCATCTTCGCCGAAATAGGCTTCAGTCTCCGTGATCATCGCACACCATACTTTCCCCCGATATTTCCGGACAAGAAAACAGCCCAACAATTCTTGGGCGACTTTGAGGGTTGGTCGTGAATAGAAATTCTTAGACAGCATTTTTGTCTTCAATAGCTTTTTTATAGACCCCAATCATTTTCTCCGCACAAATTTTCGAAGTATACTTATCTCTGGCAATTTTTTTTGCCTCTTCCCCAAATTTTTTTCGCAAATTTTCATCATCGATGATCTTCTGAACCGCCGCCCCAAACTCTTCTTTATCTTCCGAAACCAAAAATCCTGTCCAGTCGTCTACAACTATATCTTTCGCTCCCGTCGCTCGCACCGCGACAATCGGCAGTCCCGAGTACATGGCTTCCGTCAGCACCATCCCCTGCGTTTCTGATTTCGAAGCATAAACGAAAATATCTCCCGCAGAATAATAATTTTTCTTTTCCATATTTGAAATAATTCCTGCAAAAATAATCTTTTTGCTCAACTCCGCGTCTGCGACTTTTTTCATCAATCCGTTTTTCAAATTACCGTCCCCGCAAATCATAAATTTTGTATTTTTATTTTTTTTGATAATATCCATTGCCGCCTCAACCAGAAATTCCATATTTTTTTCCGCCGTGAGACGCGTCATCACCAGAAGCAATATTTCATCGTTTTCAACGCCGTATTTTTTTCGAATACTGATTCGATCCGGAGCGGAAAATTGTTCTTCTTCAACTCCTGTCGGAATTGCTTCGATCTTCTTATTCTCCACCCCCGCTTTTTTGATGATTTCAGCGATTGACGGCGTTGGAACAACAATTTGATCGCATCTATTGGCATATTTTATCGCATTTCGAATGGCCCACCAGGCAGCGAATCTGCCAGGAACAAACGGAACAAAATGCGCGTACTGATCATAGAGCGTATGCCAGGTGAAAATCAACGGAATATTTTTCCGCCTTGCCCAGCGCCTTGCTGCACTTCCGAGAAGATTCGGATGCTGAGAATGGATTATGTCCAAATCCAACTTATCAAGAATATTGCTGATTTTCCGTGAATAGGAAATTGGAACGGGAAACTTGATTTTTATATTCATTTCAAACGCCGGATAGCGAAAAACATTCGGATTTTTGTCCTCATAGTCCTTCCAGTGCGGCGCGAAAATATACACTTCGTGTCCCATTCTTTCAAATTCTTTGCGGAAACTTTCAACTGATCCCGAAACACCGTAGGGATTTGGCAAATAGTTGTTGGTGAAAATTCCTATTTTCATATTTTTTTGATAAACTCTCCGATTTTCTCCCAAACATTTCGATCCCCCGCAAAAACATGGTACCCATCTTTCACCCAATATATCTCTTTGACGTCAGAATTCACACCATCAAAAATCATTTTCGGTGATTTTTTGGAAACCAAATGATCAATTGTGGATTGTATTATCAAAATCGGTTTTGTGATTCGTGGCAAGATTGTCCGCGTCGCATCGGCAAGACGCACCACTTCCTTTGCGCTTTCAATCGGATAATAAGTATATACTTTTCGATTTCCCATTTTTTTTCGAGCCCAAGGAGGATAATATTTCTTGCGATATTTTTTTGTCAAACCCATGAAAAATAATACAAGCTTCACCAGCGGGTGAAACTTGTATCTCACTCCTGCTCCAAGAGGTATGACGCCCACGACTGATTTCTTCTCTGAAAGAATCATCGCAAGATCCCCGCCCATCGAAATTCCACCAATGAAAATTTTGGAAGAATTTTCTTCTATTTTTCGCAGTTCTTTTTTCGCGTCTTCGAGCCAGTCCTTCCAATACACACATTCCAAATCCTCCGGTTTCGTCCCGTGCCCGCGAAGAATCGGCACTGAAACCGTATAGCCGAACGAATTCAAATATTTCGCAAGCGGCAAAAGCTCGTCAGTATAGGAAGACCAGCCATGAAAAAGAAGCACCCCAACTTTGTTGCTGCCTTTCAAGAAAAATGATTTTCCTTCGTTTGTTTTTTCGCTCATTGCTTTCTTAGCGTAGCAAGAAGTGAGTCAAAAATCAAAAAATCCCCCGGATTGGGGGATCTTTGAAAAGAGTCTTGACTCTATTACATAACCGCGTCTTTGAGCTTTTTGAGAACTTTCGCCTTGAGAACCGTCTTGGCCGGAATACTGATTGCTTCTCCGGTCATTGGGTTGCGTCCCATGCGGGCGGCCCGGTGCTTCTTCTCGACCTTCACGAGGCCGGGAATTTCGACGGCTTCTTTTTTGACCGTGGCTTTCACGATCTCAGCCATCTCTTCAAGGACCATCACGATGTCCTTTTTGGCCAGTTGAGTCTTTTCAACCAGCGCGTCCACGAGTTCTTTTTTCTTCATGGTTTTTCTTGCCCTGTTAAATAATTTTGCCTCACAAAATTCCGCGAAGCGGATTTAACAGGGTAAATTAATTATGATATTTGATCTCGACTTTCAAATACTAGCAAAATACTGGCTTTTTTGCAATGTCTTGTCAAGGGGAAGGAAAAAGTCTCTATTTTTGGTAGCCCCAAGGGGAGTCGAACCCCTCTTTTTAGGATGAAAACCTAATGTCCTAACCGATAGACGATGGGGCCAAAAACGGATAGCACAAAGAAAATGATAGCAGAAAATATTGAGTTAGTCAATAGAAACGGCTTAGCTACCCGGCGCTTTATACATTATGCATAATACATTATACTAAGCTCATGAACCCCGTCAGAAAATCGGGGAATTGCAGAAAATTATTTTTAAGCCAATCAAAGCATTGAAAAAAGACTTTTCTAACGGGATGAATATTCTCGCTATTGAAACATCCTGCGATGAGACGGCAGTTGCACTTGTGCTGGCCAGAAAAAATAGTTTTGAAGTCATTGGAGATTTTGTGTCTTCACAGATCAAAGTGCATGCGCCTTTTGGCGGCGTTGTACCAAATTTGGCCGCCCGTGAACATCTCAAAAATTTGCCGCTTCTCCTCAAAAAATTGATCAAAAAACACGCTATCAGCTCAAAAAATATTGATTTGATTGCCGTCACTCAAGGACCAGGATTGATTCCAGCGCTCCTCATCGGCACAAACTGCGCGAAAGCCTTAGCTTATACCTGGAAAAAGCCACTGATCGGGGTGCATCATATTGCGGGACATATCTACGCGAATTTTGTTGGCGAAAATTCCAAACCCAAGTTTCCAATCCTGGCTTTGATTGTTTCAGGCGGACATACCCAGCTTATCCTTATGAAAAAGCATATGGATTTCAAGATTGTCGGCGAAACGCTCGACGACGCAGCTGGCGAAGCCTTTGACAAAGTAGCCAGAATTTTGAATCTCGGCTATCCCGGCGGACCAATTGTTTCAGAAATCGCAGATGAGCACAAAAAAAATACTAGCTGCAAAATACTAGGCACTAAATATCAACTGCCTCGTCCGATGATGAATTCGAATAATCTCAATTTCTCATTTTCCGGGCTCAAAACGGCTGTGTTATACGTCGTCAGAGACAATCTTCAAATATTGAAAAGAAAAAAATCAAAAGCCGCCCTTTGCGCCGAATTTCAACAAGCTGTGATTGATGTTTTGATTGGAAAAACCATCAAAGCCGCCAAAAAATACAATCCGAAAACTATTCTTCTCGGCGGCGGAGTATCCGCAAACAGAGCGCTGCGCACTCAACTCGGAGAAGCAATAAAAAAAAGTTTTCCGAATACAAAATATCATTTGCCAAATACCAGATACTCGCTTGATAACGCCACCATGATCGCCGTTGCTGGATATTTTCAACACAAATCAGCCAAAAACCAAAAGAAATTTTTGAATAATTGGAAAAATTTGGAGGCTGACGCCGGCCTCAAGCTAAAATAAATGAAAAATGTCATCAAAATCATTCTCCTTGCTATAGTTTCTGCAGCCCTTGCGATTGTCGTTGAGCAGCTTGTCGCCGCAATTGCCAGCGCTTTTTGGCAAAGAGAGGTTGTCCTCGAATCATATATGCACTTCACCTGGTTTCTCGCTTTTTCGGCCATTGTCGAAGAAATTTCAAAATACTGGGCGATATATTTCGTGATCAGAAAAAAATTCAGTTTGGACAAAATGAAATTCATCCTCTCTTCCCTGCTCCTCGGCGCCGCATGGGGAGTTTTTGAGATCGGACTGATCCTTTTTGCCGATCAAAAAGTTCTTTTGGCGTTTCGATCAGGAAACATGGAAGTGATATTCTCTTTCGCCGTCATTGTCGCCCTCCATACTCTCACTGCCTATCTCATGGGAGTGTTCATTTTCGCCGATACTTTCTCCGGCCGCTTGAAACATTTCCAGATCCTTTTTTTTCCGGTGCTTATTCATTTGCTTTTCAATTTTCTCATTATTCAAAAAAGCAATTTTACTGCCTATCTGATCATTCTTTCACTGGCTATATTCTTCTTAATCGGAGCGTCTATTTTAGCTCTCAGTTCAAAAAAACTTGCCTAATTGTAAAACTGGATATATACTAAAAGAAGCAAAAAATCATTAGCATAAGCGCAATCCTATGAAAGAAAAAAAATCATTTTTCGAGCGACTCACCGGGTCAAGAAATATTCCGGAAAGAGAAACCTATAGGGAGCAAAGCCAGCCTTTCAACTATCAATCTCCATCTCCGATTCAACCCCAAGATCAGCCTCAAATGAGCGGCCATTCGATTCAGCCGGAAGTAGGCGTGCAAGATGATTATGCCGTTGAGCCGACCGCGCCAAGCGCTCCCGCTGAACAAGATGAGAATTGGGCGGGCGACTCCGAAGGGCAACTCACAATCGATGTCTATCAAACTGACAGTGATATTGTGATCAAATCAACTATCGCCGGCGTGAAACCGGAAGATCTGGATGTAACAATCAACAATGATATGGTGACTATCCGTGGCGATCGAAAGAATGAAGAGGTTGTCGAGAGTGAAAATTACTATTATCAGGAATGCTATTGGGGAACATTTTCCCGCTCAGTGATCCTTCCTGTCGAGGTCATCGCGGACAAAGCTGAAGCCGCCATGAAAAACGGAATTCTGACCATTCGTCTTCTCAAAGCCGACACGACCAAGAGCAAGAAAATTCAAGTAAGAGGCTTCTAGCTTACAACAATCACTTTACTCTTTTCTAAAAAACAGACCAGTCGGTCTGTTTTTTGTTTGCCTTGCATTTTTCTCTCATTTTCCTTACATTATAGGCACGAGGAGGACCAGGTCAGGAGGCTTGGTTTTCTTGTTGCTTTAAAAAGTAAATACATCAAATTCAGATATTGGAGGATAACTTTTATGGATATGCACCCAAAACTTAGGGCAATGATTGCTGGTTTTGGTCCGGATTTCCCGAAAGACCTTCGGGATATTTTCATTCACAACCTAAGCGACGAGGCGATGATAAGACTGAATTCGCCTCTGCCTGGCCTCGGACGCTATGCTTCGAATACCGAGTTTCTCAAAGAAGTAACGTCCGCAAAAAGAATCGGCTTTCTCCGCTTCTGGATCATCAAGAAATATTTCTTTGCGCTCGAAACGGAATTGGCACACTACAGCGGCAAATTCAAAGACCAAAAGGTTATCTCCGGCACGACGACAAAAAATCTCATGGCCATCGGCAATTTGTGCAACATGCCGGAACATGTTGTCCAAGCTGAGCTCATTGAAAAGTTCACTGATCACGACACAGCTGCCGCAGGCGATTTTCTGAAAATGTCTCTTGCCTATCTTCACCCAGAACTTGCCGATGTCATCGACGGTATCTATTTTGCGATTACCTCGGAAGATATTATGGCCAATGTCTTCGGCCTCATCGGCAACGAACTCGTCTTCGGGCATTTCATGACAGCTCTTTCCAATTTTTGCCTTAGCTTGATTGATTTTGTCCGAATGCATGAGGCAAATGGCCCACTGATTTTGCCTGGATTCACACATCGGCAAGCCGCTGAGCCAACAACCCTAGGAAAAAAGCTTACTGTGCGCTTGAAGGCAATTTCCCGCCTAGTCGAAACTTTGAAAAATGGCCGTGGTGGATTTGAGCCGTTTTCGGGAAAACTGGGTGGAGCCATCGGCAATTTGACCTGTCATTATGCTGCTTACCCGGATATCAACTGGTGGAACTTTGCGGACAACTTCGTCACTGACTTAGGTCTCCGGTATGAACAATTCACGGATCAGTGCACCTCCTATGTCGAGGAAGCAAGGATCTTTAGCACCATCGAGAACATCCTAACGCAAATCATCAAGTTTGCAGATGACTTTATCTCCCTGGCAAGCTGCCCGGCTCAATTCTTTGTGAAGCGCAAGAAAGCCGGAGAGAAAGGCTCCTCCCTTATGCCCCATAAATCGAATGCCTGGGGCAGCGAAGGTTCCATCAAAATGTTCCTGGAAGCGATGGGCCAACTTCACACGCTGGCAAGGGAATTACCGAGATATCCACATGAAGGAGACATGGGACGTTCCTATCTATTCCGCAATGTGGGCGCCACATTCATGCCTATCTTCGTTGGTTTGAAAAGACTTTCCGGAGAAGTGAAAAAATATCATCCAAGCCAAGCAAAAATCCAGCAAGTCCTGGACGAATATCCCGGCATGGCCGCCAGCAGCATCCAAACAATTCTGAAAAGAGCCGGAGTTCCGGGCGATGCCTACCGCGAACTTCAAACCATTTCGATCAACAAGGACGGTTCGTACGCAAATCGAGAGCAATTTCGTGAAAATCTGCAATTCATGATGGAAAAACTTCAAATCACCATTGAGCTTCGAGACGAAATCAATAATTGCCTCGATTTTAGCAGGCTGATCGAACCGGTACATAATGTGATCAAAACGGAACTTGCCTGTCTAGAGATGTTTTTCAAGGACATTCTCACTAAGGCAGCCAAACACATCCCGAAACCCAGCTCCGCAGAAGCGGGCTGAAAAAATGGAGGAGGAAAAACCATGGCGGAAAATCATGTTAGGGTGAACCAGGGCAGCAAAAGTGACTGGAAATGGACGAACAAGCTGCTTGCATTATTTCGGAAGCTTGGCGTCCGTTATGCAGTGGCGACGGGATCATGCCACTGGGGCGCAGGCAAAGAATTTGAAGAGCATATCAAGCGCTTCCCGGAGGATGTCATCGTCATCATTGGCGGGATGTCTCTCGCAGCTCCAGGAATTGCGTCCGCCCTGGACCGGAATGCCAAAAGAAGCGGCCGTATCATAATGGGAATCCCTCTGGATGAGGCCGCTCACAGCGCCATTGAAGATCTGCCGCCTGGAACACCGGTTCTCACCTGCGGATATAACCGCGTCAATGTGGAGGCTTCAATCATCAACGCCGGCTTGGCCATCGCCAATATTATCGCCCGCCAGGATTCGATTGTACGGGATAAGTTGCAGCGCTGGTTTGAAGAAATGGGCAAGAAAAAGCGGTCCGTAGCAGACGAAAATTTGGTCGACGGATTGCTGCCTGAACCGGAAAAATAGCACTCGGACGAAAGCCGAGATAAATTCTGAAGGAGATTCCTAATGGTAAAGTTCGATCCATCAAAGTATGAACTGGTTTACCGAGGTAGCTCGAAAGATTCTTATAGAGCTGACAATAATTCTCTGTTTTTCCACTTTCTGGATACGTTCTCAGTCTTTGATGTCGGACGGCATCCAGACCTCATCCCCGGAAAAGGCCAGTCTATCTGCGCATGCGCTGTACGGTCCGCTATGATCGCCAAAATATTGGGAGTTCCCACCTGCTTTATTGAACAAGTTGCGGTCGACGCCATCCGAGTTCGTGAGGCTCATGTCATTGCCAATCGGAACCCCACTCTCAAGGATGAGAATTATGTCCTGCCGGTGGAATTGATCGACCGCCACTACGTTGCTGGCAGCTTCCTGCGGAAGTTTAAATCTGGAGAACTAAAGCCCGAATCTTACGGCCTTCCGGCTGGTATAGTTCCAGCGCCCGGCACACCTTTCCCTTATCCCGTGGAACATATGACCACTAAGTTCGAGCCGACAGACCGCACTATCGACTGGGAAGAAGCTTGCCTTATCGGCGGTCTGAGATCAGCAGAGCTGCGCAATCTTTGGAATATGATTCATAAGGTTAAGGGCGCAATACATCACGTTTGTTTGCTCGCTGGCTATGCAATCCTGGACGGAAAATGCGAAGGCATCGTCGGTCCGGGACGACAACTGGAACTTGGTGATGTTGTCGTTACGCCTGACGAAGATCGTCCCGTTCCCACCAATCTTCTTTCCCAAGGCATCATTCGGTACGACTGTAAAGAATTCCCCCGGGAATACTTTATTGATATCGGCTATTACGACGCAGTTAAGGCCGCCCGGAAAGCCGGCGAACCTGATCCCCCCTACCCGCCATTCCCTGATGAACTCATAGTTGATATGGCCGGGAGGTACCATGCATTTACCACTAAATATACCGGTGTTTCTCTGTCAGGGCTAAATAATGCCGTATCTCCTGCTGGACCCGGTTGCCCTGGAAATGCCGGCAACACCTATTAGACTCGTCGACACGAGTCATTATCGCCCCAGGCTGGTCCCGACGGACATGTTTCCGTCGCGGACTGGCCTGCGGCTTTTATCTTGCGAATTTTCAGTCATTCTCTTTCGTATTACCTTGTACAATAGCCGTTTTTCAAGTATTCTATATACAATGAAACGGATTCTCGCCATAATTCCAATTATTTTTTTTGCGTTGCCTTTTGCAACTCGCGCTGACGAATTGAACCTCGGAAGTTTTTCCATGGACGAAATCCAAAAAATAACCGGTACGCCAATCAATTTTCATGTGGGCGGAAAAACTATTTCCGCGAACAAAGTTGCCCTCTCTGGCTGGCTCAAGATCCGCCCGGACCTCAAGGTGAGTTCCGAATACAACTCCGAAGTGGAAAATATCGATTTTTTTCCGACAAATGATCCGGCAGTGAAAATATATTTCCGCTTTCTCGACCGCGAACAGGACCGATATCATATACGGATCTCGACAAACCTTGCTCTCGATAAAGAACAGCTCAACGCCTACCTCGAAAAGATCAAAAACGAATCGCGCGAAGAAGCAGTGAACGCGAAGCTGTCTTTCTCCGAAGGAAAGGCCAGCACGTTTTCTCTTTCAAAAGACGGGTACGAACTGGATATTCAAAAAAGCTTCGAAGAAACAACAAAAGCGCTGGAAAAAAATCCTCTCGTGAAGGACCTGACTCTCGCAACGAATGTTTTGGCTCCCGAAGTGACAAGCGGCAATCTTGACAAATATGGGATCAAAGAACTGATCGGAGAAGGGACATCCAATTTCCGCGGTTCGCCAAAAAACCGAATACACAACATCCAAACCGGCGCTTCAAAATTCAACGGCGTTCTTATTAAGCCCGGAGAAGAATTTTCATTTATAGAGACACTTGGTCCAGTGGACGAATCGACGGGATATCTTCCCGAACTCGTGATAAAAGTAGACAAGACTATTCCCGAATTTGGCGGAGGAATGTGCCAAGTTTCAACAACCATGTTTCGCGCCGCACTCCTCTCTGGACTCAAGATCACAGCTCGCACAAACCACGCCTACCCGGTACAATATTATGCTCCGCAGGGTCTCGACGCAACCGTTTATATACCCAAACCCGATTTGATGTTCTTGAATGACACCCCGAACTATATTTTGGTCCAAACCCGCATCGAAGGCACCCAGCTTTTTTTCGATTTTTTTGGAACAAGCGACGGAAGACAAGCCAAGCTTGTCGGACCGTTCGTGACGGAACGAGGCGAAAAAGGCGCAATGAAGACAATCGTCACACAGGAAGTATACAGCGCGGACGGTAACCTTATCCACAAAGCGGATTTCAAAAGCAATTACAAATCCCCTTCCTTGTATCCGCATCCAGGAGAAGAAAAAATCACTGAGAAACCAGCCGACTGGTCGAGCAAAGAATGGAAAGCATACAAAAAGGCAAATGGAATGTAAGTTGACTTTATAGAAAAGCTGTTCTATACTCTTCGAGTATGATTTTGTTTTGCTTATGAGAGAAAATGCATGACGTCCTCGTAGTTCAACGGATAGAACACTAGCCTTCTAAGCTGGTTATGGAGGTTCGATTCCTCCCGAGGACACAAGTGAAAGAATTTAGGAAAACGAAAGTTTTCCCAAAATGGAAGTATTGAAACCTCAGGTTTTCAAGGAGGAGTGTAGCGACGACGCGTCCATAGCTCAGTTGGTAGAGCAGGGGACTCTTAATCCCAAGGTCGCAGGTTCGATCCCTGCTGGACGCACGAGAAAAATAATAGAAATTCAAAACATGGCGGGTATCGTTCAATGGCAGGACATTGGGTTGTGGTCCCAAGAACCTGGGTTCGATTCCCAGTACTCGCCCAAGAGACAGATAAACACAATTTAAAAGCTTGTTTTCTTATTTGGGAATCGAACGGGAAAGGGGTCGGGAAAACGGGAGTTTTCCCGGGGTGGAAGTATTGAAACCGCAAGGCTTCAAGGAGCAAAGCGACGTTCGCTTCCCTTTACTCGCCCGCGACAAATTTCGTAAGCAAAAAACCGCGACTGTTTCGCGGTTTTTTTGTTGCCTATCCTGTCACAAAATTTTTTCAGTTGGCCATGGCCTCAGAAGAGAATCCGTTCGCCTCAAGATGTTCGCGCAGCATTTTCCTTCCTCGGCTGATGAGCGTTCCGACAGTCCCGATCGGAACTCTCAATTTTTCGGATATTTCGCGATAGCTCGCCTCCTCCAGATGATTCATTACGATTGCGTCGCGATATTTTCTGTCAATATTATCAAGAGCCTCCGAGGCCAATCTGCCGTTCATCTTTCCGAAAACTTCCGCTTCGATATTTTTTCCATCGTGAAGATTGGCAAGAGCGCTTTCGTTTTCCAATATCGCAACCATCTCATTTCTTCTTTTGTTTTTGCGCCAGAAGTTTATCGTTTCATTATGCGCAATCCTGTATATCCAAGATGAAAATGACTTGTCTGCATCATACGAATTGATATTGATATACACTTTGAGAAAGACATCCTGGATAATATCCTCAACTGATTCAATAGGCACGCCGCTGATGCGCCGAACATATCTCGCCAGCTTGCCCTCATATCTCTCAATCAATATGCGATAGCATTCTTTGTTCTCTTTCACGTAGGCAACAATTTCCTGGTCGGATTGCCGAGAGCAAAATTCGGAAAGTTCGCAAGGACAGGCAGTTCCGATTGGTTGAATTGTTGATGTTGGTTTCGTTTTCATGGCTTTTGATTTTATGAAATTAATTCTGATTCAATTATATATAAACCGGATTAAGATTTGATTAAGAAAAAATGTTATTTTGAAACTTGCTGCAAGTGCAATCAATGATCAGAAAAAAACAGCTTCGCCCTGTTGAGAAGGGCGAAGCTGCCAAAGATGCTGTTATCTTTTTCCCATTACTTCAGCGTCTTGGTTCGGAAAATCTCAGTCTCGAATTTTTCGGAACCATCTGGGTTCTGAATTACCAGCTTCCAATAATGGTTCTTGTTATTTTTGAGTCCGGAGAGGACGATCGTGTGCTCGTCAGCAACCTCATTGTCAGACGCGTGGGCAATATTCGACTTATTCTTCTTGACACTTGTCCGATTTTTACTCATCAGCACCTCGGCGTTCGTATCACCTGAAGTTTTCACTCGAAGAGTGATGGTGTCGTTTGTCACACTCTCAATACTTAGTACTTTGAGGAGATCCTCGTTTATTGTTGCGCCGCTAGAAGGATCGGAAATGCTCAGGTTGGCTCCTTTTAGATCTTTTTTCAGCGTCTTGGTTCGGAACATCTGCGTCTCGAAACTTTCGGAGCCGTCCGGTTTTTGAATTGCCAGCTTCCAATAGTAGTTTTTGTTCTTTTTGAGGCCAGAAAGGACGATGGTGTGCTCAGTACCTTCCACTCCATCAGATCCTTTCGCGACATTCTTTTTGTTCTTCAAAATATTTTTCCGATTGGTGCTCAAAAAGAATTGGACTTTGGAATCTGTTGATGTTTTAACAAGCAGTGTAATGCTATTAGAAGTGACGCTAGTAACGTCTAGTTTTTCAAGATCTAATTTTTGCGGGGCAATCGGAGGAGCCGCTACCACATTCACCGTTCTGGTGACAGGGGTGGCCTGATTCCCCGCCGCGTCAGTCGCGCTGTAAGTGAGAATGTATTGGCCGATGACATTCGTGTCGACCGTACCGGAAGTTGTGACGGCTACTGCTCCGTCCACGTTGTCCGTGGCGGTCGCGCCGGCATCGGAATAAGCCGATCCTTGGACTACATTTACAGGTGAAGTTCCGTTAAGAGTGATGACGGGAGCAGTCGTGTCGGCAATCGGAGGAGCCGCATTGATGTCGACAGTATAGGTCGTGGTCTTTCCGCCGATGGTGATCGTCAGAACTTGGCCGGTGGCCGGAGC
>Ga0265297_10002898_pt1 | contig 32879 bp, 28 predicted proteins | sample Munlanlwell13791_FD_192502 | JGI IMG/M metagenome (GOLD analysis project Ga0265297, IMG submission 192502) | Leachate microbial communities from a municipal landfill in Southern Ontario, Canada - Leachate well 137-91 | ecosystem: Engineered > Solid waste > Landfill > Unclassified | place...
ATTTCCGCCTTATCTTTTCATAAGATGATACAAGTTGCCAAAAAAATAGATGCAATAAATGAGTGGGGGTCCATCGTTGCATTATCGTATATTGCAGCACAACGTACTCTGTTTGAATATAACGATATGGCTGATGCCAAAGCTGCTCTTGAATCCATTGCAAGAAGTTTCGGATACATTTACGGCAGAGAAAAAAGGGTACGTATCAATACGATTTCTCAATCGCCGACCCTTACAACTGCAGGTAGTGGAGTAAAAGGGATTGATGGATTGATGGATTTTACCGACAGAATGTCGCCATTGGGCAATGCTTCTGCTGAGGAATGTGCCAATTTCTGTATCATGCTTTTTTCCGATCTTTCCAGAAAAGTTACCATGCAAAACCTTTACCATGACGGAGGCTTTTCGAGCATGGGGATGAGTGAAAGAGCTATGCATGTGTATAGCAAAAGCCTTGAGGAGTATGAAGACTGTGATTAAATACGTAAATATCACAATCATATACTTTTTCATTTTTGAATTTCAATAAATTTGGTGGTTTAGTGTAAATTCCTATTTTTGCAACCGCCTTGATTATCTCTATTTTATTACTAATAACATTGATTATATGAGCTTTAGAATTATTGTACTGGCAAAGCAGGTTCCCGATACACGCAATGTGGGCAAAGATGCCATGAAAGCAGATGGAACCGTAAACAGAGCTGCTCTACCTGCCATTTTCAATCCCGAAGATCTGAATGCTTTGGAGCAAGCCCTGAGAGTTAAAAAAATAATGGGCGATGCCGAGGTTATTTTGCTTACCATGGGACCTACACGTGCCGCAGAAATTATCCGGGAAGCTTTGTACCGTGGTGCTGACAGGGGATACCTGATTACCGACCGTAAATTTGCCGGTTCCGATACTTTGGCAACTTCCTATGCCATTTCACTTGCGATAAAAAAATTACGGCCTTTTCACTTGATAGTATCTGGAAGGCAGGCTATTGACGGCGACACAGCTCAAGTAGGACCACAAACTGCAGAAAAGCTTAGTTTACCTCAGATTACATACACCGAAGAGATTATTGATGTTAATAATGAGAATATTACCGTAAAACGCCGTTTGGAAAGGGGAGTGGAAGTCGTAAAATGTACTTTACCCGCATTGCTTACTGTTCATGGTTCTGCACCTGCTTGCCGCCCGCGCATAGCAAAACAATTAATGAAATTCAAACATGCCCGTACTGTTACCGAATTGCAGGAGGAATCAAAAGATTATACGGAATTATACAACCACCGTCCTTACCTTAATATCGAAGAATGGAGTGCTGCCGATCTGAATGCCGATGTGGAAAAACTGGGGCTTTCCGGCTCACCTACTAAAGTAAAAAAGATTGAAAATGTCGTATTTCAACATAAGGATTCGAAGGTATTGGCTGCTACCGACAGCGATATCAACTCCCTGATGATGGAACTCATCAATAGCCATGTTATAGGTTAATTAATTAAATTTTTAAAACATTAATTATTATATCGTGAACAACGTATTTGTATATTGCGAAGTAACCGAAGAAGGCAATATTGCCGATGTTAGCCTTGAGTTGCTTTCAAAAGGCAGAAAACTTGCCAACCAACTTAATGTGAAGCTTGAAGCTATTGTTATTGGAAACCAGGTTAATGAACTTGAAATACAAGTTTTCCCGTTTGGTGTGGATGTTATTCATTATGCGGAGGATACAAGGTTTTTTCCTTATATCACTTTGCCACACGCCTCAATTGTAGTGCATCTTATTAAGGAAGAAAATCCGCAGATTGTTCTTTTTGGTGCTACTTCTGTCGGACGGGACCTTGCTCCACGTGTAGCTTCAGCTTTGCGCTGCGGACTTACAGCAGATTGTACCAGCCTTGAAATAGGCGGACATACCGAAACCCGTACACAGAAGGAATATAAAAACCTTCTTTACCAGATTCGCCCTGCATTTGGAGGAAACATAATAGCCACCATTATCAATCCGGAAACCCGCCCGCAAATGGCAACTGTACGCGAAGGAGTGATGAAAAAAGAAATACTTTCCCTTACTTATAAGGGGATAATTAAAAAAATTAATTTTGAAAAGTGGGTTAAATCCGAAGATTTTGTGCTCGAAATAATCGAAAGGCACGTAGAAGCACAAAAAATAAACATTAAAAATGCACAAATTATCATTGCAGGTGGCTATGGAGTGGGTTCCCGCGAAAATTTCAATCTTTTGTACAAACTTTCCGAAATACTTGGTGCAGAAGTAGGTGCCTCACGTGCTGCCGTTGATGCCGGTTTTACCGACCACGAACGCCAAATCGGACAAACGGGTGTAACCGTGCGTCCTAAATTGTACATTGCCTGTGGAATTTCAGGAGCTGTGCAACACCGTGCCGGAATGGATCAATCCGCACAAATTATTTCAATTAATATTGACCCTAAAGCTCCGATTAACCAGATCGCCGATTATAGCATCATCGGCGATTTAAATGAAGTTATTCCGAGAATGATAAGGTATTACAAAGAAAATACCAAGTAATTTATTTTAATTTAAAAAAGACATGTCGAATTTTTATACAGATAACCCAGACCTTAAGTTCCATCTTCAACACCCGTTAATGGAGAAAATTACACGGTTGAAGGAGCAGAATTTTACCGATAAGGAAAAATATGATTACGCTCCCCTTGACCATGAAGATGCTCTCAACAGCTATGACAAAGTATTGGAAATAATTGGTGAAATTTCTGGAGAAATCATTGATGCCAATGCCGATGAAGTGGATAAAACCGGTCCGCAACTTATTAATAATGAAGTTGTGTATGCCAATGGAACCCAGCAAAATATGGATGCATTAAAAGAAGCCGGTTTATTTGGGATGTCGCTTCCAAGAGAATACGGCGGGTTGAATTTTTCTATTGTACCCTATGTAATGTCTGCCGAAATTGTTTCCAGAGCCGATGCAGGTTTTGCTAATATCTGGGGTTTGCAGGATTGTGCGGAAACAATTCATGAATTTGCTTCCGAAGATATTAAAAATGCATTTCTTCCTCGAATATGCAATGGGGAAACTGCTGCAATGGATCTTACCGAACCCGATGCCGGCTCAGATCTGCAAGCCGTTCAACTGAAAGCAACCCTTGATGAAAAAACAGGCAACTGGATATTAAATGGCGTAAAACGCTTCATTACCAATGGCGATGCACATGTATCACTGGTTTTGGCTCGTTCAGAGGAAGGAACAACTGACGGAAGAGGACTATCATTATTTGTGTATGACAGAAACTCCAATGCAGTTACTGTTCGCCGTATCGAAAATAAACTTGGAATTAAAGGTTCTCCTACCTGCGAGCTTGTTTTTCGTAATGCTCCTGCATTACTTGTGGGCGATCGTAAACTCGGATTAATAAAATATGTAATGTCGCTCATGAACTCTGCCCGTTTGGGCGTAGGAGCACAATCTGTAGGTATTGCCGAAGCGGCATACAGGATAGCCTTAAAATATGCGACAGAAAGGGAACAATTCGGAAAGCCTATCATTCATTTTCCTGCAGTTTATGAAATGTTAACCAATATGCGGGTAAAAACCGAAGCAATTCGTTCTTTATTATATGAAACATCAAGATTTGTAGATATTTATAAATCATTGGTTTTTATTCAGCAAACCCGTTCGCTTGATGCAGAAGAAAAAAATGATCTGAAATATTACCAAAAAAATGCGGATATTTTAACCCCGCTCTTAAAACTTTTCTCGAGTGAGTATTGCAACCAGATAGCTTACGATGCCATTCAAATACACGGTGGTACAGGTTATATGAAAGACTTTGCTGCTGAGCGAATTTACCGGGATGCCCGTATTACTACCATTTATGAAGGAACATCTCAATTACAGGTGGTTGCCGCCATAAGAGGAGTCGGTAATGGTGCCTATCTGAAATTGATGAAAGAATATGGTGAAAAAACCGTTAAGCCTGACATAGAATACATGAAAAACCAACTGGCAAAAATGACTGACCAGTTTGCGAAAACTATTGAAAAAGTAAATTCCCACGAAGATGCTGAGTTATATGATTTCCATGCAAGACGTTTGGTGGAAATGGCTGGGAATATTGTAATCGGGTATTTATTGCTTGCAGATGCCAACAGAAATGAAAAATTTAATAAATCTGCTGAAATATTTATCCGGAAAGCAAAATCTGAAAATGTTGAAAAAGTTAGTTTTATAAATAATTTTGATTCAAAAGATACAGGTGCATTTAAAATTTAATGTACCAATCAAATAAATTTATTATCAAAAAATATTTTATATTTGCCTGACTTTTTAGAAAGTATATTTATATAGTTATGCTTATAAAACTTATCATTGAAGCTTTCGTAGCTTTATTTGTGCTTGTTTTCTTTTTTATAAACCTAAAAACAATTAAGCTTTTTTTTATTCGTTTTTTTTACGGAAATTATAGTTATAAATATGTAACTTACCATAAAAACAAGTTTATAAAAAATCCACATCCTCCTTGTATTAAGGATGATCTGATGAATCATTGTTTTAATTTTGTTGATTTAAACCCCCAAAAAAAGTTATATTTTACAAAATCTACAATAATATTTGGTTTTCATCCTTTTTATACGGACTTTAAAACCATAAAGGGTAATACTACGCCGGACTGTTTTAATATTTATAAGTTTGACGAATATACAATTAAAATTGTGGGCTTTAAAAAGGAAATCTTTGGTAATGAAATAAAAGAAGTTTATTTTTTTATTGATGACATTTTCTTTATGGGTGAATATACATTCAGTGATGTTTCAAAAGTAAATACCGAAAAACTTATTGGAATGCTTACTACAAAATATAAAATTAACGAGCAAATTGTTAATGAAACATTTTACATCCAGGACAACCAAGAATCTCTTCTATATTTTGAAAATAATGGATTTGCTATTTCTATTCAGTATATCAATTTTAAGGAACCATTGGTAAATAAAGTGTGGAATAGTTATTTTAAAAATTTAATAAAAAAAGATACTTTCTTTACCGATGAAGGCGATAGAGAAATATTTGCCAAATTGTAACTCTACTTTCGTAATTTACCAAAAGCCATTCCCAGTTTATTAATAATATCAGAAGCAATAAGTGCCTCGTAACCCGTGTGCTCAGCAGCAATATCGCCAGCAAGCCCGTGAAGATAAACTCCTATAATACAAGCATTTTTTGAAGAATATCCTTGGGCTAACAAGCCAAGAATAATTCCTGTTAATACATCGCCGCTTCCGGCAGTAGCCATACCCGGATTTCCGGTTGAATTAAAATAGCAATTGCCATCCGGACAGGTTATAGAAGTGTAATGTCCTTTTAGCACAATAAATACATTATATTTTATTGAAACTTTCGACTGTAGTTGCCACCTTTCGAAACTATTCCCGGAAGAGCCTGCAATATTGTCAAATTCTTTCGGATGTGGAGTTAAAATACTTTCGGGAGGAAGAAAACCTAACCATGTTTTGTTTTCACCTAAAATATTTAATGCGTCCGCATCAAGCAAAATAGGGCATATAGCATTCTGTATTAATAATTTAACAACATTCTGTGTTTGAATATCTTTTCCAATTCCTGGTCCGGCAGCTACAGCAGAGTAGGGGAAAAGATCGGGTAAGTTTGTTATGTACTCCTCTTTATTATCAATACTTGCCATACACTCCGGAAACGCAGTTTGAATAACATTATACCCTATTGCTGGAATATGTGTTGTGATTAATCCTGCTCCCGAACGTAAACACGCTTGCGATGCCAATACCGATGCCCCCATTTTTCCTTTACTTCCGGAAATTAGCAAAGCATGCCCAAAATTACCTTTATGCGAAAAAAGTTTTCTTTTTTTTAGTAAAGGTTTAATAAAGGAAGAAGTTAGAAAATAATTTTTTGTCTGGGTGTTTTCAATATAAGTTAGATGTAAGCCAATCGGCAAAATATCAAATTTACCTATATATTTTTCACTTTCAGGAAATAAAAATGATAATTTGGGAAATTCAAAAGTCAATGTAATGTCTGCACAGATAATTTCATCAGGCATTGAGGGTGGTTCATCTATGCTTAAACCCGACGGAATATCTACAGCAATCGTAAAATATTTTTGTGTATTAATATATGAAATAATATCAGAAACAATCCCTTCCACAGGTTTGTTTAAACCTGACCCCAGGAGGGCATCAATTACGACATCTGCTTTTGTAATTTTCGGAAAATCATTCCGGCAAGTAATAATTGTGGATTGGATAGGGTAAGCTTTTAACCGTTCAAAATTTTTGGCAAAATCGTCGGAATATTTATCGGAATATTTTATTACAAATACTTCTACTGGAATATGTTGCAAATACAGTAAACGAGCAATAGCCAAACCGTCACCTCCATTATTTCCCAATCCGCAAAAAACTTTAACAGAGCATCCTATAGGTATATATGATAAAATAGCTTTTGTACAAGCATTTGCGGCTCTTTCCATCAGGTCAATGGATGCAATGGGCTCATTACAAATAGTATAAACATCTGCTTCTCTAATTTGGGAAGTGTGAAATATTTTCATATAAAAAATACTTAATTTTATTTTTTAATTACAAGACAATTTGCTATCATATCATGAAGAGCCTGCTTTTTTTCTGTAAATCCTGCCATAATAAAACCAATCATAAGAATCATAGCAGAAATGATTTTTGCAAAATGGCGGCCGGAAGCTCGTAAAAGAGTTACTCTATTGCCACTCTCATCAGTTACTTTTATTCCTACAGCCAGTTTACCAATTGTTGCCTGATGAGGTGAGGATTCGAGCAGAGCATAGTATAACCATGTTAATACTACTATCACCAAACCGGAAATTAGCATGGTACCTATAAATAATGTTATTGATTTTATAGTCTCGAAATCATTTGTACAATCCATATTATTAAGAGTGGAAATGCCAAAAAAAACCAAAACAGGTGAAATAAGTATCCACTTAATAATACCGATAACGATACTGTCAATGATAAAGGCTACAAATCTTAACCAAAAACCGGCGTATTTTACCGGAGATAGAACGGGGGGAACAGTTTGATTTTCCATAATTTTATATGTTTATTAAAAATATTCAGAAAAGTGCCCCTAAATTTACTAAATAAAATGATAAAAGAAATCTTAAGAAATTTTTTTTCTTTCGATGGTATCAAAGAAAATTTTACGATAAGTTTCACCAATTGGTATATACATATCTTTAATGCGTATTCTGTTTCGTTCTATGGCTTCAATTTTATCATAAGCAACAAAAAATGATTTGTGCACTCTGCAAAATCTGTTCTCCGGAAGCATTTCTTCGATGTTTTTTGCACTAATCAGGCTCATTATTCGGCGTTGTAGAGTTACAATGCGCCAATAGTCTCCCATCCCTTCAAAATAAAGAATATCGGAGAAATTTATTTTTTCTATACGGTTTTCTGTTTTTACAAAAAAGAAAAGTTGTGAATTGTCGGACAGGCGGTTATCCTGTTTATCGGAAGTGCTACCGTTTGGGTACATTCTTTCATAAACCTTGGTTACGCCTTTTACGAAACGTTCAAATGAAATAGGTTTCAGCATGTAATCTACCACATCCAATTCGAAACCCTGGATAGCATAATTATCATAGGCTGTAGTTAGTATAACAAATGGCTTAGTTTTTAGTGTATTTAATAATTGTATCCCGGTAAGGTCTTCCATCATTATATCGAGAAAAAGCAAATCTATACTGTTTTTATTCAGATAGTCAATGGTATCTAATGCATTATTGAAGCTTTTTGTAAGATGAAGGTAAGATATTTTCGCACAATAGTCTCGGATAATATCAAGTGCGAGAGGTTCATCATCAACAGCAATACAATTGATTTTCATTTAATTGAATATTTTAAGTTTAACAGTAAATAATTCTGTAGATTGCAATATAGATAGGGTATGTTTTCCCGGATAAAGCAATTCCAATCTTCGTTTAATATTATTAAGTCCTATACCACCAATAGCATCTTTATTTTCAAAGTTGGTAATTCGTATATAATTAATTACTTCAAACTCTATACTGTCAGTTGTAACATTTAACTGGATACGAATACCAGGAGAAGGAACATTCTTATTTCCATGTTTGAATGCATTTTCGACAAATGGGATTAACAACATGGGGGCTATTGTTTTCTGGTGAATATCACCGTTTAATTTTATTTCGACAAAATTATTTTTACTGCTACGTAATTTTTGAAGTTCTACAAAACTATACAGGTATTCTATTTCTTTTTCAAGTAATACTTTATCACTTGTTGCATCATATAGCATGTATCGCATTATACTTGATAATTTCATCACAGCTGCCGGGGCATCATCAGATTTTTTATAAACAAGTGAATATATATTATTTAGTGTATTAAAAAGAAAATGAGGGTTTACCTGAGAGCGTAATAATGCAAGCTCACTCGATTGATTTTGGTTTATAAGGTCAGATTTTAATTTTTGACTTTCAAACCAACCAATGGCAAATTTAATAAGGAGTGAATATATAAAGTTGATTATGACAAGGCGCAAATCATTATAAAACCATGTATCGTAAGGTATTACATTAGGCTTCTTGATATTCAATATATTGTATTCATAAGTATATTCAAACCCAAATCGAAGAACAGATAAAATTGCCAATAAAATTAGTATTATTATTATTGAATATAGTTTGTTCTTTAATGAAAAAAGAAGGGGATATAAGGCATAAAATGAGTAAAAAACAAAAACATTACCAATAGTATAAGATATAATCATCTCTATAAAATATGGTTCCTGTTTCCCAATATAATATGGAAAAATCCCTTGATTGATTAGATAAAACCAAAAAGCTAAATGTATAAATATTTTATTTTTTAATTTCATTTATACTATTATAGTTTATATACAGAAGTATTGCTAAATTACAATCAAATTCAATTAAAATGCACATAAAAGTTATAAAATCTGTAAATTGTATAAATCATTCGTTCAAATTGAAATATATTTCGGCAAATGGGAAATACATACACACAGTTAATTTTTTAAGAAAAGATTATCCATAAAACATTAATTTTTGATCTCCTGACGAAGATAAAAAATTCTTTCCTATGAATATTAAAATATCGTATAATATATATTATGTTAAATAATATATATACAAAAAAGAGGATATAAGCTAAATTGCTCTGTATCCTCTCCCTTTTGTAGTATTTATTTTTTTATTTCCTCTATTTTAGCATTTATCACTTTTAGCTTATCATAAATCTGTAAGCGGGTATAAATTTCTTTTAAAGAAATAAGTGTATTCTTATCGTTGGGCTGCATTTCAAGAGCTTTTTCAAGGTACGGAATAGACATTCTAAGGAAACTATCTGCTTTTATTTTTTCTGCTTCATATTTTTGGGTTTCTTCAAAGGGAAGTTTGTTTGCAGCCTCTAAAATTTCAGAAGCTTTATTCACATACAATGCACCAATATTATAAATAGGATCAAAATAGTCTGGTTTTAATTCTATTGCCTTTTTATATGCTATTTCAGCCGAATCTATGTTGTGTTCCGTATCATATATGGTACCATATGCAAACCAGATAGTTGAATTATTGGGGTCTTTTTCGATAGCAACCTTAAGATTTTTTTTGGCTTTTGCATTTTGATTAGTACCAAGGTAAATATTCGTTTCTGCAATTATTAGGTCAAAATCATTTTGGAAAAGTTCTTTTCCATCTTTAATCACCGCCAAACCTTCATCAGGGTTATTTTTTTTCATGTATAAATTGGCAAGCGAGGAATAAATCATTGGTTTTTTATATTTTATGCTTCTCAAAAATTGGTAATATTCTATTGCCTTATCAATATTTCCTCCGAGTTCCGAACAAAGAGCTGCACTAAAGTAAGATAAGGTATCAGTATTGCCATAGGTTTTATTTACGTTGATAGCTTCTTCAAATTGTTTTTGCGCGTCAGAGAAGGCGGAATTGTTATAATACTCCACCCCTTTATTAAAGAATTGTTCGCTCACAGCCATCATATTATTTATGATTTCTGAGTAGTATTCTTTTTTTGTATCTAATTCGAGTGCTTTTTTATAGGATTCATAAGCAATCTGTAAAGCATTGGGGGCTAAATTTTTATATGCAGGTAATGGACTGGTATGTATTTGTAAATAAATATTTCCACGATAAAACCAGGTTTTGGGATCAAGAGCCGTAGCTTCGTTTGTAATACAAGGGTCTATATTGTCTTTAGCCTTGTCTAATTGTCCGTTTTTTAGATAATTAAATGCACTTGTGCGTTTTGCTTTTTGTGCATTTGCCATGGTAATAGATAGCACCACGATCAACAGAATTCCTATTTTTTTCATTTGGATAAAGATTTTATTATAAAATGTTTACAAATTTTGTGCAAAAATAATAAAATGAATGAAAAAATTGCATTTTACATATTATTATTGTCAATAGAAGTTATAGTTAAATCAGAATCAATTACAGGCTCTGAATCACTACCTTCCAATAATATTTCATTTTGTTCTTCTTCATCTATTTCCACTTTTGCCACAGAAGCAATAGCATCTCCATCGCGCAAATTGATAAGCCTGACTCCCTGGGTGGCTCTGCCCATGATGCGTAAGTTTGCTACTGCCAATCGTATAATAATTCCTGATTTATTAATAATCATCAGGTCGTCATTATCGGTTACGTTTTTTATGGAAATCAAAGCACCGGTTTTATCCGTAATACTAATAGTTTTCACTCCTTTGCCGCCACGGTTGGTTACCCTGTAATCGTCAAGATTAGAGCGTTTTCCATAACCATTTTCCGAAACAACAAGGATGTCATATTTTTCGCCCTCTAAGCAAATTAATCCAATCACTTCATCCTGGGCATTTGCAAGGGTTACCCCTCTTACCCCTGTGGCATTCCTTCCCATAGGTCTTACCGTTTTTTCATTAAAACGGATGGCTCTGCCTGAGCGTAATGCCATGATGACTTCGTTTGCGCCATCTGTAAGTTTTGCTTGTAATAATTGGTCGCCTTCATTAACATTGATGGCTATTATTCCATTTTGACGAGGACGTGAATATGCTTCAAGAGAAGTTTTTTTGATAACTCCTTTTTTCGTGGCAAGGATGATATAATTGTTGTTAACGTAGTCATCTTCACTGAGGTTTTTAACATTGATGAATGCCCTTACTTTGTCATCTGGGTCTATGTTTATGAGATTCTGGATAGCTCTTCCCTTGGATGTTTTAGCACCTTCTGGAATTTCGAAAACCCTGAGCCAAAAACATTTACCTTTCTCGGTAAAAAATAACATATAATTGTGCATAGATGCAACATACATGTATTCAACGAAATCTTCGTCCCTGATTTCGCTACCTTTGGCTCCTATCCCACCCCTGTTTTGCCGGCGGTATTCAGACAATAAGGTGCGTTTGATGTAGCCCATATGCGAAATTGTAATTACAACGTTTTCATCTGCAATTGTATCTTCAATCCTAAAATCCCTTGCTGAATATACAATATCAGTTTTGGGCTCATCACCGTATTTTTCTTTTATTTCAAGAAGCTCTTTTTTAATGATATCCATGCGTAAACTTTCATCTGCAAGTACTTGCTGGAGGTATTCAATTTGTTGCAATAATTCCTGATATTCTTCTTTTATTTTGTCTCTTTCAAGTCCAGTTAAACGTTGGAGGCGCATTTCGAGAATTGCTTTTGCCTGAATTTCTGATAATTCGAAATTCAATATTAATCCTGATTTGGCATCTTCCGGAGTTTGACTGGCTCTGATAAGGGCAATTACAGCATCCAGATGGTCAAGAGCTATAAGCAGCCCTTCAAGTATATGGGCTCTTTTTTGCGCTTCGCTCAACTCGTATTTGGTACGCCGTACTACCACTTCATGCCTATGTTCCACAAAATGAATAATCAGATCTTTCAGATTCAGTTGTATAGGTTTTCCTTTTACGAGCGCAATGTTATTTACACTAAAACTGGTTTGTAATGGAGTAAATTGGTATAATTTATTTAACACTACGTTAGTTATAGCATCCTTTTTTAGTTCATACACTATACGCATGCCTGTCCTATCTGATTCGTCCCTGATATCAACAATACCTTCAATTTTTTTATCATTGACCAAGTCGGCAGTTTTTTTAATCATTTCTGCTTTATTCACCTGGTAAGGGATGGACGTAACTATGAGAGAATCTCTGCCATTTTTATCCGATTCTATTTTGCTTTCTCCACGTAAAATGATGCGTCCTCTTCCTGTTTCATAGGCTTCTTTAACGCCATCGTAACCATAAATGATACCGCCTGTTGGGAAATCGGGAGCTTTGATATATTTCATCAATTCGGGTATTGTAATTTCCCGGTTATCAATGTAAGCAATGATACCATCCACAACTTCTTTTAGGTTGTGGGGAGGCATGTTGGTAGCCATACCTACAGCAATTCCCGATGATCCGTTTATGAGAAGGTTGGGAATTTTTGAAGGCAGTACGGTGGGTTCCTTCAAGGAATCATCAAAATTTAATTTAAAATCAACGGTTTCTTTTTCAAGGTCATCAAGAAGTTCTTCTGCAATTTTTTTAAGGCGAGCCTCGGTATAACGCATTGCCGCAGGGTTATCACCGTCAATAGAACCAAAATTTCCCTGTCCGTCAACCAATGGATAGCGCAATGACCAATCCTGAGCCATACGTACCATGGTATCGTAAACGGAAGAATCACCATGGGGATGGTATTTACCTAATACCTCCCCTACTATACGTGCCGATTTCTTATACGAACGATTTGACAGTACTCCCAGTTCATACATTCCGTACAATACTCTGCGATGTACAGGTTTTAACCCGTCTCTTACATCAGGTAAAGCTCTTGATACTATCACCGACATTGAATAATCAATGTAAGCACTCTTCATTTGGTTTTCAATATTTACCTGAATGATTTTTCCACCTTCTTCCATGAGAAATTATAAAATTAAAGCAATCAATATTAAATAGTTATTTACAGTCCGTATATTTTACGAAAGTACAAATTTTTTTGTTATACCCCGTAGTTTATTCAGCAGATTACTAACACCAAAATGTTGAAAATTATTGTAAGTCATCATTTTTAATGTTTTATACCTGCTTTATTTTTGTAAACTATAATAAACAGATACTTTTATCGTAAAACATATATAGTAAAAACCGGGGAGAAATTAAATAGCCTAACTTTGCACTTTAAAACTTTACCGGGAATAACTTGTTATTTTAATGTAAACTAAAAACCATGGAAGCTAAATTTTCTCCAAAAGTCAAAGATATACTGATATATAGTAAAGAAGAAGCTTTACGACTGGGTAATGATGCCATAGGGGTTGAACATTTCATGCTGGGAATTATCAGAAACGGCGAAGGAATTGCTGTTCAATTGCTCAATTATTTAGGTGTGGACCTCGTTGATATTCGAAAAAAAATAGAAAAAACCATTTCTGCGAACAGTTTGCCCGGAGCAAAAAATACCGACGACCTTTCGCTGGTAAAACAAGCTGAACGTATTCTGAAACTTACTTTTCTTGAAGCCAAGCTTTTTAATAGCGAGCTTATTGATACTGAACATCTACTTCTTGCTATTTTAAAAAATGGTGACAATCTTGTATCTAAGTTGATGCAAAAAGAAGGCATCACTTACGAAACCGTAAAAAACGAGTTGAAAACTTTTTCTATAGAACCAAAAACGCCGGGAGACATTATTTCCCGGTCTGAGTTTCCTAAAGAAGGACCCGCAGAAGAAGATCCGGAAGAAGGTGAAAAAAATCCTTTAACATTTCGTAAACCAGGAGATTCAAAGTCGAAAACCCCTGTTCTTGATAACTTTGGCAGAGACATCACCCGTGCTGCCGAAGAAAATCGTCTTGACCCAATAGTAGGACGCGAAAAAGAGTTGGAACGGATAGCCCAGATACTTAGTAGGCGGAAAAAAAATAACCCCATTCTTATAGGCGAACCCGGTGTAGGAAAATCAGCCATTGCCGAAGGGTTAGCTCTGCGGATAGTACAACGCAAAGTATCACGGGCACTGTTTAATAAAAGAATTTATTCTCTCGACTTGGCTTCGCTGGTTGCCGGAACCAAATATCGTGGACAATTTGAAGAAAGGATGAAAGCCGTACTCAATGAATTGGAGAAAAATCGCGATATCATCCTGTTTATTGACGAAATACACACTATTGTTGGCGCCGGTAATGCTTCAGGTTCGCTCGACGCTTCCAATATTTTTAAGCCAGCACTTTCAAGAGGTGAAATTCAATGCATTGGAGCTACCACATTAGACGAATACCGGCAATATATTGAAAAAGATGGCGCTCTGGAACGTCGTTTCCAGAAAATTCTGGTTGACCCCACTTCGCCCGAGGAAACCATCGAAATTCTTCAAAATATAAAAGAAAAATATGAAGACCACCATTTGGTTACTTATACAGACGAAGCTATTAAAGCATGCGTAACATTAACCAATAGGTATATGACTGACAGATACTTACCTGATAAAGCCATTGATGCGTTAGATGAAGCTGGTTCGCGTGTACATATTACTAATATTAACGTTCCTTCTGAAATCATTGAGGTAGAAAACCGCATTGATGAAGTACAGAAAAATAAAACATTGGCTATCAATAGCCAAAAATTTGAAGAAGCAGCTAAATTTCGTGATATCGAAAGAAAACTACAGTCGGAGCTTGAATCAGCCAAAAAAAGATGGGAAGAAACATCCCGTATCAACCGGGAAATTGTTTCTGAAGATAATGTAGCGGAAGTAGTTTCAATGATGACAGGCATACCTATTCACAAGATTGCCCGAAACGAAAGCGAAAAACTTATTCACATGGAAGAAGAACTTGCAAACTCCGTTATAGGACAAGCAGACGCCATTAAAAAGGTAGTAAAAGCAATCAGACGCAACAGAGCCGGATTAAAAGATCCAAACAAACCTATAGGAACTTTTATATTTTTAGGACCCACCGGCGTGGGGAAAACCCATCTCGCCAAAATATTGTCTCAATACCTTTTTGATACGAAAGAAGTTCTCATTCGCATTGATATGAGTGAATACATGGAAAAATTTGCTGTTTCGAGACTGATAGGAGCTCCTCCGGGTTATGTGGGCTATGAAGAAGGAGGACAACTGACAGAAAAAGTAAGGCGTAAACCCTATTCTATTGTTTTGCTGGACGAAATTGAAAAAGCACATCCTGATATTTTTCACCTTTTGCTTCAGGTTTTTGATGATGGCATACTTACCGATAGCTTAGGAAGAAAGGTGGACTTTAAAAATACCATCCTCATCATGACTTCTAATATTGGTTCCCGGCAACTTAAAGATTTCGGACAGGGGGTTGGATTTTCTACTCAGGCAAAAATTTCAGGAAGTGTCGGCTATACGCAAAGTGTTATTGAAAATGCTTTACGTAAAACCTTTGCTCCTGAATTTATCAACCGGATTGATGATGTAATAATTTTTGAATCGCTCGAAAGGGACGATATACATAAAATTATTGATATTGAATTGTCTCACCTGTTTAAAAGAGTACAGTCCCTTGGATTTCAAATGGAAGTTTCAATCAGGGCAAAAGATTATATCCTTGAAAAAGGTTGGGATGCTCAGTTTGGAGCCCGTCCTCTGAAAAGGGCAATTCAGAAATATGTGGAAGATGTTTTGGCTGAAGAAATAATCAATACCAAACTTTCGCCCGGGGATACAATAATCATTGATTATAATGAAGAAAAAGCGGATATGGTAATTTCAGTAGTCCCTTCTCCGGTAAATGAAACGCTCAGCACAAAAGAAGATTAAATTTGTTAATGGAGTTTCCCTACTACTTGTTTTTCTGTAATTCATCAAGCCTGTTTAATCCCTGAATGGCATTAGAATAGTTAATCTCAATTTTTAATGCTTCTTCATAAGCTTTTCGTGCATTGGGATAGTTCCCTATGAGTTCGTTTGCATAACCTTTGTTAAACCAAGCTTCGTAATACTTCGGATCCTTCTGGATGGCTTTGTCGAAATAGGTTATAGCTTCAGAAAAATTAATTAAATATACGAGGTTAATATATCCAATATTGAAATAGGCGTATTTGTAATTGGGATCAATGGCAATAATACGTTTATATGCATCAATAGCCTTATTTTCCATACTATTTTCCTGGCAAAAAAATCCTTTAGCATATAGTGCTTCTATGCTTTGAGGGTTAATTCGCAGGGCATTGTCATAATAAGCAGGAGCCAGTTTACTTTTTTTCAAAGCAAATAAATCGCCTAACTGCATATATGCCTCAAAATGGTTTTGATCTTTTTCAACAGTAGTCTGATAATTTATTATGGCTTTGGAGGTATCGCCCGTTTCAAGAAACGCAAGCCCCTGAAGAAAAAAAGCTTCGGCATTATTTTTATCCATTGTATGGGCTTTATTTAAATAAATAAAAGCCTTGGAATATTCTTTAATAACAAGGTATAACCGGGCTATGCGCAACACCGGCATAATTTCCTGGGGGAATTTATCTATAGTATTTAATAATAAAGTATTAGCTTCTTTAGTTTTTCCACTCATCAAATAAATATCTGATAATAAAATATAATAATTCATTTTTTTATCAAAACCAATAGCTTTGTTTATATCATTTAAAGCTTCATTAAATTTTTCATTTTTAAAGAAATATTCTGCTCTGAGATAATACAAATCCGGGTCGTTTGTTTTTTCATTAATTTGTTTGTTTAACTTTAAAAGTTCAGCAGGAGTTCCTTGTATTGTAGTATTTTTCGACTTATTGGAGTCGTTACAAGCTGAAATAATAATTAATGAAACACCAATTAAAAAAATGAGAAAAGTTTTATACAATACATTGGTTTTATAGAACGGCATAGAAATAATAAATTTGCTTTATCTTAAAAATAATAGTTACAATATGTGGTTACTAAATGGCTTTAAGATTTTCTCTGATAATTTTTTCAAGTTCTTCGGCAAGTTCGGGGTTATCAAGTAGAAGTTTTTTTACGGAGTCTCTGCCCTGCCCCAGTTTAGTTTCGCCATAACTGAACCACGAACCACTTTTTTTAATTACATTAAAATCAACCCCCAAGTCAATAATTTCTCCAATTTTAGAAATTCCTTCGCCAAAAATAATATCGAATTCGGCAGTACGGAAAGGCGGGGCAACCTTGTTCTTTACCACTTTCACCCTTACCCGGTTTCCTACGGCATTATCTCCTTCTTTTAATTGCGTAACTTTCCTGATATCGAGACGAATCGAAGCATAAAATTTTAAAGCATTTCCGCCGGTTGTTGTTTCAGGATTACCAAACATCACTCCAATTTTTTCACGCAACTGATTAATGAAAATGCAACAACATCCTGTTTTGCTGATGGTTCCTGTAAGTTTTCTTAAAGCCTGCGACATGAGTCTTGCTTGTAATCCCATTTTGGAGTCACCCATTTCTCCTTCAATTTCGCTTTTGGGCGTAAGAGCTGCAACAGAGTCAATTACAATAATATCAATAGCGCCCGAACGTATCAAGTTGTCGGCAATTTCAAGGGCTTGCTCGCCATTATCTGGCTGAGAAACAAGTAAGTTATCAATTTCAACGCCCAATTTTCCGGCATAAAACATGTCAAAAGCATGCTCAGCGTCAATAAAAGCAGCAATTCCACCATTTTTTTGCGATTCAGCTATTGCATGCAGGGCAAGAGTAGTTTTTCCGGAAGATTCAGGACCGTAAATTTCGATGACCCTACCCTTGGGCAAACCTCCAACTCCTAATGCAGTATCAAGGGCAATAGAACCTGAAGAAATACATTCCATGGCTTCTACTGCATTGTCGCCAAGTTTCATGATAGTACCTTTTCCATAAGTCTTTTCAAGTTTATCGAGGGTAAGTTGTAGTGCTTTTAGTTTTTCGCTGTTAGCTTCTGCCATATTTTTTAATTTTTAGTTATTAATCTTACTTTATTATCTCTAATTCTTTAACTATCTGTAACGCATGGTTTTTAGTATCCACTTTTGAAATAATACTTTCAATAAATCCGTTTTCTGAGATGATGAAAGTCGTTCGCAAAATTCCCTCATATTCTCTACCCATAAATTTCTTTTTTCCCCAAACACCATATGCCTTGCAAACGTCTTTACTGGCATCGGATAACAAGAGAAATGGAAGGGAATATTTTTGCGAAAATTTTTTATGGGAAACGATGTCATCAATACTTATTCCGATAATTATACAACCTTTTTCGTTAAGGGCACTATAATTATCCCTTAAACTGCAGGCTTCGGCTGTGCAACCTGGAGTATCATCCTTTGGATAAAAATAAAGAATAATTTTTTTCCCTGAAAACGTGCTTAATGAAACACTGTTACCATCATGGTCGTTCAAGGTAAATCCAGGAGCTTTATCGCCAATATTGAGTAGCACGAATATATATTTTGTACAAAATAAGGTATAAATATTTAGAAAAACAATTTTTTTATTTCAAATTGCTAATTGATTATCTGCACTTTATAATAAAATTTCGTTTTTAATACCATTTTGGTAAAAATGGCAGTAATTTTTCAAACCACATTCTCCGCATTTGGGTTTTCGTGCCATGCACACATACCTCCCGTGCAAAATAAGCCAGTGATGGGCTATAGGGATTAAATGATCAGGAATATATTTAACAAGTTGTTTTTCTGTTTGCAGAGGATTTTTTGCCCCAGTTGTCAATCCCAGCCTTGCAGAAACTCTGAATACGTGTGTATCAACGGCTAAAACTGGTTTGTTAAAAATAACCGAAGCAATAACATTGGCTGTTTTTCGCCCTACACCGGGTAAAGTCTGTAAAAGGGTTATATCTGATGGAACTTCACTATTAAACTTGTCAACAAGCGCTTGTGCCATTCCAATTAAATTTTTTGTTTTATTATTTGGGTAGGAACAACTTTTAACCAAATTAAATACAAATTCAGGCTGCGCTTTTGATAGAGCAAGTGCATTAGGCAAATGTTGAAAAAAGAAAGGAGTTATCATATTCACCCGTTTATCGGTGCATTGCGCAGATAAAATGGTGGCAACCAACAACTGATACGGATTTTTATACTGAAGTTCGGTTTCGGCAACCGGCATATTTTTTTCAAAATATTGCAGAATATTTTTAAAATGCTCTGATTTAGAAAGTTTTTTCATTTTTTAATGCAAATTTCAAAAATAAAAAACCGTTTCTTTTCGAAACGGTTTTTAAAGGTTCTAACCATCATAATGCGTTAATTCATCATTAACGATACCGTTCCGGTAGCGGAAGTAGGAAAAACAACCAAAGCACGTGAATAAGCAAGTATATTCCTTATTGTACTTTCTTTTGGCGATTCGGTATCTCCCGTTTCTGTTTTTGATAATGCTTCGTAGCCATCGTGCAGATCATCAGATACTAAACTTACAAAATCCTCAAGAGTAAGAAGTTGCTTCATAGGCAATTGATTTTATTTACAATTCACCTATGTATAACGTGAAGAATCTGTAATTATTTTAGGTCTTGAAAAATTATACTGACAATATAATTTCCTTCTGTTTAATGAGTTTACGAAGGTTGATTAAGGCATACCGCATCCGTCCTAAAGCGGTATTAATACTAACATCGGTTTGCTCGGCAATATCTTTGAAACTCATATCGGAATAATGACGCATAATTAACACCTCTTTCTGTTCAGGAGGAAGCAGGTCGATCAGGCTGCGAACATCTTTTAAAATCTGGTCACCTATCAGTTTGTCTTCGATAGAAGTATCGGATATTTTTGCGCTGTTAAAAATATCGTATTCATCTTTGTTTTCCACAATAGGGATTCTCTTGGCTTTCCTGAAATGGTCAATTATCAGGTTATGTGCTATTCGCATTACCCATTGGATAAATTTCCCTTCTTCCTGGTAAGTACCCGAACGAAGAGTATGGATAACCTTAATAAAGGTATCCTGAAAAATGTCCTCTGCAAGTTCTTTTTCTTTTACAACCATAAGGATGTAAGAGTAAACCTTGCTTTTGTAACGTTGGATTAACTGTTCAAGACTGGAATGATTACCGGATAAATACAAATTAATCAGATCCTGGTCGGAAACTAACTGGTTGCTCATCGTTTTTCCCTTTTTATTGGTTAAAAGGGTAAATGTCTATTCGATAATCTTCCTCCTATTATTATTTACAGTCTGAAACCGTAACGGGTTAATGATTGTTTTTTGATGCAACAAATATACAATAAAAAACATTTAAAACAAATTTCCGTAAATTTTTTTACTCTAATTTTGGAGATGATTTTTAAATAAGAAAAATGTCTGAAAAAGAAATAGATAGAGCTGATCCATCAAAAAATATTATCATTAAAGGAGCGAAAGTTCATAACCTGAAAAACATTTCCCTTGTAATACCCCGCGATAAAATGGTTGTAATTACCGGATTGTCGGGTTCCGGAAAATCTTCCCTTGCGTTTGATACTTTATATGCCGACGGACAACGCCGTTATGTGGAAAGTTTAAGTGCATATGCCAGACAGTTTTTAGGAAGAATGCAAAAGCCTGAAGTAGATTATATTAAAGGAATTACACCTGCTATTGCGATAGAACAAAAGGTAAATACGCGCAACCCACGCTCAACGGTAGGTACTTCTACCGAAATTTATGAATATATCAAATTGCTTTTTGCAAGAATAGGAAAAACAATCTCTCCTGTTTCAGGTGAAGTAGTTAAACAGGACAGTATTAGCGATGTAACTGATTTTATCCTCACATTACCTAATTCCGCCAAAGCAAATATCTATTGTCCTTTAATTTTAAAGGAAGGCAGAACTGCAAAAGAGCAATTGGGAATTATATTACAACAGGGTTTTAACAGGATAATGGTTGGAAACGCTGTTTTCAGAATTGAAGAATTTTTAAAAAACCCTTCTCTGCCCGATGAGCTTTGCTCCGTTGTGATAGACAGAATATTGATAAATAAAGAGGATGACGAACTTCCTTCACGCATTGCTGATTCGGTACAAACTGCTTTTTATGAGGGAGAAGGCACTTGTATGATAGAAGTTACTGATGGAGATAGTATTTACATGAAAACTTTTTCCAACCGTTTCGAAAGGGATGGGCTTCTGTTTGAAATTCCAACAGTGAACTTGTTTGCATTCAATAATCCCTATGGTGCTTGTAAAACCTGTGAGGGATTCGGTAGCGTAATAGGGATAGATGAAGACCTCGTAATCCCCAATAAATACCTTTCGGTTTATGATGAAGCCATTGCCTGCTGGAAAGGCGAAAAGATGAGTGAATGGAAGGATTTATTGGTAATGCATGCCTACAAATTCGATTTTCCTATACATAAGCCTTATTATCAGCTTACAAAAAAACAACAAGAATTAATATGGACTGGTAATCAATATTTTAAAGGATTAAATGTTTTTTTTAAATGGGTTGAAGAACAAAATTATAAAATTCAGTACAGGGTTATGCTTGCTCGTTACCGGGGAAAAACAGTCTGCCCCGATTGCAGGGGAACACGGTTACGGAAAGATGCCGGATATGTGAAAATTAATGGAAAATCGGTTTTCGATATTGTTCTCATGCCCATTAGTTCGGCACTTACATTTTTCAAAAATTTGGAGTTGACACCATTTGAACAAAAGGTTGCCAACCGTTTGCGTATTGAAATCATTAACCGTTTACAGTTTTTATCCGATGTGGGGCTTGATTACCTCACCCTTAACAGAGCTTCTTCTTCATTGTCGGGGGGAGAATCCCAGCGAATAAATCTTGCCACTTCATTGGGAAGCAGCTTGGTGGGTTCAATGTACATTCTCGATGAGCCAAGTATTGGGTTACATTCCCGCGATACTCATCGGCTTATTTCCGTACTAAACCAACTAAAAGATTTGGGAAACTCGGTTATTGTAGTTGAACATGATGAGGAAATAATCAAAGCTGCCGACCAAATAATTGACATTGGTCCTTTGGCAGGCTATCAGGGGGGCGAGGTCGTTTTCCAGGGAAATTTTAATGAACTCATAAAATGCAAAACAAGCCTCACCGCCCGCTACCTTACAAATAGCGAGTGTATCCCCCTACCCTCTTTTCGCAGAAAATGGACAAACTTTATTGAATGTGCAGGTGCACGCGAAAATAACCTTAAAAATATTAATGTAAAATTTCCCTTAAATACTTTAACCGTTGTTACCGGAGTAAGCGGTTCCGGCAAAACATCATTGGTTAAAAAAATTCTCTACCCTTCTTTAAAGAAATATTTGGGAGGATATGGTGAAAAAACCGGGAAATTCGATTTGCTAAAAGGAGATATTCATCTTATTTCTTCGGTTGAAATGATTGACCAGGACCCCATTGGCCGTTCTACACGCTCGAACCCGGTAACTTATGTAAAAGCTTATGATGATATCCGGGAACTTTTTTCCCAACAGCCGCTCTCCAAATCGAGGCTTTACAAGCCGGGATACTTCTCATTCAATATCCCTGGTGGCAGGTGCGAAGAATGTATGGGAGAAGGCATTGTAAAAATTGAAATGCAGTTTATGGCAGACATTTATCTCACTTGCGACAGTTGCGGAGGAAAACGATTTAAAGACGAAGTTCTTGATGTAAAATACAATGGAAAAAATATCAGCGAAATTCTTGACATGACCATAACAGAAGCTGTTGATTTTTTTAATGCAGAAACGAAAAAAAATTCACTACTGAAAAGTATTTTAACTAAAATGCAACCACTTATTGATGTTGGTTTGGGCTATTTAAAAACCGGACAAACATCCAATACCCTTTCTGGGGGCGAAGCGCAACGTATTAAACTTGCATACTTTCTTGCAAAAGGCGTAGCCGATTTGCCGGCACTTTTTATCTTTGATGAACCCACAACCGGATTACATTTTCACGATATTAGTAAACTTTTGGCTGCATTTAATGCATTACTTGCTAAGGGACATTCTATTGTGGTAATCGAGCACAATCCGGAAATTATCAAGTGTGCCGACTGGATTATTGACCTGGGACCCGAAGGAGGCGAAAACGGAGGAAAAGTAGTTTTTGAAGGGATTCCCGAAGATTTAATCCATTGCCCTGGTTCATATACAGGTAAATACATGTTTCAAAAACTGAGCTGAATTTTTCGATTATGCCTGCTTTGCAACGGCCTTAATCTATGTTTTATCTCGAATATGATTCCTCTAAAGTCGCTTTATTTTACCTTGTACAAAATCTGAAGAAATAAATTTTTATTTTATTGATACACAAGTAGAAACAGAGTATTTGCTAAAAAATGGGAGCAGTAATGGTTTTGAAAAAAAAATTTATAGTATATTTGAAAAAAGTTTGAATTATTCGGATGAAAAAAGAAAATGGATTAACGAATGGTAATAAAATATGGGAAATAAATTAGATCAAGAATTTCTTTCTCAGGCTATCGCGATAGCGATAGACAATATTCGCCAGGGAAAAGGCGGTCCTTTTGGAGCAGTAATAGTAAAAGATGGGAAAATAATTGCTACAGGTGCAAACTATGTAACTACCCAAAATGATCCTACAGCCCATGCTGAGATTACTGCAATAAGAAATGCCTGCAAAGCCCTTGGCTCCTATCAACTAACAGATTGTATTATTTATTCAAGTTGTGAGCCATGTCCGATGTGCCTTGGTGCCATTTATTGGGCAAGACCGGCAAAAATAGTTTATGCTTCTACCCGCTGGGATGCTGCAAACGCAGGTTTTGACGATTCTCTTATTTACAATGAAATAAATATTCCCATTGCAAAGCGGAAAATACCTACAGTTTATATTAAAATAGAAGAAACTAAAAAATTGTTTTATGAATGGGGAAAAATGGAAAAAACAGAATATTAGATTTGTTTGTAACCTAATTTTTCAATTTTTTGCAACCATTATTCCTTTTTATTTTCTTTTGAATGTTTAACAGAACCTATTGAGGCTATTTTTACTGGGTTTACTCCGCAAAATTGTAATATGACCTTTTCTCTGTTTTTGTCATATGGACACCCAAAATCAAAATCCAAAAACTATAATATATTGTATTTGTGAAATGTAAAATTTATATCAAAAAATATGACGAAAACAGGCAAAATTTTAGTTTTTAAAATTTAGAAAAAATAGATTTGTACGTTCTTTAATTTATATTTTCAGTTTTTTAAAAGCTTCAATATTAGTGGGAAAAATATCAAACAAATTTCCCCGTGTCATGATTAAAATTCTATTTTTGCATCTCTTAACGTATTTTGCATGGAACTAAAATTAACCAAGCCCATCGTTTTCCTCGACCTTGAAACAACAGGAATTAACGTAACAACCGACCGTATAGTTGAAATTAGCATCATTAAAGTGAATATTAATAACTCAACAGAAACAAGGACCCAACTTATCAATCCTACTATTCCAATACCTAAGGTAGTTACGGCTATTCATGGAATAAGCAATGAAGATGTGAAAGATTGTCCTACTTTTGCTGAAGTGGCTCATTCTTTTGCTCAATTTATTGGTAATGCCGACCTTGCAGGCTATAATTCCATTAAATTTGATATTCCATTACTCATGGAAGAATTTTTACGTGTTAATGTGGATTTCGATATGAAAGGACGCCGCATTGTGGATGTACAAAATATTTTCCATAAAATGGAACAACGTACACTTAGCGCTGCCTATAAATTTTACTGTGGGAAAACCATCGAAAACGCCCATAGAGCTGAAGCCGATGCCATGGCAACTTACGAAATTTTAAAAAGTCAGCTCGATATGTATGAGGGGAAAAGCTTTATTGATAGCAGAACCAAAAAGGAACAACTTATTATTAACGATGTGAAAGCATTGCACGACTTTTCCTATTATTCAAAAAGTGCCGACCTTATCGGGCATATTATCTATGATAATGATATTGAAATATTCAATTTTGGAAAACATAAAGGGAAACCTGTTAGTGAAGTGTTTAAAACAGAACCTGCATATTACGACTGGATGATGAAAGCCGAGTTCCCTCTTTACACCAAAAAAGTGATTACAGCAATTAAACTACGTGGTTTTAATAATAACTCTGTAAATGTGGACTAAACAATGAAAATCATCTGTGTTGGAAGAAACTATCTGGAGCACGCCCACGAAATGCGGGCTCAGGTACCCGAACTTCCGATGTTTTTTTGTAAACCCGATACGGCTCTGTTACGCAATAACCAACCCTTCTTTTATCCTGATTTTTCGAGTGAAATTCACTACGAGGTGGAAGTTGTAATTAAAATATGTAAGCTGGGAAAATCTGTATCAGAAAAGTTTGCATCTAATTATTATAATCAGGTGGGTTTAGGTATTGATTTTACAGCCAGAGATATACAACGGAATTGCAAAGAAAAAGGTATGCCCTGGGAAATTTCTAAAGCCTTCGATGGATCAGCAGCCATCAGTCCATTTTTGCCATTAGAAACAATCCCCAACCTAAATTCCATGAATTTTCGGCTTGATATCAATGGAAAAATGGTACAAACAGGTAATACTTCCGAAATGATTTTTCGCTTTGATACCATTGTTTCCTATATATCACAATTTATTACCCTGAGAACCGGTGACCTGATTTTTACCGGAACGCCTGCAGGCGTAGGCCCCGTATTTATCAACGATTTACTTGAGGCTTATCTTAACGATAAAAAAATGCTTCGTTTTCGGATTAAATAATCCGATTTGCACACACAAAACAAATTGCTGGTAATTATAAAACAAATGATAAGCTAACCCGTTATTTTATACTCTATAATACTTCAAACAAACGTGCAAGCTGAAAAATCAATCATAAAAATCCTTTTTACCTATGCAATTTTCTGGTTGTTGTTTTTTGTAATTGCCCGTAGTATCTTTTTTATATACTTTGCATCACATCTGAATGCAGATTCCATCAGGTTTTCTGAGGTGTTATTATCCTATTTATATGGTTTTCGTCTCGACATAACCACAATCAGTTACCTTTTAGTCTTTCCATTTTTTACAATTGTAATTCAATCATTTACATCTAAAAAATTTTATCAACCTCTTACCCGTTTCTACATATTTTTGTTCATTGTGTTATTTTCGTTGCTATATACCGCCGAACTGGGCACGTATGAAGAATGGCTTACCAAACTCCCCTATAAAGCACTTAATTACCTCAGGCATCCTGCTGAAATAGCAGGATCAGCCTCAACATTACAGTTTTTCTCTCTCATTTTCTTTTTTCTGTTACAGTCCATAATTTTTATAGGATTATACTTACGATTTTTTGAAAAAAAGTTTCCCCAACAAAAACCTAATTACATTGTCAGGGTACTAATTCTCTCCATATTTCCTGTTTTTATTTTATTAGGAATCCGGGGGGGGGTACAACAAATACCTGTTAATCAAAGCCAATCATACTTTTCAAAACATAATATCCTGAATATAGGTGCAGTAAACTCTGCGTACAGCTTTTTCCACAGTGTGTATGAAAACATCAAAAATATTAACCAGAACCCATTTGCATTTTACGATGAGAAGGAAGCTACTAAAATTGTAAAACAGATAAACACCCCATTATGCGACACAACACTGAAGGTTCTGAAAACACAGCGTCCGAATATAATTCTTATTATTCTCGAAAGCTGGTCGGCTGACCTGATAGAGCAATTGGGTGGGAAACCCGGTATTACTCCTTGTTTTAACAATTTAATGAAAGACGGTATTTTATTTACTAAAGTATTTTCCAGCGGAACCCGTAGTGAACAGGGAATGGCGTGTATTTTAAGCGGTTTCCCAGCACATCCCTTATCTTCTATTACCGTTCAGCCCGATAAATTTGTCAAACTTCCAGGAATCAACAAGGAGTTAAAAAAAGTGGGATATTTTTCTTCTTTTTATTTTGGCGGACAACTCATTTATGGAAATATGAAAGGGTACATAATGAGTAATCGTTTTGATAAAGTTACAGAAATATATGATTTTAATAAAGAAAAAAACATAATTTATGGCAAGCTGGGTGTTCACGATGAGTTTTTGTTTAACCGTGTAATAAAAGATTTAGAATACCAAAAAGAACCTTTTTTTACTGTAGCTTACACTCTTTCAACCCACTCCCCTTACGATCAACCCATGAAGGATACCATACTGTGGGGTGGAAAAATGAAAGGGTACTTGAATGCAGCATATTATACGGATAAATGCATCGGAAACTTCATAGAAAAAGCTCGTAAACAACCTTGGTTTAAAAATACTTTATTTGTTTTTGTTGCCGACCATGGGCATCCTACATACAGAAAATGGCATCCTTTTTCACCTAATTTTTTTCATCTTCCCTTATTCTTTTATGGGGATGTAATTAAAGATGAGTTTAAAAATACAAAAATCTCTCACCTCGGAACACAATACGATATAGCCTCTACCCTATTGCCCTTATTAGGTTTGGATGATTCTGCCTTCCGTTGGAGCAAAAATCTGTTAAACCCTTGCTCTCCACAATATGCTTACTTTGCATTTGAAGAAGGTGTAGGATGGATAAGACCAAAAGGGTACTTTGTTTATGATAAAAAAACAGATAGATTTTTCTTTCTTGAAATCAATAAAAAAGATATTGAATATTACAATCGTCTTATAAAAGAAGGAAAATCTTACCTTCAGGAGGTATTCCAAGCATATATGCAGTACTAAAATAAAAAAGCCTCCAATTTTTGGAGGCTTTTTTATCATTAATATTTTTTTATTTTACTTCCAGTAATTCCACATCAAAAACCAAGGAAGAATATGCAGGAATATCATTTCCCATTGCCCTTTCACCGTATGCTAATTTTGAAGGAACAATCAATGTAGCCTTTCCACCTACTTTCATCTTGGCAATGGCTTCATCCCAACCGGGTATCACTTCTCCTTTTCCCAACGTGAATTCAAAGGGTTGTTTGCGGTCGAGTGAAGAATCAAATTTTTTACCATTAAAAAGTTTGCCGGTATAGTGCACCTTCACTTTTTTACCTGCAGATGCTTGTGCTCCGGTACCTTTTTTTGTTTCAATGTAATATAAACCACTGGCTGTGGGTTTTGTGGTAATTTTATTATCTTTCAAATATTTGTCGAGCAAAACAGTTTCCTGGGATTTCAGTTTATCACTTTCTATCTGTGCTTGTTTTTGTTTTTCTGCCATTTCTTTTTCATAAGCAGCTTTCGTGCGAATTTTTACAACTTCAATATCATAAAGAAGGGGGGAAAAAGGAGGAATTATTCCTTGTCGTCCCTGTTCACCAAATGCAAGTTTGGAAGGAATAATAAGTTTGGCTTTGCCTCCTTGTTTCATCATCCCTATGGCTTCGTCTGAGCCTGCATTATCCATTTTTTTACCATATTCCAGTTCTACAGGTTGCCCCTTGTCGTAAGTAGAAAAAATAGGAGTGCCATTTAAAAATTTAATGGCGGCATGTATCGTTACCATATCGCCAATTTGTGGCAAGTTTCCATTTCCCGCCTTAGTTTCCATATAGTACAAACCATCTGCTGTGGGATTTACAGTAATCTTATTATCTGTAACATACTTAGCAATATCCTCAGTTTCTTTTTTACTTAATTGTTCATTTTTTATTTTAGTTTCTTTTTCCAACTGTTCTTTGGTTTGAACTTTTAATAATTTTACATCAAAATAAAGAACGCTATTGCTATCAATCATCGGTGGACGTGAAGGATATCCTGCTGTTTTAATAAAAAACGAATCCGCATTAATAATAAAAGAAGCACTATCACCAACATGCATTAAAGCAAGCGCCTCAAAAATATCTCCTTTATAATCAGATTTTTTCATCGGAAGCCTCATGGGTTCCGGATTGTTTTTGCTATCAAATAAAACAGTATCTTTTGTACGGTAAACAAGTTTTAAAGTAAGCACATCACCTTCTTTGGGTTGTATGGAGTCTTTATTTTTAGTATAAAACTTGTAATATAACCCGTTAGAAGTTTTCTTAAACCCGGGGTACTTTGAACAGGCAAACAATACCAACGCCAAGACAGGCAAAATTGATAAAACACGGTTAATTTTCATATTCTTATTATAATTTATTGGTTTTCTTTTAATTCAACAAGTTCAATATCATATATCAAGGTAGCCTTAGGGGGAATTTTATCTCCATCGCCTACCAATCCAAAAGCAAGGTGCGAAGGTATAATAAATTTTGCTCTTTCCCCTAATCTGAGTAATAAGATTCCTTCTTCGATACCACTTTCTACGCCCCCCCTTCCTATTAAAAATTCTTTACAACCCAAGTCGTCAGAGGTATAGCATAATTCACCGCTCATTAAATGTACCGAATATGCTATCCGGGCTATTTTACCGATTTCAGCTTTTTCTCCGTTTCCTTTTTTGTAAATAAAAAACCGCAAACCTGTACCCGTAGTGGTCATACTCCATTTGTGTCTCTGAATATATTCATTAATTTTAAGGTCTTCATTTTTAACCAATTTTTTATTAACATTAATTAATGGATCTTTTAATAATGCAGGATTTGTGTTTCCGTCATGCTGTTTCTGCCTGTAACAAGAGTTACAAACCAAAAGCAGAGTAAATAATGCTAATAAAAATCTGTTTTTCATTGTTTTATTCACAAACACACGTAAGTTGTTGTTTATATGCAGGTAATAACGATTCAAAATATTGTAATGTTTCCGAGAACGATAATTCGGAATCAGCGCCTGCTGCATTAGCATGTCCACCTCCTTTAAAATGTTTATTGGCAAATTCGTTAACCTTAAAATTTCCTTTCGATCGAAGCGACAACCGTACTATATTTTCTTTTTCAGTGAATAACACTGCAAAATTAATACCGCTTATTGCCAATGCATAATTAACCACTCCTTCCGTATCGCCTACCTGATAATCATATTTTGCTAAGTCATCCTTTGACAAATAAATGTAAGCTGTGCCCAGTTCCTTATTTACTACAAGCCTTTCTTTTAAGCAGAAACCTAATAAACGCATTCTGTCTTCTGAATACGTATCATACACTAATTGGTGTATCTTTTCACCGTTGATTCCAAGTCTGAATAACTGCGCAATTAACCTGTAGGTTTTTTCATAATTACATGAATAACTAAACGAACCCGTGTCGGTCATTATTCCGGTATAAATGCATTCAGCAATTTCTTTATTAATTAATTCATCCTTTTCCAATTGAAATATAAAATCATATACAAGTTCGGAAGTTGAAGAAGTATTTATTTGTGAGAAAATTATGTCGAATTCATCTTCAGGATATGGATGATGATCTATCATGATACGAAAAGCAGATGAGGTTTTGATAATACTTCCCAATTTTCCTATTCTTGAAAGTGCATTAAAATCAAGGCAAAATATCACATTGGCACTATTTACTATTTCTTCAGCTCCTAATTTATTATTCTCGTAAATAATAATTTTTTCAGAACCAGGCATCCATGTATAAAACGAAGGAAAATCATTAGGTAAAATTATATGTACAATATACTGTTGTTCCTTGAAAAAGTGATACAAAGCAAGCGAAGCCCCCACTGCATCACCATCAGGATTAGAATGGCTAACAATAAGTATCCGTTTTGCACTTGATATTTTTCGGTTGATGGTTAATAATTGAAATTTATTTAACATAAAAATATATAAAATTCACTTTTTGAAAAAATAAGAATTATAGTGGCAAAATTAAAAAATAGTTTTAACTTTACATGAAATTGTAACTATGTTGCCTATGAGTGGAAATAAAACATTTACAATAATAAAGCCCCTCGCAGTACAAAAAGGGTTTATTGGTCCGATATTAAATAAGATTAATGAAGCAGGTTTTCGAATTACTGCAATGAAATTCATTAAATTAACTCAGGAAAGTGCATCTGATTTTTATGCTGAACATATGGGTAAACCTTTTTATGAGCCATTAATAAATTTTATGTCTTCTGCTCCTGTTGTAGTAGCAATTCTTGAAAAAGAAAATGCTGTGGAAGAATACCGTAAATTAATCGGCAGCACCGATCCTGCAAAAGCAGCCGTAGGGACAATTCGTAATCTATATGGTACTACTTTACAACAAAATGCAGTACATGGTTCTGACTCTGATACCAATGCAGAAAGAGAATGCAATTATTTTTTCTCTTGCATTGAAAGATTTTAGGGAAGGTCTATCCTTTTAAAAATTCCTCAAATGTTTGATCAGAGTAGAAAAGTATAATTTTTTTTACCTTTCTATCATTTTCTTCTTTTAATGATAATCCTTCTCTTAGTTCTAAGGGGGTGGTAATAAATTCATTTGTTATTTCTTCTTTTTTTACAGTACCCTCTATATTTGTATTTTCTGACTTAGTGAATGAAGTAGGGTTTTCTTTTGTTGGAAATTTATCTTCCTGTTTTTGTTCCATTGTAGAAAACAAATCTTGTTCACTAATTGGCATAGATTTTTCTGTCCATTCTTCAATTGTAGTTTTTTCATTTGTATTTACATTCGGGCTCGTCTGCAATTTAATCATAGCACCTGTACCAAAAAGTAACCAATTTGTATCAACCTCTGGAAACCGTTTTAAAATCCGTTGTACAAATTCAAGACTCGGTTTATTTCTCCCTGTTAAAACGTGTGACATGCTTGAACGTTGAATGCCGATTTCGTCTGCAAATTGTGAGGAGGTCATATTTGCAGTTTTTATAAGTAATAGTATTCTTTCAATCATTTTAATAATGTATCTAATTGTTTACAAACATAAACATAATTTAAATACAAAACCAAAACTACGAATTTTACATTTACATTTATATTTACATTTGTACTTATTTAAACTTTTAATGAAATTAAATCATTATATAATACAATTATTAAGATTTTTAATATATTTTAATACATAATTTTCTAATATTTATTTTTTAATCATAATTATTCAATATTTACTTCATACAATTATATATATATAACTGATTTATTGCATTTAAAACTGTTAAAATAAAATATTCGATATAATTTTTAATGATTTACATATGTATTATATAATATCATGAATACACATATGTGTATTTTATTTATATTCAATTAAATGTATAATTGTTAATTTTACAAATTACATACGTGAATGATTATGTATTACATATGTAATATAACTTTTTGACTATTTTCTACATTTAGACATTTCATAAATTACATTTCTCCCTTAACTACTAATAATTTTTTAATTATAATGAAATAAATATTTCCCATTGCAAAGCGGAAAATACATACAGTTTACATTAAAATAAAAGAAACCAAAAAATTGTTTGATGAATGAGGAAAAATGGGGAAAATAGAATATTAGATTTGCTTATTACCTAATTTTTAAATTTTTTGCAACCATTTTTCCCTTTTATTTTCTTTTGAATGTTTAACAGTACCTATAGAGGTTATTTTTACTGGGTTTACCCCACAAAATTGCAATATGCCTTTTTTCATTGCATTATGCCCAGGTTGTTTTACAAAAAAACAATAATAAAAAGGAGGCGAGTCCATAGTAACTATAAGTCGTGCTGTTTTTCCTTTGAGATATTTATCCTACCATGGAGAATTTTCCCGGTATTTGAAGGCAAAACCCGGTAAAAAAGTCCGGTCAATAAATCCTTTTAGTAAAGCCGGAAAAGTAGTTCAGATCAAACTTTAAATCTTTTAATTCCAGTATTCTTACGTCTGCTCCTGCTTTTTTAGCAGATGACAAATATGTTTCAGCTATGAGATGACAAAAACGGCGTAATGGACATTTTTGATGCTGTTTATTTTCATGATTTTTTATTCACCTTGTGTTTAATTTAATAGTTTTGTTTATCAAGTAAGCGGAAGCAGGCTCTGCT